>Ga0209567_10001658_pt1 | contig 11230 bp, 10 predicted proteins | sample COG_12_FD_184756 | JGI IMG/M metagenome (GOLD analysis project Ga0209567, IMG submission 184756) | Pelagic marine sediment microbial communities from the LTER site Helgoland, North Sea, for post-phytoplankton bloom and carbon turnover... | ecosystem: Environmental > Aquatic > Marine > Neritic...
CCGAGGAGCAAGGCGAGTAGAAAGGCCGACCCGGCGGCCAGGGCCGCACCGCGGCGGAGACGCGGCAGAACGGAGAGTTCCTCCTCGACGCTCCGCGCAAACAGAACCCGGTCGGATCCACCAAGAGGTGCCTGCGCCACCCACCACCGGGAACCGTCCGCGACCACGACTTCCACGACGTCTCCGTCCCGTACGTCGTCAGGAAGCGCCTCCACCAGACCCAGAGCCTCTACGGAATCGAGCGTAGCGATCACTCCCTCCAGAACCGGAGACTCGATCACGACTTCCGCCCGGGTTAGTCCGGCCAGTGCTGCAACCCCGGCCCTGTCGAGCGTCTCGAACACTCCCGCCGCGCCCATCCAGGTGCCATCGTCCATGACCGGGGCGAGTGCCACTTGCGCGGGTCCGGCTGGGGTGGCAAGGAACGACACCGGCATCTGTCCTTCTCGCGTCGCGGCGAGCATTCCTGCGTCCGGCATGGGGCCCGCCCACGGTTCTTCGGATCCACCCTGAACTACGACTACTTCTTCACGTTCTTCGAACCGCGCCTCCCTGGCCGCGACCACGGCGGCCTCGGGATCGCTGCGGCGAAAGGCCGCAACCACGGCTGGCGATGCCGCAAGGTCTTTCGCGTGCATCATCAGGGCATCTGAACGAGCGGCGTTCCGGTCCTCGAGGAGACGCGGCGCAATCGACAGGCCGTCGCGGGCCGCGCGTTCGAGTTCGGCCGACAGCCGTCGATCCAGCAGGAGACCACCCGGGATGAGGGCCACCAGTACGGTTCCGCCCAGCAGCAAGAGAAGCGCGCGCTTCAGAGAGATAGTCATGACAGAAGGAAGCTACGATCAAGGGCAATGGCCGAGCCAGCACCGGTGCGCGCGAGGGGTGCCCGTTCGAAGGCAGCCCCCTCAGCGCGTTCCGGTGACTTGTCGACTCGCTCGTTAATCGATCCGTCGGATCGTGACGCGAGCCACCGGGTCTGTCCAGCCGTGCAGTCCCGCGAGCAGATCGTCCCCACCGGAGACTCCCGGGTGGTGATGGATCACTCCGTTCTCGGCCAGCGTTGGGTCGCTCATGCCGGCCCCCGGATCCGTGCTCACGACACCGGTGAGCGGAGGGCACGGCGGAACGATGTTCGCGAAGTCCTCCGTGTTGATCTCCGTACCGGCGTCGTAGCCGGCAGTTTCGAACACAACTTGATCTCCGACCCTGTTGGGCAGCTTCTTCGAATCCAGCCCAGTGAAGCCGTCGTTGGTGCAAATCAGCATCGACACGAAGGAGAAGAACTGCGCGCCCTCTTCCGCTTCGATCATGAAGGTCACGGAGGTGCCGGGGAGTACGGGCGGCGGATCGCCGGCTACTGCCACGACGAGGTCGGACACGTGACGGGATCCCTCAAGGGCTGATACGAGCGGCGGGAGGTTTCCGTTCTCCGCGATTTCCTTCACCCCAAACGAGGCGGGCTGTCCGACCTCGAACACGTCCGCCGCGCGGCGATGTGTGACGGCGAGTGGAGGCGTGAGGGGCTGACCGCCGGTCAGGTTGGCGATCGTGACTTCATAGGTGCGCATGTCGGCTGCGTTCGGCGAGGCGTTGGCGTTCGCCAACTCCGGTTGAGCGTCAGGCGCGACGACCTCAGGTTCCGTCGTGTCGGAACATCCGACCGCGACCAGCACCGTGAGCGCCGCTGCGAGGGTTCGTACGGACATCGTGGTTCTCCTTGTCTCGGGTTCGGGCGTCAGCTTCGAGTTCTGCCCCGAGACGGGGCACGATGCAGACCGCTGGCGGCGGAGCGTGTGCAACGCAGGTATCTATTTGCGAATGCAGGAGGTACGGCATGGGCGGTCCGTAGTGCACCGGCACGAGGACGTTTCATGAAACGCTCCCCGGCGGCCGTTGCGACGTTTCACAGGCGGTGGCCTGGTCGCCTTCGTGGCGTCAGCGTCGATGTTGTATGTGACCTTGATGCCGCTGAAGCCGTTCCGGCTTCGCTGTCGATGCCCAGGATTCCCTGGATGTCCACCCCCATGTCGGCATCGTGCCCTGCCCAATCCATCTGCACCGCGAGAGGATGGATATAGCCCCATGCGGGCCCGGAAACTACACCCCCTGATGCTCGCACCGTGGCCCGCAAAACGGTATAATACACATCTGTCTCATCGTGCCCTGACCGGTCGTTCTTCTGCTTTCGCGTCGGTCACTTCGGCAGTCATCAGCGGGAACGAAACGGCACGTCCGGGTTTGGTTATATTGGAGAAGTGATTTCTCAAACAGGTCAGGCGGTATTGAGATGGGGTTGGACGTAACAGAGGGTACCATAAAGACCCGTTCGGGCACCTGGGACTGGAAGCTGAGGGAGCTTCGCACGTGGCCCAAGTCGGATGTCACGGGCAAGCGTCTCGGCTTCCAGGATCCCGCGAACGCGGTCAACCGAATGTCGCTCGAGCTGGAGACGGAACTGGACGATCTCTCTGAGGAGGAGATCGAGCGCCTCTCTCTGCTGCCTCGAAAGCGCAGATTCGAGGACGGAACCGGTGAAGTGTGGATCGCCCACCCGGTTGAGAAGACCCCCACCAGAAACGACGACCCCCTCGGTCGGGTGTCGCTTCACAGCCTGACTCACGGCGCAAAGGTGGTAGACCTGCCGCCCAAGCGGACCCTGGGCGACATGAAGAACGAGGAACTTGTCGCACTGGTGTGAGCCGGCGTAGTCTCCGGATGTCGGCGATGATCTGGACCAGGCGTACACGTGCGCCCGCAGTCGTGGCTCGCTCCGATACGGCACCGCCTGTCGTCTTCCTCGATACGAAGCCACTATCCCCGATCTTGTCCTATCTTCACGGTTGATCTTCCATCGATCGGCCGGCGAGCATGAATCTGCGGGCTGACCGGCAATCGACGTGCGACTCACAGCCAGGAGACAAGTAGAATGGCCGCGAACTCTGATCCCTTCACGCAGCTTGATCCGGACGAGTTCCGTGACCTCGGATTCGGTGAGGCGGTGGCCCGGGACCCCAACAGCAGGCTCCTGAATCGGGACGGTACGTTCAGCTCGGGCCGGCACGGGCTTCCCCGGCTCCGGTCGGTGCCGCTCTACGAGCACCTGGCGACGATCAGCTGGGGAAGATTCTACCTGCTTGCTCTCATCGGCTACTTCACCCTGGACGTGCTCTTCGCCTTCGTCTACCTGGCGCTCGGTCCGGGAGCCCTGCACGGGGCGGCGGCATCTTCCGCGTTGGGTCGGTTCGCCGAGGCGTTCTTCTTCAGCGTGCACACGTCCACGACGGTTGGATATGGATCTCTCGCCCCCGCCACGGCCGCCGCCAACCTGGTCGTCGCAGTCGAGGCGTTCATCGGCCTGGCGGGATTCGCCGTGATGGCGGCTCTACTGTTCTCGCGGCTCTCCCGGCCGACCGCGGACATCAGGTTCAGCGATCAGGCAGTCGTCGCTCCGTACCGCGGGGGGGAGGGGTTCATGTTTCGAATCGCGAATGGCAGTCGCGGGGACCTGGTCGATGCTTCGGTTCGCGTGATGTTTTCGTGGCTCGACGGGGAGGGAATGGATCGGATGCGCCGGTTCGAGACGCTCGCCCTGGAGCGCCAACACATCACGTTCTTCCCCATGCATTGGACGGTCGTTCACCCGATCGACGACGCCAGTCCCATCAACGGCTGGGACGCCGTCCGTCTGCGGGATGCCCACGCCGAGTTCCTCATCCAGGTTGCCGCGACCGCCGAGATCTACTCGCAAGTCGTGCGGGTGCGCAGTTCCTACCTGGCGGAGGAGGTCATCGTCGGCGCCCGTTTCGTGAACATCCTCGAGGAACCGGAGTCGGGCGGTCCCACGATCGATATTCGCCGAATCGGAGAGATCGAAATGGTGGCTTGAGCATCAGTCCGGGTTCGTGATGAACACGTGCGTCCAGTAGGAGCCGGACAGCCCCACGCCGTGATGCGAGAAGGCGCAGTTCTCGATGTTCGCCCGGTGGCCGGGGCTGTTGATCCACAGCTGGAACGCGGACTCAGCCCCACCTGACGTCATGGCGATGTTCTCGCCCGCGGGTCCGTTCCATGTCACGCCACCCTCCGCGAGACGATCCCAGGGGCTGTCGCCATCAGGGTTGGTGTGTGAAAAGAATCCTCGATCCTGCATGTCCTGACTGTGGGCGTACCCCACGTCAGCCGTGGCGGAATGCCATACGAGTGCTCCACACCCGACCGACTCGCGGTGCGCGTTCAACTGTGCCGTGAACGTAGCCACCTCTCCGGTCGGAACCTCCGGTAGGCCCGGTCCTGCGGGGCCATCGTCGCTGCAGCCCAGACTGATGACCAGGGCTACCAGCACCGTGCCCGGGTGAATCAGATTCCGCATTCCAGCCCTCCTTCGCCACGAGCTCTCGTTCACCGAGAGTGAAGAACGGGGCCAGAACTGTGCCAGTGCGGTCGCCCGTCACGATCCGCGGAGGTAGTTTGAATATACGTCGTCGGTGGACTCGAAATCCGCAGAGGAGCGAAGCATGACAAAGTGGCTGGCCATCACGGCGAACGAGATGTCGTTCGAGGAAGTCTCGGGCGCGGATCTGCACAACGGCGCGATCCGTTACGTATTCCAGCGCAAGGAAGACGGCAGCTTCGGATCGATCGAAGTGGACGGCAGGACGATCGTGCCCGCGAATTCGATGGTTTACGTTCAGGGGAACACGATCCACGTCCAGGTCGAGTGACCCGGCGGCGCCGGCCTGGCGCCATGGCAAGTCGCATCCTCACCCCATGCATAGGTTGAGATCATGAGACTCCCGTCGATCGAGCAGCTCGTCCGCGTCGGCCGTAGTTCCGCGAGCCGATTCCCCCTGGTGCTCCTCTCCGCCGCGATCGCGGCGACGGCGGGAGTGCTTCTTCCCGATTCGTCGATGGAGGATACCCTCATCGGTTTCCTCTACGTCGCGACGTTGGGGATTCCCCTGTTTCTGGCCCTGGATCTAGTGGCCGAGCGTCGCGGGTCGTCCGCTCGCACGCTGTGGATCAACCGGTTGATCGCGGTCGCTTTTCTGGTCGCCGTGTACATCGGCCGCCAGTCGTGGTCCGAAACCGTGGACGTGCTTCGCTACGTCCAGCTCTCGGTGGCGGCTCACCTGCTGGTGGCCGTCGCTCCTTACCTGGGTGTGCGGGAGTGGAACGGCTTCTGGCAGTACAACCGGAGCCTGCTGCTCCGCTTCCTGATCGCTGGCGTGTTCTCGTTCGTTCTGTACGTCGGTCTCAGCATCGCGCTGCTGGCAATAGACAACCTCCTCGGTGTCAACGTCGAAGGCGAAACCTATTTTCGACTCTGGTGCGTGATCGCCTTCCTGTTCAATACGTGGTTCTTCATCTCGGGCCTCCCCGATGACCTGGCGGAGCTGGATAGCCGGACGGATTATCCGCCGGCCCTGAAAGTCCTCGGCCAGTACATCCTGAGTCCACTGGTCACCGTCTACCTGCTGATCATCACCGCTTACCTGGGCCGCATCCTGATCACCCGGGTGTGGCCCAGCGGCTGGATCGGTTACCTGGTGTCGAGCGTTGCCGTGGCGGGCATCCTCTCGCTCCTGCTCCTGTATCCGATCGAAGAGCGGGAAGAGAATCGGTGGGTGCGGACCTATGCCCGGTGGCTCTACATCGGCCTGATCCCGGCTAACGCGATGCTGCTTCTCGCGATCTGGAAGCGGATCCAGCAGTACGCGATTACGGAACCGCGCTATTTCCTGGTCATCCTCTCGCTGTGGCTGCTGGGCATCTCACTATTCTACGCCTTCACGCGGAGCCGCAACATCAAGGTCATTCCGGCGACCCTGGCACTGCTGGCGATCGTCACGTTCGCCGGCCCGTGGAGTGCCTATGCGGTGTCGAGACGCAGCCAGACGCACAGGCTGGAGAACCTGCTCGAACGGAACGGGATACTGGTCGAGGGCAGCGTTAGAGCGGTTTCGGACCCGGAAGTCGTGCCGGTCGACGACCGGCGGGAGATCGGCGCGGTGCTCAGCTACCTGGCGGAGAACCACGGCACGGCATCCATCGAGTCGTGGTTCCCGGAGGGACGTCTCGCCGAGGTGGACACGATCGCTGGGGGAACCGAGCCCACGGACCGCTGGGAGGCTGACGAGAGAGCGGCCCTGATCGCCGCCGAACTCGGTGTCGACTACGTCGAATCGTGGACTCCGGGCGAGGGCGAGGGCTTCAACTTCTTCGTCGAACAGGACGCTCCGCCTCTGCGCATTTCCGGCTACGACTACGTGTTGCGGAATCGGAACACTGTCGGCGACACGGTGCGGATCGAGGACTCGCCTATCCGGTTCGCGTACGACGCGGAGCGGCTCGCGATCGTCATGCTGCAGGATGACGTAGAGTTGCTGTCGCTGGAACTCATGCCGCTCATCGAGCGGGCGCTCGAGTACGCACGATCTCAGCCTCCGGGCACGCAGTTGCCGGTCGAAGTGCTTACCGTCCAAACCGAGGCCGAGGGGCTTCGTTTCGGCCTGTCCGCAACGGCGATCGGCGGATTCATCGACGAGACCGACGACGAGTCCGCCGATGCGGCGTCCGGATACCGGTTGACCACGTTGAGTGCTGACTACTATTTCAGCGCAGGATTGTAGGGGGTAGCGGAGCGAGCGGCTCGGTTCAGGGCGAGGCACCGGCCGGAGTTTCCAGGATTCCCTGCCCTGCGAGGAACATCCGTACTTCCTGCCACGGTCGTGGGCAGTCGTTGTGCCCGCAGTCGAGGAGCACCAGTTCGCCGTCCCTGGCCCCTTCCGCCAGCGCGCGTCCGTGGGCCGGCGGGATCAGCCGATCGTCGCGACCGTGGATGACGAGGACAGGTCCCTCGAAACCGGCCACGGCGCCGATCGTATCGAACGGATCGCGCACCAGAGGTCCGAACAGTCCGTGGCGGCGGGCCATCCGGCGAACACTGGTGAAGGCAGATTCGAGGATCAGTGCGGCGACGGGTCTCCGGCGGACGAGGGCTCCGGCCGCTCCGCCGCCGACCGATCGGCCGTAGGCCACGATACGCTTCGCGTCGACATCCGATCGCGACACCAGGTAGTCGTACGCGTCCGTCATCGCTTGCGCGATCGAGGCCTCTGACGGGCTGCCACCCGATCGACCGTAGCCCGGGTACTCTACCAACAGGACTCCGAGACCCGAGGCCCGCAGCATTTCGAACTCGTCCAGCCAGTAATCGATCAGCTCCCCGTTGCCGTGCGTGAATACGATGACGGGGGCGGGTCGGGCGTCGCTGACCCCGATGGGGGTCAGGTACCATGCCTCGACCAGGCGCCCGGGCCCCAACCACGAGACGTCCACGTCCGTCCTCCCTTCGGCCGCCGCTCGATCCGGCCGCGGGGGGCGGGGGAAGAGCACCGAGCGCTGGAGAGCGAATGCGAGCCCCAGGTAGCCGAGGAGACCGACCACGCCGAACAGGAGGATCTTCAACAGGGAGTTCACCCACTCAACATATCGACAAAGATCTACGATCGCGCATCTTGTGGTACGGGTAGGGGTGCGATCCAATCGTTCCACGGGAGACTGACCGATGACCGAACCTCGTCTCGCCGAAGTCATGCACCTGCTCGACCCTCCGGCCGGCACGAGGCTGTGGTACGGAGGGGCTACGGTCCTCGGTTCGCTGCGAGGGGTCGGGCCCGAGCAGGCCGCCTGGAAGCCAGGCGCGGGCAGGCACAGCATCTGGGAACTGGCCCTTCACGCGGCATACTGGAAGTACACCGTCCGCCGCCGCCTCGACGATTCGGTTCCGCGGGGAGCCTTTCCGCGATCGCCGTCCAACTGGCCGCAGATGCCGGTGGTACGCGATGCCCGAGCCTGGAAAGCGGACAGGGCACTTCTGCGCCAGGAGCACGAGGCGCTTGTCCGGGTGGCCATGGATCTCACAGCGGATCAGCTCGACCACCGGGACGCGAAAGGCGAATACCGGGCCCTGGACCTGCTGTTCGGGGTGGCGACCCATGATGTCTACCACACCGGACAGATTCAGTTGATGAAGCGGCTGTACCGGGATGCGCACGATCCGGTCACGGCCTGAATCCGCCCGCGTGCCAGATCGCCAGGGTGTCCATCGTGAGCCCGACGGCCCAGTGGAGGAGAGCACCGAACACCCAGCTGCGGGTCTTCAGCGCCACATAGCCGAGCAGTAGACCGGCCGGCACGGCCATGAACACCTCGATCGGCGGTTTTCCCACGTGCACCAGGGCGTACGGTATCACCATGATGAACAGGCTGAGGTACCCGAAGCGGGGGTAGAGCCCGAACGTCATGAATCCCCGAAAGAAGCCCTCGACGCCCAGGAACTGGATTCCGTAGGCCAGTTCCCACAGGCCGAAGTGCGTCAAGCTCCGGGCGGCGCCTTCGTACATCGGGTACTTGGCCTGGAAAGCCGGCATGTAACTCGCCGCAACCAGGAGAGGGAGCATGACCACGAACATCAGGAGATACAGCCAGGCGTGCGATGTCACGCCGCGCAGGCGATACCCGAAATCCGAGGGTCGGCCCCTGATCCACAGGACGATCACCAGGAGGGGGAGCAGAATACGGATGAGAACGCCCGAAACGCCCCAGTACATGTAGGGCAGGGCGGAATAGAACTCGTGACCCGCATCCCAACCCAGCCAGGCGGCGATCGCGGGGAGGTTGGCGTTGACGAAGAATGGCCGGCCCCACATCGCGTATACGACCAGGAGAAGCACCGATGCGATCAGGACCTTGGCCGCCAGCCTGTCTTCCGGCCGGCCCCACAACGACTGCCAATCCTCTCGCAATGCCGCCAGAAAGCCCTTGATACCGGGAATCGACGCGCCTGTTCGTTGCCCTTCTGCGTTGTTCATCGGCCCAACCTACGGGCCCTCGCTTTCCCTTCGCCACGGTCGGAGCTTGACTTCACCCCCCACATCGCCCATATTTCTCTCCGAACCAGACAAGCACGACTTGAGCAGTGCGGCAATGGATTAGACAGAACAACGGTTTTTCTTTGGGGGACCTGTTCGAACAGGTCGCCCTTTTTTTGTGGCTAACGCCACGATCCCGCGCGGGGGAATGCCGCGAGAGTGTCAATAAGTCGGGTGGTACGGATTGTCCGGACTCCGACCTTGGCAACAAAACACCAGGAGCAGGACAACATGCGTACCAAGGGAACGGTCAAGTGGTTCAGCGACGAGAAGGGCTTCGGCTTCATCACGCTGGAGGATGGCGGCAAGGATTGCTTCGTGCATCACTCCGCGATCCAGGCTGAGGGCTTCAAGTCTCTCAAAGAGGGTGACATCGTCGAGTTCGACGTCGTGCAGGGTCAGAAGGGCCCGGCGGCTGAGAACGTGACTGTCGTAACCTAGATCGTAACACAGCCCAAGCGGCTGCGCGGGCCGTCTCTTCGGAGGCGGCCCGCTTTTTTTGTTCTTGATAGGGTTCAGCCGGAGTCCGTATCGAAGCGAGCCCTGAGTCGGCCGACCCGACGCTTGAGACGGCGAAGGACTCGAAACGTTCGGGATCCCTTGCGAGGAGCCCGCTCGCTGGCCGGCGCGTAGCGGCTGCCTTCAGGGATCGGGTCGCGCAACTCCACCCCATCCACTTCGCTCACCAGTTCGTGCGATTCCATCGGGATGCTCGCGGGAACCAGCTTGCCCCACAAGGCCGTTCGGACGTTCCTAATTCCGGTCAGGAATACCTGCCCGACGGCTCCCCGGTAGTCGTCGGGCGTCAGAAGCTGCATTCCCTCTCTCTCCAGCGCGTACAGCCGGAGGTATAGGCGGCCGCGATCTTCCCGGGCCGTCCCGGCGACGGCCTCCTCCAGTTGGGCCAGGTGCTGCACCACGGCGTCGTGGGTTCCTCCCCACACGTGGAACTCACCGGGGGCACTCCGATAGGGCTCGGGCAGGAAGTCCTGGGTCCAGTAGTATCGCCAGGTACCCGGCCCGTCCGGCGTGAAGCGAACGCGCCACGCATAGCGCCCGAGATACTCAGCCTGGACCGTGTGCACCGCGCCCGCGGGCGATTCGAAACACCATTGCACAGACTGGCTCTCGGGCGGTCCCGTGAGGACCCAGGTATCGGCCAACGTGGCCTCGAAGACGTCTCCAAGTTCCAGTGGGTCCGGCATCGCCAGTGCCCGCAACTGGAACCACTCCGCGTCCGGCTCGAACGGGAACGAGACCTTCCGCCAGGGCCCCGCGTCGTCGCCCGTTCCCTCGCGCACCTGCAGGGCCGGCTCCTGGTATCCCGGCGCCGCGTCGAAAGAAGCGGTCCACGTTCCGACCCCTGACGGCTGCCGGGGAAACTCATGCACCCGGCCGTACTCCAGGAACACGTCGTGGGCGACGGACTCCGCCTCCGCGGCGCTGCTCCACTCCAGGTCGAGTCTCGGGCGCCGCGTCGTCTGTCGTGAATCCCCGTGTTCTCCCGAGTGGAGGTTGAGGAAGCACCCGGGAGAATCTTCGTGGGCATCCGTGAGCTTCAAGAGGAGAAGAATCGGGTTTCCTTGCCGGATCCGGTCCGCCGCGTAGCCAACCAGGCCCGCGGACTGGAACACCACGTGCTCCTGGCCGGGCTTCCACGTGGCTTCGGCGAGCGCGAGCGCACCGGTGTCTGCTTCAGGGTGAGAGTCCGAGGCGAAGCCCGCCCCGGGCAGTCCCCAGGCCGCTTGCCCGAGGGCCGCGTCGCCCCACCACACTTCGCCCGGTTTCGGGACGCTCACGTTGTTTCCGTGCACACCGCCGATTCCGGGGTTCCAGTCACGGGTCACGGCGTAGACGAGAAGTCGGAGAGGTCGGGGCGGTCCTTCCTCGACTTGCAGAGTCAGGCGACACGCACTCAGCTCGAAACCGACCGGAAGCACGATGTCGTCCCAACGCTGCAGGACACGGAACAGTTCGACCTCTCCGTACTTGGGGTGGGGGAACTCGCCCTCGCGCCCGAGGCGAACGTGGATCTGCGTAGCCTGGTTCCACCCCCAGATGAACCCGCCATCCGGGAACCCGCGGATGTCGTTGTCGCTCATTCCGCAGTAATCGCGGCCATTCACGTAGGTCGAGCGATGAACCGTCCGACCCGTGCCGGACCCGATCGCATCAAATCGGGACAGCCGCAGCACGCCACGGTACGGGGGCCACGGAACACCCGTGGAATCTGCCTCTACCGCGTCCGCGTGCTTGAATTGGCGCCGAAAGTCCGATTGCGTGTCGCTCACCTG
>Ga0209567_10001659_pt1 | contig 11229 bp, 9 predicted proteins | sample COG_12_FD_184756 | JGI IMG/M metagenome (GOLD analysis project Ga0209567, IMG submission 184756) | Pelagic marine sediment microbial communities from the LTER site Helgoland, North Sea, for post-phytoplankton bloom and carbon turnover... | ecosystem: Environmental > Aquatic > Marine > Neritic...
CGCAGCCGGCGTCCAACACCTGCATGCCCGGCGTGAAACGGCCCTTGAGGAGCTGGTCGAAGAGATAGACGTCGATCTCTCCCAGCCACTCTCTCAGATCCTGCGGTTCTCTCGTTGGTTCCTGGCTGGTATCGATGCGGTACCTCTACGAAGTGGACTTCCCGGATTTCGTCCGAGGCCTGCTGAATGGTGTCTTCGAGGCCATCGTCCCTGCAAGTCTGGTAAGATCCTGCGGATTGCCGGCATCTTGATGGTAGGCACCCGGTTGGACCTCACGGCAAACTCGGAGAGCACCGATCATGAAGCAGCGGCCACCGACGGATAAGGATCACCTCGAGCCCACTGATCGCCTCTGGAGGCCCGCGGCGGAGCCCGCCAGCCGCGGAGTCGTCGAAGCGGTCGAGGTGGGAGAGCCGCTGTACGCGGCCGTCGATGACGTGGCCTTCGGCAAGGTGACGATCGACCTCGCGCCCTGGCCGAGACTGAGCAAGAAGGGGCACCTGGTATTCGGCGAAGAGCTGCCGAGGCTGGTCGTGGACCGCGAGCACGCCCAGCGCGTGATCGACGGGCAGCGCGAAGCGATTGGCCAGACCCTACGGCCGATCCGGATCGGCGACGCGTTTCGCTTCTCGCGGGCCGATGGGAATCACCCCGAGCGCGAGGTGGCGGAGGGCTTCTACGTCGAGGAGGACATCACGGAAGATGCCCGCAATGCCGCCAAGATCGCGCTCTTCGGCGCGGTCGCTCCGTGGCTCAGTCCCGAGGAGGCCGAGCGCCTGCCGGACAAACAGCCGGTGAAACGCGAGGAGGCCCGGGACATCGAAGACCAGGAGCCGAGTGATCCCGGCCCCGGCGCCTACCCCTCGGTATAGTCGTGGCGCTCCCGACGCCGCTCCCGGCGGCACGGCTCCAGGCCGACGACTTCCTCGCCTCTCTGGCGGACGACGACCTCGTTTACTTCCTGTGCAACGTGGGCGACGCCGACGCTCAGCTCATCCTCACGCCCCACGACCCGGACCTGCCGGGCCGCCGGGCGATCATCGTGGACGCCGGGCTCAGTGCCAAGCTTCCCGCGCTCATCAACGCCCTCGGCGCCGAGGGGCTGCTGACGCTCAACGGTGCCGCTCCCGGTGCGATCGCGCTCCTCGTCGCGACCCACCCCCACAGCGACCACATCCGCGGAATGAGAAGACTGCTGGACGACTTCGGCCCGGAGATTCAGGAGTTCTGGGACCCGGGCTACTACCACACAACCTCGAACTACCACCAGATGATGGCCGGCATTGAAGTCCTTCAGGACATGGTGTACTCCCAGCCGTCCAGCGGGCTGAAGCGCTGGCTGGGACGCGTCGCCATCACCGTGCTCTCGCCATCGATCCAGCTGCGCAACCGCTTTGATACCTACGGGACGGAGATCAACGACTCCTCAATTTCATTGCGGATCGAGTACCCGGCTTCCCGGGTGGTTCAGCGCAACGATGACCGTAGCCTGGTAGACAGCGGTCGGACGACGGCGCTCGTTCTGGGCGCCGACGCGCAAACACTCTCCTGGTCGTTCGCGCTCACCGACTTTCCGCGGTTGCATTCGTCCAACTCGGCGGCCGCCCAGGCTATCGGGGCCGCGCGGGGCGGAGATCCGCTCCGGGGGCAGATACTCAAGGTCTCGCACCACGGCTCGAAGCGGGGCGTGAACCTGGAGCTGGTGGAGCGCATCGCGCCCCTGTTGACCCTCGTGTCGAGCGCCCGTGAATCGCCGCGCTACAACTTCCCGCACACGATCGCGCAGGAGATCGTGCGGGAGGCACAGCAGCCGACGGCCTCGACGGGCGCCGCGCGCACCGACGATCACGAGCTCGGAATCTTCTACACCTGCGATGTGGATGACGCGGACCAGGATGTCGGCTCGATCGCGGTCGTTCTGCCAATGACCGGAAACACGCGCCTGTGGCGGTTCGGCGACGCGTCGGACGACGCGATCGACCTCACGAACGGGATGCGCTGGACCTGAGGCGGGCGGTCCGCCCGGGTTCTCGCCCGGGAGGTCTTACAGGGGTTCCTTACCGAGAACCGGTTCCGCGGCGTCGGCTGTCGCACGTGCGGGCTCGAGCGATACCTCACCCTGCTCGATCACCCGGACGGGGACCAGGCGGTAGCTCGCACCGGTATCCACGCGAAGCCGGGAGGGGATGCGATCGGCGCGGCGGAGCTTCGTGGCGGACACCTTTCTCTTAACGTAGACGCCGACGGCGAGTTGTTTGGCATCGGGCTCGTCTTCGTGGCGCGAGACGATGCCGAGCCCGACGACGTTCGGGAGCCGGCTCAGTCGATCCTCGTTCTGCTCCAGCGCCTTCTCGCAGAGCTTCTCAGATGCCGCGGCCATGTCCTCAGACGACCTCGATGTCGAGCAGGTTGAGCACGTTCGTGATCTTGTTGAAAATACTGGTCGAGGGTGAGCCGGCAAAATGAAGTCCCACCACCCGCTCCGACATGTTGAGCACGGCGGAGCCGCTGTCACCGCCGGCCGTATAGCGGGTACGCAATACCTGGTCCCGGAGGCCCACCCGGCCGCTGCCTCCGCCCGGCTTCTTGTAGGTGAGCGCCAGCCGGTAGTGGATGTCGCTGATGACTCCGATCGTGTAGTCGGTGGTGCGTCCCACTTTCTGCACCCGCATGCCGCGGCGGACCGTCTTGCTGACGCCGACGGGCTTCGTTCCGATGATCCGGATCACATCCGTCACGGAGCTCTTTCGCACACGGGCGATCGCCGCGTCCACGAGGTTCGGATAGCCGGTCGCGCTGAACGTGAACGGCACCCACGCCTCGAGCTTGCCCAGCACATCCGCAGGCCGACGGCCACCATCGAAGTGTCCCGGCTGCAAAATGTCATCGCCCTTTTTCCCCGTGCCCTCGTCGGCCAAGACGTGCGAGTTGCTGAGGAAGAAGGTGCCGCGCTTGGCGGAACACTTCCGGACCAGGCAACCGAGCGTGCCGACCGTGACGCGGTAGTGTCCGACCCCACAGCCCGGCATCGCCGGCCGGACACGGCTCGTGAACACTTCTCGCTCGACGCGACCGATCTCGAGGACGTCGGTTGGAAGCTTGCCCACTTCGGGGACCGAGACACTCTTCGGCACAGGGTTCTTGAGCTTCGCCTTCGCCTTCTTCCTCTCCACGTACACGCGTAGCGCGAGCTCCGGCTCGACCTTCCCGTCCACGATCTTGTCGCCGATGCCGAGCCCCTGAATCCCGGCGCCCTGCGTCCACGGCCGGGCTTTCTTCTTCAGAGTCTGGGTCTCGGCCATGAAGCGCTCGGTAGAGAACACTTCGTGTGAGAGCGCTCGCGGAATCTGCGCCGCCTGTCCCTCGGTCAGGAATTCGAGCCCCAGCAGAAGATCACTCTCGGCAGCCATCGAGAACTCCTTTTCGATCTCGGTGGAAGGTTCGGGGTCGTGCTTGATCGGGCGTACCTACTAGATGCCGCCGGAAGGGTGAACCTTACACACGCGGGACGAGACCACTTCGCTATACTTTAGAACCTGTGAATACGATGGGAATCGTCTCGGACCTCAGCTCAGCGCCGGCTGCAAGCTTGGCGGCGGCCGCGGCCGAGCTCCCGCTCCTGCGGGAGCTGATCGCCATCTTCGGCGTGGGCGCCGTCCTCGTGTACGTCTGTCATCGGCTGAAGCTGGTGCCGATCGTCGCCTACCTGCTCACTGGCGTGCTCATCGGGCCCCACGCGCTCCGACTCGTGCGAGACATCGAGCTGATCGAGAGTACCGCCGAGGTGGGCGTCATTCTGCTCCTGTTCACGATCGGCATCGAGTTCAGCCTCGATAAGCTGGCCCGCATCCGCCGCTACATCGTGATCGGCGGCGGCATCCAGGTGCTGGCCACGGTCGGATTGGTCGCGGCGCTGCTCGCGGCGCTCGGGGTCGAGTGGCGGGCGAGTGTCTACACCGGCTACCTGGTCGCGCTCAGCAGCACGGCGCTGGTGCTCAAGCTTCTCACCGACCGGTTTCGCATCCTGGCGCCCGCCGGGCAGATCTCGCTCGGCATCCTGATTTTTCAGGACCTCTCCGTGGTGCTGATGATGCTCACGATTCCGATTCTCGGAAGCGGCACGGCGTCCCCGGGCCAGGTCTTCCTCGCTCTGGGCCAGGGTCTGCTGATCGTCGCGATTGTACTGGAGCTATCCCGGCGCATCGTCCCCCCGCTCCTGGACCAGGTCGCGCGGCTCCGGAGTCCGGAGCTCTTCCTGCTGGTCGTGGTCGTCATCTGCTTCGGGATTGCGTGGCTGGCCAGCCTGGCCGGCATCAGCCTCGCGCTCGGTGCTTTCCTGGCGGGGCTCGCGGTGAGCCGCAGCCGCTTCCGCGAGCACGCGGTGGGAGAGATCATTCCGTTTCGGACGCTGTTCAGCGCGGTGTTCTTCGTCTCGATCGGCATGCTGCTCGACATGCGGGTGGCCCTCGCGGAGCCGTTGCTGCTGATCGGCGCGGTGATCGGTGTCTTCCTCATCAAGACCGTGCTGACGGCGGCCAGCGTGCGCGCCCTCCGCTACCCGGCGTGGATGGCGGCCATTGTTGGAGTGGGTCTGGCCCAAATCGGCGAGTTCTCCCTGATCCTCAACAGCACCGGCCGGGAGTACGGACTCTCACCGGCGGGCCTCGGCGAGGCGGGGGAGCAGGTGTTCCTGGCCGTCGTCGTGCTGCTCATGATCGCCACGCCGTTCCTGACTCAGCTCGAGCCACTGGCGCGGCGCGTCTTCCGCTCGAAGGGTCCCGCCGCGGGCGCTACCGGGAGCGAGGGACCCCCCGATGGGGATTCTCGCGGGCCCCGTGATCACATCATCATCGGCGGCTACGGGCTCACGGGCCGGTACCTGGAGCGCGTGTTCCGGGCCTTCGACCTGCCATACCAGATCGTCGACCTGAACCCGGTCACCGCCTTTGAGGCCGAGGCGCGGGGCGTGCCGTACCTGCACGGCGACCTGGGGCAGGCCGAGGTGCAGGCGCGGGCTGGCATCCGCCACGCGAAGCTGCTCGTCGTCGCGATCAACGACGCCGACGCGGCACTGCGCATCGTTCAGCAGGCCAAGGTCGCCAACCCGGCCCTGCCGGTCATCGCCCGGGCGCACTTCTTCATCGAGGCCGAGCTTCTGGAAGAGACCGGCGCGGACGTGGTGATTGCCGAGGAGGTCGAAACGGCGCTCGTCATCATGCGGCGCGTCGCGCGCCATTGCGGGATCCCCGGGGAGGAGGTGGCGCGGCAGGCCGAGCGCCTGCGCGCGCTGGGGACGGAGCTCGGCGAGTAGCGGCTCTCAGAACGAGAAGTTGTACTCGATCCGGAAGCGCTTTCCGTTCTCCAGGGCGATATCGCCCGGTTCCAGCAGATTGATGGCGTCGACGAAGAACAGGCGGGCGAAGACGTTCTGGTTGGGCGTGATCGTCCACAGAACACGGAACTCGCTGCCCTTCATGTTCGTGAGTCGCGCCTGCGTCGAGGTACCCCAGCGAGCCCAATCGTCCTCGATGTAGGAGCTGTGGGCCGCCAGCGTTTCGATGTGGCTGTAGTAGTACCCGACCTGCACGTCGCCCGCGCTGCCGCTCGGACCCCACAGCGCTTCCAGCACCCAGCCGTTCACGTGGTCCTGGTGGAACTCGCTGAAGCTTCCGGGCGGCGCGGGGCTGTAGTCCTTGAAGTTGTGGCTGTAGTCGACGCCCAGCCGAAGCGGACGGCCGAGAACGGTCGAGCGGTGCTGGAGCTGGAGGTTGAGCAAATCGTAGTCGCGCGTGTTGTTCTCCGTCAGCAGCATCTCGCCCACCGGGTCATCGGGGTCAGCTCGGTAGGCGAACACCGCGGCCGCGAAGGCGAGTCCCATCGGTCCGAACTCGCGGTCGTACTCCGCCTGGGCGATGAAGCCGGTGCCCGAGAAGTCCCGCATGCCGACCGGCAGCGTCACGTAGTTGGCGTTCCAGGTCAGCGCCCCTCCGGCCAATCCGTGGCTGTACGACCCACCGACGCCGGCGAACGTGACGTTGTCGATCAGGAAGAGATCGTCCTGGTGGCCGAACGAGAGCTCGTTCCGGCCCGCCCAGAGCTCGAGATCGTCGGTCCGGAAGCTCAGGTACCAGTAGTCGAAGTTGAACTGGTAGGGCCCGTTGGTGCCGCCGTCGAAGTCATAGATGGTGATGTGGGGCGACTGCTGGGAAGCGTGCGGCCCCGACCGGAGCTGGACGCGCAGCAGCCATTGCTCGCTGATGTTGAGGCGCAAGCCGACACGCAGGCGAAAGCGGAGGCGAAGCCGGTCAGCTAGCAGGGTCCCATCCCCCTGGCGCGAATCCCAGTCCTGCTCCATGCGCAGCCGGAAGTCGCCGTAGGGGGCGAACAGCTTGGGCCGTGACTCCTCGTCCTGTGCCCGGGCCTCGGAAGCCGGGACGAAGAGCGGGATCAGGGCGAAGATGAGCCATGGCAGGGGGCGTGGCCGCGCGTGCATGGCACAAGGTCCCTTGCGGCGAGAGGCCGCCGCAAGGTTCGCTAGTCGACCCTCGCGTCGATCAGGCCGTGCGTCCCTCCAAGCGGGCGATCCTCTCCCCGATCGGCGGGTGGGTGCTCAGAAGGCGGCTCAGGCCCCCACCGTGGATCCCAAAGGCGGCCAGGTTCTCGGGAAGGTCGGGGCGCTGCCCGCTTGCCGCGCGGAGCCGGTCCAGTGCCGAGGCCATGGCCGGAGCGCTCTTCAGCCGCGCGCCGCCCGCATCCGCCCGGAACTCCCGGCGCCGGGAGAACCAGGCGACGACCATGCTGGCCATGATCCCGAAGGCCATCTGGAGCGCGAGGTAGACCAGGATCTGGCCCCGCCCGAACTGACTCGCGACTAGCCGGGCGACGAAGAACACGAAGGTGTTGAGCACGCCCTGGATCAACGCGAGGGTGACCATGTCCCCGTTGGCGATGTGCGTCACCTCGTGGCCGATGACGGCCTCGACCTGATCGCGGTTCATCGCCTGCAGCAGGCCCACGCTGACCGCCACGAGGGCGTTGTTGCGGAACATGCCCGTCGCGAACGCGTTCGGGTCCGGCGATGGGTAGACGGCGACCTCCGGCATGCCGATGCCGGCCTGTTGCGCCTGCCTTCTGACGGTGTCGAGCAACCAGCGCGTCGTGTCGTCGGTCGGTTTCTCGATGACCTGGGCGCGGGTCGCCCGCTTGGCGATCCACTTGGACATCGCCAGCGAGATGATCGAGCCGCCGAAGCCGAACAGCGCGCACCAGATCAGGAGCTGTATGTACGGCGCATCCTGTGGGATCACGCCGAGTGCCGTGAGCACCGCCATGGCCACGCCGGCCATCATGAGCACGGCGAGATTCGTCGCGAGGTAGAGCAGGATTCTCATCTGTCACCTTGTTCCAATGTGCATGCGTCGATGTTCCTTATGTGCGTGCGTCGATGTGGACTGGCGTGACCTGATAAACCACAGAGGTGCGGTAGGCTCCGTCGAATAGTCCGCTCGAGATCCGAGCCGGGTCCTCGAGAGTCATCGGTTCGGGGGTGATTCGCAGTTCCGCCGACGGGTCGAGCTGCCCCAGAAGAAGACGGCCGGACATCACCGCGTTGTCATGGAATACCTGCATTGCGGCTCCCAGGAGCCCGTGGGCGTCCAGCGTTCGGTCGGTCGGGTCCGGTACCGAGGTCGGCGGGAAAGCCGTCAGCAAATAGTAGAGGCTCAGGACCAACGGCGGTCGTTGCCCCTGGCTCAACGTGGTTCGAGCCGGCAGCGCGTTTCGCAGGTCTCCGCTGGGCACCACCAAATACAGAAAGAGAGTGAGACGGGTGCCTCTTTTCTCTGCTTCCACGGGAGACTCGAGTGCAATCTGCTCCGAATCGGGAACCAGACCGCGGCCCGCGGAACCCAGCTCGGATCGCAGCAGAGTGATCAGGGACTCCCCCACATCCCGAATGGCTGTCTCGCTCATTGAAGCTCCCTCTCTACGGGCAGACCGACGCGTCGCACGAGCTGCCGATATCGCTCTTCGTCGTGCAGCGGATAGAGGTATGGAATTGATGTGAGGATCCAGAGCACATCGCCGTCGCGCGTCTCGATGGCGCGCTCGAGCAGCGCGTACGTGGCGTCTTTGTCACCCGCCAGGTAGGACATCACGGCGCGCTGGGCATATCTCGGATCGCCCTCGAGCTCGTTCAGCACCCGGCGGACTCCCGCCTGGTCGCCCTGGGCCGCATAGCGGACGGCTTCCGAGAACTGACGCACCCAGTAGTCGCCGCCGGCCACTTCGATGGCCTTGGCGTGATACCGCTCCGCTGCCTCGATATTCCCGGCGTCGCTCTCGACCATGCTGAGCAGGTCGAACGCCTCGTAGAACATGGAGTCGACGGCGATCGCGCTGAGCAGGTTGGCACGCGCGGCGGCGCTGTCGCCGCTCGACCAGTGCGACCAGGAGGCGTCGCTCCGCCACTGGGCCGTCGTCGGCTCGATGGTGATCAGGGGCTCGGTGGCGGTCAGGGCCTCGGCGTGGCGTCCCGTCTCCCACAACGTCCAGCCACGTAGCCCACGGGCCTCGGTCGATCCGCTGCGCTCCAGGCCGCGGCGGAAGGCCTCCTCGGCCGCATCGAAATCCCAGTCGGCATGCAGGAGCGCCACGCCCCGGGCATACCAGGGGTCGGCGAGTCGGTCGTCGAGCTCGATCGCCCGGGTGCTCGCGCGCTCGATGACCGCGCGACCCGAGTCGCTCGGCGTCAGCTGATACAGCAGACCGTAGGCGTTCGTCATCGCGAGGGCCGCCCAGGCCGGAGCGAAGGTCGAGTCGAGGGCGATCGAGCGGTTCAGGTGATCGACGCTGCGGAAGAAGCCATCCGGCGTGCGCAGAGACGCCTGCGCCTGACCCAGCAGGTACTGCGCGTAAGCCTGCGGATCGACCTGCTGCGCGGGGCCGAGGGCGCGCTCCTGGTCCGGCGTGAGGCGGGCCTGGATGCCGCGCGTGATGTCGAGGGCGACATCGTGCTGGAGAGTAACCACGTCGGGCGCCGGCCGGGAGAAGGTCCGGGCCCACAGGTTCTCCCCCGTCTCCGGGTCCGTGAGCTCCGCGGCGACCTGGACCACATCGCCCGCCTGAAGGACGGCGCCGGTCACGATCGCGTCGACGTCGAGCTCCCGGGCAATCTGATCGGTCGGGAGTGTCGTCTGGCTGTACGGCGCCACGGCCCGGTAGCCGAGGACACGCACCCCGGCGTCGGTCAGCACGCCGATCAGCTCGCGCGTCATCCCCTCGGCAAAGAACGCCCGGCTTGGATCTCCGGTCTGGTTGTCCATCGGGAGGACCGCAATCCTCTCGATGTTGCCGGCGTCACCGTCGCCGCCCAGGAACCGTGTGCCGAGCCAGACCACGGCGACCAGGGCCAGGATCCCGACCACCACGAGCGCCTGCCGGAGGTGTGAGCGCGGGCCGGCACGGATCGGAGCCTCCAGCGCCTCGGCGAACTCCGCCGCAGTGCCGAAGCGATCCGCCGGAGTCTTCACGAGCGACCGTGCCACCGCCGCCGCGACGTGCGGAGGCGCGTTCGGCCTCAGGTTGGTCACGGGGGGCGGCTCCGCGATCAGGTGCTGGCGGGCCACCGTATCGGCCGTCGGTCCAGTGAACGGCGGCTGCCCGGCGAGCAGCTCGTAGAGCACGCAGCCCAGGCTGTAGATGTCGCTCCGCCCGTCGATGTCGGCGTCGCCCGCCGCCTGCTCCGGGCTCATATACGTCGGGGTGCCGAGCGACATCCCCACGCTGGTCAGCATCCTTGCGCCCGAGGCGCTCACCGCTCGGGCGATTCCGAAATCCGCTACCACCGCGTGGCTGCCCTCGAGCAGGATGTTCCCGGGCTTGATGTCACGGTGCACGACGCCGCGCTCGTGGGCGTAGCCCAGGGCGCCGGCCACTTCGCGCGCGATCGCGATCGCGTCGGAGACCGGGAGCTGTTTCTCGCGATCGAGCCGCTCTCGAAGCGACTCGCCCTCCACGTACGGCATGACGTAGAAGAGCGAGCCGGCGGCGTCACCGGAGTCGTAGAGCGGCAGGATGTGCGGATGACGGAGATTCGCCGTCGTCTCGATCTCGCGCAGGAACCTCTCGTGGCCGAGCGCTTCGGCCAGCTCCGGCCGGAGCACCTTGAGGGCCACCTTGCGGTTGTGCTTGAGATCGTCGGCGAGGTACACCGTGGCCATTCCACCGGCGCCGATCTCGCGCTCGACGCGGTAGCGGTCGGCGATGGCCGCGGAAAGCTTGTCGATGTTCATTCAGCAGGAATGCGCCAACGTGGGGCTGTCTGGATGATCGACTACATCGGTCGGCCGAAGTCTAATCCGCGGCGCCGGTTCTCACCAGCGACTGAGTGCCCCTGTGCGTGCTCAGTCAGGCGCAGGAGACGTTGCGGTGGGCAAGCTGGTCGTCGAGATGGCCCCCTACCCCTCCTCGCGCCGTTCCTCTCGCGGCTGCTCGCGCTCCTCGCGGCGTTCTTCCCGCTGCACCTCCTCGCGGCGTTCCTCTTCGCTCCGCTTCTCGCCGCGTTCCGTCCGGAACTCGCCCAGCCGGTACTGGGCGAAGAAGATGTCGCCCAGGTGCTCGCACAATGCCCAGCCCTCTCCAGCCTCCCCGTCGCCGGTGAAGTCCGCGGTGAGCTGGATCGAGCCCGTCACGACCAGCGCGGGCTCATTCGGCAGGAATGCCACGGCGTTCGCCCAGTCGTTCCCGGGACCGGGTGCTGTCCACACGCGCTGCGGCCGGCCGTCCTCGGCCGACAGGATGAGGATCGCCAGATCGGTCTCGAGCGACGGGTCCACGGTGCGGTCCACGCGTTCCGCCTCGCCGTCCTCGTCCAGATCGCGCACGCCCTTGTAGTTCCCCGACAGCACGATATGGCCACCCTGCACGGCGATGTCCGCCGGCATTTCGAGGGTATACGACCGGACCCAGCGCAGCTCGCCCTCCGCCGAGTAGCGGGCCACCCAGGCACTCGTCGGCCCGCCCCCCTTGAGCTCGATATCCGCTTTGCCGTTCCCGGTGAAGTCGGCGGGTCCGTAACGCTGTTCCAGCTGGCCACCCATCGCACCGCCCAGGAAGACATCGCCGTTCCGGGCGAACGCCGGTTGCGCCGGGAGGGGGGTCGCCCAGGCGCCGAGGAAATTGCCGTCCGGATCGAATCGGGCCACGAACCCGTCGCGGTCTCTCGGCGCC
>Ga0209567_10001660_pt1 | contig 11228 bp, 13 predicted proteins | sample COG_12_FD_184756 | JGI IMG/M metagenome (GOLD analysis project Ga0209567, IMG submission 184756) | Pelagic marine sediment microbial communities from the LTER site Helgoland, North Sea, for post-phytoplankton bloom and carbon turnover... | ecosystem: Environmental > Aquatic > Marine > Neritic...
CGGGCAGAAACTGGAGGACAGCGACGTCGTCGACCTGTTCCGGGAGCTTGACCCAATGCTGGTCGACATCGACACCGGCAAGGTCGACGGATCGATGAATCCGCTGACGTTCGACCAGCGCGGCGCGGTGGGGGATCCCGATCTCGGCGTCGCGATCCCGTCCGAGCTGGACGGCGCGAGCCTGAGCCGGCGTTCACGGTATGCGACGGTCTTCGTCGTCGGCGACCGGTCCAATCCGCAGCGCATCATCCTGCCGATGCACGGGCAGGGCATGTGGTCGACGGTGTACGGCTACCTGGCGCTCGAAGATGACCTGAATACGATCGCGGATGTCACGTTCTACGAGCAGGGCGAGACGGCCGGTATCGGCGACAAGATCCTCGATTCGGGCTGGCAGGCTCGCTGGAAGGGTCGGAAGCTGTATGGCGCTGACGGGGTGCTCGCGTTCCGCATCGGCGATGGAGTGATCGATGACGCATCGCCTGCGGCACGGCACGAGGTGGACGCGATCGCCGGCGCGACGGTGACGACCAATGCCGTCACGGCGCTGGTGCAATACTGGTTCGGTCCGCACGGCTTCGGTCCGTACCTGGAGAACATGCGGGCCGGGGAGGCCGGATCATGAGCGACTTTTCCATGCAGGCGGGGCGCGAAGCGCTGTCCAAACCGCTGTTCGACGAGAACCCGGTGACGCTGCAGGTGCTCGGCATCTGTTCGGCACTGGCGATCACGAACTCGCTGTATTCGGCGCTGATCATGAGCTTGTGCCTGACGTCGGTACTGGCATTCGCGAACGTGTCGATCAGCCTGATCCGCAAACATCTGCCGACCTCGGTGCGCATCATCGTCCAGATGACGATCATTGCGACCGGTGTCATCGTCGTTGACGAGGTACTGAAGGCGTACGCGCCGGACACGGCGCGCACGCTGTCCGTATTCGTCGGCCTGATCGTGACGAACTGCATCGTGCTCGGCCGCGCCGAGTCCTACGCGGTGCAGAACAACGTCGGCCTGAGTTTCATGGACGGCATCGGCAATGGCCTGGGGTATAGCCTGATCCTCATCGCGACGGCCACCATCCGCGAACTGTTCGGCACCGGTGGATTGCTCGGCGTGAACCTGTTCGATCTCGCCCAGGACGGCGGCTGGTTTCACCAGAACGCGATGATGCTGTTGCCGCCGAGCGCCTTCTTCATCATCGGTTTCTTTATCTGGGGACTGCGGACCTGGAAGACCAAGCAGGTCGAGAAGCCGGATTTCGTGCCGATTCCCGTCGGTGAGTCGAGGGACGAGTGATGGAACACCTGCTCGAAATCTTCGTCCGCTCGGTCTTCGTCGAGAATCTTGCCCTCGCGTTCTTCCTCGGCATGTGCACGTTCCTGGCCGTGTCGAAGCAGATCAAGACGGCGATCGGCCTGGGCGCGGCGGTCATCGTCGTGCAGGTCATCACGATCCCGGTCAACAACCTGATTTACAACTACCTGCTGCGTGAGGGCGCGCTGTCGTGGGCCGGTCTCGGGCATCTCGATTTCAGTTACCTCGGCCTGATCAGCTACATCGGCGTCATCGCGGCGATGGTACAGATCCTCGAGATGGTGCTGGCACGGTTCTTCCCGGCGCTGAATCATGCGCTCGGTATCTTCCTGCCGCTGCTGACGGTGAACTGCGCGATCCTCGGCGGTTCGCTGTTCATGGTGCAGCGGGACTACACGTTCACCGAGAGCGTCGCGTATGGTTTCGGCGTCGGTGTCGGCTGGGCGCTCGCGCTGATCACGCTCGCGGGATTGCGCGAGAAGATGCGTTACAGCGAGGTGCCCGACGGGCTGCAGGGCCTCGGCATTACCTTTATCACGGCGGGGCTGATGTCGCTCGCGTTCATGGCGATGGCCGGGATCCAGTTCTAGGCCGATGACGCAGACATGTTAGAAATCGTCTTCGGAGTCATTCTGTTCACCGGCGTCGTGCTGGTGCTGGCGCTGGTGATCATGCTGGCGCGCTCGAAGCTGGTGCCGAGCGGCAACCTGACGATCAACGTGAACAGCGAGCGCGACCTCAGCGTGCCGGCCGGCGACAAGCTGCTGGCCGTGCTGGCGGCCAATGACCTGTTCCTGCCGTCGGCCTGCGGTGGCGGCGGCACCTGCGGCCAGTGTCATCTGCAGATCACCGAGGGTGCGGAGCCGCTGCTGCCGACCGAGGCGTCGCACATCACGAAGCGCGAAGCCGCGACCGGCGAGCGGCTGGCGTGCCAGGTGTCGGTGACGCACGACCTACATGTGCAGGTTCCCGACGCCGTGTTCGGCGTCAAGCAGTGGGAATGCAAGGTTCGCTCGAATGACAACGTCGCGACGTTTATCAAGGAGCTCGTGCTCGAGTTGCCGGCCGGCGAGAGCCTGGAATTCAGCGCCGGCGGTTATATCCAGATCGAGTGCCCGCCGCACGATTTGTCTTATTCGGACTTCGATATTCCGGACGAGTATCGCGAGGACTGGGAGCGATATGGGCTGTTGCGGCTCGAGTCGCACGTGACGAAGCCGACCGTGCGAGCCTATTCGATGGCGAACTACCCGGACGAGAGCGACATCGTCATGCTAAATGTCCGCATCGCCACGCCGCCGCCGAACGCGCCGCCGGGTGCGCCGACCGGCGTCATGTCGTCCTGGCTGTTCGGCCTGCAGCCGGGCGATACGTGCACGGTATCGGGGCCGTTCGGCGAGTTTATCGCACGCGAGACGGACAACGAGATGGTGTTCGTCGGCGGCGGCGCCGGCATGGCACCGATGCGCTCGCATGTGTTCGATCAGCTCAAGCGGCTCAAGAGCGGGCGCAAGAGCGGGCGCAAGATGAGTTTCTGGTACGGCGCACGGAGCCTGCGCGAGGCGTTCTACGTGGAGGAGTTCGACGCGCTGGCCGCCGAGCACGACAACTTCGAATGGCACCTGGCGTTGTCGGAGCCGCTGCCGGAGGACGATTGGACCGGGCCGACCGGGTTCATCCATGAGGTGCTGTACGAGAACTATCTGAAGGATCACCCGGCGCCGGAGGACTGCGAGTACTATCTGTGCGGCCCGCCAATGATGAACGCGGCGATCTCGCACATGCTGGACGACCTGGGTGTGGAGGAAGAGAATGTCATGTTCGACGATTTCGGCTGAACGCGCATTCAGGATAGGTTCATGTTGCCCTGCTTAAACTTCAGGCTCCCCGGGATACGCCCTCGTTCGGCGAGCCCGAGAGGCCTTCGGCGGCGCCGGGCGAGGCGCGTTTGACATGGAATTGTTCGTCGGGAGTCTCGTGGTGTTTGTCGGTGCGGCGCTGGCGATGGGAATCGGGACGCTCCTGCAAGGGCGACCGATGCATGGCGGTTGCCGGTCGCTGCCACGCGATCAGCACTGCAAATTTCAGGCACTGTGCGGCGGCGCCTGCCGGGGGGATCGGGAATGAAAGCGGTATACGTACGGGATTACATGGCGACGAACCTGGTGACGCTGACGCCGGAGATGGAGATTCTCCGGGCCGTTCACCTGCTGCTGGAGCACGAGTTCGGGGGCGCACCGGTGGTCGACAACATCGGCAACCTGGTGGGCATGCTGACGGAAAAGGATTGCATGAAGGTGGTGCTGAATGCCGGCTACCACTCCGAGTACGGCGGAAGGGTGGCGGAATACATGAGTCACGACATCAAGACGATGAAGCCCGACGACAGCATCGTCGAGGCGGCCAAACGGTTTCTCGAGGAGAACTACCACCGCTATCCGGTGGTCGAGAACGGGAACCTCGTTGGGCAGATCAGCCGGCGCGACGCGCTGCGGGCGCTGGAACAGCTTTGGTAAGGAACACTTGGAAACTAAAAGGAGTATGAGATGCGTAGGTTGCTGGTTCTGATTGGATTTACCCTGATGGTCGCGGTGAATACGGCGATGGCCGGCGCGGCCGATGTCTGCCTCAATTGTCATGGCGCGGATGCGGATTTCAGCCTCGCGGGCGAGGGAGCGGACGAGATCGCCGAGTCGATGAAGGCCATTCGCGACGGTAACGTCAAGCATTCGCCGGGGCTCGAAGGCCTCAGCGATGAGGATATCGCGACGATCTCAGCCGCGTTGAACGGCGACTGATCGAGTGTTCTGTGACTTAATCACCGACGGTCTTGTGTGGTGTCAGATCTAAAGATCTGGCCCCGCTCTATAACGCCTCGTAATCAAACGCCTGGCCGCCGATACTCGCCTCGTACATCAGGCCGCCCTTCGAATAAACGAAGGTCGCCATTCCGCCCGACCAGCTGCCCTGCGCGGCGCCGCCCGGCGCCGGATCGCTGGCCGACGTCGACGAACCGGCCGTTGTTGCCTTGGCGTGCGCGCCAGCCGTCACGGCAACGGCCGAAGCCTCCGCGCCGAACGCGAACTTGCCGCTCGTGAATTCATCGAATGCGTCCTTGTTTTTGAACAGCACGAGCTGGCTGAACGCCGCGCCGCCCAGCTGGAAGCCGATCGTGACCTGCCCGAGCGACGCGTTACCGACGTGGGCGCCTCCACGGTAGACACGGCCCCCGCCGAACGCGCCGCCGACGAAGAAACCGCCCTTGCCCACCGTCGGGAACAAAGCATAGCCGTAGGACTCGGCCAGCATCGCCGCGATCTGTGGCGTCTCGCTGAATTTCTTGAATGCCTTGGCGTAAGAGGCGTCTTTTGCCGCAGCTTGCGCCGCGTCGGCCTCGGCCAGAGCGTTTGCGGGTAGCCCCGCGAGCGCAAATACGGTGAGTAGCGCGCCGATCTGAATGAGCCGTGCTTTCACGTGGAGTTCACCTGAGTATCCGAAGCTGTGAATGATACGGGCTTTTCGGATCTGCAAAAAGCGCGGTTGCGCCGTGAGCTGCATGGCGAGGGCGACCGTTAGCGTTGCTATTTTGCAAGTGCGAAACCGAGTCGCCGGTAGAGTCCGGCGAGTACCCATAGCGGCCCGATCAGCAGGAACTGGAGGTCGCGGAAGAAAGACGGACGCTTACCTTCGACCGAATGGCCAATGAATTGGCCGATCCACGCCACGACGAAGATCGCCAGCGACGTCTGCCATAGCGGCCACGGCAGCGTGTCGAGCCATTCGACGGCCAGGATGGAAATCACGACGATCGGCAGCATGGCGAGCGCGCAACGTGGCGACAGGGCCAAGTAGTAGATCATTGCCGCCGCGACAAATGCCGTCGCGAAGTTCGCATAGAGACCGAGGTCGGCGGCGAACGCCGGTACCGGTATCGACCACAGCATCCCGATCAGGCTCACGACGATTGCCGGCACGCAGATCTTGTGCAGCACCTGGTTGACCGGATTCTGGTGATCTTTCCCGTATTCGCTCAGGTAGTAGTCGGCGGATTGCATTCGGACAGCCTCCGGAAGGTGCTGCCGGCTATTCTAGCGCTTCATCCCGGCGATCGGGCTGGAGGGCCGCTCCGCGAAGCCTCGCTGGCCGACCGTTCCCGGTCAGTTCAAGACTCGATACCCTCGGTACCGCATGCAGTTCTTGACGACGCGTGACTTCTCCCGCTCGCCGAGCTGTGCGGAGCGGGCGCCGCCACTGATCGCGCCAACTGCCGCGCCCGATCCGGCATCGCCGAATACAGCGCCGGTCGCTGCCCCGACCGCACCGCCGGCGGCCGCGCCTTTCGCGACGCCTTTCTCAATGCGCACCTGGTCCCCATAGCCCATGCAGTATTCGAGGTCCTGCTCGTAGCGCGCCATGTTGACGCCTTGGCTGTCGATCAACGGTTCCGGGTGCGAAAGGCAGCCCGTCAGCATCGTCAGCAACGCCATACCCGCCACCCCGCGGGCGAGGGTATTCCGGAGGTTCGTGTTTCGCATCTGCAGGTACTCCTGGTATCACTTCCATAAACGTGCGAACGCACCATCGGTTGACATAGGCTATCGGGATGCAGGAATTCCCCGAATTGCGAGCGCTGGAGGGCGCCTGTGCCGAGCGCATGTCGCCCGAACATCACGGAGACGCGCCTCGCTGGCTGGCGGCGCTCGACGCCTTGCCGGATGTCGGGCCGAGCCACGTTTCGCTGGGCGACACCGTCCGCATCGGGTTGCGGTCGGATATGAACGACGTTCAACACGACGCACTCGCAGCGTCCCTGCGCGTGCTGCATCCCTGGCGCAAAGGACCATTCGAGTTTTTCGGCCTGAAGATCGATACGGAATGGCGCTCGGACTGGAAGTGGGCGCGACTCGCGAGCGCGCTGGACGACCTCGCCGGCAAGCGCATTCTCGACGTCGGCGCCGGCAATGGTTACTACGGCTGGCGGATGCTCGAATCCGGCGCGGATTTCGTGCTGGGCGTCGATCCGACGATCCTGTTCAACATGCAGCACCGCGCCGCGTCGTTCTATCTTCCCGAGCTTGCCGAGCGCAACGTGCTGTTGCCCATCCAATTCGAGGAACTGCCGCCCGGGCCGGTGTTCGACATCGTGTTTTCGATGGGTGTGATTTATCACCGCAAGGATCCACGTGAACACGTGGCGCGCCTGCGGGCGCACACCGCCCCGGGCGGGCGCGTCTTCGTCGAGACCCTCGTGGTCGGGCACGAGCATTCACCCTGGCTCGAGCCGGCGCGGCGCTACGCGCGCATGCGCAACGTCTGGATCCTGCCGACGGTCGAAACCCTGCAGGTCTGGCTCGCCGAGGCGGGTTTTCGAGATATCGGCGTCGTCAGCGTAGATCGGACGACTACAGAAGAGCAGCGCACGACCGACTGGATGTGCTTCGAATCGTTGGCAGCGGCGCTCGATCCGCACGATCCGATGCGCACCGTAGAGGGCTATCCCGCGCCGGTCCGGGCCGTCGTCACGGGCCGCCTGAAATCCTGATCCGCTTGCCGGGTCGCGGGTCGGCTGCTGTAATAAGCGCCCCCGGAAACGGCTCAAGGTGCAGGCCCGTGCAGGAACTGGCGAAGAAGGATAAGACGCGTTTCAACAAGTTGCAGAAGCGGCTGCGGCGCAGTGTTGGCAACGCGATCACCGACTACAACATGATCGAGGCCGGCGATCGGGTCATGGTCTGCCTGTCCGGCGGTAAGGATTCCTACGCGATGCTGGATATCCTGCTGAACCTGCAGCGGAGCGCGCCGATCCATTTCGACGTGGTCGCCATGAACATGGATCAGAAGCAACCGGGCTTCCCGGCGCACATACTGCCCGACTACCTGGAGTCGCTCGGCATCGAGTATTACGTCGTCGAGCAGGACACGTATTCAGTGGTGAAGGCGAAGATCCCGGAGGGCAAGACCACGTGTGGCTTGTGTTCGCGTTTGCGTCGCGGAACCTTGTACGCGTTCGCCGAGAAGATCGGCGCGACGAAGATCGCGCTCGGACATCATCGCGACGACATCGTCGAGACGTTGTTCCTGAATATGTTCCATGGATCGAAGCTGGCAGCGATGCCGCCGAAGCTGCGCTCGGACGACGGCCGCAACGTCGTCATTCGACCGTTGTCATACTGCCGCGAACACGACCTCGCCAGGTACGCGGACGTTAAAGCGTTCCCGATCATCCCGTGCAACCTGTGCGGTTCGCAGGAGAACCTGCAGCGCCAGCAGGTCAAGCAGATGTTGCGTGACTGGGAGCGCGAATCGCCGGGTCGCACGGCCGGCATCTTCCGGTCGCTGCAGAACGTTGCGTTGAGTCAGCTCGCCGACCGTAGTCGATTCGATTTCGCAGGATTGACGATCGACCGGACTGGCTCGCCGAAAGAGTATGCGTTCGACGAGGCGACGGTGTCGGCCGAAAGGGCGTCCTCCGACACCGGGTTTCCGTTACCGGTCCTTATTGAACGCGATACCGCGCGTTAGACGGCGCAGTGATGGGGACACTCTGTTTTTCGCCTGGCGAAAAACAGAGTGTCCCCTATTTCGGCTCAGGCTCCGGCGGCGGACGCTGAGCACGTCGCTTGCTCTCCCAGAACTTGTACATGAACGCGGCATAAAGGCTGGGCGTTACGTCATCCGTGAACAATGGGCTGTTTTTGTTGCGCGCACCCGAGTACACACCGAGCCGCGCTCCGACCCATACCGATAGCTTCTCGGTGAATTTTCGATTCCAGTTCCAGGTGAAGTCCGTGCCGAGATAACCACCCTTGGCCTTGAACGCGGGCCGTTCCGGTGTCGCGAATTGTGGATCGACCTGGTAGTAGTACGCCATGTACTCCTGCGTTGCGAAGGTCGGCGTGATACGGAACTTGAACTCGTCACGGCTCGTGATCTGGGCGATGTAGCGAAACTCGCTACTGAACGTCAGGCCGCGGTAAGACGGGTCGAGGCCGTCGAATGACACGGCACCGCGGCCCTGCAAGGCCAGGTGCCAGCGCCCCTCGAGGAACTCCTGGCGCGCGAACTGAAGGTCGAGTTCAGGACCCGCTTGCAGCAGGAAATCCAGGTCGGGCATGCCCGTTCGCGCTTCGATCTCGTCGCTGTCCGCGGGGAACGTAATATCTAAATCGAGGTCCAGCTTGATACGGTCGCGCTCGAAGACCTTGCCGCGAATCGGATTCTCGCTGTCCTCGAACAGGCGGAGGAAACGCCCGCGATAGATCGGGATCGGCAAGGGAATGATGTTTACCTGCATTTCCTCTGACGCAGGATACGAAGGGCCGTAGCGACCGAAGGCGGCGATGCGCCATTCCCATAGCGCGCCCGGGTCTTCTTCATCGGGCTTGGTGGCCTGATCCTGCGCGGGCGCCGAGATGGCGAACAGACAAAGGCACATCGAAAACAGCATCAGCAGGCGAGACATGTAGCCGAGCATAGCATCACCACGGCGCCGGACGATCGCTGCCGTAATCCGCGTGTCGGAGAGGTTCGCTAATCGCCACGGCACCTCCCGCGTAAGCTAACGCGTTGGCACGTCCGGGTTCTGCGCGAAAAAGTCGAACGGCCGCAACTCGAATTCGTGCTGAACGACTGGCATCAGGGGCCAGTCCTCGGCGCGCACGACGTGGTGCATGCCGACCGTGTACCACAGCACGATGTCCGTGTTCTCGATCGGGCGGTCGTCGCGAGTCCATTCGGGCAGGCCGGCGCCGCCCGCATGCTGGTTCGGGTAGGCGCCTGCCGGGTAGCGCTCGTCCGGGTCGTACGGCGTCACCCACAGGTGATGGTTCGAGAACGAGGCCCGTGTTTGCGGCAATGTCGTCGGATCGGCCAACGGCAGGCCAGGCGCACCGGGCCGCAACTGAATGCTCGTCGGGTAGCCGACCTGGTTCTTCGCCGTCGAACTGGTCACCCGCCACAGGGCGGGCTTGCGTGGGTCGATCGTCAACATTGCGTCCGATTCTCTTTGCGCAATGGCTGGCGAGATTTGCCAGATACTTGCCAGCGGCGTGCCGGTCTCCTCAGGATCGAGGTCGACACGCTGCAACCGGTCGATCGACAGCGAGTTGATGGGGCCGTCGACGTCCATATCCAGTCGGAAGGCGAAGAAATGGTCGTGATTGACGGCCACGGTGTTGGGCAGGATCAATCGGCCGAACGCGGTATCGGCCTCGGCGGTCGGATCATCCATCGATTCCGCTTCGACCCCCTTGACCTGCACCACGCCGGTCGCGCCCACACGGCCTTTCAGCGAACCGGTCGAATTGAAGATCCACTCGAGCACGTAGTCGTAGTTGCCGAGCCAGACGACGAAGCGCACGACGAGCTCGACGTGCCGGTTGGACTTCGATCGATTACGCGACATCTCGTAGTGGGACCAGGCAACGTCGCCGGTCGCGCGTTCGAAGATGCATACGAGGCCCTTCTTCTCGTAGGGTCGGCCCATGTGGTCGGCAAACGTCGCGTCGATCATCGTCGCGTCTTTCGGGCAGTCGCGCCCGGCTCGCAGCGGCGTGCCGCTGGCGCCGATGCCGTACTCGCCGATGTCGAGGAACGCCCGGTGATACCAGGCTTTCCCCGGATCCATATACGGTACGAACATCTCGGCGGCCTCGGCGCGATATAGCACGGGGCGCACGCGGTCGTTCGCGTCACGCACGGACACCTGCGACAGCACCGGGCCGGTGCGCGGGTCGACGTGGACGTGAAAGCGCCACATGTCCCACTCGACGAAGTGTCCGTCGACCCGGTAGCGCTTCTTCTTGTCGGGCGCGGTTGATGGGATCGTCTGGCTGGTGTCGCCGTCGACGAGCGGTCCACCGGTGCCCATGGGCACCGGTGCCGAATCGTAAAGGTCGACGACGCGCTGCTCGTCATAGTCGATCGTCGCGATCAGTCCCTCGATCGGCCTGCCCCACAAATTGCGATCGCCTTCGGAGTCGTAGCAGACGATCTTGCCCAGTCTGCGCGACGGCTCCTCATCCGCGCCGAAGTAACCCGGCAGAGACGGTACGCAGAGCAGGGCTTTCGGGTCGGTAATGCCGCGCTTCTCGATGGCTGCCAGAAATGCCTCGTCCTTGCGCACGATCTGCTGCGACAGGATCCACTCATCGGCGATCTGCGCCGGTTGCGCATTCTCGATGTGTTGCCACGCAACGACTTTCTTGCTATCGACGTCAATGATGGCCTCGTAGAGTTTGCGTTCGTGACGCAGCGCCACGAACGCCCGGCGGGGCAACTCCGTTCCCGGTTCCCACGCGAGCACGGCTTGCTTGTCTGGCTCGGCGAGTTTGACGCTCACGAACCGACTGTTCTTGTCGACGCGGTCGGCCTTCCAGAGTGCATCGACCGCGGCGAAGATCTCGGTGCGACTCAGGGGATCGAGGGGGTGAGGCGTCGCACCGATCGCCGGCACTGAAAGCATGCCCGCCAGCAGCGGCAAGAGCGCCACCAGGCGAAAGTTTTGTAGCGTCCGCGCGTATCGCGCGCGCAGCAAGTGGTCGCAAAGCCTGGCCACGTGTCATCCCCCTCTCTCTGTCCCGCGAAGGCGGAGCCGGGCCCAATGATACAATCCGCGCGCCATGGAACCGCGCAAAGTTTTATTTGTTTCCGTCCTCGCAGCGCTGGTCGTCGCCGGTTGCGCATCGGTCGAACGCACGACCGCGAGGCTGGATGAGCAACTCGACGACATCGTGCGTTGGTGGCCGGGCCGGTACAGCGGGGAGGCGCAATTGCCGGGGGCGAGCCCCGGCGAGTTCGCGCCGATTTATCACGAGATCGCGCTCATCGATGCGCCGCAGTTCGGCGACAACGTCTATGCATATACGTTGAGGCGCACGGGTTTCGATGGACCGGTCCTGCAACAGAAGATTTTC
>Ga0209567_10001661_pt1 | contig 11226 bp, 7 predicted proteins | sample COG_12_FD_184756 | JGI IMG/M metagenome (GOLD analysis project Ga0209567, IMG submission 184756) | Pelagic marine sediment microbial communities from the LTER site Helgoland, North Sea, for post-phytoplankton bloom and carbon turnover... | ecosystem: Environmental > Aquatic > Marine > Neritic...
CTCCGCGCGCAGGGCTTGATGAATCGCTATTCACTGGCGACGAATCATGGCATGCTCTTCGTATACGGTACGACGGAGGTGCGTTCGTTCTGGATGCGGAACACGAGGATCCCACTCGATATCGCGTTCATCGATGCGAACGGCGTGATCATCAATATCGAGCAGATGGAGCCCCAGTCAGACCAGAACTACTTTTCGCAGGGGCCCATGATGTACGCCCTGGAGATGGACCAGGGCTGGTTCGAGGCGAACGGAGTCGGACCTGGAGAGCGCCTCGAGTTCTGAGAATCGATCAAAGGCGGGTGCCATAATGTCACAGTACCGGGAGGAAAAGGACTCGATGGGTCCCGTCCGCATACCTGCGGACATGCTGTACGGGGCGCAGACCGAGAGAGCGCGCCTTAATTTTCCGATCAGCCGGCTTCGTTTCGACCGTCGCTTCCTGTACGCGCTGGGTGTGATCAAGAGAGCTGCGGCCGAGGTGAACGAAGACCTCGGACTGCTGGACGCGGAACGGGCGGGGGCGATCAAGCAGGCGGCGCAGGAACTGATGGACGGCGATCTGGACGCACACTTCGTGCTGGACATCTTCCAGACGGGTTCGGGAACGTCCACCAACATGAACGCCAACGAAGTGCTTTCAAACCGGGCCAACCAGATTCTGGGCGGCGTGGTGGGCAGCAAGGACCCGGTCCACCCAAACGATCACGTGAACATGGGGCAGTCCAGCAATGACGTGATTCCGACAGCCGTGCACGTATCCGCCCTGTTCGCGGTCGAGGGCGAGCTGATTCCGGCCCTCACGCACCTCCAGGGGGCGTTGCAGGCCAAGGCGGACGAGTTCGACGGGGTATACAAGGCCGGACGTACCCACCTGCAGGACGCCACGCCGATGCGCCTCGGACAGGAATTCGGCGGATACGTCAGCCAGGTCAGCCATGGCATCGGTCGGGTGGAGAGGGCCCGAGACTCGCTTCGCGAACTCGCGATCGGCGGTACGGCCGTGGGCACCGGTATCAACACCCACCCCGAGTTCGGGAGCCGCATGGCGGAAAGGATCAGCGCCATCACGGGGGTGGCATTCCGCGAAGCCGAGAATCACTTCGAGGCGCAGGCAGCGCGCGATGCGACGGTAGAGATGAGCGGCATGCTCAAGGTAGTGGCGTGCAGCCTCATGAAGATCGCGAACGACTTGCGCTGGCTGGCGAGTGGCCCGCGTACCGGGATCGGCGAACTCAACCTGCCCGAACTACAGCCGGGCTCCTCCATCATGCCGGGCAAGGTGAACCCGGTCATGTCGGAGATGCTGACCATGGTGGCGGCCCAGGTGATCGGGAACGACGCGGCGATCACGATAGGCGGCGAGCGAGGGAATTTCGAGCTCAACGTCATGATCCCCGTCATGATTCACAATCTTCTCGAATCGATCGAGATCATCTCGACGGGCAGCCACACCTTTGCGGACAAGTGCGTGGCCGGGATCACGGCCAACGTGGACCGCTGCGTACGGAACGCCGAGACGACAGGCTCACTGTCCACGGCGCTCGCTCCGGTGATCGGATACGACAAAGCGGCCGAGGTAGCCAAGAAATCTCTCAAGGAGGACAAGACATTGCGCCAGGTCGTGCAGGAGATGAACCTCATGAGCGATGAAGAACTGGACGCGATCATAGATTTCGCGAAGATGACAGCTCCGAACGTCGGGTAACCGTTCCCGCTTCGCGCTAGTCCTCGCTGCGCTGCGGAGATGCGCTCCGGGGAACGGTCACCCGACGGCGGCGAAGTGCTCGCTACACCGCGGAGACGCGCTCCGGGAAGGCAGCAGGGTCGCGAGCACGACAACTCCGCAACGCACTGCGCCCGGTGGCGGAGACGCGCTCCGGGAAGGCAGCAGACTCCCGCGGCTTTCGCTGCTCGGTGACGTTCGCGGCGGTCGGACGGACTGGCAGTCTCAGGACAGGAGGTTTCGCGTGTTCGATCCGAAGAACCGGATTCACTGGTTGGCGGTGATCGTCATCGCGATCTTCCTGATCCTGATCCTGGGAGTGACCTCTACGGCGTCGGGCCAGGAGTCCCCGGTGCGAGTCACCCCGGCCGACTCTGATCCGGGACCCTGTGGGGAGCAGCCTACCTACCTGCCGCGGGACACCGAGCCCCGCTTCGAGGACCTGAATGCGCTTCGTGAGTACCTCGTGGAGTTGCAGACCGTGGAACGCCCCGAGATCGGTGGACGGACGATGCTGTGGGCGTGCGTTTCGGCGGTCGGAACGGTCAACGCGGTCACCGTGCGAAACACGTCCGGCGACCCGATCTTGGATTCGATCGCGCTTCGGGTCGTCGCGACCGCTCGCTACATACCCGCCACGAACCGCGACCAGGCCACGACGGTCTGGATCGCCCAGCCCATCGACTTCATCCCCCGCGCCAAAGCCGTCGACCTTTAGGGTGAACCTGAGATTGCAGCATCCGCGCGGCAAAGGCCGCTCCGCCGGCGCTGCTCAGGAGATGTGGACGCCCGGATCCTGCCCCTGGAGAACGTCTCCGCAGTGTAGCGAGGACTAGTTCGAAAGGGGCAGGTTCGGTGCCTTCACTCGCTGCCCAGCAGTGTCGCCCGCGTCGGCAGCAGCCGCTCGGTCTGCGCCGCCGAGATTCGGTAAGCCAGTGGATCGTCCGCACGGCGAACCAAGAACTCACGTGCGTCCGGAGCGGTGAGGAAGAGCAGTGACAGGGCGGGCGCCGCTCCCGGCTCGTCCGAATCGAACATCTCGAGCACGGCGACGGGGCTGCTGAAGTCGACGGCGAATGCTACGGAATCCGAAGGGAAGCCGGTGGCGGTCAGCAGCGCCGATTCCTGCAGCAGCGCCTCTACGGCAGCCGAGTCGGCTGCCTCACCGTCGAGAGCCCATGAGGCGGCTGGTTCACCGCCGACCCTGGTGAGGAGAACGACGGCCGGCTCGTCGTCTCGCTGCACCGTGATCCGGCTGACGGTCGCCGTGTCTACGGCGGCCACGACCCGATTGCGCCAATCCTCAGCGGACTTTCCGAAGGGGCGAACGGACCGGGCCGGCACGGTGAAGACGTCGTCGGAGGGTGGGAAGCGAACGAACCGGCCGTCAGTCCCTCCGCTTCCGAGAAGGAACATCACGTCAGGGTTCCCGGCCGGTCCTATCTCGACCCGACGGGTCGAGTCTTCCGACACACCGAGGCGCGCGTGGTTGGTCGCGCTTCGTCCCACGAGCCGTCCGACGCGGGCCGAGTCGAGACCCTCCACGAGCTCCCGGACCAGGGTCGAATCAGCGGGATATCCGTTGACGGTCCAGCTCCCGTCGATTCCCTCAAGGCGAACTGAGTCCGCGGCGTTCGGCGACAGCACACGAACGAGGTTGAACCCGTCCCGCCCGGCTGTTGCGATACTGTCGCCACTGGCGGCGCGGCCGTTCCCGGACAGGAGCCGTACGGCGGTGTAGGCGACGACGAGGACGGCGAGCGCGGCGAAGATCGCCTTCAGCTGACGGGACTTCACGCGGTGGACCCGGATTCCGGCCGTGCGGACCCGCTTCCGCTCCGGTATCTGGTGCCTTGCAGCCGCCGTCTCCTGGCGAGACGCCACGCACCGATCAGAACGAACAGGAGCGGCACGCCGATCAGGTTGCCGTACTTCGCCACATCCCTCATCAACTCAGACGAATACAACAGGGGCGGCGCACTTCGCAGCTTGGCCCGGATCTGAATCAACGATTCGTCCTGAGCCAGCCAGTCCACGGCGTTCGTGAGGAACACGATGTTGCCCCCCTCGCCCCCCACGAACCGGTTGGACGCGAAGTCGGCGTCGCCTACCAGGACGAGGCGGCCGCCAACCGGCTCTCCCGGTTCGCCACCCACGGCCACGTCCGGGCGGGGAAGGATGGCCGCCGCCATCGGCTGGGGTCGAAGGTCGGCCATGACCGAATTCCAGTCGAACTGCGGGTTCAGCGGGTGCGGCCCGGTAAGGTGTTGGCCGAATTCCGTGGTCGCGAGCAGGGGAGTCACGGTGGAAGTGTCCGCCGCGGATAGATCCAGCGGGCTTGACCACGGCAGGAGTACGCCGCTCAGCCCTTCGACCATGGAATGCGCGCTGGCCGGTACCACGATCGGCCAGAGTGGATACGGGACGACGTACCCGACGCCGGAGCTTGACGACAGCGTGACCCGACCGCTGGACCGGTGGTCGATGACCATACCTTCGGGAATCGCGACCCCGTAGTCCGCCAGGAGCGCATCCAGCACCGGGTGCGGCTGCGGGTTCGGGAAGGCCTGCGTCTCGTCGATCGTGAGAGGCTGCGCCATGAGGAACATGTTTCCACCGCGCGCGAGGAACGATCGCAGAGCGTCTCCCTCGGCGTCCGACATGGGAGTCTTCGGTCCCTGGATAATCAGAACGCGCACGGAGTCAGGGACTTCTGTGTCGCCGGCCGTGATATCGACCGGCGCGACCTGGTAGTTCTGACCCAGCGTCTCCGCGAAACCGGACGCCTCTCCGGAGATGTCCGCTTCTCCGTGTCCGGTGAGGAAGCCGACCGTGGTACGGCTGGTACTCGTGAGGGCCAATATGGCACTGGTCAGTCGGTATTCGAGATCAGCGGTCTGGCGAACGAACGGCACGTTGGCGGTCTGGTCCGCGTATTGAACCGCGACCCCGAGGTAGCCCTGGCGGACCTGGAACTCGTCCTGGCCCAGCACGTTGAACTGAATGGCCGGGATTTCCATTTGCTCGGCCTCGGCCTGGGCCTCCGGGTCCGTGGCTGACGGGCTGAAACGAAGCAGCTGCAGGTTGTCACCGGCCGCCGATTCGTAGTCGGCCAGAAGATCCTCCACGTCCCGCTTCACCAGGTCTACCTGGGGGGGCAGCTCACGTGAAGCGAAGAACTTGATCGTGACCACGTCGTCGAGGTCTCCGAGCACGCTGCGCGTGGTGGAGGACAGGGTATATGTCTTGCCCGGCGTGAGATCGAGACGTCCCCGAATGTGCCGCCCCAGGAGGTTCACGACGACGCAGATCAGCAGAATGCCCAGAATCCCGAGCCGCAGAGAGCGCCAGGTGCTGCCCTTCAGGTTGAGGCGGCCACGCTCGATCATCAGATAAGCGAGGCCCAGGAAGGCGACCGTGATCGACACGAAGTAGACGATGTCCCGAAGGTCGAGCACGCCGCGTGTGATCGCGGAGAAATGAGTCAGCAGACCGAGGCGCGTCGCCGCACCGGCGAGCACCGGGGGCAGACCGATCAGAACGACGTTCATCGTGATCGCCATGAGCACGAAGATCGAGGCGAGGGCCACGATGAAAGCCGTGATTTGGTTCCGGGTCAGGGACGATGCCCACAGGCCGATGGCCACGAGTGCGCCGGTCAGCAGCAGAGCGCCCACGTACTGGGCGAACAGGACGCCGAAGTATGGCGCCCCGCCGAGCCTGAGGCCGATCGCGGCACCCAGTGTCCCGGCAAGGGCCACCGCCATGAAGCCCATGATCCCGACGAACTTGCCAAGGAGGAACTCGAGGCTCGAGATCGGCTGGGACAGAACGAGCTCAAGGGTACCGCGTGACCTTTCCTCCGCCAGCGCCCTCATGGTGACGGCCGGGACGAAGAAAAGGAGCAGCCACGGCATGAGCTCGAACATCGGACGCAGCGTGGCCTCGGCGGTGACGAAGACGGTTCGGAAATAGAAGAAGAAATTCGCCACCAGGAATACGACGACCAGGATATACGCGGTGGCCTGGTCGAAGAAGCTCCGGAATTCCCGACCCGCGATGGCGGAGATGTTGCCGATCATGAGCCCGCCTCCGTGAGTCCGCGGAAGAACTGCTCCAGGTCTTCCTGCTGCCGCCGCATCTCCCACAGGGTCCAGTCACGGTCCCTGGCAAGCGCGAAGATATCGGGACGCGGGTCGGCGTCCTCTGCGCCGAGCACGAGAAACCTGGGCCGCACGCCGCCCTCGGCCGCCTCCCGGACGCGAGTTACGGACGGGAGCTCCTCCAGGGCCTTGCGGAGTGTCCCCGGCTGAGCGTCGATCTCCACGATCACACGGACGCCGCCGTCTCCTCCAGCGAGCAGCGACGACACGCCGCCGTCCGCGATGATCTTCCCCTCGTGGATGATCAGCAGCCGATCGCAAACGGCCTGGACCTCCTGCATCACGTGAGTGCTCAGGAGGACGGTGTGGTCCTGCCCCAGCCGCGTGATCAGCTTGCGGATCTCAACCCGCTGATTTGGGTCCAGCCCCTCGGTAGGCTCGTCGAGGATCAGGATGTCCGGTTCGGAGAGGATGGCCTGGGCAAGGCCGACGCGCTGCCGGAAGCCCTTCGACAGGTGGGCGATGGGTCGATAGTAGACGTCGCCGATTCCCGTCTGCTCGACCGCAGGATCGATCCGATCCGCAATCTGTCCCGGTTCGATCCCGCGCAGCCGGCCCATGAAGGTCAGAAACTCCCCGACCAGCATCTCGTGGTACAGGGGATTCGCTTCCGGAAGATACCCGATGCGTCGCCGTGCCTCGGCCGGGTCGTCGTCCACGAGTCGGCCGTCGATCTCGATCGTTCCGGAGTCTGGTTCCAGGGCCCGGGTGATCAGGCGCATGGTGGTGGTCTTTCCGGCTCCGTTGGGACCGAGGAATCCGACGACCTCTCCCCGATCGATCGAGAAGGAAACGCCGTCCACGGCGCGCACCTGCCCGAAGCTCTTGCTGACCTCCTGTAGGCGAACCAGCGACATTCCGTAACCTCTGAGAGTTGAATAGCGGTGGGCCAAAGTAGTAGAGCCCGTATGCCTGTCAATTGGATCGGAGAACCGATGCCGCGAAAGCGGCGTAGAAACTTGCCCGGAAGCCCCTTGAAAGCGACCTTGCGGTGCTCTCCGGGTCGGGCTCTAGGCTCGGACTAAAGGACATGGCTCGCCGGACTGAACGAGGGAATCGATTCGATGCGAATACTAGTGGGGACGAAGGGTGGTCTGTACGTCGTTCGCTGGGTGCATGGCGAACGCGCGGCACAGGTGGAGGAGAGTCATTTCGAGGGTGACGACGTCCGCGCCATCGTTCCAGCCGGCCGACATTTCTACGCCGCGGTGAGTGGCCACGGGGTGTGGAGGAGCGACGACCAGGGCCGCGCGTGGACGCAGATGACCGGGCCTATCGACGGCCACATCATCCGGTCGCTCGCCGTCTCTCCCCGTGACCCGGACCTTCTGTACGCGGGGACCCAGCCGGCCGCCCTTCACGTCTCGCGCGACGGTGGGGCGAATTGGGAGGAGCTGACGGAATTCAGGGTGCTTGGCGTCCGCGAGGGCTGGAAGGACTCGGGGGAGCGGGCGGCACGCGTGGACACGATCGCGGCCGACCCGCACGATTCGCGTCGCCTGTACGCCGGAGTCGAGATCGGCGGGGTGTATCGCAGCGATGATGGCGGCCAGACGTGGACGGGCTGCAACGAGGGCCTGTTCGACGACGTGCACTTCCTGATGGCCGATCCCCTGGATTCCTCGCGCGTGTACGCCGCTACGGGAGGCGGATTTCACATCAGCCGCGACCGGGGTCGGAAGTGGGTATCCCAGCCCGGTGAGCTGGGCCAGGCCTACTGCACGCAAATGGAGCACGAGGTGGAGCGAGGAGCCCGCGACTCGATCCTGGTCCTCGCCGTCACCGGGGGGCCGCCAGCGACATGGAAGGGCTCGAAGGGAGACGCCAAGGCCCGCCTCATGATCAGCCGTGACTCGGGCGACACCTGGGAGGCGTTCCCGACCAGCGCCATGGGCGAAAAGGGAGCGTTCACGGCCGTGGCGACGGACCGGACAGCCCGCCAATCTGGCTTCGTGGGCACGAGTACGGGTCGCCTGTACTACGGCAACGCTGTACTCGGACGGTGGACGAGGATCCACTACGGTCTTCCGCGTCTGCAGGTACTGCAGGTTCTGTAGTTCTTCGATGGAGTGATTTGATGGCGTACGGACGATGCATGGCGCGGTCGGCAGCATGGGCGCTGGCGGCGGTCCTCATCGCGATGGGGAGCCCCCCGGCGGCGGCGGGACAGCAAGAACTGACGGTCGAGAGCATATACGGCAACGGTGACTTCCGCAGCCAATCCGTCTCGGTGCGCTGGATGCCGGACGGACTGCACTGGTCCACGATCGATCGCGATTCAGCCGGACGCGCCGAGCTGTGGCGGGTCGATGCCAGCACCGGGCAGCGCGAGAAGCTGGTTTCGGCCGCCGAGTTGATCAAGGACGGCTCGGACGAGCCCCTGCAGATCGAGGGATACACGTTCTCCGCCGACGCCCGGCGCCTCCTGATCTTCGCCGAATCCCAGCAGGTGTGGAGGGCCCGGACCAAGGGACGCTACTACGTGTTTGATTTCCCGACCCGTCGCCTCATTCCGGTGAGCGATGCGGAAGGCTGGCAGATGTTTGCGAAGCTCTCCCCCGACGGCCGGCAGGTCGCCTTCGTCCGGGAGAACGACGTGTACGTCGCGGACCTGTCTTCGGACGAAGAGCAACGTCTCACCTTCGATGGCAGTGAGACGATCATCAACGGCACGACCGACTGGGTGTACGAAGAAGAGTTCGGTCTCCGCGATGCCTTTCGGTGGAGTCCGGACGGGTCGCGGCTCGCATTCTGGCGCTTCGACCAGAGCCCGATCCGAACGTATTGGCTGGTGGACGCCATGCCGCTGTACCCGGAACTCAACGGGGTACGGTATCCGAAAGCGGGTGAAGACAACTCCAGGGTCCGGGTAGGATCGGTCGAACTGGCCACGGGTGTTACTACGTGGTTCGACACCGGAACCGACGACGACGTCTATATCGCCCGGATGGAATGGGCCGCGTCATCGGAAGAGGTGGTCATCCAGCGGCTGAACCGGCACCAGAGCCAGCTCGATCTGTTGCTGGGAGACGCCGAGACCGGTGAGACCTCACTCCTGTTTTCCGAGCGGGATGAAGCGTGGCTGAACGCGAACAATGACCTTCACTGGATCGACGGTGGCCAGTGGTTCACGTGGACGAGCGATCGGGACGGTTTCTCGCATGTGTACCTGTACGACCGCTCCGGGCGGATGGTGCGCCAGCTGACGCGTGGCGGCTGGGACGTGACGGCGTTCCATGGAGTGGATGAGGATGCGGGGCGAATCTTCTTCACGGCGGCTTCGGAAAGTGCGACCACTCGATCCGTATACTGGGCGCCGCTGGACGGCGGAGACATGACCCGGATCACCGGCGGTCGTGGAACGCACTCGGCCCGCTTCAGTCCCGATTTCATTCTGTTCACCGACACCTATTCCTCGATCGGGACGCCGCCGGTCACCCGCCTGCGCCGCGTGGCGGACGGGAGCGAGGTTCGGGTATTGGAGGACAACACCGAGCTCGCCGCGAAGCTGGAGGCCCTCGACCTGCGCGAGCCGGAGTTCTTCACGGTGATGGCCGAGGACGGTAGCGTGCTGAACGCGTGGATCATGAAGCCACGCGACTTCGACCCGGGCCGGACATACCCGCTGTTGCTGTATGTGTACGGGGGGCCGGGAAGCCAGACCGTGAGGGACTCGTGGGGCGGCACCAGGCACCTGTGGCACCAGATGCTGGTCCGGGACGGGATCCTGGTCGCCAGCGTGGACAACCGCGGGACCGGTGCGCGCGGACGAGAGTTCGAGAAGCAGGTCTACCTGCGTCTGGGGCAGTTGGAGACGGCCGACCAGTTGGCCGCGGTTCGCCAACTCGGCGGTCTGCCCTATGTCGATGGTTCCCGTATCGGAATCTGGGGTTGGAGCTACGGCGGGTACATGGCACTCATGACGTCCCTTCTGGGAGGGAGCCAGGTCGCCGCCGCGATCGCCGGGGCCCCGGTGACCTCGTGGGAGCTGTACGACACGATCTACACCGAGCGCTTCATGCGCACGCCCCAGGAGAATCCGGAGGGGTATTCGATTGGCGCGCCGCTCTCTCACGCCGAGGGACTGGAGGGCGAACTCCTGATCATCCACGGCACTGCGGATGACAACGTGCACCCGCAGAACACGCTCAGGATGATTGCCGAGTTGGAGCAGGCGGGAAAGCAGTTCGATATGAGGCTGTACCCGGGGCAGCGGCACGGCGTCCGGGGAAGCACCCTGTCGGTGAACCTGTACGAGATGATGACCCGGTTCCTGCACCGGACGCTTCTGACACCCTCGGCCGAGCCGGCGGCGGGCCCTGAGACGGTGTGGCTCGGGCGGTAGGAAAGAAGGAGCCCCAAGCCGGTCAGCCAGCTGTCACAGCCCTCACGTCTCGGGCGATGCCGGGATCTCGCTTTCGGCCCACGGGGGCATGATCTTCACGAGTAGCCCCAGGATGATGAACGGGAGGATCACGAACGCCCCGGCCATGAGGAGTCCCTCCACCCCGAGCAGCTCAGCCTTGTAGACGGTCAGGCCCCGCAGGCTCTTCGAGAACAGCTGTCCCCCGATAACGACGTTCCAGCGGATGCTGAAGATTCCCACCTGAATCAGGAGAGCGCAGCCCAGGTAGATAAGCCGCCTGACCTCGGCGGGGACCTTGCGGGTGCCCCGCCAACTCAGGGCCGGCGACACCACGCCCAGCGAGATGAGCGGTACCAGTGTCCCCAGCACGAGCTGCAGGACGATGAGGCTTACGAACAATCGTCCCTCGATCAGCTGCGACAGGATCTCGATCGACTCTTCGGATTCGTAAAGACGGTGAATGAAGTCGAGCATCTCGAGAGAGAAGTCCAGCACGATGGCGTAGAACAGGAAAGTCGCGAGTTTGTCCGCGCACGCCATGTCCACCTTCTTGCCTCGGAACAGTGTGGCCACGAGGTAGATGATCAACACGAGGGCGATTCCCGACACGATGGCCGAGAACAGGAACACGACCGGCATCAGTACGCTGCTCCACCATGGATTTGCCTTGATGGATCCGAAGATGAAGCCCACGTATCCGTGGAGCAGGAAGGCCGATGGGATACCGATGATGGTGATCCACCGTCCGGCCTTGTCGTCGAATGCCAGGGCCCGGTCCGACAGATCCGTCGAGCCCAGCGTGAGCGCGTAGTAGAACCACTTCCGGGGTCCGGTCGCCTCCCGCGCCCTCAGCACGAAATCTTTCCGGTAGTCGAACCAAATCTCCAGCAGCAGCACGACCATCAGATACCAGGCGTACACGAAGCCGAACATCGCCATCGCCGAATTGCGGTTCGGAGTAAGGAATATCT
>Ga0209567_10001662_pt1 | contig 11225 bp, 11 predicted proteins | sample COG_12_FD_184756 | JGI IMG/M metagenome (GOLD analysis project Ga0209567, IMG submission 184756) | Pelagic marine sediment microbial communities from the LTER site Helgoland, North Sea, for post-phytoplankton bloom and carbon turnover... | ecosystem: Environmental > Aquatic > Marine > Neritic...
GTCAACAACGTACAGTTTTTCCCGAAGCGGATCCTGACGATCAATAACCCGCAGGAACTGTTCCTGACGAAAGAGAAAAAGAACCTGTTCGTCGACTTCTTCGTCAAGTGGCGCATCGTCGATGTGGCGAACTTCTACGAGACGTCGCGTGGCGAGCAGGTCATCGCGGCGCAGCGGCTGCTGGAAATCGTCAAGGATGGCATCCGCGCCGAGTTCGCGAAGCGCACCGTACCCGAGGTCGTCGCCGCCGAACGGCGTGCGCTGATGGGCGATATGCTGTCGAAGGCCAGCGCGGATGCGAACAAACTCGGCATCGAGGTAATCGACGTACGCGTCAAGCGCATCGAGTTTTCCGATGAAGTCAGCGAGTCGGTCTTTAATAGAATGCGCCAGGAGCGCGCTCGGACGGCCGCTGAACTGCGCGCCGAAGGCGCCGAGAATGCCGAGCGGATTCGCGCCGAGGCCGATCGCGCACGCACCGTCATACTGGCCGAGGCATATCGCGACGCGGAGATGATTCGCGGTGACGGCGACGCACGCTCCGCTGAAATCTACGCGAAGGCCTACGAGAAGGATGAGGAGTTCTATAGTTTTCACCGCAGCATTCGGGCGTATCGGAATTCGATCGGTACCGGCAACGACGTACTCGTGCTGGATTCGGAGAGCGATTTTCTTCGCTACCTGAACAGCCCAGAGAGCCGCTAAGGTCGGCCGTTAGAACGCTATGGATCCCGGAACACGGGATGCCTGCATGAGCGTGTTTCACGTATGTACTGGAGCGATCTGTTCGCGGCGTTTGCCATCTACCTCATCCTCGAAGGCCTGCTGCCATTCGTCAGTCCCGCGAACTGGCGTAAGAGTTTGATCATGTTGTCTCAGTTCAAGGACGGCCAGCTGCGCTTTTTTGGCTTTGCCAGTATCGTCGCCGGGCTGGGTTTGCTGTTGTTGGTTCGGGGCGGGAGCTGAACGGGTTAGTCATGGGGAAGAGCGTCGTAGTCGTCGGTACTCAGTGGGGCGACGAGGGAAAGGGAAAGATTGTCGATCTGCTGACTGATCGCGCTAGCGCGGTCATCAGGTTTCAGGGTGGTCACAATGCGGGTCACACCCTGCTGATCGGCGGGGAGAAAACGGTGCTGCACCTGATTCCCTCCGGCATCCTGCGCGACGGCGTAGCGTGCGTGATCGGCAATGGTGTCGTCGTGCACTTACCGTCACTCCTGCAGGAAATCGACGAACTAACCGTCAAGGGCGTGTCGGTCACGGAGCAGTTGAAAATCAGTGCAGCGTGTCCGCTGATATTGCCGACGCACATCGCTCTCGACCAGGCACGTGAACAGGCCAGCGGTCGCAATGCGATCGGCACGACGGGTCGTGGCATCGGGCCAGCATACGAAGACAAGGTGGCACGGCGTTCGCTACGCGTGTCCGATTTGTTCGACGCCGATGCGTTCGAGGAGCGCCTCGCGGCCGCAATGGACCTGCATAATTTCATGCTGAAGCACTACTACGAGGCCGATCCGGTCGACATGGGAGCGACTCGTGACGAATGGATGAGTATGGCTGAGCGCATTAAGCCGATGGTCATCGACACTGCAGGGTATCTCAACGAGCTGAGCCGCAGCGGCGCAAATCTGTTGTTCGAAGGCGCGCAGGGCACATTACTCGATGTCGATCACGGGACGTACCCGTTCGTCACCTCCTCGAACACCACCGCCGGCGCCGCAGCAACCGGTACGGGCGTTGGTCCGGGCGCGATCGACTATGTGCTCGGCATCGTCAAGGCGTATACGACTCGCGTCGGCGCAGGACCGTTTCCGACTGAGCTGTTTGACGACATGGGTAAACACCTCGCGAAGGTCGGTGCCGAGTTCGGCGCCACGACAGGGCGCCCCCGCCGTTGCGGCTGGTTCGACGCCGTAGCCTTGCGGCGCGCGATCATCAACAGCAGCGTCTCCGGGCTGTGCGTGACCAAGCTCGACGTGCTGGACGGGTTAGAGACGATCAAGATCTGCGTCGGTTACCGCTTGGATGGCGGCGTTTGCGACGTTCCCCCGCACTTGGTCAGTCGTTACCCTGACTGCGAACCGATCTACGAGGAATTGCCGGGATGGTCGACGTCGACCGTCGGCATCACTGATTTCGACCGCTTGCCGGACACGGCTCGCGCATACCTGCGGCGGCTGGAAGAGGTGCTGGAGATCCCGGTGGATATGGTCTCGACCGGTCCGGACCGCGACGAAAACATCATATTGCGGCATCCATTCGGGTAAGCACGGCGAATTAGCAGCGGTTAGACTAGGGATACGATCCCAATTCAAACCGCAGCAGTTGAAACCAAGAAGCAATAATCGGCGCGGTCGATCGAACGTCGTCCGCTTTGTCCTGACCGGCATTCTGTGCCTGTTCCTGGCCGCATGCTCGACGACGCGGTTCGCCTATAACCAGCTCGACTGGATCGTCGTCTGGTATCTCAATGGGTATTTCTCGCTCGACGATGCGCAGGAAGCCGAGCTGCGTGAAGGCGTTAACCGCAATCTCGAATGGCATCGACGCAACCAGCTCCCCAAATACGCAGCTTTCGCGCGCCAGGTCGACCGTGACCTGGCTGGGCCAGTGACGGCAGATTTACTCGAGCATCGGCTGGAGCAGGCGATCGAATTCTGGGACGCGGCGCTTAACCATATGCTGCCGGACGTGTCGGCGTTCTTCCTGATGCTGTCGGACGAACAGATCGATGAGTTCGTCGCGAATCTCGAAGACAATAACCAGGAGCTCTGGGACGACTACGCCGGAGAGACTCCAGAGAAGCGCCTGAAACGCAGGGAACGCGCCGCGTTCAAGGGATTCAAACGCGTTTTCGGCAGGCTCAATGATGAGCAGAAGGCGTTGATCGGTTCATACATGGTCAACATGCACGATGTCTCCGAGTACTGGATAGAGAGCAGACGACGCTGGCAGCGCGATTTTCGGGCACTCGTGATCGATCGTCCGGCCGAACCCGAGTTCAGCGAGCGGCTGATGGCAATGATGCTCGATCCGAATCGAACCGATGATCCCGGCTACCGCGAGAAAGTCGAAGCGAACAAGCGCACGTTCATGGAGATGACGGTGGCTCTGATCGGCATCCTGACCGACAAGCAGCGAGACCGTTTCAGCCGCAAGATGAACTCGTTTGCCCGTGACTTCGAGACGCTGTCGATCCAGGAGAGTTGACATAATCGCGACGCGTGCCGCCCGTATCTAGCGATTTAGCGCCTGCGCCGCCGTCGAACAGCAGTTCATGGAGTGGTTAATTATTTGAAATTTATGTCAATTTATTCTCCCTAAGCTGCCCTGATTGCGTATGGTGGCAGTAGCTGCACCGTCCGATAAATCGAATGAATAACGGGCGCGGCAGGACCGAAAAAACACCAATAAGATCCCAAAAAAGGGGCGACAATAATGACAATCGATAGACGCCTTGCGAGCGGGGCGTGTGCCGTTCTCAGCACACTTCTTTGCGGCGCGCTGCATGCCGAACCCGCTGTCTACGCCGATCAGCAGGCATTCGCCGCGGCACTACCGGGCTTGCCGACCGTCCTGGATTTCGATCACATGGCGCCCGGAACGACGATCGAGGACGCGGCGACCGCCGGCGGCATCACGTTCAGCTACGACTTCGAAGGGCTCTCCATGCGCGTCGCTCATCTCTACGCGACGACGTCATCGCCAAATTTTCTCGGCACGGCCGACGGCGGCATGTTTCATGACGGCGATAACTTCACGCTGAAATTTCAGCCCGGGAGTGCGATCGGGCTCTTCTTCATCAGCGCCGACCCGTTGGTGGACGGAGATATCAAGGTCAGCGCGGGCGGCGCGACGGCATCACTGAATGCCAAGCAGGTGCAGGAGACACTACCGGACGGATCGAGGGTCTACTTCCTCGGCGTCGTGGATACGCAGGCGCCGCTCACGCAGGCGCGAATCGAAGCCCTGGCCGGTGGTTTCTTCCTGTACAACGTCGATGACATCATCACCGCGCCGTTGAATGCCGCGAGCTTGGCGCGCAACTAAGACCTCGACGTCGACGTGTTATGATTGCCCGTCGAAAGGGATTGAACGGAAGGCCTCGCAAAGCGGGGCCTTTTTCGTTCCGCCGACGCGGTGGCGCGCAGCGGATGCAATATTCTCGCATTGCGTTCAAGACCGGAATACAATCGGGTCCGGATTAGTTCTTACTTCCATACGATAAACCTTATATGGGCAGCACCATTCTCGACCGCGGCCTGAGGCCGGCATCAGACAACGGTCCGGCGCCACCTGCAGATCTCCAGCTCGAGTGGCTGTGGGTGATGGTCAGTTTTCATGCGCACCAGTTTCGCGGTCGGCCGATCGCCGAAGTGCTGGCGTCCTGGACGAATATCCTGCTGCTGCACAAAGGCCTCAACCCGACCATCGGCGACCTCGCGAAAGCCAGTGGTTTGCCGCGTGCGACGATCTCCCGTTACGTCAGCAGCACCATTCAGAACGGCTGGGCCGAGGAGCTCGTGAACCCGCGCAATCGGCGCCGTCGAGAACTCCACCTGACCGAGGCAGGGGCCAAGGAGCTGGAGGCCATCGTCGAGTTTTTTCACGCCGAGTTTCGTGAACTCATCGCCAGCCAGCCAAACGATGGAGAAACCGAATCCGGTGACGATTACTTGGATAGACTCGCAGAAATGTCCGAAAGAATTTCAGAACGGCTGAGCAGGTGGGGAGCTTGACTCCGGGCGATGGTTCGTCGATGCCGATGAATTCGTTTTGGGGGAAGGGTTCTCGAGCGTGAAGCGCCTCACAGGGACTATCAACAGCGACGGCTAACCGTGCGGCGAAGTGATCGGCCGCCCCGGCGCGTTTTCCTACCGCGTCGCCTGCATGCTGTATCTATTTGATACGATCCGAGCATGCCCAATTCAACAACAATATGCGCTTGGTGAAAACGAAGTTAATTCGGTACGCGGTGCGCGGACTCGTCGTGCTGCTGGCTGTCTATGGTGCCTGGCAGCTGTGGCCGCAGCGGACGCCGGTCACCAACGTTTTCTACGAGAGCAATTTCTCCAATACCCCTTACGGCGTCATCGGTTTCGAGACGTTCAACGCGAAGAGCGGGCGAGACCTGATGGACGGCGGTGCCAATGCCGTGCATCAGACGACGGGCGGCACGCTGGTTCTTCCGGATGGAGCTTCTCCTGAGAACAAGGTTCCCGCGGTGGTCATCCTGCACGGCTCCGGAGGCGACTGGTCTGGTCGCAGCGTCAATCTCGCGATGAGTCTCGCGCGGGAAGGTATCGCCGGGCTCGCGGTGGACACTTTTACCGCCCGCAACCTGCGTAGCACCGATGACTACCTGGAGCGTCTCGAAAAGGCGCCGATTTTCACGCAGATGGCGGACGCGCTGAGCGCGTTGGTCGCGTTGCAGGCGCACCCGTCGATCGACGCGTCGCGTGTCGGGGTGACGGGATTCTCGCTGGGCGCGGGATCGACGTTGTACATGATGTTCGAGCCCGTAATCGAAGGCGTGCTCGGGGCGGATGGCCCCAGGTTTTCCGCCTACGCGATGTTCTACGGCGGTTGCATGGTGGATTTCGACGATTTCCGTGTCGAAGGCAGCCCGGTGCTGATCATGATGGGAGAGGTCGACGAATCCATGTCCATACCGGCGTGCGAGAAATTCAGCGAGCGTCTGCGGTCCATGGGTGTCGACGCCGAACTCGTGGTGTATCCCGAGGCCGGGCACGGTTGGGATAACCCGTATCCGCAGGCGTTTCACGAGGACGCGGTCGTTACGCGGGATTGCCTGATGCACTGGGCACATGATGGCGAGATCATAGAGGCGACCAGCGGGCACTCGATGGATAACGCGATCGGCGCAATACGCGCGATGTCGAGCTGCTCGAACGATGACGGCTACACGATGGGGCGTAACGAAGCGGCACTCGAGCAATCATTCGCCGACCTGTTCGCATTCCTGAAAGAGAAGTGGAGTCTGTGAAGTCATGAGCCATATGCAGTCTGTAGTTCTTTGTGCCGTCGTTGTCTGTTCGCCGGCGTCGGTCTGGGCGCAGGACGCGACGCAAATCGTGCGCGATGCGTGGGACCATTGGCGGGGCCTCACGTCGTACGCAGAGATGACGATGACGATCCATCGCCCCACCTGGGAGCGAACGATGTCGATGCGTGCATGGACCGAGGGCTCGAAGAAGTCGCTGGTGCGCGTGACGGCGCCCGCGAAAGACCGGGGCAACGGCACGCTGATGGACAACAACAACATGTGGACCTATTCGCCGAAGGTCAACCGGGTCATCAAGGTGCCGTCGTCGATGATGGGTCAGAGCTGGATGGGGTCCGATTTCTCGAACAAGGATGTTTCGCGGGCCGACGACGTAATCGAGGAATACACGCATTCCGTGCTCGGCACGGAAGTCGTCGATGGCACGACGGTCTATGAGATCGAGGCGATCCCGCGGGAAGACGCAGCCGTGGTCTGGGGCAAGGAAGTGCTGAAGATCCGCGAGGACCACGTGCTGCTCGAACAGCGTTTCTACGATCAGGACGGGGAGCTCGTCCAGTCAATGATGGCTACCGATATTCGGGAAATGGGTGGTCGCATGATCGCGGCTCGCCAGAGAATGCAGAAAGCCGATACGCCCGACGAATGGACCGAAATGGTCGTCGGTGCTACGGAATACGATATCGAAATCTCTGGCAATCTCTTCACGCTGTCGAATCTGCGTAACCCGCGCGACTGACGACCACCGTTCATGAATATCACGCTGCGACTGGCATGGCGAAACCTGTGGCGTCAGCCGCGCCGCACCTGGCTGACGACGGGCGCGATGGTGTTTTCGAACGTGCTGCTGGTCTTCATGATCTCGCTACAGTTCGGCATGTACCGGATGATGATCGACAACTCCTTGCAGGCGTTCACCGGTCACATGCAGGTGCAGGCAGCCGGATACAAGGACGACCACAAGATGCGCCAGAGCGTGCCAGACGCCGTGCAACTCGCACAAAGCCTGCGTCGCGAGATCGGGCTCGACACGATCGCAGTGCGGGCGGCCGGCTTCGCGCTCGCTTCCAGCGAGGAGCGCAGTTATGGCATTCAGGTCTACGGCGTGCAGCCGGACTTCGAACCGCGCGTGTCCAGTATTCCGGGGCTCGTCAAGCGCGGGGCCTATCTGGCGAATCCTGTCGCCGCAGAGATCGTGATCGGCTCTGTACTGGCGCGCAATCTGAAAGTCGATATCGGCGACGAGCTGACGCTGCTCGGCAGTGGCCTGGACGGCTCCTTCGCCGCGGGCGTGGTCATCGTGACGGGAATATTCGACAGCGGCATCGCCGACCTCGATAGAAACATCGCGGAGATGCCTCTCGCAGCGTTCCAGGAGATGTTCGCGATGGGGGGCGACGGACACGAGATCGTCATTGCGACGCAGGACCTGTTCGATGCCTCGAGGATCATCCGTCAAGTGCGTGACGTGCTGCCGTCTGGCGGCGACGTGGTCGTGCACGACTGGAATGCGCTGCAACCGGGGTTGCAGCAGGCGATTCAGGCCGACATGGCGGGCGCCTGGTTCATGTATGGCGTGCTGGTCATCCTCGTCGCATTCAGTGTGCTGAATACCCAGCTGATGTCAGTGCTCGAGCGGACCAAGGAGTTCGGCATCATCCTGTCGCTGGGTCTGACGCCGGGGCGCATAGGCCGGCTGGTGATACTCGAGACGATGCTGATGGGCGGGCTCGGTCTCATTATCGGCGTTGCGATCGGCGGCCTGCTGACCTACTGGGTCGGTATTGACGGCTTCAGCTATCCGGGTCTCGAGGACATGGCGGGCCAGTTCAACCTGTCCGGCCGCATCTATCCTCAGCTTTCCGTGTTGTCGGCGATGATCGGACCGTCGATCGTTTTCGTCTTCACGCTGCTTGCATCGATCTATCCGGCATTGCGGCTTCATTGGTTGCACCCGGTCGAAGCGATGAGGGCGGCGTGATGCAGTCATTGTCGATAGTTATCAAGCTCGCGTGGCGCAACCTGTGGCGGAACCACCGCCGCACGCTCATCATGGTCGGTGCGGTCACCATCGGCGCCTGGGCGATGATTTTCATGACGGCTCTGTTGCGCGGCATGGTCGACGAGATGGTCAAGGGCGGCGTGCGGGCGCTGCCCGGGCACGTGCAGATCCATCATCCCGGCTTTCTCGATGATCCGAGCGTCGACAACCTGATGCCCGAGCCCGGTCGGCAAATCGAGGCGGCGCTGGATGTCGATGGCGTCGTCCGCTGGACGAGCCGGGTGCGCGTGCCGGCCGTGATCTCAAGTGAGCGCGAGTCACGCGGCGTTACGTTGATCGGCATCGACCCGGAAGAGGAGAGGGATCTGTCATTCGTCGCGGATGACATTGCGGACGGCCGCTTCCTTAGTGGCACCGACGACCGCGGCATTATCGTCGGCCGCAAGATGCTCGATAACCTGGAGACGGATCTCGGCAAGCGGATCGTCATCATGTCGCAGGATCCGGACAACGAGATTGTAGATCGCGGCTTCCGGATCGTCGGCGTCTTCGAGTCGAAGGTTGCGACGTACGAGGAACAGATGGTGTTCGCCGGTCGCGATGTCGTACAGCAGATGTTGCGAATCGGCGGACGCGTATCCGAGATCGCCGTGCTGGGCGAGGGCTACCGCGTTTCCGGAGCCCTGTGTGAGCGGATCGACGCTAACTTCGGCGACGACGTCGAGGTCAAGCCCTGGAATGAACTCGATGCGTATCTCGGTTCGATGCTGCCGGTCATGGACGGTTTCGTGTTCGTCTGGATCGTCGTCGTGTTCCTGGCGCTGTCGTTCGGTCTCGTCAACACGCTCGTCATGGCCGTATTCGAGCGGGTCCGCGAGATCGGTCTGATGCTCGCGCTGGGCATGAAACCGAAGATTATCCTCGGTCAGATCGTCGTCGAATCGCTGTGCCTTCTGGCCCTGGGTCTGCTCGCCGGCAACCTGCTCGCGATTGCGACGGTGGTTCCCCTCCGCGACGGCATCGACATTTCCGTCGTCGGCGAAGGCATGGAGATGTTTGGTGCGGCGAGCGTGCTGTACCCGAAACTGCTCGCCGCGGACATGGTCATGGCGAATGTCATCGTTCTGGTGCTCGGTTTCCTGGCGAGTTTGTCACCTGCGTGGCGCGCATCCCGCTACGAGCCCATCGAAGCAATCACGAAGGTGTAGAAATATGAGCGCTGTACGCTGCATCGATCTGTGCAAGACCTATCGGCAGGGCGAAGAAGACATCCGCGGACTCGATCACGTCAATATCAATATCGACAGCGGCGGATTCGTCTGCCTGTCGGCGCCGTCGGGCGGCGGCAAGACGACATTGCTGAATGCGATTGGCGGTCTGGACAAGCCCGATAGCGGCGAGATCTGGATCGGCGACCAGCGCATCGACAATCTCGGCAAAGGCGACCTTGCAGACCTGAGGCTGCGGAAAATCGGTTTCGTCTTTCAGGCGTACAACCTGATACCGGTGCTGACCGCCCGCGAGAACGTCGAGTTCGTGATGCAGGTGCAGGGTGTGCCGACCGTGGAGCGCGGCGAGCAGGCGCTGGCGATACTGGCAGAGGTCGGACTGGCGGGTCTGGAGGATCGCCGGCCTGCGCAGATGTCAGGTGGGCAGCAGCAGCGCGTCGCCGTGGCCCGGGCGATCGTATCGCGGCCGGCGATGGTTCTGGCAGACGAGCCGACGGCGAACCTGGATTCGCATACGTCGGACCAGCTGATGGAGTTGTTCGTTGCGCTGAACGAGCAGCACAACACGACGTTCATCATCGCGACGCACGACCAGCGTGTCATGGGTTACGCGCGGCGTCTCGTGCGCATGCTGGACGGTCGAATCGTCGACGATATTCAGCAGCGCGCTGCCTGATCGTTTCAGTGTTGCGTCGACCACTGTTACCGGTTCTGGCGGGCATCTGGCTCTTTGCGGGCGGGCCGACGGCGGCCCAGGACGGTCTCGACATCAGCGGCCGCATCGCCGGCCGTTACACGGCCAGCTGGTTTCCGGACAACAGCATATTCAATGAGCTGACGGGCTCGAGTGCGCATGATGGCAGCATCGTGGCCCGGCCGATATTTCAGTACGACCGCGACCGCTGGGACTTCCGTGCGGACTACGAATTCGCGGTGTTGTACGGCGACCGAATCGAGTACAGCCGCGAACTCCCGCCCGAGTTCAACGCGTTGTTCGGGCGCCTGCCGAACGATCGTCGCCGATTGTTCGACCTGACGAGCATCATCGAAGACGAGGACAAGACGGCCATCCTGCATCGGCTGGACCGCCTGTCCGTCGGCTACACCGCCGCCAGGACCGTCGTGCGGTTCGGACGCCAGGCGATTACGTGGGGCAACGGCATGATCTACACGCCGATGGATATCTTCAATCCATTTGACCCGGCCGCCATCGATACCGAATTCAAGACGGGCGATGACATGCTGTATGGGCAATACCTCAGGGACTCGGGTGACGACGTACAGACCGTCCTGGTGTTCAGACGCAACCTGATTACCGGTGATGTGGAGGCCGACGAGAGTTCGCTTGCGTTCAAATACCATGGCGTCGGTGCGAACCACGAGTTCGACGCGCTCGCGTCACAGCACTATGGCGAACCTCTGTTTGGTCTTGGCGGCAACCGCGGCATAGGCGGTGCGGTATTGCGCGGCGAAGTGACGGTCGCGTTGACCGAGGATGACGACGCGGTCGCGTCTCTCGTGACGAGCCTCAGTTACTCCTGGATGTGGGGTGGCAAGAACGTCAGCGGCGTCGCCGAATATTTCTTCAATGGTTTCGGCCAGCGCGACGGCAATTACGACCCGGATAGCCTGGCGCAGAATACCGAACTGCTGGAACGACTCGCGCGCGGGGAATTATTTACCCTCGGCCGGCACTATGTCGCTGCGGCCGCGACGATCGAGGTGACACCTTTGTTTCTCTTGATACCGAACGCGTTCGTCAATCTGTCCGACGGAAGCATGCTATTGCAGCTCGTGACGCAGAACGATTTGCGTGAGAACTTGCTGTTACTCGCCGCCTTAAACATACCGGTCGGCCCCGACGGCAGTGAGTTCGGCGGAATCGAGACGGGTCTCCCCAACCAGTACTTGTCGACCAGCCTCGGCGTGTTCGCGCAGATAAACTGGTATTTCTGACCGCCGGTGT
>Ga0209567_10001668_pt1 | contig 11198 bp, 10 predicted proteins | sample COG_12_FD_184756 | JGI IMG/M metagenome (GOLD analysis project Ga0209567, IMG submission 184756) | Pelagic marine sediment microbial communities from the LTER site Helgoland, North Sea, for post-phytoplankton bloom and carbon turnover... | ecosystem: Environmental > Aquatic > Marine > Neritic...
CGCTTCAGATATGGATTCTGCGAGGATTCCTGCTGTCCGGGTTGCCGGGTCGAGAGCCGCGAGACCCGTTGCCCTGGGAAGTGAGCCTGGCCCTGGCGGGAACCCTGCTGTGCTGCGCCGTCGCAGGGGTCCTTCCGTATCGAGCTGCTATCCGCCGTTTCGACCGACTCGACTTCTGAGTCTACCGCCGGCGGTCGTCTTCAGACTAGTCTAGTCCTGCCATCGAATGAGCCGCGTTCTCGCGAAACTGGCGGAGCCTCTGACGGGCGTCACGCATCTCCGCGTCCGTGAACAGGCCTTCCTGCTGGGCGAGCAAGAGTTCCTCGCGCTGGCTGTCAGTCAACAGTCCCATCTCCACGGCAAGCACACCGAACTTCTTCCCGGGCTGCTTGCGCTGCTCGAGCAGCACCCGGGCTACCTCTGCCGGCGAGAGCAGGTCACGAACGAGGGCCACCGTGCCCAGTGCGAAATGACGCGGGACCGGTACTTCGTGGACCGGTTCGCGGTCGGACTCCTCGTCGCGCATTGCATCCTCCTCGACGACAAACGCGAATCCGGACCCGGTACCTCCGAGCGACTCGACCGGGGGAACCACTTCGCCACGAACCACTGGCTCGGCGTCGGGCCGGACTATCTCAGGCTGCGGAGCTTCCAGGGCCTCGAGAATCTCGCTCGCAGGCCCGACGTCGATATCGGCGACCGGGGGCTGACTTGCGGGCTTCGGATCGGGCACCGCGGCCGGAGCTGCGACGGGTGCCGCTGCCTGAACGGCAGGGACTTCGACCAAACGCTCGGGGGCGTCTCGGTCCACCGGCATCGCGGGCACCAGATCGTCCAGTTCGTCGGACGGTGTAGCGGTATCGATGAAGCGCTGAAGAACCTCCCACTGGGCATCCAAGACGCGCTGCTGGCGCTTCTGGTTGTCGAGCAGGAATCGAATGCTGAACAGATGAAGGGCGTAGAGGCCAAGCGCGGCGGCAGCCGCTGCCAACGTGCGATTCTGGCCGAACCACGCCAGTGCTGCGACGGCGACCGCAACGACGGCTACCGCAGAAAGGTAGTGCCCGCTGTGCTCTCGATCGGCTTCGTTGCCGATTCTGGCCATCGAGATGCCTCCATCCGCTGACATCCGCCGTCCCGCTCTCGCTGGGCGGCCACGAGTTGCCGGGGCGCAGCTACTCGAGGTTCGCCATGAGTCCGGTTCGCATGCACGGACCGAACGCTTCCGGCGCCCGATGGTTGCATCTCGCGTGCCAGAAGAGGATCAGCGCTGTCTGAGGATGGGCCAGGAGTCCAGGACTTCGTCGCCCCGCACGACGAAAAAGGCGTCAAAACAGGCCACGGTGAGGCACGAGTGGTTGGGAAGGACCCTGATGCGGGCGCCCACGTCGAAGGAACTGGACACGATTCCATGTTCCTGACTGAGCGAGGTCAGTCGGGCATTTCGCCGCACCATTCCCGGACCCCGCGCGTCGAGAACTTCGCCGAAACTGCGGCGTCCCATGTGTTCCGGACCGGGGTCGAGAGACATGGCGAGGGCTCCCGCGTCTACGACGGAGATGGCGCGATCCTGGCTGGAGGAGACGACGGTGGTGAGCACCGTGGCTGCGCACTCGCGCACCGCGCATGATCCGAGCAACACCTGCGTGTAGTCGTGCAGTGCGTAGTTGCCCGGCCGGACTTCGGTAATGCCTTCAAGCGTCGGATAGGCGGACATCGACGGAGTGGACCCGATGCTGGTATCCGGAACGGAGATGCCCTCGGCCGCCAACTCGCCGGCGAGATCGACCATAGTGCGGCGCTCCACTTCCGCAATCCGCGCGATCTCGTCGCGCGAGCTCGCACGGTAGGCGTTTCCGGAGTGTGACAGTATTCCGGCCAGCTCCAACCCGCCGCCGAGTACCCTGTCGGCCAGCTCTCGGGGAGCTGACGACCTGGGATCGACACCGACCCGGCCGTAGCCGCAGTCGATCTTGAGCCAAACCCGGAACGGAGCCCCGCTGCCGACCAGTACGTCCACGGCCGTCGTCGAATCGGCGACCATTCCGAGGCGCACGCGATCGGCAAGTTGCGCCGCCTCCTGGAGCCGACCCGGGACTACGGGGAACGCCCACGTGATGTCATCGAATCCCGCATCGGCAAACGCTCGACCTTCGGCGAGGGTGGACACGGTGATTCCGTGCGCCCCCAGGGCCCGCTGGGCGAGCGCGATCTCGATGCACTTGTGCGTCTTGATGTGAGGCCGCAAGGCTACACCGAGTTCCTTGCATCGCTTGGACATGCGTCTGAGGTTTCCCTCGAGAACGTCGATGTCCAGGAGCAGCGCAGGGGTCGGAATGTCGTGAGTGGTAGACATGGACCGGATACTACCACGATCCGTTGATCGTTGCCACGAGTGGATGTGACCCACGGACGCTACCACTCGTCATACTGGTGAAACCCGACGAGAGGTCTGATATCCGACACGATTCTGATGCCGAATTGGTGGGGCAGGCGTTGCGAGGTTCAGATCGGGCGTTCGGCGAGATCGTTCGCCGGTATCAGGATCTCCTGTATCGCCACGCCGAGAGGATGACGGGACGCCAGGATGATGCTGAAGATGTCGTGCAGTCAGCGTTCATCAAGGCTCACCGCAACCTCCGCAGATGCCGCGACCCGGAAAGAGTGGGAGCGTGGCTGTTTCGAATCGGAGCCAACGCCTGCAAGGACTACCTGAAGTCGAAGCGGACGATGATTCCGGTCGAGAAGATACCAGACCTGGTCGCGACCGATGGCAATCCGGAGCGTGAGACGGAGCTCGGGACGATCAGGAGCGAGATCGAACAGGCTCTGCAGAGCCTGCCGGTAGAGCAGAGAGAAGCGTTTCTGATGAAGCACGTGGAGGGTTGGTCGTACACCGAGATGTCGGAGACGCTGGACGTATCGGTGCCGGCCCTGAAGATGAGGGTTCATCGGGCTCGCGAAGAGATGCAGGTGTTACTCCAGTCGTACGGGAGTTGAGCATGGACAGCCGGTTGCAGGCCTATCTGGACGGCGATCTGCCCCTGGAAGAGCTCCCGGCGGAGCTCAGAGCCAGGGCGGTTGAGTGGGATGGGTTACTGGAGGAGATAAGGGTCGCGGCGCCGGCGGGGGCCCCGTTGGGCCTGGACGCTCGTGTGCTGGCCGCCGTCGAGTCGGATCGGACATCCGCTGTGCCGCGGTGGCTCGTGTGGCTGTTGCGTCCGAGAATGGTACCGGTGCCGCCGGCAGCGGTGCTCGCGGCGGCGGCGATCGTTCTCGTTCTGGGTCTCGTCGGTCTTCCCGACGGCAGCGCGATCGCCGATTCTCGCGTATACGTACAGTTCATAGTGGACGCACCCGCGGCCGAAACGGTTCACCTGGTCGGAGACTTCACCGAATGGCAGCCCACCGTCGAACTCGAAGACGCGGATGGAGATGGGGTGTGGTCGGGGCGGGTCCCCCTGCAACCGGGTGTACACGAGTACATGTTCGTGATCGATGGTGCGGACTGGATCACGGACCCCAACGCGGCCGGCTATCAGGACGACGGCTTCGGGCAGCAGAACGCGATCGTGGCCGTGTCCACGCTCAACGATATCTAGTTTCTTCGGCATCCCGTCCGGCCGGGACTTCTGGAACGCGCGCGCGACTCTGGCAGGGACGTGCTGCGGGGATCGGGCCGGCTGCCATGCTGCTGTTCCTGTTTGCCGGCGGGCGGGTCTGCGCCCAGGAAACGATTCTCGCCGTGGACCTCGGGGCATCCTATTCGCTACCTCCGGCCGGAGGGACCGGCATCGCGAGCACGTACGCCAACGGTGGCCTGCGCCTGGTGGGAACGTTCGGGTCTGGAGGCTACTTTCACGCCGCCGGCATCGGCGGTCTCGCGTTGAGTGAAGAAGGTGCCAGTTGGGCCTCTGTCCTGGCCGGGGGCGGCTGGTTGCAGCCCGTCTCCCGAAACGTGTCGCTGGGTCTCACCGTCATGGGCGAGGCGTTCACCGTGGGCAACCCCGTGCCATATCGCGCAGCGTATGTGCAGGTAGAGCCGGAGCTGGGGTTCACGGCCGGCGGTACGTCCATCCGCCTGGGCGGATACGGGGGCCTCGGCACATCGGAAGTGTCCGTGTTCGAGACGTTCGTGCGCGACACCCGATTCGGTCCGCGCGTCTACCGGATTGGCTCAATCGTGACTTCGGACCTGTGGGCATGGGGGGGAACCGCGGAGATCGGGCAGCGCCTCGGCGTCGTGACGCCGCGCCTGGCCGTCGAAGCGTACCAGAGTCCGCAGGGACCCTACGTAGTCGGTCGTCTCGGGTTGGAAGTGCGGCCGGAGGCGGGCACATTCTTCGTCGAGGGTGCGGTGTGGGACACGCCGGACGGCGACGAGTTCGTCGCATCCGCGGGGTTGAGGATTCAAACAGGTGCGACGTCCACGGTCGTTGCTTCGGGCGGCAAGTACGGGCCTGACCCGTTGCTGGACTCGCCCGCTGGAGGCAGCCTCGGGGCAGGGGTGAGCCTGGAGTTGGCGCGCATGGGCCCCGTACCGGAGCTGACCTGGCAGGTCCTTCAGGACGACGAGCCGACGCTCGTCCTCGCGCTCAGGGCCCCGGCCGCGAGTGAAGTGCAGTGCGTCGGCGGGTTCACGGAGTGGGAACCTGTACCGATGCTCCGTGACGGCGAGGTGTGGCGGATCGCGCTACCGATCCTCGCCGGTGTGCACCACTTCGGGTTCTTCGTCGATGGTGCCTGGTACGTTCCATCGTCGGCCCCCGGTCTGACGGAGGATGAGTGGGGGGAAGTCCAGGCTACGATCTTCGTGGCCGAGCCGCCTCTCTCGCCGGATGTGACGCCGTGAGCCTGGAGGTCGTCTTGAGAACGAGTGGACGGAGCGCGTTCCGCGTTCGTCACGGGATGAGTGCCATGAATATTGAACTACACAATCCAGGGCGCCGGAAGTGGGCCAGCACGCGACACGCGCTGATCGCGCTGATCGCCCTCGTAATCGCGGTGGGGGCTCCCGCACGGGTTTCTGCACAGGAGACCGACGCGCGGAGACTCGAAGACGCCATGCCGTCGGAATACGCGGCCCAGGTCAGGGAGATCGCTCGGGAGGCTCGTGAGGCGGGCGTTCCTCAAGGGCTGATCGCACGCAAGGCCTTCGAAGGAGTCGCCAAGGGCTATCCACCGGAACGCGTGGTGTCGGCCCTGGGCGCGTATGCGGGCAGGCTGCGAGAGGCGAGGGACATTCTTGGCCCGGACCACAGACCGGCCAGCCTGGCTGCTGCCGCCGAGGCGCTGCGCCGAGGTGTTCCCCGCGATGCGATCCGGTCCATGGCCGGCCGTGAGAGGGGGGGGCGTGGCCTGGCCGTCCCACTTATCGTCCTCAGCGACCTGACGGAAGCGGGCGTCCCGACGGAGAACGCGCTGGAGATGGTCAACTCAGCGATGGACAGAGGAACGCGCGGCGACCGGATGCTGGGGCTCTCGGCGGCAGTCCGGAGACGGATGCAGCAGGGAGCGGATTGGCGCACCGCGGTTGATCAAGTCCGCCGTCGAGCCGCGGCGCAGTCCCGGCAGCGCGACCGCCAGTCACAACCCGATGGCGCCTGGGGTCAGAACCCGAGCCGCCGGCCGGCTGGTGCCACGCCGGTGCCGCCGGGATCCGACCCGCCGCACCGGCAGCGCGACGGAGGCTGAGACGGAACTTCGCTGAAGGACGCGCCATCCGTACCGGGTGGTGCCCCGTGACGTAGTCCCACCCCGAATTGAGGTCCGTCCACTCATCCCGTATCTTCGCCAACCGTAGTCTCGCAAGTCTCGGCGGACCCGTTCAGGGTTCGGTCGGAAGCGTGAACCCATCTGGAGACGGGAAGAGAATTGACGACGAGCGCACCACAGGCCTTCGTGGCCGGGTCCGGACGGTATCTTCCGCAGCGATCCGTGGACAACTTCCAACTCTACGAGATGGACTCGATCCGCCGTGCGTTCAACGTGGACATGGCACGGAGTTCACTGCGCGGCATAGACCAGGAAGAGGTCGCGGACCTGAGCGCTGCCGAGGTTTTCGATCGCTGGTCGATCCAGGTGACCGGGATTCGCGAGCGCCGGGTCATGGACCCGGCCGTGGATCGATCCGCCGAGCAGATGTGTGCGGCAGCGGGGCGGGAGGCGCTGGCGGACGCAGGGATGGAGGCGTCCGATCTCGACCTGCTGGTCGTCGCATCGCTGACGGAGAAGGAAACAGTCCCGAACGCGGCCTGCACCGTCGCGGATATGCTGGGCATCCCCACGACCCCCGGATTCGTCCTCAATGCCGCGTGCGCTGGTTTTATCTATGCCCTCGCGACGGGACACGCGTTCGTCACCGCGGGCTCCGCGTGCAACGTTCTGGTCGTGTCCGGAGACTTCCTGACGGGAATCACGGACTACTCCGACCCGAAGACAGCCGTACTGTTCGGGGATGGGGCCGGCGCAGCCGTACTCACTCAGGAAGGGGGTCGCGGTCGTCTGCTCGCCCCTCCTTACACGACGGCTGACTACTCTCCGAAGCACCTGAATCTCACCGGCCAGGCGGTCATGAAGCCCGGAGACGCGATTCCCAAGCTGAGCATGGGGGGGGGACCCAACGTTCTCCGCAACGCAATCAAGTCGATGGTCGGAGTCGGCTCCCAGGCGCTGGAGCGGACCAACCTAGGGTGGGCGGACGTGGACGTGGTGGTCCCGCACCAGGCCAACAGGCGGATCACGGTGGGGATCGAGAAGGCCCTGAAGCTACCGAAGGGAAGGGTGATCGACGTCATCGAGACATATGGGAATGTGTCTGCATCTACCGTCCCGATCGCGCTCGACGAAGCTCTCAAAGGTATGCACGGCCCCCTGCCACAGACGGCGAACATCGTGCTCACCGCGGTGGGTGGTGGTTACACGAGCGGTGGGGCGGTGATCGAGTGGAGGGGCGGCGCCTCCGTTTGACGAGAGTCCAGGTCGCTCAGCCGGCCCCGACCGAGACTTCCATCGACAGTACCTTCGGCAGATGCCGGGCGATCGCCTGCCACTCGATTCCGTCGCGACTGCCGAACACGTGGCCCGTGGACGTGCCGAAGTAGACTCCGCAGGGTTCGAGTCCGTCCGTGGCCAGGGCCTCGCGAAGAACCGTGAGCCAGGCCTGGGCCTGCGGCAGACCCTCCGATCGTGCCGTCCACGACGCCCCTGCGTCGACCGACTCGTAGACGCGCAGCTTCCCATCGCACACGGCTCGCAGGTGGCTGCTCTCTTCGGGGATCACCCAGCACCGGTTCGGGTCTGACGGATCCAGGCCCACGACGTACCCGAAATCGCTCGGAAGACCGGGGGTGATTTCCTTCCAGGTGTCTCCTGAGTCGTCAGTTCGATAGGTACCGCAGTGGTTTTGCTGGTACAGACGCTGCGGCAAGAGAGGATGCAACCGCACGCTGTGAACGCACTGCCCGGCCTCGGGTCGCGTGTCCGGCAGGAACTCTGCCCGCACACCCGCGTTGATCGCTGCCCACGACCGTCCACCGTCTTCCGACCTATACGTGCCGCCCGCGGACACCGCGGCGAAGATCCGGGACGGGTTCGAGGCATCCACCTGGATCGAGTGAAGCGCCAGGCCACCCTTTGCGGGTTGCCACGAGGCGGCCGTGGGGTGCTCTTCGATGCTGGCGATGCGCTCCCAGGAATCACCCTCGTTCCGCGACACGAACAGTGCCGCGGGCTCGACCCCCGCATACACCACTCCCGGTTCGGCATCCCCTCCCGTCTCGAGATGCCATATCGCTGCTACCGCACGGCCTGAATCGTCGGGAAACGACGGTCGAGCTTCCAGGGGCTCCCACGTACTGCCCGCGTCTCTCGTCCGGTAGATATGCGCGCCCCAGACTTCGTGCCGGACCGCTGCGTAGCCGGTCTGCGGATCGCGCGGGTCGAGGATGGCGTGATACACCTCATAGCCCACGATCGAGGGGCCCTCCAGTGTCCATTCTCGGCGATCTTCATCGGAAAGGGCGCGGAACAGTCCCCGGCGGGTGCCGATCAGGGCGAGGACCTTGTCACTCACGACCAGTCTCCGGGAAGCGGGATGACTTCGACGATCTCTCCCGCTGAGACCTCCGTGACTCCCTCGGGCACAATGAGAAGGCCGTCAGCGACGCTCATGGATGTCAGAATCCCGGAGCCCTGTGGTCCGGTTAGCTCCACGCCAGGAAGATCACCGGCCACCCGGGACAGCCGGACGCGATAGAAATGAGTCAGGTCGGCCGACGACGAAATCGCTTTCCGTGCCCGTGCGATCACCCGCGGAGCCTCGGGATGCCGGTGTCCCATCATCTTTCGCAGTGCGGGCCGCAGGAAGACCTCAAACGTCACCATCGCGGAAACGGGGTTGCCGGGGAGGCCCCAGAACGGTCTTCCACCCAGGAGGCCGAACGTGAGAGGGCTGCCCGGCCGAATCCTCGCCCGCCAGAACACCCGTCGCATGCCCATGTCGTCCAGAGCAGCCTTGACCTGGTCGTGGTCCCCGACGCTGACTCCTGCCGAGGAGATCACCGCGTCACAGTCGACGGCGCGCTCCAGGCATCGCCGCACATCGTCGGCGTCATCACGTGCGATACCGAGAGCAACGGGTTCGGCGCCGGCGGTAACGAGTTGGGCCGCGAGGGCGTGCCCGTTGGAGTTCATGATGCGTCGTCCGGCCCTGACTTCCTCGACCTCGTCGAAGTCCGCCAACTCGTTGCCGTTGGACAGCACCCCGACCCGGGGCCGTCTGCGAACCACGACGTCGGACATGCCTTGCATGGTGAGGACGCCGACGGTGGCTGGAGTCACGGGATCTCCTCTCCGGAGTACCATCTCCCCCTCTTCGATGTCCTCTCCGCGACGCCTGATGTTCCGTTCTGCGTCGGAGTCCTGGAAGAATGTCACCTCTTCCGGGGTCTCCGCCGTGTGTTCGACCCGGACAACTCCGGAGGCGCCCGCGGGAACGGGAGCACCGGTCATGACCCTGGCCACCGTTCCGCGCTCGAGAGGGCCGGAAGGAAACGAGCCCGCTGGGATGTCGTCGGAGACCGGCAGGGTGATAGGGCTCTCCCGGGTCGCGCCCCTGACATCGTCGGCGTGGACGGCGAAGCCGTCCATCGCACTGTTGTCCCATGGGGGGTGGAACACCGAGGCCCTCACGTCCTCGGCCACGGCACAACCCAGAGTTCGGGCCGCCTCGCTGCGTTCGGTCGGCAGGCTTTCGCAGTGAGCGAGTATCGTGTCGAGAGCCTCGCGCCAGCCCAGCCAATCCGCCTCGGGATCTCTCCGAGGTCCCCCCGCGCACACGGTGCTCATCGACCGTCTCCGCGGTACTCAGGCCACCCCGGCTCCACCGCCCGCCGGTACAGGGCGATCTGCTCGATGATCAGGTCCTCGACGGCCATCGCGACGCTTCCGGGTACGTCGTAGTCGTTCACCATGAGGGAGAACACGAGGGTGTCGCCACTCCCGTCGGTCAGATACCCGGACAGCGTCCTGGCCGCGGCGAGCGAGCCTGTCTTGGCCCGGACGTTTGCCTCGGCCGGGGTACCGGACAGACGACGCTGCAACGTGCCGTCCACCGCGGCGACCGGTAGGCCGGAAACGAACACCTCGTATTCAGGGTGCCTCCACATCGCTCGTAGGAGCCGGGCCATGGCAGCCGGGGCGATCCGATTATAGCGCGAGAGCCCCGATCCATCGGACAGCAGCATCGCCCCGGGTTCGATGCCCCAGCGCGCGAGGACCCCTTCGACAACCGCGAGTCCCGCCGCTGCCGATCCCTCGCCGGACACCTCCAGGCCCACGGTACGCAGTATCGACTCCGCGGCCTGGTTGTCGCTCGGCTTCAGCATCTCGGATACGACCGCCCCCAGCGAGTCCGACGACACCACGTGCGACCAGGTCGGCCGGTCCGGCGGATCGCCGGTCGTCGCCCGACGGATTTCACCGTCCACCGTGATTCCAGCTTCCGCCAGTGCGTCGCCCAGGTGGGCAAGCAGATAAAGAGTCGGATGGTGTGTCGCCAGGTGCAGGGGCACTGTGTCCGAAGCCGGTATCCACCCCGTCATTCGCACGTCGCCGCCCTCCGGCGGAAGTTCGTACTGGAGGCGCACGTCCGATCCGGGGGCACCGGTTCGCACGTCGAATGTGAGCCGAAGAGCCGGGCCCGGTCGCAGGAGCTCGAATTGCGCCGCGTCACCGACGGCGGATCCCGGTATCAACCGGGCCCGCACCGTGTTGGGCCGCAGCTGCAAGGCGGAGACGCCAGCCCCCCAGTAGGCGTAGATCTCGTGCCAGAACCAGCCCTCTCCCCACTGTGGTCCGCCGAAGGCCCGGTCATCTCCGATCACGTTTCCGGAGATTCGGCGGATCCCCGCCAGCTTGAGGATCTCGGCCCAGGACGCTGCGGCCTCGCGGGTGATCCACGGGTCGCCTCCTCCCACGATCCACAGGTCACCCTCAAGCACGCCATCTCCGAGGGCGCCGTCAGTGGCAAGCAACGTCTCCCAACGGTAGCCGGCTCCCAGCGCGTCGAGGGCCACAGCGGCCGTGACGATCTTGGTGTTGCTCGCCGGAACGAACAGCTTCTCGCCCTGGAGTTCGTATATCACTTCTCCCGTCTCGGCGACCTGCACCATGAGGCCGACGTGGGCGCGCGCGAGGGCAGGGTCGGCCAGAATCCGGTCCAACCTGGCCCCGAGGGCCGCGGGGGAGTCCAGGGTGGTGGCGTAGCCGCCGCTTTCGACACGGACCGGCTCCTGTCCGTGCACGGGGTGGTGCGCTCCGAGCGCCAGGAGCAGTGCAGCGAGCGCGATCCGACCCTGAGGATTCGATCTTCGCGTGGTGAGGCCAGGGAAGCCCCTCAATCGACTGGTACTCATCACTCCTCCTCGGTCCGGGACTCCTGGTTCGGCCCCGCTTCCGCCGCTCGCAGCTCCTCGAGCAACATATCGGCGCGAAGGTGATCCTCCGGCCGGTTCACGTTGAAGAACATCGTATCGGGATCGCCGTGCGCGGAGACATCCTTCAGGTCGACGACGTGGACCTGGACGTCCCTGAAGAACGAGACTACCGCTCGATCGTTCCGATCCACGGCGGCTTGTACCGCCGGAAGACAGCCCACATCGTAGGCGGCGCAAAGGGGCTCGAAGCCACGCGGTCCA
>Ga0209567_10001671_pt1 | contig 11178 bp, 4 predicted proteins | sample COG_12_FD_184756 | JGI IMG/M metagenome (GOLD analysis project Ga0209567, IMG submission 184756) | Pelagic marine sediment microbial communities from the LTER site Helgoland, North Sea, for post-phytoplankton bloom and carbon turnover... | ecosystem: Environmental > Aquatic > Marine > Neritic...
GCCTTCGCCCTATGTATTTTCTGCGACATTGTTATTGTAACGTCATCACAAATGACGTCGTGTTTTCTCAGTTTGTAACAGCGTTTTTATAAAGAAGCAGGGAAGCCAAAAGCAATGGTGCACTAGTGCATTATCGTGATTAATTGCACTGTGTTTCGGCACTCCCGGACCGTAGGTTATGTGATAAATATTAGTTCTACATAATTTTGGCGATATATTTTACTCTTTGGAGTGGTCTCCCTTGTAACAAGAAGTAAACTTTTAACGGCGCACACAATTTAATATCAAAATGTAACTTTCAGGCTAGGTAACGAAGAAAACTCAAAGGAAAACACATTTTAAATGACTAAGTGAGTTCTGCGTAACATATCTAACGGATCCGCGGGCTGGAAAAGGAGAAATGAGGAAAAATTAAAACATTGGCATCACGAGTTCTCCGATATTCTTCGGCGGTTCAAGGACATTGTGTGAAACCAGAGATGAGTGTTTCTTTCCGGATTCTTGGATCTCTCTGGGACGGAGGAGGATTCTAATAATATATAATTGAGGTACACGCACTCTGTGATCCGCTCTACTTCTAATTTTGACGTTTTTTGCATGTTTGTGCATTGCAATGGGTTTTCGCGCTTTTGTGACGTAGTTCCTACCAAGGATATGACGTCAAAAATTTCACGCATGACTGAACTCGTTAGACACTAGTACAAGGGGTCTTGTTAAGTACAGATTGCCCAACTGTCAACAATGGGAGGAAATAAGGAGTTGAAAACTGCAAATGATCCATATAATGGGATTTTTTACAAAACCAAAGAGTCTAAAGAAAGGACAACTATCGAGTTTGTTTCTGTGCTGTTATTCGAGCTTTACCTTGGTAAGATGCAGTCTGATTTTCAACTGTCATCGGATGTGCTTGTGTATCGAATAAACACAAAAAGTCAGAAGACGAAGGTCCATCTTATCCTAAACAGCGCATCAATGACAGTAGAAATTTCTGAGGCAGGACATAGATCTTGGACTGAGGACTTCATATGTAAAACAGTCCCTACACTTATGAGCCAACTAGTCCAGAGGACAAATTATGCAAATGGTGTAGATGTAGATACGGTAGATCTATGCCAGGAAGTGGGTCAAGAAGTGCAGGATCAAGCGAATGAAACTGATGTACTAAAAGAGTTGGAAGCTAAAATTCACCAATTGAGAGCACAGAGAAGTCAAAAGAAAAAGACATATGCTGCAACCACAAAAGAAGGACTCAGAGCAACAGATGAAGGGAAAAGTATTCCGACAATAAGAAAAAACGTATTACTGGTAGGAGATTCAATTATAAATAGAGTCAATTCAAAAGGATTGAGATACAATGTGCACAAACACTCTGTACCCGGTGCCACCATCAGATCGCTGATGTCGGAAGTTCAGTTGTTCGACCTATCAAGATTCGATACAGTCATAGCTTATGTTGGTGGAAATGATGTAGCGCAGCAAAAAGAACTAGAGCTGATTGAAGAGGAGTATGATCAGTTTGTCGCAATGTTAGGGGCATCTAAACCAAACATGAGGGTTATATTGTCAAAGGTTGCACCACGAGGTGATGCTGATGTTTCTCGCCTTAACTCTGTCATCGAGCGGCTTTGTATCCATTATCATGTGGAATTCGTTGACATTTTCCGAGCATTTCATGATGACAACGGAATAGTCTGTGCAAGGTACATTGATCAGGACCAAATTCACCCATCCATTTCGGGAGTAAAGCGTATTCTTGGAACGATAAACTCTGCCATTGAAATTGTCCACAGTTTCGATAGTGCTGTATTCGTGAAAAAACAGTTCGGGTCTCATTCTGGACACAGCTACAGGCGTAATGTTGTACAGCTTGGACAGTCCTCTCCAAACTGCTTGAAGTGCGGAGAGACAAATCACCAGACTTTCACATGTAGACACAGAGTGCCAATTACCTGTTGGTCTTGTGGAATAGTGGGTCATAAGCATGGTCATTGTCTGTTATATCAATAGGGGCACGGCAATGATGCCACTTCAGAGACGTTATTCTATTCCAAAGATTTAAATACTTGCTCAATATGTAAATTTGGATTAGCTTTTTGCTTATGTAAAAGCAACAGTAATAAATGTAACCAGTCAAATGCAAAAAAGGAGTTAAATAACACTTTGAGAAATCTAAGTTTACATAAAAATGGTTTAATGGTTGGTTATTTAAACATCCAAGGAATAAACACAAAGTTTGATCAGCTACAAATATTAATGAGTTCAAACAAAATTGACATTTTTGGAATAAGCGAAACGAAACTCAATGATACTCATATAACTGAAACGTTCTCTGTAAATGGTTATCAGCGCCCTCTACGAAGGGATAGAAACGAAAATAGAGGTGGAGGGATACTTGTTTATGTCAAAGATGGAATAAATTGTATTCGAAGGGAAGACTTAGAAAGTCCAGATTTGGAAAATGTTTGGATCGAAATAAAACAACCAAACTCAAAATCCATTCTTATTTGCATGTTATATAGGCACCCTGAAGCTAAAGTCTCTTGGAAAGATGTTTTTGAAAATAATATAGAAAATGCTCAATGTGATGATAAAGAAATAATAGTTCTAGGAGATTTTAACAAAGATCTATTGAATGGACAAATCAATAAGGACTGGATCAATTACACATCTTCTTTAGGTTTTACACAAATGATTAAATCTGCTACAAGGGAGTTTAACAACTCGGGGACACTTATAGATCATGTATATACAGACAATCCTCAAAACATCATATGGACCTCAGTGCCAAAACTTAGTTTAAGTGATCACTATCCAATTTTTTGCTCACGTAAGGTAAATACAAAGAATACAAAAAAGAGTCATCTCACCATTAAATACAGGTCTTTCAAAAACTTTAATGAAGAAAACTTTTTAAGTGATCTAAACAATATTAATTGGAATACTTTGCACACTATTTCAGATGTTAATGAAACACTCAAGGTATTTATGGACTCGTTCGTGTCTGTTATTGATAAGCATGTCCCAGTTAGAAATCATAGAGTTAAGAGACCCAGCCAGCCAGAATGGCTAAATGAAGAAATTATTGATGCTATGAAAGCTAGGGATAAATTTAAAGCTAGAAATGATATGGACAATTACAGACTATTTAGAAATAAAGTGAGTAACCTGATCAATACGGCTAAAAGAAGATTATATGAGAAGAAAATTAATCAAGGACAAAACAATCCTTCGACTATATGGAAACTATTTAAAGAATTTAGGTCTCCTGGTTCGGCCAAATCCAGTGTTAACAGTCTTAATATAGATGGAAAAGAAATAATCAACAGTCAAAAAATATCTGATGAGTTTAATACCTTTTTCACAAGTATAGCATCAAACCTGAAGGAAACAGTGCCTCCTTCTGAGTTTAAGGATATTCATAGCTATGTAAATAGTAAAGTTCCACTACCAATGTATTTCAATATACCACTAATAGATAGAGACAAAGTACGAAAGATGCTAATAAATCTCGATATTTCTAAGTCTACTGGTCTTGATGACCTTGGTCCAAGGTTTTTAAAAATTGCAGCTAATATCATTTACCCTGTCATTCATCATATTATAAACTTAACAATATCTCAAAGTACATTTCCAGATGTTTGGAAAACTGCTAAAGTTACCCCACTTTTCAAGGCTGGATCAAAGAGTGACGTAAATAATTATAGACCTATTTCTATCTTACCTACTCTTTCAAAAATTGTTGAAAAACATGTCCATGATAGCCTTATGCAGTATTTAAACCATTACAAACTTTTAGTAAAGACTCAAAGTGGGTTTAGACAAAATCATAGCTGTGAAACTGCCCTGGTACATCTTATTGATAAATGGTTGAAAGCAATAAATGATGGCTTTATTATTGGAGTCGTTATGGTTGATTTCAGAAAAGCGTTTGATCTTGTAGATCATAGTATTCTTTTGAAAAAGCTTGAGTTATATAAATGTTCGCATACAACCATTAACTGGTTTAAGTCATATCTTGGTGATCGGAAGCAAAGAGTAAGTCTAAATGGTTTTATGTCTAGTGAGAAAAACATTGAATATGGTGTACCTCAAGGGTCAATTCTTGGTCCTTTGTTATTTTTGATTTTTATTAATGATCTACCTTTCTCTCTTCATAATGTAATCAGCAGTACCGATATGTATGCAGATGATACAACAATATGTGATGTTCAAAGATCAGTAGGTACACTACAGGCAAACTTACAATCTTCTCTTGCGTTACTAGAAACTTGGTGTAGAAATAATGGCATGGTACTGAATACAGATAAAACTAAAGTACTTTTGATTACTACCCCTCACAAAAGGGCCAGACTTAATGTCCCATTTTCTCTCACTTTTAAGAATATACCCCTGAAATCATCAAAGAGTGAAAAACTACTTGGTGTATATGTAAATGAAAACCTAAAATGGGATGATCATGTCAATAAAATTAAAAAGAAAATTTCCACCAATCTTTGGCTATTATCTCGAATCAAAATGTTCATTCCACTTAGTGCTAGAATTTTATTCTATAAAGCATACATTCAACCACATTTGGATTTCTGTAATGTGATTTGGGGTGGCACTAACAACACAAATTTGCACAAGTTGTATGTTTTGCAGAAAAGGTTATGTAAAACTATATTTGGAAAGAACTACACATCAGTTCCTAACTCAATGGAAGCAATGAGCTGTCTAAGCATACACGAAAGAATAATAGTAAATAAGGCAAAATTTATGTACAAGGTTTCAAAAGAATCAATACCATGTTATGTAGTAAACATGTTTGAAAACGACCAAAGAGTGTATACTAATTTGCGCTCTGCAAGTAGTCTCAATTATGCAATACCTCGGCCTAAAATGGAACTATTTAAACAAAGCATATCTTATTCAGGGCCCTGTATATGGAATAAAATACCTGAATCTATCCGTTGTATGAAAACTCTTGATAGTTTCACAACTCACCTTATTAGATGGCTTAAATCCATAAATAACTGAATATATTATATGCTTACTAATTCCCTCCACCTCACACTTCATGTGATCCAGTAATTATACTCTGTATTTGATGTTACATGGATATAATGAATCCATGAAATGTATAGACTGCTATTTGAACAAAACGAAAAATATATAGAGAACGCATTGTTCTGATGTGTCGAAAGGTGTATTTATATAAAAATTTCAAATCACTTTGCTGATGACACTTTAATAATTACATGATAAAGTCACCTTTTTGACACATTAGGAGAATGTGTTCTCTGAGAATATTGCAAATAAATGGAGCATTTGTTTATCGGGAGCAAATGCTCCATTTCTTTGTTGTGTTTTTCTTGAAATGCAAATTTATCTAAACCTCTTCGCATAAAGGACACGAAACATTTTTGCGGAAACACTTTTATATCACTATCTGATGGATATGTGTATATTTGACGCTTCAGACAAATGTGAACTTTGGGAGCATGTGGTGATAAGTGGAGCATTCTTTCCTAAAAAGCAGATGCTCCATTTTCTCTTTTTTGTTTCTCCGTCATTTTGACACTTTAGACGAATGTGTATTTTGGGAGCATGTGGGGATAGGTGGCGCATTTTCTCCTCGAGAGCAAATGCTCCCATTTCTCTCCATTTGTTTCCATTAATACATAAATTGCTTTTTCAAAGAGTAAAAAGTGTGAGTTACTTTGCTTGATCTATACTCATTGTCTGATACTGAACTGCTTGATAATTTATGAAACTTAGAAATGCACATGTACACATAATTATATACTTCTACTGCAATTAACGCAAGTCATTGAGATGAAATTTTTGATAGCATTATCAGATTGAGAAATCTTTTTTACATAGCAGAAAAATGTATTCTTAGAAGGCATTGTGAAAAATGGAATATTTTCTCCTAATGGAGTATTTTCTCCTAAGGATCAAATGCTCCATTTTTCTACTAATAATTTCCAACTCAAATTGTATCTTGTTGCACAAAGTAAAAACAAAGATCTATGAATATGTTTATTGGTCTATGGTAATTTGGTTAAAGTGACTTTGCAGAAAACAATTTTATTTCATTCTCTCATCTGTAGATCTATATTTACCTATTGTCATATATTATCAGGTAAATGGTTTCTATGTGAGAATTATGGTAAAGGGAGTGTTTGCTCCATATGCTCCATTTTCCCTTCTCAGGGCAACAGATAATTTCTGCAATTGAAAGTTTTCAGAATGCTGACTTTCTTATTTCTCGGCCGAACCATGTGGTGTGGCCACTCATTGGAATCGTTTCGGAGAGACAATTTCAGTGGGGGTCGCATCATGGGGGTTGGTTGGGAAATGAGAAGGTTATCATAAAAAAAAAAACGTTTTGTTCACTCTTTCTTAACTGTAGCCCTGTTTCTGTAAATAAATAATTGATAGCTTTAATTGTCGCTTCACAGGTCAAGAAAAAGTGAGGTCCTTAACTTTGCTGTAACTTCAAAAATCAACCTAATTTTTATTTATTTTTATTTTTTATGGGAAATTACTACCGTATCGCTACTGATACCTTTAAAACACTGTTTGTATCTAAGTTTCCAAACTGTTGAGAATTTATGAAGTCTATGAATTATATATCCTTTTATTGCATAAAAGTGTATGAAATACTCAATTGTAAACACCTGTATGTATTTTTCTTCATCTGAATGAGATACCTTTTGACTTATTTAGACAAAATGTTCTCCAGGAGAGTTGTGAAAAGTGGAGCATTTGCCAAGGAGCAAATGCTTCATTTTCCATTACACTTTCAATCAAAACATTATGCCTTATATGTTTTCAAATATAGCTCTTTCAGCACTATAGGTGAAAAAATTTCATCATGGAAAATAGTATAGTCTCGGCTCAGATGCTGCTTTTCAAAGGCGGCTTCTGAGCTCGGGCCTCACTGTTTTCTTTGGTGTTTAGTCCATGCCTTTAGGTAAAATTAGATACTGTTGATTTAAATTTCATTTGCTTCCTAAAAGTTAGTCTAATATTGAATTTTAAAGTAGTCCCAAATGACACTTTTGATTTTCTGGCGAAAGAGCTGATATTTTGAAGAAAATGTAAGTTACTTTGCAAAAATATTAAAATATTGCCCATACACAGTTTAATTATTCGTGAAAACTAAGAAATTTACATGCACATGCCCCTTTTATTGCAACTAATGAGAGTTATTCTGATTTATATCATATAATACCAGATAAATACACCTTTTGACACATCAGACTGATGTACTTTATGGAAGCATAATGAAAAATGGAAAGTTATCTTCACTATGAGTAAATGTTCCATTTTCCATTATGTTATGAGTTTCAAATTCGAACAATCAGAAAAACGGAATTTTTGTTCCTCGGGAGCAAATTCTCCAATTTCTCCATTTTCTTAATCTGTCTTTGTTTTCAAATCTTGCAAAGCGTAGTCTAAACTAATCTAATTTAGTTCAATTTATTTTGTTCATTTTAAAATACTGCTAGGCCCTATACCATTTGATAAGTCTAGATTCATTAATGGAATGTCAGGATTTACCATGTATGCTTTTATTGAAATAATGCAAATAACTTGCTGTAATATTGAAATAATGCAAATAACTTGCTGTAATATTGATATCATTTCTACCAGACGGTAACAATTTTTGACATATCAGATAAATGTGTCCTTTGAAAATATTGTGAGATTTGGAGCTGTTGCTCTCTTTAGGAGCAAAGGCTCCTTCTTTCCAAGTGTTTTCAAATCTATTTAATTACAAATTATATTTTATAATATAATATAATTTCTTCATTTTTTGTAAATTATTTAAACAAGGTCTGTTACAAAACTTGTGTGATAGATCTGTCAATACATTGTGATTGGTGAAGCATTTGATCCTGTGGAGCAAATGCTCCTTTTTTGCAATGTGTTTACAGATCTTATCAAATCACAAGATGCCCTTATCATATATGCTAAATTTGCAAATTACTTTCCTGGAAGTCAATACCACTGCCTGTTTCTAAACGGTTTGAAAATTGATGAAAGCTATGAAATATGTTGATGCCCTTTGAGTGCATCATGATAAATGGAACATTTGCTCCTCAGGAGAAAATGTTCCATTTTCCATTATGCTTTCAATGATATTTAAAATTGTATTGATTACTCTTCTGAAAACAGTTTGTTAAAAGATTGCATTGTTTTAAACTTAACATATACTTCTATACCCAATGATCTATCAATTGTGAGTTTGATTGTTATACAATCTGATAGGCTTTATTGATACCTGTGTAGAATGTACCCTACAGTGAGTGGTGTTATTTTCTATAGTGAGGACAATTTGATCTTTTCTTAATATCAATTATATTATCAAAGTTTTTCCTAATTTTTGTACAGATCTCTATTGTATTCACTGCATTCCAGCCTGAATTTTATTTTCATAAGTTGCTTGCCAATGGGGCCAGTACTTTGCAAATTTTATTTGTCCTAAATAAAGTTTACCGACCTAATGTGCTATTTTCATGGTAAATTTCTAGATATAGATCTAGATCTAGATTTAATCCATTTTTTTCCTGCTTAAAATCAGTCACAGTTTTCTATTCACAGTTTTCTATTTACATCAAGAAAGTAACACTTATTGATCAGTTTCAAACTTTCAGTTAGAAGTAGTTTTTAAACTTATTTTGTAAAACGGCATTTTACTGAAACCTAGTCACTGTTTTTCTATTAACATCAAGAAAATCACTTATTGAACATTTTCAGTTTAGTTTTTAACATGGACTTTAATTTGTAAAATAATATGATACTGGTTTCCCTGTGCTTCAGGCGAGTAACTGTGTAAAAATAGAGGGTTCGACTGAAAATTAAGTAGTCTCAGGCTATAAGATACATGCTAGTTTTGATGACTGGCATTCCCAAACTGTAAAATTGATATGTATCAACTTCTGACTATACTATAAATAGAAAAAGAAAACGCAACTCATTGTATTGTCAGAATTGTGATAATTTTTCTTTACTTTTTCAACAAAATAGAATTGTTTATAGTGCACAGACGATATCTGTAAAAGGTATATGCTTTTATAGGATCTCTAAAATTAGGGTCTGCATATATTAAATGTAATTATCAGTTTTATTCAAATCCTCAAAGCAATTACAGACTGGTTCATAAGTTTGTAATAGAATAACTTAACCCTTAATGTGCGGGATACTGACTTATACTTATGCAAACAGGTTGGATTCAGGCCAACTGACAAGTAACTTGTCGGATTGCACAAGATTCAACCTATTTGCCACTTCAGTACCATTTCTTATATCAAATCAAGCTTAATTTCGAGGTATTTGATAGAAGACGATAGGGCTTTGGGAAGTCTGCTTTAAAGCTAAAGAATTAAATCGTAATGTTAAGTTTATGAAGTTGTTGCCTGTTCCTTTTTCACAATTGAGTTAAAAATTTCAATTTATATTACATACCTCATGTATATACCCTTATTGTTTAAAAGCATTCTAGTGTCTTTATCTCTCTAAAGCAAACAATCATCAACAGACTAGAGAACACATGTGAAATATGTCCCCTGGTTTATATTGAAATAGTTTGCCATTTTAAACTCCATTAACTAGTTTTCCAATTTACTTATTATTACATAATTCTCTCTTAAACTCAAATTAGATATATTGCAGTATGATCATGCCATTCAGATATGTTGCAGTAGGATCATGTCATTTAAAAATTGATATAAATGAAACTTTGACATATGGGCATATCACTCAATAGCCCAATATACTGTTAAAGCAACAAAATAGACTGTAGCGAATTATTGGTCAGAATTGACAGCAAATATGTCATTATTCCATCTAATTTTCCATTTATAATCCGCATTAAGCAATTTCATAAGACACTTGCAGATCAAAATCAAATGATGCTGCCTCAAAATTCCCTAGTAGGATAGAATCGTGATTATTTCCCTTTGGCCATTACATAAATTGTAATAAAGACTTTACTAAGAGAGGTAACTGTATCAGCTATTCTTGTGAATTTCAATTCAATGGTTATTTCCCTTTATGAATTTTGAAAAAACGGTATAGATCTAATGAGTATAATTTCAAAGTATTTATACATCAGTACCTTTTCCCCTCCATTTTGGTTCTACATACAGTGACTGAGAAAATAAAATCAAGTCTGTTAAACGTCTTATCAGAACAGAACAGAACAGAACATATTTTATTTAGTAGATCTACTTCACTGTTTACATAAATGTAAAAACATCAAGAAAATACTGCATCTATCTGTTTGAATATGTATCTTAAACACAAGACACTTGTTATTAAATTACAATTGAAAAAGAAACAAGCCAACTTGTTGGCGAGATCTTAAAGTATATACATGCTTGATACAACAATGACATTATAAAATGTAGTTATATGCATTTTATATTCTGTACATAATACATGTAGTTTTTTCAGTGATTGCTTTTACATATTATGTAACAACATAATTGGTTTAACAAGTGAATTATGCCGCTCAAACTTGCAAAAATTCTCATTATCAAAATATTCTAATGGAAAATCAAGGGGTATAACCCGTCGGTATAACCATCATTACCCTGCTGTCATAAGGTAACTCATGAATTAATTTTGCTTTTATTACCTTGTAGCTGGTAGATTGAAGGCAAATAAAACGCTTAGTTTATAAGCTTTTTGTTTTACTTTTATCTGTTAACAATGAGCTCTTGATCAAAATGTTGTTACGTATACATGTACTATTTTGTTTTCATACTGTCAATTGACTATTTGTTAATGTTTTGTATGTTTTATGTATGGAATGTTTTATGAGGGCCTCATGGTAGATTAGTCGTTTGGCTAAATGAGTCACCCTCAATAAATAAAGACTTTCATTCATTCATTCATTCATTCATTCATTCATTCATAGACCCCCATTATAAAAATCTTCTATAGACATGACGTTCCAAAAGGGGGCGATTTTTATAATGGGGTCTATGGGGAAATTTCTCATTTTTCGTCGGATCCAACTGAAATTTCGTTCCTGGTTATATAAAAAACGTTGACACATATCATGAAAGTTTCAGTTCAGAAAAAATAAGTAATAAACAAGAGCCCAAGGGCTCAAAGGCGCTCACCTGGGAACAAAGTCCAAATATTTAATAAGATTTTTAAAGCTCTGAGCCTAAAGCTTAA
>Ga0209567_10001673_pt1 | contig 11176 bp, 10 predicted proteins | sample COG_12_FD_184756 | JGI IMG/M metagenome (GOLD analysis project Ga0209567, IMG submission 184756) | Pelagic marine sediment microbial communities from the LTER site Helgoland, North Sea, for post-phytoplankton bloom and carbon turnover... | ecosystem: Environmental > Aquatic > Marine > Neritic...
CACCGGGCCGAGGTCGCCTTCCTTTCGCCCGAAGCGCGCCGTCTCCTCCGCTGTAGCCCATTCGTCCCAGATCGAGACACCGACTTCTTGCAGATGGCCGACATGGGTTTGCCCGCTCACGAACCACAGAAGCTCGTGGATGATCGACTTCAGGTGAACCTTCTTGGTCGTGAGAAGGGGAAAGCCTTCGCGAAGGTCGACCCGCATCTGGTATCCGAACAGACTCCGTGTGCCCGTTCCGGTCCGATCGTCGCGCTCGACGCCTTCGTCCAGCACCTTCCGTAGCAAGTCGAGATAGGCGCGCATCGGACTACTCTTCGATGACTTCGACCGGCTCCCGCGCTTCGTCACGCCGGATCGAATAGCGCACGAGCGCCCGAAGAATGTCGTTGCGCTCGAGGTCGCCAACCAGCCGCTTGATGTCTTCGTAGACCGACGGGTCGGTGAGCAGCGCGCCAATGGTGCCTTTGCCCTCGCGAGCCTCTTTGGTCAGGAAGGCGATGTCGTCGCTGGCGTTTTGGAGGTTGTCCATGAACGAATCGCCGAGCTCGCCGTAGATCAGCTGGTTGACGGCGCCGTCGCCCTCCCGGACGTCAGTGAGGATGGTGTTCAGCTGGCCGAACGTGTCGCGGATGTTCCGAATCGCATCGGTGCCTTCGGTCCCATAGATCAGGGCGTGGGCGGTGCCGTCGTTCGTTTGAATGTCTTCGGTGATTTTGTTGAGGTTCTCGCCGAGCGCTGCGACTTGCTTGCCTGCTGCCCGCAACTCCTTCACGGCGCCCTTCACATCGGCTCCGAGCTGGGCATCATGCATCAAGCGCCCGATCGTTCCATCTCCGCTCGCGATCATGCCGCTGGCCTTTGCGAGATTACGCGCCGTCTCCTTGAGGTCGTTCGAGAACTCCTGGTCGGCAAAGGGGTCTGTCGCAAGCCGGAGGTTGTGCGCCGTCCCCTCGGCTTCGACCAAGGTGCGCTCCGCCAACGCCATGATTCCGCCGCCGACCGAGACCGGAATCGGCTCATCCGCATCCCACTCGGGATACTCCTCGGGGCCGACGGTGACCTCGATGATGCGGTCTCCAAGGAGGCCCTTGCTCCCGATCGCGGCGAAGCTGGGCTTCGGGTCCGCGTCGATGAGGGCCAGGCCAAGCTCCCCTCGAATTAAGTGCGTCGCATCGTCGATGACGCGAAAGTAGACCTCGATGCTCCCCGAATCACCGATGACGACCTCGGTGACTGAGCCGACGTTCACGCCAGCTACACGCACCGTGTTGCCTTTTTGCAGGCCGCCAACGTCGCTGAAGATCGCGTGGTAGGTCGTCTTTGGCGCGAAAACGTTTTCTTGCGCGCCGATTGCGAAGGCAATGCTGGCGCCGATCACCAAGGCGACCAACACGAAAATGCCAACACGAAGGCGAGTACCAGCGGTCGTCTTCATTTGCTGCCCAACCCAGCCACTTACCCTGCACTCCTTAGCAGAGTTTCGGTGTCCTCGTCGACCGGAGCGTTGCCCTCGATGAAGTCCCGGACCCGAACGTCTTCGGAGGCCCGGAGCTCGTCCGGCGTTCCAGAGAAAATCACGAACCCCTCGTGGATCATGGCGATGCGGTCGCTGATTGCCAGCGCCGTGTCCATGTCATGTGTCACCACCACTGAGGTCACGTCGAGGGTCTCGTTCAGGTGCCCGATCAGATCGGCGATGCGGGTGACGTTGATAGGGTCGAGCCCAGTGGTCGGCTCGTCGTAGAGCAGGACCTCGGGGCGGATCGCGAGCGCCCTCGCCAGCGAGACCCGCTTCTTCATCCCGGCAGACAAATCTGCAGGCCAAGTCTCTTCGGTGCCTGGCAGCCCGACGTAGGTGAGGGACTCGCGGACGCGCTCCGAAATTTCCTTCTCGCTCATGTTGAGTTGCTCGCGCAGTCCGTACGCGACGTTTTCCTTCGTGTTGAGTGAATCGAAGAGCGCGCCTGCTTGGAACAGCATGGCCACCCGCCGGCGAACCGGGGAGTACTGCGCCTCGGTCATTCCCGAGATCTGCTGGCCGTCGAAGAAGATGCCCCCGCCGTCGATCTCGAGCAGGCCGATCAGCATCTTGAGCATGACGCTCTTGCCTTGACCCGAGCCGCCAATGATCGTGATCACCTCGCGCTCGTTGATGCCGAGGTTCAAGTCCCGGTAAACGACCTTTCGTCCGAAAGCCTTCTTGACCCCACGAAACTCGATGAGCGGCATCGGCCCAACTTTAGTTGGGGTTGGGTGGCTCGTCGACTACTGTGACGGCCATGCGCCGCGGCTTCGGATGGGTCCTTTTCAGCGCCTGGTTATTGGCGAGTTGCACCGGGAGAGCCGAGGCGGTTCGCGCCGCGCAGCCCTACATCGAGGACTTCGGCGATCTGCGTTTGCGGGCGCTTAGCCTGCTCGAGCTGCGTTCTGACGTGGAGCGGCAGCGACTGCTCATGAAGGCGATAAATGGCGACGAAGAGGAGCTTCCGGACAACCTGAAGCCCCTTCTCGAGCGGATGCGCGCCGAAGGAGTGCAGGTCGACGACAAACAAATCGCGCATGGCGAAGCGCTGTTCTGGCGAATGCTCGACTACACTTTCTCCGAGAATCCGAACGTGCTCCAGGCGGAGATCGTTTTTCTCGAAAAGAGTGGTTCCACATCCGCGTTTCGCCACCCACGCGAACGTGAGGTGCCAGCCGGCGTGGCGTGGCACGGGTTACGTCAGCAGCGCACGTTCGCGGGGCTGACCAAGTGCGTGACCGACGAAGGGTCCGAGCCGTGCGTGCTGTTGCAGCTTCGGCCTAGAGACTATTCGGGCAGTGCAGGATTGACCGTCGCGTATCGTCGCACGCCGCTCGAAGTCACGGGCGATGCAGAGTCAGATCGATGATCTGATACGGAATCGTGCCCGGGCCGCCTTCAGCATCGAAGCACCCAACAGCGGTCATGTCGTCGGTCACATGCTCGAAGCAGAGGGTCGCGTCCATGCCGAATCGCGCCGCGAGGTCGACGCGATCGGTTTGGGCGAGCGACACTGCAGAGGCCCGTTCCGGCGTGCCGAGGGCCTGAAGGGTCGCTTCGTCGAAGGAGCATGCAAGGTTCCGGGTTTCCGAGGGCATGTCGGGATGGAACCAGGGGAGGGCGTCCTCGCTGATCACTCCGTCCGTGCAGGTCTTTCGCGTTCCTTCCAAGCCCCCGACCAGAATCATCCGCGAAGCCCAGATCTTGGTTTCGTCTCCCCGCCCCAGGATCCACCGCCAACCGTACGACTGGGCCCAAAAGGTCAGGAGGCAGCACGAGAGCACGAGGATGCCGAGGCACCCAAGGCCGACCCAAAGCCCAGTATTTCGTGGCGGTGGAGTTTGCGGATCTTCCGTCATGAGGGTCGGGAGTTACCACCGTTCTACCGACCTTGACAGGGGGGCGCACCGGGCCTAGCGTCCGGGCGCCCTGCCATGGCATTTGCGCTTACGCCGGAACGCGAACGACAGGTCGACGAGATTTTGACCCGCTATCCCGAGCGTCGCGCGGCGCTCTTACCCGTCCTGTGGCTTTGTCAGCGACAGAACGGTTGGATTAGCCCCGAAGTCGTCGAATACGTCGCGGCTCGTCTCGAGCTCTCGACCGCGATCGTCAAAGGAGTCGTGACTTTCTACACGATGTTCTTCGACGAACCGGTTGGTGAGAACGTCATTTGGGTCTGCCGGACGCTTTCCTGCGATCTTCGCGGCGGCAAGGCGATTCAGGAGCATCTCCAGAACAAGCTCGGGTGCTCGGCCGGTTACACCAGCTCGGACGGCAAGTTCACCCTGTTGAAAGCCGAGTGCTTGGCGGCCTGCGGGCAGGCCCCAATGGTCCAGATCAACGATTACTACTACGAGAACCTCGACGTGGAGCTGTTGGATCGCATCATCGAAGCGCACGCCACCAAAGGCGGCGAAGCAGCGGCCGCGGAGTTTTCGTCCTTCGCCAGCTTCGGCGCGCCTCGTGGCAGCGGTGGCGGTAGCGTGACCTCAGCGCCGCCTCCCCCCAGCAAGGAAGCCATTCGGCTTGCTTCACAACCGCCCCCTGCGGCCGACAAGACGGGCGAGGAATCATGAGCGAGCCGTTCAAGCCATTGCTGAGCTCGCGCTACGGAATCGAAGAGAGCTGGAAGCTTTCCAATGCGGAGCGCGCTGGCGCGTACGAGGTCGCCAAGCGGGCCCTGACCACTCGAAAGCCAGCCGAGCTCAAGGAAGAGGTCAAGAAGGCCAACATCCGCGGCCGCGGCGGCGCGGGATTCCCCGCCGGGGTGAAGTGGGGCTTCCTCAATAAGCAGGAAGGCGAGGAGATCTACCTCGTCATCAACGCCGACGAGAGCGAGCCCGGCACGTTCAAAGACCGCAGCATCATGGATTTGGACCCCCACCGGCTCATCGAAGGGGCGATCATCTCGTGTTTCGCGATCGATGCGCATGTGGCCTACATCTACGTGCGAGGCGAGCTCGCATTTTCCATCAATCGGCTCGAGGAGGCGATCGCAGAGGCGCGACAGGCAGGCTATCTCGGCGAGCGCCCGTTCGGCGTCGAGCACGCGATCGACGTTTACGTTCACTCCGGTGCCGGCGCCTACATCTGCGGCGAGGAGACGGCGTTGCTCAACTCGCTCGAGGGGCGCCGCGGCGAGCCCCGACTCAAGCCGCCGTTTCCGGCGGTCAAGGGTGCATTCGGCATGCCGACTATCGTCAACAACGTGGAGACGATCGCCTCGGTTCCCGACATCGTCGCAATGGGTGGGGATCCGTGGGCCGCGCTCGGCCGGCTTCCAGGTGACGGCGGCGTACGCCTCTACGGTGTGAGCGGTCACGTCAAGAACCCGGGGCTGTTCGAGGCGCCGGTCGGGATCACCATGCGCGAGCTCATCGACGACTACGCAGGAGGCATGCTCGGAGGCCGTACGCTCAAGGCCGTGATTCCCGGAGGCTCGTCGACCCCGGTGCTCGATCCACGCCGCGAGGTGGACGCGCCAAACGAGGACCATCCTTTGCACAAGTGGCACGGCAAGAGCGAAATCGACGTGCCGATGGGCGTGGACACCTACCGCGCGCTCGGCACCATGCTCGGCACGTGCTGTGCGATCGTCATGGACGACACGGTCAACATGGTCGAGGCGTGCCGCAATCTCATGCGTTTCTACAAGCACGAGTCGTGCGGGCAGTGCACGCCGTGCCGCGAGGGGACCGGTTGGTTGGTCGACGTGCTCGACAACCTGTGCACAGGGCGCGGCAAGCCCGAGGACGTCGACCTGCTCGTCAACATCTCGAACAACATGATGGGCAACACCATCTGCGCCTTTGCGGATGGCACGGCGATGCCGATGCTCGGCATGGTGCAGAAGTTTCGCGACGAGTTCATGGACGCTGCGATCCACGGCCTGCCCGATGGCGTCCGGCACGATGACAGTGTTCGCAGCATGGTAGAGGGGGGCGCGTGACGTTTCCCGGTGCAGTTCTTTTCGTGGTGACGGCGATCTTCGCCATGGCGGGCGCGCTGTTCACGATCTCGTCGAAGCGCCCGCTTCGCGCAGCGATCGGCTTGTTGGTTCACATCATCTCGCTCGCAGGCATGTTTCTGACGCTGAACGCGCAGCTCTTGGCCGTGCTGCAGCTGTTGGTGTACGCGGGAGCGGTCGTCGTCTTGTTTGTCTTCGTCATCATGCTGATCGGCCCGGCCGCCGAGGTGGGCCCGATCCAAGGGCACCTCGTCTCGCGGACCTTGAGCATCGCGTTGACGATTGTGGTCGTTCTCGCGATCTCGACGACGGTTGCCTATTTCGAGGCGCCCTGGGGAGCGGTTCCGGACGACTTCGGGACCGTCGAGGGCCTCGGCATGGCCATTTACAAGCAAGCGCTGGTGCCGTTCGAGGTGATCTCGATCACGCTCCTAGTCGCCATCATTGGCGCGATTGCCATCGCGCGGAGCCCCACGGAGTAAGCCGCGATGGGCATCGGCACATATCTCGCACTAGCCGCGGTTTTGTTCGGCCTGGGCGCGGCCGGCTTCTTGACCCGCCGCAACATGCTGATTCAGCTCATGTCGATCGAGTTGATGCTCAACTCGGTCAACGTCGTCTTGCTTGCTTTCAATCGCGCATATCCGGGGAACCACGACGGGCAGGTCTTTGCGTTTTTCGTCATCGCAGTTGCCGCTGCGGAGGCGGCCGTCGGTTTGGCGATCCTCATCGCGTACTACCGTATCAAGAAGACAATCGATACCGACGACGCGACCCTGCTGAAGTATTGAACCCATGCACGTAGAAGCCACTCAGCAGATTCTGCTCCTCTTGATCATCTTGTTCCCTTTGGGGGGGGCGATCATCAACGGCCTGCTGGGGCGTTACATGCCCAAGGGGCTCGTCACTTTGGTCGGCGTGGGGTCCGTCGCGGTATCCTTTGCGCTGGCCGTCGCTTCGTTCATCGAGCTCTACGGCCTTGGTAACGAAGCGGTGCTGGCCTACCACTTCTACGAGTGGTTCTCGCTGAAGCTGCCAAGTGGTGATGTCGTTCCGGTGAATGTCGGGTTCCTGATGGACTCGCTGAGCGGCGTCATGACCCTCGTGGTGACCGGCGTCGGTGGCCTCATTCACCTCTATAGCGTCGGCTACATGGGCGAGGACGAGGGCTACCCGAGGTTCATGAGCTTCCTCAACCTGTTCATGGCCTCCATGTTGATCCTCGTTCTCGGGAGCAGCATGCCCGTCATGTTCGTCGGCTGGGAGGGCGTTGGGCTCTGTTCGTATCTGCTGATCGGCTTCTGGTACGAGAACCGCGACTATGCCTCGGCTGGTCGAAAGGCGTTCGTCGTCAATCGAATCGGCGACTTCGGCGTCTTGGTCGGCATGTTCATCCTGGTCGGGGTGGCGGGCTCGTTCGAGTTTGCCGACATCAACGCTGCGGCGATGGGCGGCCAGTTCCGACCTGACTTCCCCATATGGGTGCTCGGCGTCGCCCCGAGCTTCGCCACCGTCGCCTGCGTGTTCCTGTTCCTCGGGTGCACCGGCAAGAGCGCGCAGATCCCGCTGTACGTGTGGCTCCCGGACGCGATGGCAGGCCCCACTCCGGTTTCGGCTCTAATTCACGCCGCCACCATGGTCACCGCTGGCGTCTATTTGTGCTGCCGGCTTTCTCCACTTTTCATCACGTCGGACGTGGCGATGGCGATCATCGCGGTCACCGGCACACTGACCGCGCTGCTGGCGGCGTCCATTGCAGTAGTTCAGCGCGAGATGAAGAAGATACTCGCCTATTCCACCGTGAGTCAGCTCGGCTTCATGTTCGCCGCGGTGGGTGTGGGCTTCTTTGCAGCAGGGTTCTTCCACGTCTTCACGCATGCTTTCTTCAAGGCCTGCTTGTTCCTTGGCGCTGGCTCCGTGATGCACGCCGTTCATGCACACGGGGACGCTGACATCTTCAAGCTCGGCGGTCTCAAGAAGGACTTGCCGATCACGCGCTGGACTTTCCTGGCGAGCTGCCTGGCAATCGCGGGCTTCCCGCTTACCAGTGGATTCTTTTCGAAAGACGAGATCCTCCTCGGCGCCGCTGCTCAGATCTACCGCCCTGACGACGCGCTCATGACGTTCGTCGGATGGTTCACCCTGGTAGGCCTCACGCTCGCCGCCGTGATGACTGCCTTTTACATGTTCCGTCTGTACTTCCTGACCTTCACCGGCGATTACCGGAGTGCCGATCAGTCGGGCGACCACCCCTACGACGCGCATCCGCACGAGTCGCCGCGCAGCATGACGATCCCGCTGGTGGTGCTGGGCCTCGGTGCGCTGGTCGTCGGTTTCCTCGGACTGCCGCACGTGATGCCGATCACGGGGACGCACCTTCACAGTTGGTGGAGCAAGTGGATGCACTCTTCGGTCGCTGGCCAGCCGGTTCCCGAGGAGATGCACATCGTGAATCTCGCATCGGGTCTCGCGTTCGGGGCGATGGCGATCGGCATCAGCGCCGCCTGGGTGCTCTACCGAAACAAAGACACCGACGCGCTTGCGGAGAAGATTCCCGCACGCGTGTACCAGCTCGCGTTCGACAAGTGGCGCGTGGACGAGCTCTACGCGGCTACAATCGTCAACCCGATCAAGAAGGTTGCCACGGTGGCGGGCCACGCCGACATGACCTTTGTCGACGCGCTCATGACGAGGTGGCCGAGCTTCAAGGTCCGCGAGACGGGGCGCATCTTAGCCCGGCTGCAAAACGGGGTCGTTCAGATGTACGGCGCGGTGATGGTCGTCGGCGTGGTGGCGGTGTTGGCCTGGTTCTGGACCCCACACTCGCGCATCGAGGCCGGCTTCGAAGGTACCAACGTCGAGCTCACGACGCCGCAGGGTCTTGGCTACGAATACCGTTGGGACGCAAACTCCGATGGCGAGTTCGAGACAGAGTGGGACGAGGCCGCGGCGACCACGTTCGACTACAGATACGACGACATCCGCGGCGTCGCGGTTTTTCTGGTCAACGTGCGCTCCGGCATCGAGCAAAGGATTGACGTGACCGACGAGTGGAGACCGCTCCCAATCGAATCCGTGGTTTCGGTCGAGTTCCTGTCGCCGAGGGACACGGGGTTCGAGGTGCGACTGGACGGCCGTGACTTGCTGTTCCGCAAGCCGGATGGCCGAACCAAGCTCTCGGGCAGCAAAGAGATTCGGTTGCCGTTGGGCAAGGATGGCCGGCTAGGTCCCGCCCGTGTCTTCTCCCGCCCGCTCGTCGAAGCCACGGTCGAGGTGCGCAACGCTTTCGGGAACACACGTCGTGCGACCAAAGAAATCGCCCTGCCTTTCTCTCTCGAAGCTCCTTCACACGCTTCGCTTATTCGACCGACCCGCGAGGTGGCGCGATGACGACGCACTCCCTCACCTGGCTCCTCGCCATCCCTGCAATCAGCGCTGTGGTGGTGCTGCTGCTTCCCCGCAGGTGGGAGGGCACGATCAAACGCTTTTCGATCGGCTCGATGTTGGTCGAGCTGATCATCAGCATTCGGCTGATCCTGGCCGACTATTCGGACGCGGGATATCACTTCATCGAGCACGTGACCTGGGTCGAGTCTTTTGGGATTTCCTACAAGGTCGGAGTCGACGGGCTTTCGCTGTGGCTGGTGATCCTCACCACCCTGCTCTCGCCGATCGCGCTCTATGCGTCGTGGGGGAGCATCACCACCTACATCAAAGAGTACGCCTTTTCTTTCTTGCTCCTCGAGCTCGGCATGCTCGGCGCCTTCGTCGCGCTCGACCTCTTCCTGTTCTATGTGTTCTGGGAGCTGATGCTGGTGCCGATGTACCTGATCATCGGCGTCTGGGGCGGCAAAGACCGCGTCTACGCCGCCGTGAAGTTCTTCCTCTATACGATGGTCGGCAGCTTGTTGATGCTGGTCGCGATCTTGTATGTGGTCGCAAGCTACGAGAAGCTCGCGGGGCACTACACCTTTGACCTACAGGAGCTCTCGAGCCTGGTCCTGCCGGCTTTGCCGCAGTACCTGTCGTTCGCCGCGTTTGCGTTGGCCTTCGCGATCAAGGTGCCGATGTTCCCGTTCCACACCTGGTTGCCGGACGCGCACGTCCAGGCTCCGACGGGAGGCTCGGTCATTCTTGCCGCCGTTCTTCTGAAGCTCGGTATCTACGGGTTCATCCGGTTCGCCATGCCGCTGTTTCCCGTCGCCAGTCAGACGATTGGCCCGGTCTTGGCAGGCCTCGGCATCGTGGGCATCATCTACGGCGCCTACGCAGCCTGGGTGCAGCGCGACCTCAAGAAGCTCGTCGCGTACAGCTCGGTGAGCCACATGGGCTTCATTCTGCTCGGGCTTTTCGCCATGAATCGCCAAGGCATTTCGGGCGCCATCCTGCAGATGATCAACCACGGCATCTCGACTGGCGCGCTCTTCCTTCTGGTGGGGGTCATCTATGACCGCCGGCACTCCCGGATGCTCGACGACTTCGGCGGGCTCGCGAAGGTAATGCCCTGGTATACCTTGGCGTTCGTCGTCATTACGATGAGCTCGATCGGGCTGCCGGGCACGAACGGCTTCGTTGGCGAGTTCATGATCTTGGCCGGCTCGTTCTTCTCGCGCACCCCGATCGGCTTTGGCACGTCCTGGTTCATCATGACGCTTCTCGCCGCTACTGGGGTCATCTTTGCGGCGGTGTACATGCTGCACGCCGTGCTTCGCATGTTCTGGGGCAAGGTGGTGCACCCGGAAAACGAGTCGCTCACCGATCTCAATCGTCGTGAGGTCTTGTCGCTGTTGCCGCTCATCGTGATGGTGTTCTGGATCGGCCTCTATCCGAAGTTCTTCCTCGACAAGATGAATCCTTCTGTTGATTCGTTCGTGACGGATTTCACCGTCCGGTACTACGAAGGGCGCCGTACCAGTGAGCCTCGGCTGGTCGACTTCGACGAGCTCAAAGAACGGTTCGAAGCTGCAGGCGGTTTGGCGATGACGGAGCCGACTCTTGAGGAGGTGCGCCGATGAGCAGCCTCATGGGAGTGTCGCCCCTGTTGCTGCTCGTGGCGGCCGGGCTTGCCATCATGTTGGTCGACGCGTTCACCAAGGAGCGCGCCGAGCTGGCTCTGGTCACCGCCGTTTCGCTCTTCGTAGGGGCTGCTCTGGCGGGCGCTATGCTGGTCAGCGTTGACGTTGCGCCTGCGCCCGACGTCGTCACCCGCTACCTCGCGGTCGATCGGCTTGGCTTGTTCTTCGATGTGGTCATTTGTGTCGGCGCCGGCCTTTCCACCCTGCTTGCGGGCGGCTACCTCCGCGAGCACGGGCTCGAGCGGGGCGAGTTCTACGTGCTCATCATCTTCACCGCGTTTGGCGCCATGGTGCTCGCCCGCGCCGTCGACCTGCTGAGCATCTTCTTGGGTCTCGAGACGATGTCTCTCGGGGCCTACGCGCTCGTCGCCTATCGACGCACCAGCGCTCGCGCGGTCGAGGGGGCGGTGAAGTACTTCCTACTCGGCTCATTTGCTGCGGCGATTCTGCTCTTTGGTAGCGCGCTGCTTTACGGCGCGACCGGTCACACCGATCTGGCCGGCATTCGAGAGGTCGTCGCCGCCGGAGAGGCCGATGCGACCCTGACCGTTCTCGCTTTGGTCATGCTGATCGTCGGTCTCGCCTTCAAAATCGGCGCGGTGCCCT
>Ga0209567_10001674_pt1 | contig 11170 bp, 8 predicted proteins | sample COG_12_FD_184756 | JGI IMG/M metagenome (GOLD analysis project Ga0209567, IMG submission 184756) | Pelagic marine sediment microbial communities from the LTER site Helgoland, North Sea, for post-phytoplankton bloom and carbon turnover... | ecosystem: Environmental > Aquatic > Marine > Neritic...
GCACCTTCTGGACCCTGCTCCACCCGGCCGCCGGTCCGTTCTGGGCCATGCTGGCCGGCTCCGTGGTCGGAATCCTGATCGGACTGGCTACCGAGTACTACACGGCGTCGCGACCGGTCAAGAAGATCGCCCAGGCGTCCGAGACCGGCGCGGCCACGAACATCATCACCGGGCTGGCCGTCGGCATGGAGTCCACCGCGCTGCCGCTCGTCTTCATCTCGATCGCGATCTTCGTCGCCTTCAAGTTCGCCGGCCTGTATGGGATCGGAATCGCCGCGGTCGGAATGCTGGCCACCGTCGGGGTGACGATGTCCGTGGACGCCTACGGCCCGATCGCCGACAACGCGGGTGGGATCAGCGAGATGAGCGGTCTGGGTCCGGCTGTAAGGGCCATCACCGACGGCCTCGACGCGCTGGGCAACACGACGGCCGCAATCGGGAAGGGATTCGCCATCGGCTCGGCGGCGCTCACCGCGCTGGCCCTGTTCTCGGCCTACGCCAATGCGGTCGGCCTCCGGGCGACCGGCATCAATATCGTCGACCCGCTGGTAGTCATCGGGGTCTTCATCGGAGGCGCGACGCCCTTCTTCATCGCCGCCCTCACCATGACCGCAGTCGGCCGGGCCGCCGCCGGGATGGTGGAGGAGGTCCGGCGCCAGTTCCGGGAGATCGCCGGCCTGATGGAGGGCACGGCCAAGCCCGACTCCGCGCGCTGCGTGGACATTTCGACCCGCGCGGCGCTGAAGGAGATGATCGTGCCCGGGCTGGTGGCGATCCTGGTTCCGATCGTCGTGGGTCGATTTCTGGGCGTCGAGGCGTTGGGCGGACTTCTGGTCGGCGCGACGATCTCGGGAGTCCTGCTGGCCCTCTTCATGGCCAACGCCGGAGGCGCGTGGGACAACGCCAAGAAGTACATCGAGGGCGGCGCCCACGGTGGTAAGGGCTCGGACCCCCATAAGGCAGCCGTGGTCGGCGACACGGTGGGTGACCCGTTCAAGGACACGTCCGGCCCATCCATGAACATCGTGATCAAGCTGATCAGCGTCGTGTCGCTGGTTCTGGCCCCGTGGTTCGTCAAGGTGCACGGAATCTCGATGGAGACGGGCGCGGCGGATACGCTGGCCCAACTCATCACCTGGATCCCCGGCTTGTAGACGAGACGGGGCGCCCATAACTTTCCCGCCCCCCGTCGCGGGCAAAACGGCGGGACGACAACACGGAGCGACTCCTGCTCCGGCCCTGGGCCGGAGCCAACCTGACCGAAGGAGTATGAAATGCGAGACTACGAGGTAGTCTACATCTTCAAGCCGGACCTTCTGGCTGACGAAGTGAGTAGCCGGCTCGAGCGCTATCACCAGCTGCTCACCGGCGATGACGGCAGCGAGATCACGGCCGTCGAGCACTGGGGCAAGCGGCAGCTCGCCTATCCCATCCAGAACGAGCTCAATGGTTACTACGTGGTGGCGCAATTCCTCTGCGACCCCGCTCGCCTCCCGGAGTATGAGCGTCTCCTGAAGCTCGAAGAACAACTCCTCCGCTACCTGGTCGTTCTCTCCGAGGGCGAGCTTCCGACGCCGCCATCCGCCCAGGCCGAAGGAGCCGAGGGCTCGTCGAAGGACAAGCCCGCGGCCAAGACCGAGGCGCCCGCGGCCAAGACTGAGGCGCCCGCGGCGCAAGCTGACGCGGTCGTCGCGGACGATGTGGACGATGCGGTCGTCGCGGACGATGCAGACGACACGGTCGAAGCTGGCGACGCTGAGGAAGCGCCAGCCGCGGTCGAAGCGACGAGCGAGGAGGTGGTATAGCCATGGCGATGAAGAAAGTCTGCAAGCTCTGTGAGCGGAGCATCGCGCGGATCGACTACAAAGACGAGCATCTGCTCAGTCGTCTCATGACCGACCGGGGCAAGATCCTACCGCGGCGGGCGACCGGAAGTTGCGCCCCGCACCAGCGCCAGATCGCCGCGGCCGTCAAACGGGCCCGCTACCTCGCTCTGGTGCCGTACATCAAGGGCCACTACGAATAGGCAGGTTGTTCAGCGACCTGCTAAGGCGGACGCCGACTCGTGAAGAGTCGAGGCTGGGCGTTGCTTCGCGCCTCCTGGCTGTTACTCGCCGTGGCCCTGCTGTCTCCGATCAGCCCGCTCGTTCTGGTCGGCGTGCCCCTGGCCCTGTTGCTGCTGGCGTTCTGCAACCGCGAGTTGCTGGCCCTGGTCGTGGCGGCGGTCATCCTGGCCACGGCGTTCGCCGGGATTCCGGACAGCGGACGAGCGCTGTGGATTGCGGAACGCGGCTGGGCGCTTCTGCTGGGCGGGGCCTTCGTTCTGACCACGCTGGCGCGTCCACGCGATCGAGTCATCTCACGGGCCCTCTATGCGCTGGCGGCTGTCTTGGCCGTCATCGCCGTGCACTCGCTGTTCCAGCCGGGTCTCGTTTCGGAGCTGGACTGGTGGGTCGCCAGCGAGCTCCGCGACGCGGCGGGGCGCGTCTACGATGCGTTCGCCACGATCTCCGCATCAGGCCAGAACGCCTGGGCCGAGCGCCTGGGCGCCACGGTGTTCGACTGGGCGGAGGTCCAGGTCGTGGTTTACCCCGCGTTCCTTGCCCTCGCCTCGATTGCGGCCCTCGAAGTGGGCTGGTTCGTCGTGGGTCGGTTCTGGGGCACCCGCTCCGCCCTGGGTCCGCTCAGGGACTTCCGCTTCAGCGACCAGCTGGTGTGGGTGCTGATCGGGGGCCTGGCCCTGCTCGTGCTGCCGATCGGAGGTCTGGCCGGCCGAGTGGGGGAAAACGCAATGTTGTTCATGGGCGGGCTGTATCTGATTCGCGGCATCGCGGTCATGGCGTGGCTGGCGACCGCGACCATCACATCGGCCTGGGTGGGAGCTCTCTGGGCTATTTGTGCCTTGCTCCTGTATCCCATGGTTGCCGGGGCCGCGCTCGCGATCGGTCTCAGCGACACGTGGCTCGATCTTCGGGCTCGCCTTCGAAATTCGTTGATGCGCCGGCAGTAGGCTGTGCCGGATCTTGTTACAACTCAGCAGGCAGGATGAGATATGGTTGAAGTCATTCTTCGTGAAGACGTGGAGAATCTCGGCAGCGTCGGCGACGTGGTCGACGTCAAGCCCGGTTTCGCGCGCAACTACCTGGTGCCGCAGGGAAAGGCATACGAGGCGACGCCCGGGAACAAACGCCGCCTCAGCGACGACCGGCAGCGGCTCGAGCGCGTCGCCAATCGGGCGCGAAAAGACGCGGAAAAATTGGCCGCGGCGCTCGAGGGGCGCTCCGTCACCTTCGCCGTGAAGTCGGGCGAGGGCGGCAGACTCTTCGGGTCGGTCACCAACGGCGATATCGCGGAAAAGCTGGCGGATGATGGAGTGACGATCGACCGCCACGCGATCCGACTCGAGGAGCCGTTGAAGCAACTGGGAGCCTACACCGTAGCCATCCACCTGCACGCGGATGTGCGTCCGGAAATCAAAGTGTGGGTCGTGTCCGAAGAGTGACGACGAGAGTGACCACGGCTCCCGGCGAGATCGCGAACGCACCTCCCGAGCTGGAGCTGCTCACGGCCGCGTTGCTGGAACGAAATGCTCGTGATGCGGTAGTGCTCGACCTGCGCGGGATCTCCGATGCGGCCGACTTCTTCGTGATCGCATCCGGCGACTCCGACACCCACGTGCGGGCGATCGCGGAGAACGTCGTTCAGCACATGAAAGCGGCCGGTTACGCGGCCGCGGGACTAGAGGGAACTCGCCTCGCGCGCTGGATACTGATCGACTACATCGACGTGGTGGCACACGTTTTTCTACCACCGGTCCGCGAGTTCTACAAACTCGAAACACTCTGGGGAGACGCTCCGAGTACCACGCTCGAGTAGCACGTAGGGTCGAGAGGAGTTGTACGTGAAGGTCCTGTCCGGCCGCATCGCGCTTTTGTGTTGCATCGTCGCCGCAGGCGCCGCCATCGTCCCCTCTGATCTCCACGCCCAATTCGGCCGCAACAAGGTCCAGTACCAGTCGTTCGACTGGCGTGTCATCGAGACCGACCACTTCGATGTCTACTTCTACGAAGAGGAGCGGGAAGTAGCTATCGATGCGGCCAGGATGGCCGAACGGTCCTATGGTCGCCTCAGCCGGATCCTCAACCACGAGTTTCGCGACAAGAAGCCGATCATTCTCTACGCTTCCCACACCGATTTCCAGCAGACCAACGCGCTGGGTGGGTTGATCGGCGAGGGAACGGGAGGCGTCACGGAGTCTCTCCGCGATCGGGTAATCATGCCCGTGACCGGATCGTACGAAGAACTGCAGCACGTGCTCACGCACGAGCTCGTGCACGCCTTCCAGTTCGACATCCTGAAAAGCAACGCGGTCGAAGCGACCACCTCGCCCTTCGCCTTCTTTCCCAGCCTCTGGTTCATGGAGGGAATGGCCGAGTACCTGTCGATCGGGAAGATCGACGCCAAGACGTCCGCCTGGATACGAGACGCCACGCTGGATGGGTATCTGCGGACCATCTACGAGATGGACCGGTTCGACGACTTCCTGAGCTATCGATTCGGCCAGTCGCTGTGGAACTACATCGGGACCCGGTGGGGCGACGAGACCGTGGGACTGCTCATGAAGCGCTCGGCACGCCTGGGCGTGGAGCGGGCCTTCTGCAGCACGCTGGGCATTTGCCTCACCGAGCTCACGGAGGAGTGGCACGACGCGGCGCGGGCCACGTACATGCCACAGATCGCGGAGTTCGAGAACGCCGAGGACATAGCCGAGAAGATTACCGACCACTCGTTCGCGGACATGGGAGGCTCGGCATCCTTCGTCGCCCCCACGCTCTCTCCCGACGGGAAGGAGATCGTCTACCTCTCCGACCAGCGACAGGATCTGTACGCGTTCTACGACCTGTGGCTGGCCGATGTAGAGACCGGGAAGGTCAAGAAGAAACTGATCAAGTCGGCCCGCAGCGCCAGCTTCGAGACGCTGCGGTTCCTCAATTCCTCGGCGGAGTTCTCGCCCGATGGGGATCGGATCGTGTTTGTGGCCAAGTCCGGCGGCCACGACGCGCTCTACATCATGAACGTCCGCAGCAAGCGCATCGAGAGGAAGTGGGTTCCGGATCTCAACGGGCTTCAGAACCCTTCCTGGTCACCGGATGGCTTCCGGATCGTGTTTACCGGTCTTCTTGGTGGGTTGAGCGACCTGTACGTCTACAACCTGCGCTCCGGGGAGATGGACCGGCTCACCGACGACCGGTTTGCCCGGCTCCACCCGTCCTGGTCGCCCGATGGGCGCTACATCGCGTTCAGCACGGACGAAGGTCCGGAGACCGACTTCGAGAACCTCGTGTTCGGCAACATGCGGATCGCGCTCTACGAGCTGGGGACCGGAGACATTGTTCAGCTGACGGACCAGGAGCACGGGGAGAACACCAACCCGGTATGGTCGCCGGACGGCGACGCCATCGCCTTTCTTTCCACCCGCTCGGGCGCGTTCAACATCTATCTGTGGGACCGGAGCGAGCACACGGTCTTCCAGATGACGGACCTGCTCACCGGAGCCACGGGGATCACGCCGCTGAGTCCGGCCCTCAGCTGGGCGCGCGAGGTCGACCGGCTGGCTTTCTCGTACTTCGAGGAAGCGGGATACAACATCTACACGATCGATGAGCCGCGGCGGCTTCTCCGGCCCCTCTCGCCTCCGGGTCCACTGCGTACCGCGGCGTCTCAGGTTGGCACGCCACGCCTGATCGAGGGCCCCCGGGTCGCACAGCAGGCGAGTGAAGTGGACGACACGCCGTCGTCCTTCTACCGGACTCCGGAGGGCTTCCGGCGCTCGGGCTTCGAGCCCGGAATGGTGGACGACGGCTTCACGGACCCCGGAGTGGCGGTGCGGCCTCAACCGCCTCGCACGCTTTCCGTCGCGGCGCTCCGCGACAGCGCCAACCTGGCACTTCCGGATACGGCCTCCTTCACCTTCAGAGGCTACACGCCGAAGCTTAGTCCCGAGATAATCGGTCGACCGACGATCGGGGCATCCACGGGCGGCTTCTTCGGGGGTGGCGTCTATGGCGGCTCGTTCATCACGCTCGGCGACATGCTCGGCAATCACAGCGTCCTGCTGGCGCTCGACATTCGAGGCACTTTCGACAACGCGGTCGTGCTGGCGTCCTATGCGTTCCTCAAGAGCCGGATGAACTTCGGGATCTCGTTCCAGGCGTATCCCTTCTTCCGCTTCCTGGGTCGGCGTTTCGGCCCGATTCCGGGTGACGAGGATGGATTCGTGGGCGACTTCGATCTCTTCAGGCGGGACCGCTTCCGGGGGGTAGGGTTCGACGCTGCGTATCCGTTCAGCCTCTTTTCGCGACTCGAATTCGGCATCAACGCGTCCACCATCCAGTCGGACCTGGTGTTCCGCAGCGTGCGGCGCGCGGACGTGGGTGGCTTCTCCACGGTCGTAAAAGGACGATCGGAGGCGTTCATTCAGCCGACCATTGCCTATGTGTTCGACAACGCGCTGGACGGCTTCACAGGGGGCATCGCGGGCACACGGATTCGAATCGGCGGCGGGCCATCGTTCGGCGACCTCAACATGCTCGACGCGCTCGCCGACATCCGGAACTACGTTCCGCTGCCCGGTCCACCCGTTTTCGCGACCCGCATCTTCGCCTTCAACCGCTTTAGCCTCAACGACGATCGCGACGCGGATCGCTACGAGCTTACCTGGGGAGGACCGTATTACCTGCGCGGGTACGAGATCAGCAGCTTCGGCGACATCGAGTGCCGACTGTCACAGGTGCCGGCCGAGCCGGACATCTTCTGCCCGGCGACGGAGGAGCTGATCGGATCGAGCACTCTGCTGCTCAACTCGGAGCTTCGCTTCCCGATCCTCAACCCGCTGATCGCGGACTGGTTGCCGCTGAATTTCCCGCCGATCGATGGTGCGTTGTGGTTCGACGTAGGGATGGCTTTCACGCCCGGCAAGAACATTCTGGTACTGAATCGACGCCCGGATCAGAGCCGCGTCCTGTACCGACAGCCTCTGACCGCCTACGGAGCGAGCATCCGGGCCAACCTGTTCTATGCCATCGTGCGGGTGGACTACGCGAGGGTCCCTCAGCGCGGCCGGTTCGGTACCGGGATATTCTCGCTTTCCTTCGGGGTGATGTTCTGAGTCCCGGAAGCCGCCGACCAGCGCGCTGATTTTTTCTTGCCTCGCATTTCCCTCGCCAACTATACTGGCAGGTCCCTTACAGAGTTTGCCCTGGTGGTGGTGAGGATGATGCGGTCGAGACGGGCCTGCGTGCCCCCCATTCCTTTGCTCTTGCCGGTATACAAAAGTCTGAACAGAGTCTGCGCCCTCGCCCTGGTCTTCTCGATCGGGTGCTCCGGCGCGCCCGATCGGCCCGACGACGACCCGGTGCCTCCTCCCAGCGGCGCCCGCCTCGTCGTCGGAAGCTCTCTGGATCAGTGGAACCTGCTCCTCGTTCCCACCGACGGCGGCACTGCCTCGCTCCGCGATCTGGCCAACCCGGGTCTCGTCCTCTGGGAGTCGTCGGTGCCTCTGCCGCCGGTCCGGGTCGCCGTGGCGACCTCTGGTGGGCTAACCGCGCTCCACGCGGATGACGGGAAGGTATTCCGCTACGAGCCGCGTTCCGACGCGTTGACGCGGGTCGGCTCGGTCACTGGCGGCGGCAGCTGGGCCGTTTCCGACGGCCACCTGCTCTATACCTCCGTCGCCGATTCGACGCTCCTGCAGATGTCTCGCGACGGCAACTGGCGGTACAAGATCGGGCAGCCCATTGAATGGGCATCGGTCGTGGAGGACGGTGGCATCGTCGTCCTGGTCCGCAACGGCGAGCAGCGGGAGCTGTGGCTCTTGCGGCGGGGCGAGAGCGAGCCCGCCACCCGGGTCGAGCTTCCTCTTGCACCGCCCGGCATCACTACGGCATGGGGCCGCCGCGTGGCGCTGATGAGCGCCGGCGAGTCCTCCTCGATGCTCCAGTTCGTCGCCGTCCCGGAACTGACGCTGGCAGGCTCCGAGAAGCTCGACGCGCCGGCCACCGCGATAGTCGCCTCTCCCTCCAGCCATGAGGTCTATGCCGCGGCCGGGGAGGGGAATCTGCTGTCGGTGAATCGGCTGACGCGGTCCGTGCACACGCTCGCGCGCTTCGACGCCCCGATCGATGAGTTGCGGTCATCGGCTCTGGGCGGATACCTGCTCGTTCGCAGCGGCGGACAGGCCTACCGGGTCACCCTGGATGGAGAGGTGCGTGGCCTGGATACGGAGTGGACGACCGACCTCCCGCTGGGACTTCCCGATGGTCGGGTGCTGGCCGGCAGCGCGGGGAGCGTCGTGGCGGTGTCGGCCGAGGACGATTCGCGCCAGGAGATTCAGGCCGTCACCGGACCCGCGCACTGGACTCTGGTGAGCTGGGACCCGGCTCCGCCCGTGGTGGCCGGGCGCGTCGAGGGAGTGCCGCTTCCCGGCGAGGTGGAGACCGAGGACGACCCCGCTGAGGCGGTGGACGTGGCCGGGCCCGCGCGCCTCGCGGCCGGCGAGGCACCGCCTTCGGAACCGGACCTGATCCTGTCCGAACGCCTGCTCGGCTTCTACACGATCGTCGTCTCGGCGCGTTCGTACGGCGGCGTGCTGTCGCTCACGCGATCGTTGGATGCCGCGGGCTACCCGACCGCCATCCAGACCCACGAGGATGATGCCGGTGTCGTGTGGTATAGGGGCCTCGTCGGTCCGTACGCCAACCGGCAGGGCGCCGACGCCGCCGCTCGCCAGTTGCGCCGGGAGCGCGGCCTTCAGGTCTGGGTGACCGAGATCGGGACCGGCTTCCCGGTCGAAGAAGTGGTCAACTGATGAACGACGAGCGCCCCGAGATCGCGGAGCTCCTGCCGGGGATCCCACCCGACGCCTGCGCGATCGCGCTGGTGGGCTCGGCCGGAGACACCGAAGCGGCTGGCTCCGCGATCGAGGCTGCCAAGGCGCTCGGGGCTTCCCGCAATCATGTTCTGCTCGCATCGCTGGAAGGGCCGAGGGGAGAGCTGGACGAGGCGATGGGCGTGGCCGGCGGTCCCGGGTTCAGCTCGGTTCTCCGCGGAGCCGCCCGCATTCCGGAGATCGCCGCGCGCGGGAGCGGGGATGCGTTCGTGTACCTGCCGCACGGAGACGACCCGGCACCCGCCGCCGAGCTCCTGCGACTCCCCCGCCTCCGGGCTCTGGTCGATCGGCTTCGCGGGTCCGGAGGGACCCTGCTGCTCTATCTCCCGACCGACGGGATCCTGGACGAAGACGCCGATTTCGTTGACGTCGTGGTACGGCTGGAACGCCGCGAACCGGAAGCACTCGATCCGGACCCGGACACCGGGCTCGAGGCCAAGGAGCCGGCCGGTCCCGAGCCGATGACCGCTCAGCTCCGTGAGGCCGCGCAGCGTCCGGTCGAGGAAGAGGCGGAGAACCAATGGAGGAGACATCAGCCGCGCCGCCGCTTCCCCGTCGTCCGACTCTTGCTCGGCTTGCTGATTGTAGCGGCGCTGCCGGTCGGATGGTGGGCCATTTCGCAGCGCCTTCTGTCGCGGGCGGAGTCGGCGGGTACCACCCAGGATGGCGCCAACGCGGCCGCCACCCCCGCCTCTGGCGCCGCCGCCGGTCTGACGCCGGCCGGGCAGAGCAGCAGCCGTCAGGACTGGGACGAGGCGATCGCCGCCGCCCCGGCGCTCCCGTTCTCGGTACTCCTGGCCAGCTACGCCTCGTGGCGGGACGCGATCGAGCGACAGGACGAGCTGCAGACCGCCGGCTCCCGGCTCTACTTCATCGCCCCGACCCCCCTGGGCGGCGCGCTCTACTATCGCGTTTTCGCCGGCGCCACGTCGACGGCCGACAGCGCGGCCGCCCTCATGGAAGAGCTGGTGCGACTGGATCGCAAGGAAACGGTGAGCGAATGGGACATCCGCCCGGTCGGACTCGCGTTCGCGCTCGGAGTCTACCCGAGTCGCGTGGAGGCCGAGGCCTTCGAGGAGCGCCTCGCCCAGCAGAGAATCCCGGCCTATATCCTCCCGGTGGCAGCCGAGGGTGACTCCGCCTTTCAGGTTTTCGCGGGCGGATTTGAGTCGGCGGCCGCGGCCGAGGCCTTGGGCGACCAACTGGAGAACGCCGGCTGGCAGGCCGAACTGATACCACGACGTGGAGTGGAACGTTGAAGATCAAGTCGCTGACCTTGCACGGATTCAAGTCGTTCGCCGACAAGACGCAAATCGTCCTGCACGAAGGCATCACGGCGATCGTCGGACCGAACGGATGCGGCAAGTCGAACATCTCCGACGCCCTCCGCTGGGTGCTGGGTGAACAGCGGCCGACCGCGATTAGAGGCGCGCGGATGGAAGAGGCGATCTTCGGTGGCACCGCCGAGCGCCGACCGATCCACCGGGCCGAGGTGACGCTCGAGATCGCCAACGAAGACAAGACCCTCCCGGTCCCGTACGCGGAGGTAGCGATCGGGCGGACCGTCTACCGGGGCGGGGAGAGCGAATACGCTCTCAATTCGGCGCCTTGTCGGCTGCGCGACATCCTCGATCTGTGCCGGGACACCGGACTCGGGGCCAACGCCTATTCCATCATCGAAGGTCGCATGATCGACGCCATCCTCAGCGATCGAGCTGAGGAGCGCCGGGCCCTGTTCGAGGAGGCGGCCGAGATCGGTCGCTACAAGGATCGGCGGCGCACCGCACTCCGGAGGCTGGAGCAGGCGGAGGGCGACCTCAGCCGGTTGGATGACGTGATCGGCGAGGTGCAGTCGAAGGTGCGGTCGCTGGCCCGGCAGCGCGGACGGGCGGAGCGCTATCTCGAGTACCGTGAGCGACGGCTGCAGCTCGAGATCGCCGTCGAGGAGTCCCGGCTCGAGGAGATCGCGCGCCGTCTGGAGACCATCTCCCGTGAGCGTGAGGAGCTCGAAAAGAGCCGATCGGCCGAGACGGCGGAGCTCGCGGTGCTCGACGCGGAGCACCTGGTCGACGTCTATCGCCACTGGGCCGGTGACATCGGTGTGCCGACCGGCAATCAGGAGCTGGTGCGGCGCGAACTCCAACGCCTGATGACCGATGAGACGCGGGTCCTGCAGCGTTTTCGCGAGCTTCCGACCAAGTGCCGCGACTTCGTCGCATGGAT
>Ga0209567_10001675_pt1 | contig 11170 bp, 9 predicted proteins | sample COG_12_FD_184756 | JGI IMG/M metagenome (GOLD analysis project Ga0209567, IMG submission 184756) | Pelagic marine sediment microbial communities from the LTER site Helgoland, North Sea, for post-phytoplankton bloom and carbon turnover... | ecosystem: Environmental > Aquatic > Marine > Neritic...
GCCCATGGTCTAGGAGACGATGGCGCCCATTGTCTAGGAGACAATGGGGTCGCCCTTCCCGATCACCACCAGGCCGCTGTCGGTGACGGTGTAGCGCTCGCGGTCCTCCGCCAGGTTGACTCCGATCTGGGCGCCCTCAGGCACCACGACGTTCTTGTCGATGATGGCGCGCCGCACCACCGCGCTCCTTCCCACATCAACGCCGTTCATCAGAATCGAATCCTCGACGAGGGCAAAGGAGTGAACCCGCACCTCCGACGAGAGGATCGAGCGTCGCGCCGTGCCCCCGGAGACCACCACACCGGCGCCAACAATCGACTCGAAGGCGCCACCACGCCGGCCTTCCTCGTCGAACACGAACTTGGCAGGGGGCAACGGTGGGCGATTGGTGTAGATCGGCCACGCCGCGTTGTAGAAGCTGAAGATCGGGTCCACCGAAATGGTGTCCATGCTCGCCTGGTAGTAGGCGTCGAGGGTTCCCACGTCCCGCCAGTAGCTCTTCTCCCTCTCGGTCTGGTCGGGGATCTCGTTGTGGCTGAAGTCGTAGACCCGAGCCACACCCTCCGCGACCAGTGCCGGGATGATGTCGCCACCGATGTCGTGCCGGGAGGCCTCACCCTTCTCGGCGTCGCGGGTGATGATGTCACGCAACACCTCGGCATCGAAGATGTAGTTCCCCATCGAAACGTACGCTTGATCGGGGACATCGGGAAGTGATTTGGGCTTCGCCGGCTTCTCGAGGAACGAAGCGATCTCTCCGCTCGCCTTGGCCTCGATGACACCAAATGAGGATGCCTCCTCGATCGGTACTCGGATTCCGGCAACCGTGACGCCGGCGCCCGACTCGATGTGCTGCGCCATCATCTGGCGAGGATCCATGCGATAGATGTGATCGGCGCCAAACACGATGACATGGTCGGGGCGCTCGTCGGTGAGGATGTTGAAGTTCTGGTAGATCGCGTCGGCTGAGCCGGAGAACCAATAGGGACCGTGACGCATCTGCGCCGGCACCGGGGTGACGTAGTTGCCCAGCAGCGGTGACATTCGCCAGGTGAGGGCGAGGTGGCGGTCGAGGCTGTGGCTCTTGTACTGGGTCAGCACGGCGATTCTGCGGTAGCCGCCATTGACGAGGTTGGAGAGCACAAAGTCGATGAGTCGATAGACGCCGCCGAACGGCACCGCGGGTTTCGACCGATCCCGCGTCAGCGGGTAGAGCCGTTTGCCTTCGCCACCGGCGAGAACAAGCGAGATGATTCTTGGCGTGGTCGGCACAACTCAGAATGTAGTACGGAAGTCCCGAGACGGCGGTATCAGATCGGAGGGGTCCAAGATGCCGGCCCCGACGGGGATCAGGCCACGGCGTGCCGCGGTCTCCAACCGATGATGGTCTGTACGCCGACCACCTTGCCGACGACGTCCCTGAAGTGGAACTGGTCGAACACATACCGGCGGTTGTCTTGGAGCGGGTCTCGATAGCTCCCAAGCAGATCATGGAAACGCTCCTCGATGGCCGGCGGAAGACGAGTGAGCAGCGTTGGGTCAGACCTGAACAGGGGAAGCCCGATGAGTTGGTCGCCCACAACGGCCTTGTTCCTCTAGCTGACGGACAAGAGTCCCGGAAGTATGGGAGCGACTTGGTCAGTGTGAACTGACTATCGACGACGAATCGTGGCAGTGTCCTGGGGACCGGACGCACCAGACAGCCCGGAATGACAAGACGCCGCATCGACATCTGAGCCGGCGATTGGAGCTGCAGCAATGAAGCGGGCGCTCATACTCATCACCCTCGGAGGATTGACGCTGGCCGCGTGCGGCGACTCGCTCGAGGGCGATGGGGACATTGTCACCGAGAGCAGAACCGTCGCTCAGTTCGATGCCGTCGACGCGGACAATGGAGTTCGGGTCATCCTCACCGTCGACTCGACCTCCGCTGGAGACGTCGTGCTAGCGGTGACCACCGATTCCAATCTCCAGGAATTCCTGACCACCGAGGTGACCGACAGCACCTTGCGCACCTCGCCAGATCGCACCGGTGGAGTCACGTCATCCAGTGGATTCAATGTCTCAGGCACGGTTGCCGGCATTGGCGACGTCGTTTCCAACAACGGCGCTCGTGTCGAGGTGATCGGTGCCGTCGGAGCCATCACCTTGTCGGCCGATGGTGGCGGCCGCATCGAGGGTGAGTCGCTTGAGGCCACCACCGTCACTGTCGACGCAGCAGACGGCGCACAGATTCGGATTTGTGCCACCGGTGCGGTGACCGGCGATGTCACGAACGGGGCAGAGCTGACCGTACTCTGTGGCGGGGATGTCTCCGGCGTTCGGACGTCGGACGGTGGAGAGGTCTCGGCACAATGAGGATGATCAAGAGAACCCCAACACTTGCCCCAACGGCCTGGGTACTGGCCTGTCTGGCTCTCGCCCTCCCGGCATGCGGTGGCACCGGCCTTACCCTGCAGGAATACGCAGGCCAGGCAGAGACACTGATCACCGAGGTGCGGATGAGAATCGCCACATTGGACGCCCAATGGATGGCTGAAACCCCAACAGCCGAGGGCGTGCGGAACTACTGGGACGAAAGGCTCGCCGCTCGGGGGAGATTCCTCGCGGGTCTCGAGGACCTCGATCCCCCCGACCAAGCAGCTGACCTCCACGACAACGTCGTCGGACTCTTCACCAAACTCAACGCCGCCGAGGCAGCGCTCGCGGCGCACATCGGCTCATTCGACAGCTTGGACGATCACTGGCAGGGCTGGGATTCGCCAGAGGGCCGAGCCGCTCAAGCCGTGGACGAAGAGCTGATTTCGATTTGCCGTGTCGTTCAACAAGACCTCGACGATACGCAGGCCCGGAAGGTCTTCGCCGACATGCCCTGGCTGCCGTCCGACATGCAGGAAGTCGTCGAGGTCGTGCTGGGCTGCTCAGCCTAGGCCCACCGCTGCCCGCCGGTGGGCGAAACCGCCGTTGGGTGCAACTCAATGGCCGGCGTCAGCCCTCGGGGTCTGCGCTGCGGGCCGCCGTAGCACGAGCGTGCGGGTCATACTCGAACTCGCCACCTCGGGTGATGTCCACAATCATCTGCTCTCTCTCGTCGCCCTTGCGAGATGGGGTGACCAGGAGCAGGAGACTCGGCAGCACCAACAAGGTCACGATCAACGAGCAGCCGATCATCACGGCCGTGAGCACGCCAAAGGTCACGAACATGGGCATCGGCGCCAATGCCATCACGAGGAAGCCGGTCATCGACGTCACCGCCGAGATAGCCAGCGCACCCCCCGTGCCGTCCCCGGTTCGACGCAAAGCCGGGAAGCGGCTCGGCTCGTTCTCGAATTCCTCGATGAATCGCACCGTGAAGTGTGTTGCGTAGTCGACGCCGACACCTATCGAAATCGCCGCGATCGTGGCCGTGATCAGGTTGATCTTGTACCCGACGAGGTACATGAAGCCGTAGACCAGAGCCACGACGAGGAGGATCGGCACCATCGAGATGACGGAGTAGCGAGCAGAGCGCTTCAGAATCGAAGCCATCCGTCGCCCGAAGTGGCGGAAGATGAAGAACAGGGTGATGAACACCAACGCCGAGGTGAGTAATACCGCAATCGGCAGAGATATCAGCATTGACTGCACGAACTTGTCCATCGAATCCTGGATGGTGATGGCACCTCCGGAGACGGAGACCGCAACGTCCTCACCGGCCACGAGCGGCTCGAGGCCCGCCGCGGCGTCCTCCAGGATGGATCTCCCGGCCAGGATGATCTCGTCGTCCGTGAAGGTCGCGATACCCGTCGCGACCCACGTTGCTTGCGTTCCGTCGCCGACGAAGAGGAACGTCTCGATCTGACCCGTAGTCAAAACCACCGCCCCGTCGTCGTTGACGACGTCGTTGCTCTTCACGTACTCGTAGATTGCGGCGACCTGCTCACGAGTGTCGGGAAGTCCGTTCCCGTCTGCATCCGTGATTTCAACTCCCGCGTCCTCGGCGATGGCGGCGCGCATCGGGGTAGATGCCGTTGCCTGGCGAACCACCAGCACCGCGTTCGGGTAGAACTCGACGTCGCCGTTGATATCTCTTGTGAACTCCCCCCCGGCGGCGGCTATTGCGGCCTCGGTGGTTTCGAGAGCGATCAACGTATCGGGCGACGTCAGATCGCCCTCGACATACACGTAGTCGACTTCACCGCCACCACTGCCCCAGTACTGCTCATATTTGTCAATGCTGATGACAAAGTCGGTCTTGGAGGAGAAGAAATCCTTGAGTTCGAAGCCACGTTCGACCTGAGAGGCGCCGATCAGCGCAGCCACTGCCAGCAATCCAATCACCGGCAAGGCAATGACTCGCCACCTGGCCACGAAGTGCACCGTCGACCCGGCTGCCTTGAAGCCATGACCGGCGCCCTTCACTGATTCTGTGAGCGGCCGACCAGCCTCTTCAGCGCGTTGGTTGCGCCGCCGGGTGAGCAAGTAGGGAACGTAGATGAACAGGAGCAGGAACACCAGGAACAGGATCCAGCCGATCGAGGGAAAGACGATGGCCATCGTCACGGCGACTCCCGCAACAAGGGCCGCCACGACGAAGCCGAGTTTCTGGCTCACCAGCCGCAGATGACTGAGATCCGCGGGCCGCGGGCCGAGTCGCCCCTCGACGGAGAGCAGCAGCTTTGGCGTGACCCACCCCAGGATCACGTAGGCAAGAAGCAGCCCGATCGCCGCCGCAATCCCGAACTCGATGATGCCTTGAATGCCCGACACCGCATTCGACAGGAAGGCAGCTGCCGACGAGAGCGCCGCCAGCATCAAGGCTGCCGACACCGCGGTCAAGCCGAGCGGATAGGCGCGGTCGCGGGAATAGCCCATGACCTGCATCTCGCGGGTTCTACCGCTGGCGTGAATGAAGAAATCGACCCCAAAGCTGATCAGAGCGATGGGCACAATCATGATCAACAGCGGGGAGTTGATCTTCAGCCCCATGAGGGCGTTCGCCCCGTTGTACAGCATCATCGTGACGCCAAGGCCTCCAGCGACCAGCATCGCCGCCCAATAGGAACGCAGCAGCGCGCCAACGAGCACAACGATGAGGGCGACCGCGCCCAAGAGGTAGGGACTCGCCGACTCAGTCTGCTCCTGACCGATGAGACCCTGGTCGATGGCAAGACCGATCGCCGTAACCGACCGCTGGTCGCCCCGCAAGGTGATCTGAACATCGCGCAACCACGCCTCAGCATCGAGATTGCTCTCCTCGCCGAAGGATTCCTCGCTCGGAGCGTCGAAGCTGTCAATGTCGTAGATGACCCGGGCGAAGAACGCCGGCGACTCCCAGACGACGATGGTCTCGTCGCCGACGACCGTCGGCTCGCGACCGGTTGACGTCGGGGATAGGAGGAAGCGAAGTCCGCTGGTGGGCGCCTCATCGGCCAGGAGGTCGGCGAGGGCCTTCTTCACGTCGGCTTCAGAAGCCGCCTCGAGCCCTCCGGGCAGTGTTGCATCTACGGCATCGGCGACCGAGAACACTCCGACCATCTCTATCCCGAGATCCCGATCAAAGGTGGTCGCAAAGTGGCTCTGAGCCTCGGCGTCGGCAAGGAGGGCGGCCTGGTTCTGTTTCAACTCGAGCAGAGCATCTCGAGTGAGCACGTCACCGCCGTCCGGATTCTCGACGATGAAGATGGCATCGCGCACCGATGAACTCGAAGCGAACACCTCTTCGACCCGATCCCTCGTGTCGTAGATCGGGCCCTTTGGATCGAACGAGGGCTCCTCTTCGGCAGCGAGGGTGGGGAACAACGCGCTGAGCACCGCCGCAAGGACCACTAGAACACCGGCAATAGACCAGGGGTGCCGATTTATGAACCGGTAGAGACCGTAGGTCTTCTCGGGGACAAAATCCCGGTCATCGCCGAGTGGTTGATTTGATGCCGTCATGCCACTCCTCCAAAGCCCTCTGGGGTGACTCTCGAAGTCTGACGACACGATCGGCCGTCCGCCGCTGCCGGCGCCTAGTGACCACGAGGCACATCCGCTTTCAGCCATTTCGCAACGCAACGGCCGACCTCGATAGTGCCATTCGGCCCCGATCCGGCCAACCGCGGTCCCAGCACTTCAGCGGTTGGGGCCCCGCATCACCGAGGCGGGGCGGGGCGGAAGAGCATCCCGGCAACGGCTCGACCGGTGGACCTCATCACGGCTTGCCTCGCATCCTCGCCGTCTGCGTCGACAACAAGCTGGACGTAGGTCGCGCCGAAACGCCACGCCAGCACACCGTCGGTCAGTATCTGATCCCCCACCACCCAGATCGCGGCCGTCGCCTCGTCGAGACCAAGGCGACGTCGGGTCGTCCAGGGCTTGTTGCCGCGGCAGATCATGCCGGGCACTCCCCGCTCCGGTCCGTTGGTGAGAACGATCACTCGGTCGACCGACGCCAGCGATTCAAACCGCTTGACGGCGGCGGTGACTCCGGCCCGGAATACGTCTAGGGCTGCTCCCTGGGGGACAAGTGTATTGTCGGCATCGAACACCACGATGTTCGGGCCCGGAGTGGCGGCAACCAACTCTGCGACCTCATCGAGATCGGCCGTCTGCTGCATCTGCACTCTATGAAACATCGTTGTCTGAGGCTACCGCGGTTCTGCACCTTCAACGTAGGATGAGAACAACGAGGAGGATCGCGATCGGCCGAGACTCGCACGAGACGTCAAGCTCAGCGTCGACCAATCTGGACATGCCGGGTTCAGATCTGAGCGGCATCGGTCAGCGCCGCGTCGTGCGCCTCGGGCACGTTCGAGTCGCAGGACGGCGTCGCCGTCCCTCTGGAGAACGAGAGCCTCTCCCCAGAGAGTTCAGGGCAACGGGAGCGTTCTGGCTCGTGATCGCCATCTCCGCTCTGGTGATATGGGCGCTTTTGTTTGCCCTTCCCGGCTCTGCCGATTGGTGGACCAGACAGGACCTCCGGCTGCTGCTGCGGCTGGAAGACGTGCGCACCGACGCAGCGACGGCTGTGCTCAAAGTCGTCAATTTGCTGACCTCGAACCTGGCCATCCGGGTAATCCGGTGGACGACCATCTTGGCTCTCATCTTCTACAAGCGATGGCGACACCTCGTGGCGGCCGCCGGTGTGTTCTTGGTGGTGGATTTGGTCTCCACTGCAATGGCCAACGCGATCGCACGGCCCCGGCCTCTCGTCGAAATCCTGGCTCCGTGGGAGGGTTACGCCCATCCCTCCGAGCCCTTGGCAGCTCTGGCGGCAACGTTTGGGGTCATCGGCTACTCGCTCTTTCCCAAGGGGAGGTGGCGGAATTGGTGGTTCGTCGGCTGTGGAATCGGGCTTCTTGTCGTGATCTTCGCCCGCCTCTACCTCGGCGTCGATCATCCATCGGACGCTTTCGTTGCCGTGATGCTCTCAATCGCGATAACGGTGGTGACGTTCAAGCTCTTCGTGCCGGATGGGGTCTTCCCCGTCAGCTACTCGAGGGGCAAGAGCGCACACCTCGATGTCAGTGGCCGGCGCGGTGAGGCGATCAAACATGCTGTGCAGGACCAGCTGAACATGGAAGTGACCTACCTCGGCCACATCGGGTTGGAAGGGAGTGCCGGCTCGACACCGCTGCAATTGAACGTTCGGCGGGAGGGAAGCCCAACCGAGGCAACAATGGTGTTTGCCAAGCTCTACGCGTCGAGCCATCTACGTGCGGACCGTTGGTACAAGTGGGGACGCACGGTCCTTTACGGCTCGCTCGAGGATGAGGTCCGGTTCAGCTCGGTGCGCCGCCTCGTCGAGTACGAGGACTACATGATGCGCGTCATGCGAGACGCCGGGGTTCCTTGCGCGTTGCCCTACGGATTCGTCGAGATCACGCCCGAGCGCGAGTACCTGATCGTGACGGAGTTCTTGGATGGGGCAAAGGAGATCAGCGAAGTTGAGCTCACGGATGATCAGATCGATGAGGGTCTGGCAGTAATCCGGAACTTGTGGGATGCAGGGCTCGCCCACCGAGACCTCAAGCCGGCCAACATCATGGTTCGCGACGGACACGTAGTCCTCATCGACGTCGCATTCGGCCAGGTTCGCCCCAGCCCGTGGCGCCAGGCAGTCGATCTCGCCAACATGATGCTCGTCCTCGCCCTCAGCTCGGATCCCGAGCGGGTCTATGAGAGAGCACTGGAATACTTCTCACCGAACGACATTGCCGAGGCCTTTGCAGCATCACAAAGCATCAGCATCCCTTCCCAAACTCGCAGCCTGTTGCGGGTCCACCGTCGAGACAGCCGGGTCGATCTCATCGAGAGCTTCCGATCGATGGCTCCTCAACGCGAGCGCATCTCGATCCAGCGGTGGAGCCGACGCCGGGTCGGCATGACGGCGATCACCGTTCTCGCCATCCTGATGCTCGTGTCGTTCGTTTGGGACAATCTGAGCGGAGCGGGTTTCATCTGATGCGTCGCACCATCGTCGTCGTCTGTGTGATCGTCGTCTTCGCGGCGGGCTGCGCCGAGCAACAACTGGGCCGCAAAGTGCCGGAGTGTGACCTCTCGCGGGTCGATGCCTCGACCACCGTCATCCTGATGGCGCAATCCGTTCCCGGGACCGACTTCCTCCCTTGCGTCGTAGCGCTCCTTCCCGGCTGGGACTTCGAGGATGTTAGGGCGCGCAGCGATCAGTCCTTCTTCACACTCGACTCAGATCGAATGGGGGATGACTTCCTGCGCGTCACGCTGCTCCCCTCCTGCGAGGTCGGTGCGGCCACGACAGCGGACACCGACGAGTCGGGCACGGAACTGTCGATCGAGGTGCTCGAGGAACGTTCCGAACTCGTGGTCGTGATCCTCCCCGTGGCAGAACGTCACCAAGCGTATGCCGCCATTGTGGCGGCGCTGATGAATGGGAACACCGTCAAGGGCCGGTTCGTCGCCGCCGGCATCGACGATTCCCTCAGCTCGGCCTCAGAACGGATCGCGTCGGCCCACAAAGCCGGGCGCCCCGTCGTCATAGTCGATGACTCGGACGTCGCCACGGCAACCATCAGCCTCCGCCTCCCGGGCGAAGATGAGCAATCGAGTCTCTCCACCACGGAAGCCCTCAATGAGATCGAGGACGATGCCGACGACCCGCTCTATCGTGCCCGCTGGTTCTATACGTTCCCCGGCGGCTGCGTCCGCTACGACTTCGATGCCGAGGGCGAGGGTGCCCAATCAGTGGATCGCGACGTCGCCGCTGCCATCGGCATGTACCCGATGGAGGAGCTCCGGGAGCTTGCCCGCGAGGCCGGCTACCGGGGGTTCGAATGAACACAGGGGTGTCTTCGGGAGCCGAGTCCACCAACTCACCTGGCCGGACATCCGGTGCCGGGTGGAGCGGCGTCTGAGGGTCTCACCCGGCCTGTCTTCAGGGTGGTCGACCGATCTGGCGCTGCCGTCCTATCAGGCGAGACCGGGGCTCATCGTCCCACCCCGTGCCTGCCAGAACGTGTTGATTGCGTTCTGGATTCGGACATACCAAATGATGTTGCCGATCAGGGGCAGCAGGAACCATAGGCCCCAAAGGGTGGTGATCCGAGGCTGCTCCCCCGCGTCGATGTAGAGCTTCTCCACCTCGTTGGCCATGAGGAACATGGTTACCGGGTAGATGAAGATCGTGAGCAACAGGTAGACAATCCCACCAAGTCCGTCGCGCCGATAGTTTCTGAGTTCTTCGCCGTTGAGGTACGACCAGACCCACGTCCAGATTCCCAAGGTCACGATCGCAACGAGGATGGTGAGTCCAACTGATCGTGGCTTGCCGATTGGGGGACCGCCAGTCGGTGGGGATGATTGTGCCGGTTGCATGGTTCGCTCCCTTTGGTGCGCCGTCGCTTCAGCTCTCAGATAGTGCACCGATGGTTCGTGGGCCAACCAGAGGCAAAAGATGGCTTCGCATTGGGCAGCAAGTTCACTCACGGGGCGTCGCACTTGCTCCGGCTCTCTGTTCGACCCGGGGGGTGGATCACCGATTGACCGCCAGAGCACGTGCAACGATGGGCCATGTTCTGGCCCAGAAGTGAAAGCCACGAAGGATGACAGCGAGTGCCGCCATTCGGGGGCGCGTCGTCGGGCTCAATCGTGAGTAGAGAGAATTGGTGAAGTAGCCGAGAGGTACATACGCTCGTGATGCCCACCGCATCCCTAGCGTGAGGCGTATCGACGACTCGTACATGAGTGCTTCGATCCCGAGGTTGTAGACGTCAGCAATGTCACGAGCTCTTCTCTCGAATTCGTCGAGCCGTCGTGGCGTCCGAGTCGGAGAGGTCTCGTGGTTCACGATGACGTTTGCTGCCTCGCTGGCGTGACGCATCGCTGCGGTCACGCCGTTGGCACTGAGCGGATCAACGAAGGCAGCCGCCTCCCCGACCATCAACCAGTTCGAACCGGTCATACGGCTCGATACGAAGGGTCGATAACGACGAGCCCGCACAGGTCCCAGTTCGGTGGCCCGCAGGGCGCGGAACCGAGGGAACCGACCAAGCTGCTGGATCATGATCTCCTCGAGTGTGGCTCCTGCGCCGCGCAGCGCCCGGAACCGCGTGAGAGGAATCACGACTCCAACGCTCTGCCGATCAGCCGCAATGGGAATCTCCCACGCCCATGTGAGGACCTCGCAGCCGCCGTCGAGGTGCAGCATCGTTCCCTCGAACGTCGCCGGCGCGACCATTTCAGACCACAGCGACAACCTCGGGATCCCCCACTCGTCGCGCGGAATCCCCAGAGCCCGACCGATAAGATGCCGCCGCCCAGTCGCGTCAACAAACCAGTCGGATCGGAGGCACCGCCCCGAGCGCGTTCTGCAGCCGACGATCCTGTCACCTTCGAGATCGAGGCCGACGACGCGATCCTCGATGAAGGCCACGCCCGCCGCCTCGGCTTCCTGATACAGAAGTCCGTCGAATCGCGTCCGATCCACATGCAATGTTGCTGACTCAAACTTCAGAGGCCAGCGGTGGAGCCACGACCAAGGCCGTCCGACCATCAACTCACCGCTCGGCGTCAGAGCGCGCACCTCACGCTTGTACGTGCCCATACCGGCGGCAACGATGTCGCCGGCCTGGATACCCAGCTCTGCCAACAGCGCCGGTGCCGACCAATCAAGGGATTCACCAACCCGGCTCCGCGGCGGAAGGTCGGGATCGACACACACCGGCCGCAC
>Ga0209567_10001677_pt1 | contig 11151 bp, 12 predicted proteins | sample COG_12_FD_184756 | JGI IMG/M metagenome (GOLD analysis project Ga0209567, IMG submission 184756) | Pelagic marine sediment microbial communities from the LTER site Helgoland, North Sea, for post-phytoplankton bloom and carbon turnover... | ecosystem: Environmental > Aquatic > Marine > Neritic...
GATTTCGTAGTTGGTTGCTGTTACGTTGTCATTGGCTTCGAAACAGTTCGGCCGGCTGACATTACCCGGTTGGTCGAAATCGAGATTACCAAACAGGCAATAGGGCCGGGGTGGATACTGACCGGACTGATAACCATTTTGAATGGTGCCATACAGGTTCAGACGATCGCTCATGTCCCAGACCGCCGCGATTTCCCAACTGGTTTCATTCCAGTCCCGGCTGTTGGTTTCCTCGATCAAACTGTTATTGATGTTGACGTAGGCATCCTTGTCATCCTTGGTGTATCTCAACCCGCCCGACAGACGCAGTGCCTCGGTGGCCTGGAACCCGACGTTGGCGTAGATGGCCTTGCTCTTGGCTTTCTGGCCCAGCGTAAAGGTGCCCGGATCAGCGGCGAAGATGGCGGGATTCTGATTGTTGGCGCCTTTTTCCTTGAACCAGTAAAGACCTGAAACAAAATCCCAGCTGCCAAAATCGCCGAAAAACTGAAGTTCGGCTGATTTCTGATCGGCCCAGCCCGTTTCCGGGTAGGTGAACAAGGTGGATGCAACGCTGTCATCATCAAGACCAGAGGTGTATTCGGAACTTCGGTCGGCATAGATGAACTTCATCGCAAACTCGGTGTTGATGTCCCAATCGGCCGTGACAGACCAACCGTCGGCATCGTTGGATACTTCATTGGACGCAACGATGTTTCCGTCGCCATCAACGTAAAAACCACCGTTATTATCGTAAGGGTCATCCGAAACATCGCTGTTTCTTGCACCCAACTGGTACAACAGACCCGAAGGCACTTCGTCAATCAGGGTGGTGTAAGGCCTCAAGCCTCCCTTACCTTCAGCTTTGTCATAGGCAGCCAGGATAGAAAAATCGTCGGTCGGCATCCACTTTGCAGCGAACCGGGCTGACCATTCTCTCATTTCACCCACGTCTCTCGAAGTATCCAGGTTCACGAAATCACCCACGCCATTGCGATGAGTCCAGGAACCGGTGGCCGACACTGCAAACTGTTCCCCCACCTTGGTGTTGTAATACGCATCACCATAAAGCCTGCCACGGGTACCCCCGTAGACCTTAACCCGGCCACCGTTTTCGTCGCCCGGTTGGCGGGTGATGATGTTGATCGCGCCGCCGATTGAGTTACGCCCATACAGCGTACCCTGCGGGCCACGCAGCACCTCAACACGCTCGATATTGGCCAGCGACCAGTTCTGTCCGACCTGGCGGCCAAGATAGACACCATCGACGTATACTCCTACACCCGGGTCCGTGGTGATCAGGTGATCCTGCAAACCGATACCACGAATAAAGGGGTTAACCGATGAAGTATGACCGGCAGAAAAACCCGTGACATTCATGTTGGGCACAAACTTACCGATATCGGTAAGGTCGGTAATGCCCTGGCGCTCGATTCCGGCCTGTGTAAAGGCCGTGATGGCAATGGGGACTTCGTAAATGCTCTCCTCGCGCTTGGTGGCCGTTACGATGACCTCCTCAAGAAGACCGTTCTCTTCGTCATCGGCAGTTTGCGCCAACAGCGAAGGGCTGCTTACAAGCGAGACTGTGGTTGCGGCGATTGCCGCAAGTGTCCATTGTTTCTTATTCATGTGCTCTCCATCTTGGAATTTTAGTGAGTTGGAACTACATGCTTTTTATTGCACTTGGGTGGGAATCATACGCCTAATAACGATTAATTTTAATGGCAAAGAGCAGAATATAGTCAGAATTTTTTCAAATCAAAATGGCTTTACGACCACCATCACCAGGATCACAATGAGTAAAACAAGTGGAATTTCATTGGCCCAGCGATAGTAAACGCCGCTGTGATCCAGGTGTCCTGCCTGCATCTCTTTCATCCTGTTGCGTGCCCAAAAGTGATACATCATCATCAGCACGACGAACAAGAGCTTCACATGTAACCAGGCACCGGCAAAGCCATACACAAGCCACAACGTCAGCCCGCTTGCCAGCGCCAATACCATCATGACCGTTGTGAAGCCATAGAGTTTTCTCGCCATGATGGCCAGCCGGTCTACCTGTTCACCGGCCTCCCGGCCTTCAACGAAATGAACAAATATCCTGGGGAGGTAGAAAATACCTGCCATCCATGACATGACAAACAGAATGTGAAATGTCTTTACCCAAAGCATCTGATTTCCACCTTCAGAGATTTATTATTTAAGTGCGCATCATACTCGAAGAAGGCGGGGGTTGAAGCTTGCGAATGCCCGTGTTCGCCTATTGTTCTACAATACGTTTCCAAACAGGAGAATCGCCCCGTGAAAATTATGCACATCAACCTACGGTTTTTTTCAGCATACCTGGTGTTTATGGCCATCGGTATTTCGCCCGGACTTTCTGCCGCAGAGAGCGAAGTGATTCGATTGTCCGAACCCGTCGAGGTAACTCCAGCCTACGAAGTTTTTGGCAGTAAGCTGTCGGAGGCAGGAGAGCCCCTCAGCCTTGGTGACCTGATGGAAGATAACCAGAAGTACCTGGAACAGGAGGTCCTGGTTGAAACACGCATCGCCAAGGTCTGTCAGAAAAAGGGTTGTTTCTTTGTTGCCCAGGAAGGCCAATCAACGGCACGGGTGACATTCAAGGACTATGGTTTTTTCATTCCCACGGACTCCGGTGGCAAAACGGTTGTTCTTCTGGGCACATTTTCACGTAAAAGTGTCAGCAAGGAACAGGCTGAGCACTATGCCGCCGACCTGGGTGAGACGGCAGCGGCAAAACCTGAAAAATTTGAATATTCGATCGTTGCATCAGCGATTAAAGTTCCCAGAGGTTAAGTCGCAAATCACCGGCGTAATGCACATAAAAATGGGCCGTTAGCATTTTCGTGGCTAAATATGTCCAGTCACTTTTTTAAAAACAATGGAGAAAACCATGTCTGAATCCCAGACAAACAATCCTGTAAAAGCACCCTGGCATCTTTGGGTGGTTGGCATTGTCGGGCTTTTGTGGAGTGCAATGGGGGCTATGGATTATGTAATGACGAAAATGGAAAACGAAGAGTACATGGCAGCTTTTACACCCGAGCAGCTTGAGTTTTTCTATGGATTTCCAATTTGGGTAAATGCCGCCTGGGCCATTGCAGTCTGGGGTGGAGTGATCGGCACAATATTGTTGCTACTAAGAAAAAGCAGTGCAGTTTGGGTATTGCTGGTTTCATTTCTTGCGATGGTTGTCACAGCCATTCATAACTATGGGTTGTCGAATGGAATGGAAGTCGTGGGAGATATGTTTTCGCTGGTGTTCACAGCCCTCATTTTCCTGGTTGGCCTGGGATTATATTTGTACTCCAAGGCGATGCATTCCAAAGGTGTCCTGAAATAGAGGATACTGAAATCCTCCTAACCACTAAAAGGGCCGGATTACTAAGCGTATCCGGCCCTTTTTTATGATCAGGGTGGGCCTGGCCTAACTCGTGGTCGGTTGATTGGCAGCGGCGCGCTCCAGTTCAATCCGTATGTGATCGTCCTGTGTGGTGGGTATGTAACGCGCAGGTGTTTCGGGGCCGATGAATTGCGGCAGCGGCGCCACCTCGTAATCTCCATCCAATGCAAAAAAAAGCACCATCGATAACCGCTGCCACAACGTGTTGACCACGCGGTGGCCGGTTGCTTTCAGGTGACCATTTGAAAAACGCTCCAGCATGTCACCCAGCAGGATTGTGAAACTACCGATATCCGAGGGTGCCTGGCACCATTCGTCATTGACGTTGGTGAGTTCCAGGCCACCCGCTGTCTGGTTGATGATGGTGAAGCATTCGAAATCGGTGTGCGCAGAAATTCCGACGTTGCGGTCATCGGCAGGGGTTTGGTTGGCAGGGTAGTGCAACAATCGCATGGTCCGGGGCGCCCGTTCTGCGCTATGGCGGTTGATGAAGTTCCGTTTCATTCCGAGCATGCCCGAGAACACTTCACTCAAGGCACGCCCCATCGCAGTAACGCTCTCGTAATAGGCAAGCACAGCATCCTGGAAATCAGGGATATCCGGCCAGACATTGGGCTGGATACCCAGTTCGTGATAACGCTGTTGACCGAGTTGCTGACCGATATCGAATGATTCAACGTGTGCCACAGTGCCCGGTTGGTAGGCCGGTTCTCCGAAGATGGGCCCCCAGCCTTTCATCCCGTCGAAAAGACGGTTGTGTACGGCCTGCTTCACAGTGCCTTCGTCCGACATCCGGAAAAATGCTTCTGACGCCGCGATCGCATTGTTGATAATCAACTCATCAACACAGCTATTGTGCACATAGAAAAACCCGGTCTGCATACATGCACGGCGAATTTCTTGCTCCAGGTCATCGCGTGCGATTGCATCGTCAGCAAAAAGGGGAGCCAGGTCGAGATTTGGTACCCGAGCAGGATCGAGTGCCCTGGAAGGCGCTTTCTGGTCGAGATGTTCAGTACCTGGCATTTTCAAACGCCTTGTAACTGGCGAGGAATTTACTGAACCTTTGATAGGCGTAAGGTATGAAACGGATTTTCTGAATAGGCTTAACCGCTAAGGGTAATGCCGCCATCGCGTATTTGAAATCAGACATAATCAGCATGATCCGGGTTTGATGCAGTAGTTTTTGGAACTCTACTTCTCTGAGGCTCTCGCTGTCAAAGTTGGCGTTGTCCAGGTAATAGTTAATCAACATACCGATCTCGTGATCACCAAATTCCGGCTCGGCAATTTTGAAATAGGGATAGTCCGGCTGTTGATGACGCATCACGGTTTCTGCAAACAGGTTGGCAAAATCATAGGTCTTGTTGTTAAGACAAGAGAACTCAAAATCCAGCAGTTTGATCTCGCCGCTGTCGAGTTTCATGATATTGCCGTGGTAGGTGTCGTTGTGACAGAAAGTCAGTTCATCATCAGGCAGACAGGACCTCACTTTTTCCATTGTTTCCGGGCTATAGATTTCCCGCAACTTGATGCACATCTCTTGTTCGTTCTGTGGGAATTTGTCTATCTCCCCCTCCAGAACCCGCTTTGCGATATGGCCCCATTTGACAAGCAGTAGTTCAAAAAATGACTGGCCTGGCAGGCTTTGGGGTCTGAGCTGGTGAAACCGGTAGAGCTGATTGGCAATCTGGCGCAAGTGGTCAGGCTCGGCCAGGTCTTCTATGGTCAACGTGCGGCCTTTGTAGAAGGCCTCAACCCGACAGGTCTTGTCATAATGAAGACATTGCGTTGCAATTTCGTGCTGTGACAGGGTGAGAAAAACCTCTTTTTCAGTTTCAAAGTCCAGTATTGCGTTCTCTTTACCTTCAAGGTGCCGGTAAAGTACTGCATCGGGCTGCACCGGTTTGAGGCTGCGGATACCCATGGTAAAAGACGAGAAGCCCTTTGGATCATCAAACTCAAAATCATCACAGGTCATTGCTGACCATCCGGGAAACAATTTCTGACATTTTCTGAAAACGCGGTCTTTCATCTTCTCGTTACCTGGTTCTTTCATCTCCGGGAGTTCGGGTGTCAGAGTAAAGCAAGCCGGGGTCAGGGTAAATGCAATCGTCCTGTAGGTTGCTGCAAAATACTACTCAGCGTTTTCAACGCGATGGATTAAGTGGTTATTTTTTAAGCTCACGCGCAAACAAATAGGCAGGCAAGGCGCAAGAAAGACCGATGCACAGGTTCAGCACAATGAACAACCAGGGTTGCGGGCCGGCTTCTTTTCGTTGAAACATGAAGGCCCAGAATACAAAAGAAGATATCAGCAGGTCAGCTGTAAATCCTGATGCAGCACCATTGACGAACAGTGCCGGAATAAAATCCTGGAAAGCTGTATCCGGGTTGCCGGCAAAGAACTGTCCAAAGAAAAACATTGGCAGGATGGCTCCGGCGATAGCCGCGATTAGATAGAAAACTTTCATGGTTTGGCTCCATAGAGGTTTAATTATTGAAAAAATAAAACTATATATAATATATAGCGTATGAATACTAGTACTATATAGTGTATAGTGTCAACATGTCATCACGAAACTACGGTCAAGCCTGCTCAGTTGCCAGCTTCCTCGATCAGTTGGGAAGTCGCTGGACCTTACTTATCATTCGCGATCTTTTGATCGGGCCCCGGAGGTTCAAGGATCTGCTTGATGGCCTTCCCGGTATTGGGCCCAACTTGCTAACCGCAAGGCTTGGTGAGTTGCAGGGGGCCGGCATTATCGACAAAGAGCGAAATGCACGTGGCCAGTTTTACGTGTTGACTCAAAAAGGTTGGAGTCTTGAACCCGTTATCCTGTCCATGGCCCGTTGGGGGTTGCAGTTTCTAGAGCCGGGTGGTGATGAAAAACTCAATCGCCCCGATCTCCTCGTGGTGGCTTTTCGTGCTGCTTTTCGTCCGGAAGTGGCCCAAGAGTCAAAAGAGTCCTACGAGTTCCGTATTGGTGACACAACATTTTTTGCCCGCATAGATGATGGCAGACTAGAGACCGGTTTGGGTCCTGCGGATCATCCCACGATGATCTACACAGCCACTGAAGATACGTTCGATCAGATCGTCAGTGGCGCGCTTGATGAGCAGAAAGCGCGTGATGCCGGCCTGCTGGAGATTGTCGGTACCGAGCAGACATACCAGCGGTTTCTAAACCAGTTCAGTCATTCGAAGGAGTCCAGGGGATAGACATCACCCTGACCCCAAATATATTTGCTTAGCTCACGAATTACCTGGAGAAAAATCATGGCCAAACGCATCAAGGTGGAATTTTCGGGAACGGATGGATTGATGGTGGCAGGACTCCTTGAGACCCCCGATAGCAATCCGCATTCCTTTGCGCTATTCGCCCACTGTTTCACCTGTGGCAAAGATGTGCTGTCTGCATCCCGTATATCGCGGGCCCTGGTTTCACGGGGCTACGCCGTATTGCGCTTTGACTTTACCGGTCTGGGTGGCAGCGATGGTGATTTTGCAAATTCCAATTTCTCATCCAATATTAATGACCTGGTGCTTGCTGCTGACTTCCTTCGTGGAAACTATCGTGCACCATCCCTGCTGATTGGTCATAGCCTGGGTGGTGCGGCGGTGTTGGCTGCAGCCCATGCAATGCAAGAGGTGCAGGGAGTGGTGACCATTGGTGCACCAGCCGATCCGCAGCACGTGGTAAAACAATTTGACTACAAGGCAGATGAAATTAACCAGGCCGGAGTGGCTGAGGTACAGCTGGCGGGAAGGTCATTTACGATTAAAAAACAGTTTCTGGATGATCTTGCTGATCAGTACCAGTCAGAAAAGATTGCCAGCTTAAGAAAGGCCTTGCTGGTTTTTCATTCGCCGGTCGATGCAACCGTGTCGATTAACGAGGCTGAGAAAATCTATCGTCAAGCCAAACACCCCAAGAGTTTTGTGAGCCTGGATGACGCCGATCACCTGCTAAGTAAGGCGAAAGATGCAGAGTATGTGGCCAATACCATTGCGGCATGGGCTACGAGGTATGTTGCCCAGCCCGAGAGTATCGAGCAAAAGGCCGGCACAGTAGATACCGGTCATGTAATGGTCGCCGAGAAGAACAAGCAATTCACACGCACCGTGATTTCCGATTCTCATGCCTGGCTTGCCGACGAACCTACTGCTGTAGGAGGGCAGGATCTTGGACCGGATCCCTATGAGCATTTGCTGGCGGCGCTGGGTACCTGCACCTCAATGACGATTCGAATGTATGCCAACCATAAAAAGCTGTCACTTGATGATGTTACGGTAACGTTGAGCCACGACCGTCAACACATTGATGATTGCGAGAGTTGTGATGAGAAACCACAAAAAATTGAAGTGATCAACAGAACCGTAACCCTCAAGGGTGATCTGAGCGAGCAAAGCCGGCAGCGCCTACTGGAAATTGCGGATCGCTGCCCTGTGCATCGGACCCTGAAAAGTGACCTGGAGATTCGTACGCAACTGGCCTAGTACTGGGGTTTACTTCCCAAAAACGGTTTTCAATAGATCGGTGGTGCGTTTGGCCGGGTTGTTACGTATCGCTGCCTCTTCTTTTGCAAGGTAATAAAAAATTCCGTCCATGCCTTTTTCGACCACGTAGTCACCCAGGTCAAGGTCAACCTCCGGTGCAAAAGGTATTTCATCGTATTGTTGCATGGTGCTGTCAAATAGCTGGACTGCGCCAACGTCTTGCAGGCTGTTATCCACAACCGGTTTCATCTCCAGTGCCAGCGGTGCCGACATTTTTGACCTGAAGTACTGGGTGGCGGCATCGTCCGGTCCCTTGTAAATGGCCATGATATCGTCAAGTGTCATTTCGTTGATGGCATCCACAAACAACTGTTTTGCTTTCGGAGTCGCGATCTCCGCAGCTTCGTTCAGTTTTGTTTCCAGGTCGACCAGCATGGAATCCATGCCAAACCTGCCCATCAATTTTTTTGCCTGGTCGAGTTGTTTGGGAAGCGGGATATGAATTTGCGGATCCAGATCAAAACCACCCGCTTGACCGAGATTGCCAACCACAGTATCCGTACCTACTCTAAGCGCTTCTTTGAGTCCACTACCCACTTCATCGGTGCTGATTGCCTGTTCTTTGTCGGTCTTTCCAAGCGAGTCCTTTAGCTTGCTGAGCCAGTCGGCTGAAAGCGTTCCACTGTTGAAGATCAGTGTCAGACCCATTAATGCAATAGCCCAACGCGTCATTTTGCCTTTACGCCACTTTTTGTCTGAAATCAACATGCTGCAACTCCTTTGGAACGCATACAGAGACTCTCAGTATAGAACCTTCTGAGACATTTAAGTTAAAAATCAGCGTTAATTAACAACCCTTTACAAATGCAAGCCTTGGATATCGTGCCTAAAGGGAACTGCTGACCCATTTTTTGCTGATTGAAGGTTTTTCCGGTATGTTCCGGTCTTTATCGGGCATGGGTACAATTCGATGAAAATTTGGAATGGTACAGTGGGATATGCTCGAAACTGCGCTTGCGTATTGGTACTGTTTGCGTCCAGTGGTTTATCGTCAGGGCTGTCTGCTTCAGACCCCTCGCAAGAACAGCTTTCAAACAACGATCCGGTTATTTCCAAACTAAGGCCTGAGCAGGCCCATGGCAGAGGTTTTAAATTGGAGTATGTTGTGGATGCTCCGCTAGACGTTTTCTGGAACTACAAAACCGATTTTGATAATGAGCTTTTGCATAAAAACAAATACATAAACTCTCACAAACTTGTCAGTCGCGAACATAACCTGGTGATCACAGAAACGGAGTATTCCTATAAACCCAGGGATGTTTTCAAATGGCAGACAACGATTTTTCCGGACCGGCATCTCATTGAATATACCCTGTTGAACCCGGAAGAGTGCGGCCAGAAATATCACAATGGCTATATTCAGTTGGAAGCCGATGGCACCCGCACCCGGGTTACCCACGTCGCTTACTTCGATTTTTTTGGCGTTTCTCTCTGGGTGAACTACCCATTCAAAGGGGGAATGTCTCAATTCCTCAAATATACGGCCCGGTGGGAACAGCAACTGGTTTCAGAGTTTGGCATCAGTATCAACAATAATACCCGGCATGTTCAGTAGACGACGGAGAAGCGTTGCTGAATAAACTGTGCGTTTTCGACCTCGTCAATTAATGCAACAGCGAAGTCCGCCCGGGAGATTCTGCTCCTGCCGCTTGAGCTTTCAAGTAACTGGTCACCACCAATCCGAAAAACCCCGGTGCGCTTGCCATTGGTAAAGTTTTTGGCGGGTGTGGCGTAAGTCCAGTCAACATCGGTCACCGTTCGCAGGTAATCCAGCGCCAATACCTGTCCCTCGATCTCTGCCTGCAGTTTTCTTGGTATGAACGCCATCGGCAGGGTATCGGCATAGACAACTCCCGGTTTGACTACGAGTGAACCTGAACCACCGACGTGAATCAGGCGCGGTGCCGTTTCTCCCATATCACGCAGTGCGTTAACCACATTCTCCACCGCGATTCGTGGAACGGCATCATTGGGGTCTTTCGATTTACCCAATACACCCCGTACAGAAACGATGATGACATCTTGACCGAAGATAAGGCTGGCCACACTTTCGGGATCAAGGACATCGCCCTTCACAGTCGAAAGCTTGTCATGGTTTTGAGTGATACGGGAAGGATCCCGTGATACCGCGGTTACCATATGACCGCGATTCAAAGCCTCATTGACAGCCTGGCTGCCCACTTTTCCGGTTGCCCCGTAAATGAGAACCCTGAAGCTGTTCGACTCCGATTCGGCCAGAACATGACCGGCACCCAGGAGGGTGCTGAGCGTCAGGATGGTAAGGTAAAAGTAGGGTAGCAATTTCCGCATCGATTTTATTTCATTCAATAAATGAGGCCTGGTCCCTCAAGTGTAATGTTCCAAATCCATTGACCTGTACTCTGGTATTACGGCTTTTTTTATTTTCCTGACTATACTTAATTATGCGGATTTGCGTAGCTGCAATTCGTCTTACATTTAACTTATGAGGTGAAAAAATGAAAAAACTATTGCTCTTAATACTGTTCCTTACACCGGCACTTGCTTCTGCTGAATACATGGATGTCATTAAATTCAAACTCACAGGTGAATGTTCTTTTTCCGAATACCTGGAGATAAAGGACGACTTTAATTCACAGTGGGGAAAAGCCAACGGTTATTCCGCCCGTGTGGCGATGGCATTGCAGAACGATGATCTGGAATCCATGTACTGGATCGGCACGGCCGAAAACGCTGCGGCCTTTGGTGCGGCATGGGATACCTGGCGTGATGCACTGGGCGATGCGAATTCCGTACCCGCCAAACTCTGGGCACGCTTCGAGGTTTGCTCGATAAATATCTCGAGGCATGGCTACGATATTTATTAATTAAATAGAGAGACGATGGCTGGGGTTGGCGTAAAGTGCCAGGGCTTTACCCTGATCCCGCAAATTCCAGGAAAAGGGTGGGTTTCCTTATTTATAAGGTATCCCGCCCTTTTTTCATGCCCGTGTGGGAATTCATGTAACGTTTCTAAAACCGTCGAGTCTTTAGATGTAGTTAAGCGGGATTAATCATGCGAGCAGTTTCAGATGAACAATTAATCGAATGGGTGGCAAATGGCGATTCGTCATGTCTTGGCACCCTGTTTGAGCGCTATCACAAAAGTATCTACCGGTTTTGTTTGCAGATGACCCGTAATACCCAGCATGCCGAGGACGTGGTGCAG
>Ga0209567_10001679_pt1 | contig 11144 bp, 9 predicted proteins | sample COG_12_FD_184756 | JGI IMG/M metagenome (GOLD analysis project Ga0209567, IMG submission 184756) | Pelagic marine sediment microbial communities from the LTER site Helgoland, North Sea, for post-phytoplankton bloom and carbon turnover... | ecosystem: Environmental > Aquatic > Marine > Neritic...
ACCGCGTCGGGTCGGGTCGTCGCCATCGAGTCAGCTCTTGGCCGGCTTGGTCGCCGCGACCTTGCCGCCCACGATCTTCTCGCAGGTACCCTCGGGTACGTAGACCCACTCGTGGGCGCTGCCATCGACCTTGGCCTGGCCGGCACAGCTGTGCGCGCCGTCCAGCGATCCACAGTCGTTCTTGCCCGCCTGGGCGATACCGGCACATTTTTCCCAGTTCTCGGGTTGATCCGGGACCGCCAGCGCGCTGCTCATTGGCGCCGCCGCCAGCACCAACAGCGCAGTGGCCAGACCGGTCTTGTTTGCTTTGCTCATCTCCGTTGTCCCTCCAGGGCTCGTGAAACAGGAACTGAGTTTCCTGTAACTAGGGGAGACGAGCGAAGCCACGGCGTGATTGCACCGATCTTCTCCGGGTCCGCATGGCCCACGGTGCTGACCGTCTCGCCGGGGTTGGGAGCGATAAAAGATATTCGCGGATCGACCGCCGGCAGGCGGTCTTCAGGCGGGATCCGGGCGCCGCCGCATTTCCCCCGGGGCGTACCCGGTCCAGCGGCGGAACGCTCGGTTGAAGCTGCTCTGGTCAGAGAAACCCAGAATCTGCGCGACCTCGCTCAGCCGCAGCTGTGGGTCTCGGACATAACGCAGCGCCAGAGCGGTGCGGGTCTGCTCGAGCAGATCGGAGAACCTGGCGCCTTCGGCAAGCAGCGCGCGCTGCAGTTTCTTGGCGCTGCGGTTCATGATCCGCGCCACCTGCTCCACGGTCGGTCTGCCGGTAGGCAACAGGTGTTCGAGGATGTCCCTGACGCTTGCGGAGACCTGCTGGGTCAACACCTCCGCCAGATATTGTTCGGACATCCGGTCCAGCTGCGTGGCGACCAGGGGGTCGGCGCCCACCAGCGGCGCATCCACGTCTTCGAGGCGGAATGTGATCAGGTTAAGTTCGGCAGAAAATGTCGGGATGATGCCCAGGGCTTCCTTGTAAGCAGCGTGGCGTCCCGGGTCGGCGCGCACCAGGGATACGCTTAATGCGCGCAGGTCCGCCCGCGCGACCATCCGGCTCAGCCGGACGGTGATGGCGAAATAGGCATCGATGGCTTCATCAGCGAGATCATTCACGTCGCCACGGCGTCCGATCTCCATCTGCAGAGCCCGCTCGGTCTCGGTCAGGGTAAACGGCACCCCGGCGGTGATAATCGCCTGATACCGGGCCAGACGTGTCAGTGCCTCTCGCAGCGTGGCGCTGGCCAACCAGGCCAGACCCAGCGTATGGGAGGTGGCGGGATTGAAGTGTTCCGCCATCAACAGCCCGAAGGCTGGGTCTCCGGTCGCTTCTACCGCCAGCGGCCAGAGCCGTTTCATCGCCGCCCGCGACACGCGTTCGCCCGGGCGGTCGAGGACGGAGGAATCGATCCCGGCGCGGGTAATGATCGCGTCACCCTCCAGTCCACGTTTGTCGAGCACCTGACCGATGACGCGGACCACGGTCGCCAGCGTGGTAGCGCCGGATCCCTGGCTGGTTTTCTTGTCCTCGCGACTCATATTGGCATTGTGTCGCGTCCCTTCTATTGACGTGAGGTGCCGACCGGTGTGAGTTTAGCAGGCCTGCGTTATTCGGCGCAGTGTCGCCCGGACGGTCAAGAACGATGCGTTTATATCAGGAGAAGGTGAAATGAAATATCCGGTTTTGAGTATCGCGGCTGCTGTGGTGCTATGCGCCGCCAGTAGTGCCTCAGCCGACGAGGAATTCCGCTGCCAGGGTCACATCATCAGCGATGGTGATCAGAGGGTCTCGGTCGAGGAACACTGTGGCAGACCTGACAGCATGGAAGAGAACAAGTGGATCTACGACCGTGACAAGAGCCGCGGGATCATCATCGTGCATTTCGATCAGGACACGGTGTCGCTGATCGAAGAAGTGCCCAGAGACTGACTCCTTGCGGGGACAGTTCACCTATTTTCGATGCAGGTCCGGTGAAGCCCGCTAAAGCCAATAGGGGTCAAAGCCAATAGGGGTCAAAGCCAATAGGGGTCGAACCGACATTTTTTTAGGAAAAATCTCGGTTCGACCCCAGTTACTCAGACCCCAGGTAGCACGGCTGCGCGCAGCGATTTGGTCGAGCGACGCGACATCCTGATCGGGCGGTGTGCCCCAGGAGAACTGGCAGGCAGGAAAAGGGGAAATAGGTAAACTGTCCCCATCCCGGCACCCTGAAGCTCAGATCATGCGCATAGCCAAAGTCTTTCTCATCCTCATCGGTCTGCTCGCGGTGGCCGCCGTGGGTCTTGTGGTCGCGGCACAATACGTGGACTGGAATGCCTATCGGCCCAAATTGACCCGGCTGGTCAAGGACGCCACCGGCCGGGAGCTGACCATCAACGGCGATCTCGAGCTGCAGCTCTGGCCCACGCCGCGTCTCTCGGCCGACGGCTTGAGTTTGGCCAATGCACCCTCGGGTAGTCAGACGCCGATGATCGAGGCGCAGAGTCTGGTGCTCACGATCGTGCCCCGGGCGCTGCTGGCGCGAGAGGTCCGGCTGCGCAGTATTTCTCTGGGGCAGGCGAAGCTGCTGCTGGAATCCGATGCGCAGGGCCGGGGCAACTGGGAATTCAAGTCATCGGGTAGCGGAGACCCGGCGGTGAGCCTGTTCGACGATTTGAGCCACATCGACATCGAGGGTCTGGCCGTCACCTGGCGCCCGCATGGTAAGACAGCCCGCGACTTCACGATCGACCAGGCGCGGCTCAGCACGCCACTGATCGGAGAGGGTCTGGATTTCAACGCCACCGGTTCGGTCGATGGAGAATCGATCACCCTCGACGGCAGTCTGGATTCGCTGACCGGCTTTTTGAACGGCAAGGGCCTCAGCGGCAAGATCACGCGCAGTTCGCCGAATCTGGAGATCGATCTGGAGGGCGACTTCGGACATCTTCCCGCGTTCGACGGGATCGATATCTCCGTCGCGGCCAATGGCACTAAATGGCCGGTGTTGGCGCAGATGGCCGGATTCCCGACCGGCGAGACGCCGCCGTGGAAGACCCGGCTGGAACTCAAGGGCGCGCCGCGCAAGTTGTCGATCACGAACATGCAAACGGAGCTCGCCGACAACGATATCGCCGGGGACTTCGACATCGCTCTCGACGGCACCCGGCCAAAGGTCACCGGGAAATTTCAGGCCAAATCACTGGACCTGACCCACCTCGACAAATGGTGGTCTGGCGAGACGACGGCGGTCGGGCAGCCAGAGCCCGCCAGCGGCAAACTCTTCAGCGATAAGCCGATCCGGGTCGAGTGGATGAGGCAGGTGGATCTGGACGTCGAACTGACTGCGGACAAACTGGTGACCGAAGAATGGGAGCTGGACAAAGCCGACGGTTCGATCAAGCTCACCGATGGCAGGCTGGTGGCATCCGCCGACGCGCAGGCGTTTGGGGGTCAGGCGACCACGCATCTCGATGCACAGGCGGTCGGTGAGGCCCTGCAATACAAGCACCGGCTGGAGTTGCGCGGTGCGGATGCCGGGCGCATCACCGGGCGCTGGTCGGACCCGCCGCTGATGGAGGCCAGGGGCAACCTGAACTACGAAATATCAGGGACCGGGCGCAGCGTGGCCGAATACTGGGCCAACGCCTCCGGTTCGCTCAGCCTGGTCGTCGACAAAGGCACAATACGCGCCGCCGCGGCGGATCGGGCCGTGCGCGGTCTGGTTGCCACGTTTTTCCTGTCTGTAGTGCCCAAAGCCGCGGAAGAAGATACGGCGAAATTGAATTGCCTCGCCAGTCAAGTGACTATCATCGATGGCGTCGCGAATTTCGATGTATTGGTGCTCGATGCCGGGAAATCGACCCTGGTCGGCACAGGCACGGCGGACCTGCGCAACGAAACCTGGGATGTGAAGATCAAGCCGAAACCGAAACGCGCCACGCTCAATGCCGCGACCTCGATCGTGGTGACCGGTCCGTTTAACGATCCGAAGGTCACACTGGGGAAAATCGGGGTGCTGAAAAAGCTGGCCGGCGCCGCCAGTCTGTTTGTATTTCCGCCGGCGGCGGTGGCCGGGCTGGGTGAGCTGGGTTCGGGTGATAATGTGTGTATCAAACTGATCGCGGGTGGCGGCGCGGAGAAGGAGTAGCAGGATGCTCATGGCCAGTATGGGTCCCGATATTTCCCTCGCCCGCAGGCGCGGCGTCCTTCTCATCCTGGGTATGTTTATGCTCGGCGGCTGCGCGGTGGTCGGACCGCAGTCCATCACCGCCGGTCGGGGTGCCTATACCGAAGTGATCAACCGCACCGAGGACGAACAGATCCTCAACGCGCTGGTGCGTATGCGCTACGAAGAGACCTTCGGCATGATGACGGTGGCCAGCGTCACGGCGGGTCTCAAATTCAGAGCCCAGGCCAGCACCGACATCGGCATCGGTGACAGCGACGATTATGCCGGCAACCTGGTTCCGTTCTCGGCCGGCGCCGCCTACGAGGAGAATCCGACCATCTCCTATGTGCCGCTGAGCGGCCAGGATTTCACCCGGCGGATGCTGTCTCCGATCACCATCGACGAGTGGCTGCTGATCGGGACTCAGGCCAGGCAGCCAGGGGGCCTCTTTGCGCTGGCGGCGCGCCGGGCAAACGGATTACGCAATCCGCTGCTAAGTGAAGTACCGCCCTCAGCGGGGTTCGCGCGCTTTGTCGAGCTCTACGACGAATTGCGCCGGGCCAGCGTCATGGACATTGTCAGCGCTGTTCAGCCCGGGGGTGAAGTCGAGTATTTCTGGGACCTGCACGACTATGCAAACACGCATGCCGATGCTGTGCGTGAGCTCTTTAGCCTGCTTGGCATCGAGACACAGATCGACGGATCCACGATCCTGTTGCCGATGCGCCAGGCGGTCGGCAAGTCCGCGTCCGCCGTAAACATCCAGACGCGCTCGGCCTACGATGTGCTGCGCGTTTTCAGCTACGGCATAGATCTGCCACCGGCCCATGTCGAGGCTGGAATCGTCGACCCGGACCCACCGACCGCCTTGACGGGAAGGCGTTTTATTACCATCCGTTCCTCCGTGGATCGTCCGGACAATGCCACGGTCCGGATCCGTTTCCACGATCGATGGTTCTATATCGACGCCACCGACGCGGCGAGCAAGACTGCGTTCGCGTTGCTGCGCACGTTTATCGGTATACGGCTCGCAGACCCGGGGGCGTCCCAGCAGGCGCCGGTGCTGACGGTCCCCGTGAATTGATCTCTTATTAGTCTCGAACCGGAGTCTCCCCGCAGCGCTGTCAGCGGGTGGTTCCTCAGGACCCGATTCCTTGCGGCAGAGGGTCCTCGCGGCCGTGCAGGTGCGTGCCCATCTCCAGTCCGGAAGCCGTCATCAGGTACGCCACCGCGGGGCCGTGATGGCAATACGACTGGCTACCGATTCGCTATGATCGAGAGATAACGGTGTTGAGTCGCCGGAGCTTCACACCATTCCCCCATCGTTGTTGGTCGAGGAACGAAAACGATGAAACCATCAATTCGATTGCACCACGTCGCGAAGACGCTCATCCTGGCCGTGACTTTGAACTATTGTCCGGCGACATTGGCAGAGGACCCGCCGGACACCAGCGCAGCAACGGCAAACCCGGCCAGCACCGAGCCCGACACCGATGCTGTCCGCGCGGCTGCATCCAGCGCGTCTGTCGCCGAGCTGCGTGCGCTGCTGGAGGGCCAGCAACGGATGATCGAGACACAGAAGCGTCAGATCCAGACGCAACAGTCCCAGATCGACCAGCAACAGCAGCAGTTGGGCAGCCAGACCAGTGTTCTGCAGGCGATGCAGACCCGGCTGGATCAGCTGGAAACAAGCCAGGACAAGCCGCCAGAAATCCAGCCAGCGGATCAGGAGCTACTTGAGACCGTAGCGAGTCTGCAGCAGCGGCTCGATGCCATCCCCGAGGACCCGGTGAGCGCGCTGGGCGAGAAGAGTTTCCCCGGGTCGATCCGCGTGCCCGGCACCAATGCGGCGATGAAAATCGGTGGCTTTGTAAAGGGTACGCTGATCAAGAGTTTCGATCCCCTGGCCACGACCGACCGCTTTATCGTTGGCTCGATCCCGGTCGGCGCGTCGGAGCCCGGTGTCGAAGCGGAATCTGACCTGACCGCAGACCAGTCGCGTCTCAACCTGGAGATGCGCGAACAGACCAGGGTGGGCGAGCTACGCGCCTTCGTCGAAGCGGATTTTGCCGGCTCCGGTGATACCTTCCGTCTGCGCCACGCCTATGGCCAGTTTGGCAATCTGCTGACGGGTAAGACCTGGTCGACCTTTTTCGATCCCCAGGCCGGGCCGGAGGAGGTCGATTTCGAGGGCATCAACGGCCGGACTATCCTGCGCCAGACGCAGATCCGGTGGTTCCCGCCGCTGGGACAGGCGTGGGATCTGCAGCTGGCGCTTGAAGACCCTGAATCCAAGGTCTCGGAGATCGATCTGAGCGGCAGTCCGGATCCGGGCGACCCGGATTTCAATGCGGATTTTGGCATGGAGATCGACGCCGACGGTGTTTCCGACCTGCCGGATTTCGTCGCCAGCATCCGACGGACGTGGTTTGGGCGCTGGCACATAAAGACGGCAGTCGTCGCGCATCAGGTCCGGGCGCAGTACTCACAGCTGCCTTCGCTGCCGGTGGCAGACGAAGTCGGTTGGGGCTTTAGCGCAAGCGGCGCGTTCAAGGTCGGCTGGCTTGACGATCGCGACAACATCAAGTTCCAGTTGATCTATGGCGACGGGGTTTCTCGTTACGTCAATGACCCGAACAGCATCGGCGGCCAGGACGGGGTGTTTACGCCGGATGGTTCTTCGATAAAGACCTTGCCGATCATCGCCGGCTTTGGCGCCTACCAACACTGGTGGAGTGACACCTGGCGCTCGAACTTTATCGTAAGCGGGGTGGAGATCGACAACCGGAGCTTCCAGCCGGACGATGCGTACAAGCGGACCCTGCGGGCGAGCAGCAACGTGTTCTGGTCACCGACGCCACGCGTCGATGTGGCGGCCGAATTGATCTGGGGTCAGCGGACCAACAAGGATGGGGAGGAGGGTGACGCGACCCAGATCCAGTTGGCGACAAAATATCGTTTCTGACGCGTCCGGGGTCAGGGGCGTTGCCGACCCTGCCGCCGCATGCCGGCACCTTTTTCATCTCTGAACCCAATTGTTCAGCTGCCGGCCAGTGTCTTCTCTGCCTTCCAGCCTGCCTTGCACAGGCCCTCGATGTATTTGTCGACGATGTGGTCCGGCAGAAAGCTGCGCAGATGCGCCTCGGTCAGCTCGGGCGCATATTTCAGCATCTGTGCGAAGGCTGCACGCGCGTCCACGAGCCTGCCCAAATAGCCACTGGACGCGGCGATCACCCGGTAAGCACCGGGCTGTTCGGCCTGGATATCCAGGCAACGCCGCGCGAACTTGATCGCCTCCTCATAGCGACCAGCGGCGAAATGGGCCGAGGCCATCGCAAACAGGAACTCATGCATCAGCGGATCCTGCGGTGACAGCCGGATCGCCTTCTCCACCATCGGGATCGCCTCGTCGGGCCGGCCAGCCGGACCCAGCGCGGCGCCCAGGGCCCAGTACGACAAAGCAGAGCTGGGATTCAGTTCGATGGCCCGCTCGAGCATGCTGATGGCCCGGTCATGCTCCTTCATAAACGACGACGAGAAACCCACGGCGGTGAGCGCCATCGCGTCTTCATTGTCCAGCGCCATGGCCTTCTCGGCCGCTTCGCGCGCCATCTGCAGCGATGCCGCGGGCGCATCGGTCCATTGATAGACGACGTCATACATATGCGAGAAGCAGAGCAGACTCCAGGCGGTCGCCGAGTCCGGCTGCAGCTCCAGCGCCGCCTGCGCCCATTCGCGCGCCTTGACCATCGCGTCCTTGCTGCGGTGGAACAGATGCCACATGCCGCGATGGATGCTGGTCCAGGCATCGAGGTTCCGCGGCGAGCGCCGCATCGCGTGGCGCATCTCGCTCTGGGACAGGGCCGGACCCACCGAGGCGGCGATCTCCGCGGTGATCTCATCCTGGATCTCGAAGATATCCGCCAGCTGCCTGTCGTAACGCGCCGACCAGATCTGGTGGCCGCCGGCGGCATCGACCAACTCGGCGGTCACCCGCAACCGGTCTCCGGAACGGCGCACGCTGCCGGCCACAATATAGTGCGCGCCGAGTTCCTTGCCGACCTGGCGCGCGTCGACGTCTTTGCCCTTGTAGCTGAAGCTGGAGTTGCGCGAGATGATCGGATACGAGCGTAGCGCACCGAGCGAGGCGACCAGATCCTCGGCCAGCCCATCGGCAAAGTATTCTTGTTCAATGTCCTGACTGAGGTTGCGGAACGGCAGTACCGCAATCGCGTGGCGGCCTGAGAAACCCGGTACGTGGGCGTCCATCGAGGCCGAATCATCCGTCGACTCGTGTGTGGCCGGGGGTTGCTGTGCGTCCTCATCGAGCAGACGGAAGATGCGCACCGGGCGGGACACATTCTTCAACTCATGGTCGCCGGTGTCAGCCACCTGGATCGGCAGTTTGCCTTCGACCTGATCCAGCACCGTCTGCGCGATGGCGATGCCGCCGGGCTCAGCCGTCGCTTCGATACGCGCCGCGACATTGACCCCGTCGCCGACGATCCGGTCGCCGTCCACGATCAGGTCACCGACATTGATACCGATGCGGAAACGCATCTGGCGCTCGGGCGGCAGCGTCTCGTTCTGCACCGCCAGCTGCCGCTGCGTTTCGATCGCGCACTGCACGGCATCCACCGCGCTGGGGAACTCCGCCAGCAGGTTGTCGCCCACCATGTCGACCACCCGGCCGCCGTGCTGGCGCACCAGCCCGGACATCAGCGAGCGATAGCTGTTCAGCGTCTCGAGCGTCGATATCTCGTCCGCGGCCATCAGCTTGGTATAGCCGACGGCATCGGCACTGAGGATCGCAGCGAGTCTGCGTTGGATCGTTGGATGCGCCATGAGGGGTAGGGGCCGCAGTGGTGAGAAAGGCGATTCTACACCCGAGGGCCGGCGGGCGTGGACATAGACCGGGGTCAGAGGCCAGTTTTTTCCAATATAGCGAAGCCTATCTCGGGCGCGCGTTCAGGCCCGTGTCACTCGGGCGGCAAAGCAACCCGGTTTGGCGTGGTGTAGATGCAGATACGCAACATCCGCATTCTGCAACATCGACCGGAGCGACCCGCTCAGACCTGACCCGTCAACGACATCCGCATTGAGGAGGTAATGCTGGTCATCGAACGCCCGGACCGAAATCAGCCGGGTCGCCAACGCCGCGGGCACGGTGCCGACGTTGGGGAACGCCTGTTCGGCATGTTCACGGACAACGATGGCATGGCTGGCTCGATAGGGTAAATCAGCGAGCGCTTCGGTGCCGGTGTTCGCTTATTTACTTATTTGGCGAGAAATCCGGCGTATTCCTCAAACAGCCCAGGTCCTACGCTGACCGGACGTCAATCATGTACGTCTGGAAAGCTGTATGCCCAGGAGACCGCGCCTGCATCTGCCCGGCGGGCTGTATCACGTCATCTTGCGGGGTAATGGCCGCAGGGAAATCTTCTTCGACGCCGACGACCGCCGGCATTGGGAGTCATTGATCCAGAAGGGGCTTGATCGATTCGAGCATCGAATTCACGCCTACTGCTGGATGACGAATCATGTACACATGGCTATTCAATGCGGCAATTTGCCACTGTCGAATTTCATCAGTTTCGTCGCTAGCCAGTACGCCAGGTCCACAAACAAGAAACTCAATCGTTCGGGCCATTTGTTCGAGCGGCGGCACCGCGCCATTCTCGTACAGGCCGATTCCTACCTGAAAGAACTCATCCGCTACATCCACCTGAATCCGCTGCGGGCGGGATTGGTCGAAGCACTGTCGGACTACGAGTGGAGTAGCCATCCGGCCTACGCTTCCGGAGAAGCTCCGAACTGGCTGACGCTGGACTGGGTGCTGTCGATGTTTGGCGAAACACGCGCTGACGCCCGTCAGCGCTATGCGCGTTTCATGCAGGTTGATTGTCGACGGTCAATTGACGACGAACTCAGACGCGGACAAGCCGATGATGCTCGTGTCCTGGGCGACGAGGCATTCATCACATCACTAGGATCCATCGGACACCGGGCGGCCACGCATCAGACTCTGGATGACCTGGCGTTGGAGGTGGCCCAGCAAAACGGTGTCTCTGCCGCGGAACTGAAATCGCTGTCGCGAGAACGCAAGTTCTCCAGAATCCGGGCTGAAATCGCGCTCGCTGCCATCGAAGGGGGCGTCGCGACGAACGCTGAAGTCGCGCGATACTTCAATCGAAGTCAATCCGTGCTGTCGCTGGCGGTCAGTCGGCTGCGGAAGCGAGCTCGGGGGACCAATAAGTAAATAAGCGAACACCGGCACCGACTACCCTCTCCGACCCCGGTTAACTCGACCCCGGTTAACTAGATCTCTTTCAACTAATAATATCGATGAGCCGTCGCGGTGTGGTGTGCCCGCGTTTTTTGAGCGTGTAGGAAGGCGACTCGCCGAACTGCCGTTTGTAATCGACAGCGAAGCGGCCCAGTTCGCTGAATCCCCAGCGCGTTGCAACGTCGGTGACCCGTGTGGATCTCGGATCCTCGTCCATCAACTCATGACGGGACGCCTGCATAAGTCGCCGGCGCAGGTATTTTCGCGGCGATATGCCCAGGGTCTCCTGGAAGGCTCGCTCAAGCGTGCGCCGACTCGCATCGGCAAGCGCAGCCAACTCTGGAACCGTGACCGGTCTTTTCAGTTGCTCGCAAATTCCAATAGCGCGATGCAGCGCCTCGCGCCGAGGTCTTGGGCCTGGCCGTCGAGTTTCCGCGGTCACCTGAGGGAAGATCCGCGCCACCGCTGCCAGCAGTTGTGTCTCTGTGGTCTGGACCTCCCGGGCATCAGCCAGGCGCTCGGGACGTGCCAGATACTTGCCGATTATGTGATTTATCGTAAGGATGAGCTGGGATGGGCCCTGCCCGATACCACCCAGGTGGTGCCATTGACTTGCCAGTGCAGCCTCCACAGTTTCCTCGCCGAAATAAGACCGCATCAGATGATCGGGGACGAGCAAGACCGCATGGATGGAGTCCTTCGGGGTG
>Ga0209567_10001680_pt1 | contig 11141 bp, 5 predicted proteins | sample COG_12_FD_184756 | JGI IMG/M metagenome (GOLD analysis project Ga0209567, IMG submission 184756) | Pelagic marine sediment microbial communities from the LTER site Helgoland, North Sea, for post-phytoplankton bloom and carbon turnover... | ecosystem: Environmental > Aquatic > Marine > Neritic...
AGTGGCCACCATCGCAGCGTTCAGCACCGTCCTGGATCGACGCGAGCAGTTCCGGCCAATCCTGATTCTGCATGCGGCGTTGCTCGTCGTCGCGATGATCGTGGCGGTTTGCATGCGCTGGAGCACCGTGACGAAGCTCAAGCCGCTGTACAAGATGGCGATCGGCGCCGGCCTCTTCCTGTTCGGAAGGATCTTCGCCGCCGCGGCGACCGTCATCTTCGGGCGCGTGGCTCCGCAAGCGAGCGACATGATCGCCGCATCCTGGTGGTGGCCCGCATTGCTCGGTCTCGTCACCGTCTTGTTCGGGGGCGCGATAGTGTGGCTCGGACAGGCAAAGCTGACCGATGTCGTGCCCGGTGCTCGCGGCGCGCGCGCCGTGGGCGCGATCTTTGGCCTGACCGCCCTGGGTAGCTCCTGCTACTTCATCGCACCGGAGCTTCTGTGGAACCAGTCCGAAGGGTACGTCATCCTTGCCCTCTTCATTCCGAGCAGCGTGGCTCTGGCGGTCCTGTTCGCCTTCGCTGTACGCACCGGCCCCCCGGTCCCGACGTATTTCGCCATCGGTCCCTTCGTCCTTACCCCCTTCCTGGGGGTGAGCCTTCTCATGGACTCGTTGACCGGCCTATGGAGCATCTTCGCCCTCACGTTCGTGTTGTACGTCGTCGCGACGGTCCGGCATCGCTACGCCGTCGCGCACGGCATCGAGGAACAGGAGCTGGATCAGGCAGAAGCCGCTCGGGTCGAGCAAGAGCGACTCAAGAAGCTGGCCGAGAAACTGAAGGTGTGATCGTCACCGGCGGTCTCACCGTCACGGCGAGTTGGGCAGGCCCTGATATACTCGCGGGCCAGCATGCGCATCTATTTGGTCCGACACGGTGAATCGAAGGGCAACGTGGACGCCAGCCTCTACGGCGAAATCGCCGACCACGCCCTCCCGTTGAGCGACGCCGGTCACGAGCAGGCCCGTGGCGCCGGCGCTGCGCTGCGCGACTACCTGGACGAGCGCAAGAAGTCGCCCGCCTCCGACGCCAAGCCCCTCGGCTACCACCTGCGCCTGTGGAACAGCCCGTACATCCGCGCCCGCCAGACCGCCGATGAGCTCGCCGCCATCCTCGGCCCCCGGGTCACCAGCCGCCGCGAGAACGTCCTCCTCTCCGAGCAGCAATTCGGCCTCTTCGACGGCGTCCCCGACGACGAGATCCCGAATCGCTATCCCGACCAGTGGGAGTACTATGATCTGCTGTCACGCTTCCACGGTCGCTTCTGGGCCAAGGTGCCGATGGGCGAGAGCCGCTTCGACGTCGCGCGCCGGGTGCACCAGATGTTTGCCACCCTGCACCGCGATGTGGACCGCCAGCGTATCGAAGACGTGGTGGTCGTCTCCCACGGCGTCACTATCCGCGCCTTCATCATGATGTGGTGTCACAAGACGCCCGAGTGGTTCGAAGAGGAACCCAACCCGGACAACTGTGCCATCCGACTCATCGACGACGACGGCTACCAGGGCACGATCTTCGCGGGGTACTGAAACAGTCGGCGTCCCCGGTCGATCTCTACACCGCCACACGCCGTTGGCATTCGCACCCTGGGCGAAAAGAGATCGAGTATTCGGGCACCACGCGCTCTACTACTCCGCCCCCTGCTCGAGTTCCCTGACTGCCCGGGCAAGCCCCTCGAAGTCGAACGAATCGAGCATCTCGGCGAACCGGTCTCGTGCCGCACCGCCTTCCGGGATCGCGCGAAGGGCATCTCCGATTGCCGTGACGTCGCCGATTTCAGCCGCCTCCCTGAGCGCTCGTAGCCCCTCCGCACTGAGCGTCGACGGGGCCGGCTTTCCCGGTACCGGTTCGCTTCGTTTCGGCTTCTCGGTCACCTGCGCAGGGATCGCCTCGATCGTTGCCCTGAGAGTCGCGCGCAAACGGTCCAGCGGCTCGCGGAGCTCCTCCGCGTCGGTCGGCGCCGTCCCGGATGAGTCAACGATCGCCGACTCCATCTTCGCTGCAGTCTCCTGCAGCGGCACGATCGACAGGTTACCGGCGACCCCCTTGAGCGCGTGGGCCATCGCTCGCGCCTCGTTCGTTCGACCGGAAGCGAGTGCCTCCGCGATCCGATCCGCATCCTCGGAATGATCACGTGCCATGTCGCGCAGCAACTTCGCAAGGAGTTCGCGGTTTCCCCGGAGACGCTCCAGCGCCGAGCCGAGATCGATCCCCGGGATGCCGTCGAGCCCGTCCTCGGCCGGAGCCGCCGGCTTGCCTTCCGGTAGCGGGGCCGGCACTTCGCCTCGCTCCTTACCCCGCACCCACCGGCCAAGCGCCTCGAAGAGCTTTTCCGGGTCGATCGGCTTGGTGACGAAATCGTTCATCCCCGCTTCGAGACACTTCTCCCGGTCGCCCACCATCGCATGCGCGGTCATCGCGATGATCGGCAACGCGTCGAACGCCGTATCCTCCCGGATCTTCCGCGACGCTTCGTAGCCGTCCATCTCCGGCATTTGCATGTCCATGAGAACCGCGTCGTATCGCCGCACCGCGACCATCTCGACCGCTTCCCGGCCGTTGTTCGCGATGTCGACCGCAATGCCCTCGGTGCCGAGGAGGCCCTTGGCCACTTCCTGATTGATCGCGTTGTCCTCGGCGAGCAGTACGTGGATCCCGGCCAGCTTCGCAACGGGCATCCCGTGCAACGTCGTAACCATCCGGTCCTCGAGGGCGGGTGCCGCGGCTCGGTCGAAGACCTCCATCAACGTGTTGAACAGCGAGGACTGCTGGATCGGTTTGGTGAGGACGGCGTTGATCCCCAGCGAGGCCCTCTCGTGGCGGATCTCCTCCCGCCCGAAGGCGGTAATCATCACGATCGGGATCTCGCCGATGCGCTCGTCCCTCCGGATCCGGCGCGAAACCTCGAGCCCGTCCATCTCCGGCATCTGCCAGTCGACCAGCACGAGCTGATAAGGCGCTCCCGTCTGCGCAGCTTCCCGGAGCCGGGCCAGGGCCTCTTTGCCGCGGCCCAGCGCGTCGACGTCGTATCCGAACGAGCGGAGAATCTCCGTCAGGACTTCCCGGCTCGTCGCGTTGTCGTCGACGAGGAGCACCTTGAGCCCGCGGAGATCGATACTGAGCTCGTGACGCGGCTCCATGCCTTCCGATCTCGGGAAGGGCAACTCGAACCAGAACGTCGACCCCTTCCCGGGCGCGCTCTCGGCGCCGATACGCCCCCCCATCCGCTCCACGAGTTGCTTGCTGATGGTCAGCCCGAGTCCGGTTCCGCCGTACTTGCGGGTGGTGGAACCATCCGCCTGCGTGAACGAGTCGAAGAGCGAGCCGAGCTTGTCCGAAGGGATTCCGATCCCCGTGTCCCGCACGCTGAAGTGGAGGTGAACATTCCCCTCCTGTTCGCCGGCGACACGGACGCTCACCTGGATCTCCCCCCCTTCCGTGAACTTGACCGCGTTCCCCGTCAGGTTGACGAGGATCTGCTGTAGGCGATGGGCGTCGCCTACGAGTGCGCTGGGGACGTCCTGGTCGCGGCTGATGATCAGCTCGATGTCGCTCTTGGCGGCACGGTCTGCGAAGAGATCCGCCAGCTCCTCCAGCACATCCTGCAGCTGGAAGTCGGCCGTCTCGATGTCCATCTTTCCCGCCTCGATCTTGGAGAAATCGAGGATGTCGTTGATCAGGGTGAGCAGCGAGTCGGAGGAGACCTCGATCTTGCCGAGATAGTCGTGCTGGCGCGTGGAGAGCTCCGTCATGGCCATCAGCTTGGCGAAACCGATGATGCCGTTCAGCGGAGTGCGGATCTCGTGCGACATGTTCGCCAGGAAACGCGAGCGGGCCTCGGTCGCCGCTTCAGCCGCCTCCTTCGCTTGTACGAGATTCGTCTCCGCGAGCTTCTGATCGGTGATGTCCTGGACAACGCCGTACATGTGGCGGGCGTTGCCCTTGTCGTCACGAACGATGCTTCCGATCGCGCGGACCCAGACGATGCGGCCGTCGACCGGCCGCTTGTAGGGGTAGGTCGCATCGTAGAGTGGGACCTTTCCCTCCACCGCGGCCGCGTAGTGCTCCCCGACCTGCTTGGCGATCTCCGGGTCGGCCGCCTCGATCCGTGAGTACCACTCGTCGGTCAGGTGGTAGCGATGCCCCTCGACGGGAGGCTCCCCGAAGATGGCCGCGGCGCGCTCGGAGCTGGTGTAGTAATCCGCATCTTCGTAGTCGATCTCCCAGTACCCGGCCCGGGTCAGATCCAGCGCCGAATCGGAGAGAAAGCTGCCTCTTCGGAGCTCTTCCTCCATGCGCTTGCTCTCCGTGATGTCCGTCGCGGTGCCGATCCAGCGTACGTCGTCTTTCTCGATGAACGGATGGGCGCGATCGAACAGGTAACGCACCTCGCCGTCGGGGCGGACGATCCGATACTCCTCCTCGAACGGAAGACGCTCGGCGTGGGTGCGTTTCATGACCGCCCCGATGCGCTCGGCATCCTCCGGGTGGAGGACGGCGGCGAACGCTTCCAGCGAGCCATCGAACTCTCCCGGTGCGAACCCGTAGATCTTTTCGAGGGTCTCGTTCAGCGTCAGGCGCTGGGTAGAGAGCTGGAAGTCCCAGATCCCGATGCGGGCGGCTCGAAGAGCCTGGTCCAGGCGGGCCTGAGCGAACTGCAGCTCCTGCTGTGTCCGTTTGCGCTCGGTCACGTCCTCCTGGACGGCGATGAAGTGGGTCACCTCCCCGTTCGGAGCGCGTACCGGGGAGATCGAGAGAAGCACCCAGTGGAGCTCGCCGCTCTTCGTCTTGTTCTGCAACTCTCCGCGCCACGCCTCTCCCGAGAGGATGGTGTTCCAGAGTCCCTCGTACGACTCGGCAGGTTGACGGCCGGACTTCAGGAGGCGGGGGGTTTGCCCGATCGCTTCCTCCGGTGAGTAGCCGGTGATCTCGGTGAAGCGGGCGTTGACGTACTCGATGATGCCGTCGCGGTTCGTGATCAACACGCTCGCCGGGCTCTCGTCCGTTGCGCGGGAGAGCTTCTGCACCTCCTCCATGCTCTCGCGAAGCTCCGCGGTTCGCTCGCGAACGCGTTCCTCCAGATTCCGGTTGAGCTGGAGGATTCGCCGCCGACCTCCGGCGGTCAGCGTGGCGAGGGAGGCGATCAACCCCACGGTGACAACCATGGCGATGATGCCCACTGTGCGGATCTCCCGGTAGATACGAAACCCCTCGGCCGCGTCGAGCTCCGTCGCGATCCCGAGACGCAACCCATCGTCCCAGAGCCAGGCGCCGATCACGGGCACGCCCCGGTAGTCGCGGTACGGATCGGTCGAGACCCCGGGCTCCTTCCGGGTGGCCCGATCCGCCGCCAGAGTGAAGGGCCACTCGTCTCGCGGCGTCGCGGAAACGGCCCCTCGAGTCAGATCGACTCCTGGATCGCGTAGCGCGATGTTGAGCATCGAATCCTCACCGGGAGGGAGGACCCCGGCGGCGACGAGATCTTCCGAGAACCGGCTCTGGCTGAGGACCACTCCCCCCTGGTCGAACGCATAAGTCTCGCCGGACTCCCCGAGACGCCCGCGCCGGAGAATCGTGGAAAAGTCCGCGTACGGATCCACCCGGAAGAGAAGCAGGGCGATCACCTCCCCTCCGGGGCCCTCGATCGGCGCACCCGCGAACATGGTGCCAGCGTCGGGGAGGAGCTCTCCGCCGGGGCCCGGCAGGGGGACGTCGGAGCGGAGCGGAAGGCTCATCGCGGCCTCCCCCGTCCACAGGCGGTCGAGGTATCCCTCCTGCTGGACGAGCAGGCTCGAAACCCCGATGTTCACGTCCCTGCTGGAGCTGAGGTTGACGTTGCCCGGGCCGATCACGAAGAAGCCACGGTAACGCATTTCGCGGGTGACCGAAGCGAGGAGGGAGCGCAGCTCGGTCTGTGCGGGGGAACCGAGGAGGGCGTCCGGGTCGGTCTCGAGGAGCTCCGCCACGAGCCTCCGCGTGGTTGTCCGGTCCGCCATGACCGTGGCGTTCGCCGTCTGATCGCCCACCCAGGTTCGGAGCGCCTGGTGGCTGGTCGCCAGGACCGTGGAGAGCGAGGCGGCGAGTTCCGTTTCCGTCTCCGCATGGATGCGGCGGTCGATGACCCACCCCATGGCGACAACCACGGTGGCGGCGGCGAAGACCGCCGCTGTGAGGCCTCGCGTGCTCTCGAGCATCAGCGGTTCATCGGGCTGCCTGACCTTCCGGTGTGGCGAGTCGCTGCCACCACTCGCGAGCCCGTTCGTTCGTCCACGGTTTGGGGAAGGTCAGCCCGTCCAACGCTTCCCAGAGCTCGCGGGCGTCACCGGGGCGGTCGTCCGGCTTCTTCTGCAGGCAGCGGAGCACGATCTCGTCCAGCGCCTCGGGCACGACCTCCTCGCTGAGCTCGGAGGGCGCGACAGGTTGCTCTCGAACGTGCTTGACGATCATTTGCGTCGAGTTCTCCGCCTGGAAAACGTCGGAGCCGGTGAGAAGCCAGAACGCCACGCAACCGAGAGAGTACAGATCCACGCGCCCATCCGCGTCGCCTCCCACCGCGATCTCAGGAGCCATAGTGGCGGGAGTCCCCGAGAATGAATCCGCGGCCGTGAGCTGCAAGGACTCGTCCCCCTGCTGCGCCTTCACCATTCCGAAGTCCAGCACCTTGACGAAGTCGAACTCGGCACCGAGCCGACAGGAGAAGAGGTTGGCGGGCTTGATGTCGCGATGGATGAGCTTCGCATCATGGGCCTCAGCGAGGGAACGGCACACCTGCTTCAGCAAATGGACGGCGCGTTCCGGCGGAACGATGCCGTACTGGCGCACCATGCGGTCCAGATCGATCCCGTCGAGACACTCCATGACGTAGTAGAACTCGCCGCTGTCGCTCACGCCGAAGTCGTACAGCTCGACCGTATTAGGTGAGCGGAGTCCCGCCGTGGCCTCCGCTTCGCGTCGGAAGCGCTCCAACAGCACTCCGTCGTTTCGCAACTGGCCCTCCTGACGGATGAGCTTCACCGCTGCCGGCCGCGCCAGCATCTGGTGCTTGGCGAGCCAGACTTCTCCCATTCCTCCTGCGCCGAGCTTCTCAACGAGGCGATACGAACCAATGGAGACCCCTTCCTCCAGGAAGCTCTCGTCGATCTCCAACAGCGTGCTCTGGCACATCGTGACCGCCCGCTCGACGACGCTTTTCAACTCCTTGAAGTTGCCGGGCCAGCGGTAGTCCTGCAGACGCTGGAGAGAAGAGGCGGAAATGGAGTCGATCGACTTCCCAAGGACCCGTGAGTGCTGTTTCGCGAAGTGCTCGGCGATAGCGGGAATGTCATCCCTCCGTTCGGCCAGGGTCGGCACACGGACCTGATGCGCGGCCAGGGCTCGGTGGAGCCTCGGGTCGAGCCGGGACTGCGGGATGTCCTCGTCGAGACTGCTCGCGTTGGACGCGATGACGCGAACATCGAGCGACGAATCGGTCGCCAGACCGCTCAGGACTGCCGCGAGCTGGGCCTGAGTTTCCGGCGGAAGCCGGTTCAGTCCGTCCAGGTAGATCGTTCCACCGAGCGCGACCTGGAATCGCCCGGACCTGCCCCCAGGCGGGGCCGTGCCGGGCAGCGGCTCCTCGCCAAACATCGAGTACGAACCGGTCTGGATCAAAGCGCAGTTCACTTGGATGAACGCCTGACTGCCGCGGGTCGATTCGTGATGGATGGCCCGCGCCACCGCCTCCTTCCCCGTCCCCAGAGGACCGATGAGGACCACGGCATCCTCGCTCGCGGCGCACCTCGCGATCTCTTGCTTCAGCGAAGCGACCGCCGGGCTCGCGCCCAGAAGGGGGCCCTCGACACGGGTGTTCGCCTCCTTGAGGAGTTCTTCGGCGACGCGGAGCTGCCTTTCCAGCGTTTCGTTCCGCTCGAGCAAATCCTTCTGGAGCCGCTGCACGGTCAGGTGGGTGTTTACGCGTGCGATGATCTCCTCGGCCTGGAACGGCTTCGTGACGAAGTCGACCGCGCCCGCCTCGAAGCCCATGACCTTGTCCTTCGTGTCGTCGAGAGAAGAGAGGAAGATGACGGCCGCGTCGCGCGTTTCCTCGTTCTCTTTGAGCCGGCGGCATGTCTCGTAGCCGTCGATTCCCGGCGGCATCATGATGTCCAGGAGGATCAGGTGCGGCTTCGTCTTGAGCGCGTTTTCGATCGCCTCCTCGCCGCCCTTCGCGACGAACAACTTGTACCCCTCATCCTTGAGCGTCTGGAAGAGCACCTGCAAGTTCGTCGGATTGTCATCGACAAGGAGAACGCGCTCCGGCTCACACCCCTCCACCTCGACCTGTCGCACGTAGCTTCCCATCAGAAGTGAGTCTGAAGATTCACACCGAGGACGAATGCGTTCTGTGGTACCACGCTTCTATTCGCAGAATATCCACTTTCCGACAGTGCCGCATCATCTCCTGCAGCTAGCCGAGAAAGGCCAGGGCGATGCCCCCGGCACCCGCAGCAGAAGGGCGATGAGATATCCGGGTTAGATCTTTCCGCCGCGTTGTTCTGCTTTGGCACCATACACAGCTGCCAACGGGTTAGCCGTGATGCCATGCAAAGTAATACTCAACAGGATCGTCCACGTCACCGTGGTCAGCAGGATATTGCTGCCTGGAAGTTTGGTGGCCAATACCATGACGACAAACACGATGCTGGCCAATCCTCTCGGTCCAAACCAGCCCATGAATAGCGTCGTGTCGAATTGCAGTTTCAAGCGGAACACGCAAAGAAAGACGGGCAATATTCGGACGACAGTCAGGCTTAGAAGCGCATAAACGCCGACTCGCCAATCCAGGAATTGCCAAGTCAATCCGATCGCAGCCGCGCCAAACGCGAACCAGGTCACCAGTGCCATGAAATCGCCGATGCCTTCGGCCGCATCCAAATACTCTTTTTTGTGTTGTTTCGCCAAGCCGCCGAATATCAAGCCTCCGACGAAGCAGGCGATGAATCCACTGCCGCCCAACCACTGGGACGCTCCAAAACACAGCAACGCCAAGGCAATGACCGGAATCTGCAGCCATGTACCGCTGACCCACGTCCTCTGCGTACAGAATTCCAGAACCCGACTTCCTAGAACGCCCCCGGCGATGCCGACCAGCGCGCCGATGCCAATTGCCTCCAGCGGTAACTTGACCGCTAGCCCCGCCGCTTCCCCGGCATCCGTTTGTCCAGCCGCCAGGGCCAGAAAAAACAACAGTACGGGCACACAAATTCCATCGTTCAAGCCACTTTCCACGTTCAAGCTGTCGCGGACCGAGTCGGGCACAGCCTCGTTGGTAACGACCGCCTTACCCAGCGCGGCGTCCGTTGGGGCCAGCATGGTTGCCAGCAGCGCGAGTTCGAACAACCCCAGCCCATCAAAGATCAAATAGGCAACGCCAAACCCGAACAGAATGGTCAGTGGCAGTCCAATCAGCAACAGCCGTACGGGGATCGACTCGACCTTTCGCAAAGTCGCGAGATCGGTGTTGGCCGAATCGGTAAACAAGACCAAAGCCAGCGTCAGCTCGGCCAATCTACTGAGGCCTTCACCATCAATGTCGATATCAATCAGATGAAAAACGTAGGGACTACAGAGAAAGCCCACGATGACATAAACGAGTGCACCGCTGATGGGCGTGCGTTCCAGCCGCGAGGCCACCAAAGAGTAAATGAACGCAAAACCGGCAACGACCGTCAGGGCCTGATAATCCATGAATCCCTTTCGGAAAACCGCTCCGCTTATCTTTCAGCCAAGCTGGCAACGGATCCGTTGTGAAAATAGGGTCCGGTCTTTTCGATGTTTCTCAGTGAAGGAACCTCGATGTGCTCCTTGGTCTGCTATTGCGGTGCGGCTTGCGGCGGTTCACGCTTCATCAGCTCCCGCGGCGCCCTCGAGCGCTCGAGAGTCTCTTGGCGAAGTTTTCGCCCCAGTCAGATGTCCTCATCCCTCCGCCGCCCGCCCGACTTCCCGTACCGTGCTGCCCAGAAACACCATCTCCATCCCGGCGAACAGCAGCTTCACGCCGACGAGGATGCCGATTGCCCAGGTGCCCGAGACGGGGAACTGGCGCCAGATCATGATGCCGAGAAGTAGCGAGACGATGCCGCCGGAGAGCAGCCAGCCCCAACCCTCGACGGGTTTGACCTGAAAGGCGGCGATGATCTCGAAGATGCCGTCCACGATGAAGAAGGCGGCGAGGAAGATCGTCAGCGTTCCAAGGGCAAACAGAGGGCGGGCCAGCATCAAGATCCCGGCGAGCAGCGTGATGCCGCCGATCGCGAGCTTGAGAAGACCCTGGCCGAAGGAGTCGGCCCGGAAGGCCCACACCATGCGCGCGAGGCCCGCCGCGACCAGAATGATGGCGACCATGATCGCGACCGATGCTCCGGCGAACATGGGTGCAAACATGGCCAGTAGGCCGAGGATGATAGTTACGACGCCGAGAACGGTCATACTTCCGCCTCCCTGCTTGGCGACCTGCGCGGTCGGATCTGACATCGGTTTACCTCCTTGCGTTCAGTTAGCGCTCCTCACCGTGAAACAGAACGGCGAGTGCCCCTTCGCGCGACAACAGCGGCTCGACTCTGTTAGGCGGCTGGGCGGGCACCGGCAATCCGGCTAGCCAAAGCCGTGCTGATCACGCAGCTCAGGGACCCCCAGGAACACTTCGTTTGCGGCGCCTGGGGGTCCCTGCAATCAGGCTAGCCAAAGGTGTGCTGCTCACGCAGCTTCATGGCCGCCAGCATGACTTCGTTCTCATCTTCAGCAAGCTGATCGAGGGTGCGGTCTCCGGCCTCCGCCAGGACTCCGTCGACGATTGTTTTCTTGAGCTCGTCGGTGAAATCAGGCAACTCGAGCGCCGTCATCAAGTGGGTCAGCCCTGTATACAGTGTGTCCATGTAGTGCTGAATCCCGCCCGCTCCGCCGCCGAGGTGCCACTGCAAGCTGGGCCCCATCACTCCCCAACGCAGGCCCGGCCCAAAGCACACGGCAGCGTCCGCATCCTCAACGCTCAGTGCACCGAACTGAATCAGATACAGGACTTCTTTGTAGAGAGCCGCCTGAAGCCGGTTCGCGACATGCCCGGGGAGCTCCTTATGCAGAAGGACCGGCTTCTTTCCGATCGCC
>Ga0209567_10001681_pt1 | contig 11137 bp, 7 predicted proteins | sample COG_12_FD_184756 | JGI IMG/M metagenome (GOLD analysis project Ga0209567, IMG submission 184756) | Pelagic marine sediment microbial communities from the LTER site Helgoland, North Sea, for post-phytoplankton bloom and carbon turnover... | ecosystem: Environmental > Aquatic > Marine > Neritic...
GGCGGGTTGAAGTTGGGCGACATAACAGCGATCCCGTGGCCGAGCCGGATGCGCTCCGTGCGCTGGCTGCACGCCGCAAGGAAGACTTCGGGTGCGGAGGAGTGACAGTACTCCTCGAGAAAATGGTGCTCCTGCGCCCACACGCAGTCGATGCCGATGCGATCCGCCAGCTCGACCTGCTCGAACGCGTCCGCAAGGATCTTGGCCTCCGCGCCGTCTTCCCAGGGACGCGGCAGCTGCAAGTCGATGAACATGCCGAACTTCATGGGTCCGCTCTCTCCTTTGCCGACGACGCGTGGAGGTACTCCCGTCGGCAGGCGTGGCGCTGAATCTTCCCGCTCGATGTCCGCGAAATCCGGGCGTCGAGCAGCGAAAGGTCGTGGATGCGCAGGTTGTGGCGTGATGACACGGCGGCGCGGACCGCCCGAGCCACGGCATCGAGGTCAGGCGCGGGTCTGCGGCGCACCTCGGCAACGACAACCAGTTGCTCGCCTGCGGGGGTATCGATCGAGAAGGCCGCGCAGCCACGGTCCCTCAACGATTCGTGGCTCCCGACGACCGTGCGCTCGATGTCTTCCGGGTGGTGGTTTTGACCGTCGATGATGACGAGATCCTTGAGCCGGCCCACGACGAACAGCTCCCCATCCGATAGGAAGCCCAGGTCTCCCGTGCGGAGGAAACGCCTCGTATCTCCCTCCATCCGACCCCGGTAGACACGGTCGCTCTCTTCGGTCCGGTTCCAGTACTCTGTCGCCACGCTCGGTCCTGTGACCCGAATCTCTCCGATCTCATGCGGGGGACGATGGGTTCCGGTCTCCGGGTCCGTGATCACGATCTCCTGGCCTCCGATCGAGCGCCCGCAGCCAACCAACACTGTGGCGTCGGCAGCTTCCGACGCCGCGGGCTCGACTCGACCCGCTTCGGCATCGATGCGATATCGACGGACCGTGGGGCGCTGGCTCTTCACGCCCCCGGAGACGATCAGCGTAGCCTCCGCCAGGCCGTAACAGGGATAGAAGGCCTCGGGGCGGAATCCGCTGGGCTCGAAGTACGTGGCGAAGCGCTCGAGGGTAGACGCTCGAACCGGTTCGGCCCCGTTGAAGGCGACATCCCAATGGCTCAGGTCGAGCTGATCGCGCTCCTCGGGCGTCACGCGCTGTACGCACAGCTCGAAGGCGAAATCGGGTCCGCCGCTCACGTGGGCCTTGAAGCTCGAGACCGCTTGAAGCCAACGCAGCGGACGCTGCAGGAAGTGTAGCGGAGACATCAGCGTCACGGGCATGCCCGTGTATGCGGGCGCGAGAACCCCCCCGATCAACCCCATGTCGTGGTACGGAGGGAGCCAGATCACGCCTCGGCTGTCGGGTGTCGTCCCGAACCGCTCCTGAATCGCCGCGAGGTTGTGCATCAAGTTGCCGTGACGCACGACTACACCGCGCGGCGTCATTGTCGAGCCTGACGTGTATTGCAGGAGCGCGATGTCCTCGGGAGTGGTCCTGATGGGCACGCCGCCCTCGACCACCGGCTCGTCGATGAGTTCGATCGGGAGCCTCAGGAGCGCGGGTTCCGTGGCTGACAGGGCAACGAACGTCTCGACCATGGACGAGACCGTGAGCACGGCCACCGGTTCCGCGTCCTCCACAGTGGAGATGAGCCGGCGGGAAGCCTGGTCGGTCCTCCTGGCACCGGGTGGATAGGTCGGGACGGCGATCATCCCGGCGTACCAGCAGCCGAACAGCGCCGAGACGAGGTCGAGCCCTGGTGGGAAGACGAGCAAAGCGCGGTCTCCGGTCTCGCCGAGCGCGCGAAGCCGGGCGGAAATAGATCGCGCTCGCGCGTCGAGTGCCGCGTAAGTGAGCCGGTCGTCCCGGGCTTTTCCGTCGAGCAGGAAGCGGTAGGCCAGCCGGTCGGGCTGATGGGTCGCTCGCCAGGCCAGGATCTCAACGAGGGTCGACGCACCCGGAATCGGATTGTCGAGCAACGCTACGCTCGGATCCGTTTGCGAGTCTTCTGGAGGTCGACTCACGGTCCTCCAAACATCGACAGAGAATCACTGACGGCGTGGCCGAGAGCCGTGTCACGGCCACGGTTCGGTATAGCATCTCGAATATCAGTGCGAGCGCCGTGTCTCGCCAGCGCGTCGCATTGCTGGTCGGCCGAATCGCTTGACGGCGTCTCAACGCCGGAGGACCTTGGACTCGTGGAAGGTAATGTCGAGTCGCTCGCCGGCACACCGCAATCGGTCCGGGAGCGTCAAGGAATCACTCCGCTCGCTCGTGAACTCGCGCAACGGGTCTGTGCGCTGCTCGGACCCACCACGCTGGGTGCGCTCCATTACGGGTCGCGTGCGCAGGGAAGAGACACGTCCCCGGACAGCGCCTACGACTACTTCGTGGTCGTGGGGAGCTACCGCGAGGCCTATCGGGAGCTCGCCGCCGAGATGCAGGGGTTCCGCCGTCGCACTGCGAACGTCCTTGCCTGGATCCTGCCGCCCAACGCCGTATCGATCCGCCCCGAGGGACAGGAAGGACCGGAAGCCAAGTGCATCGTCCTCTCGCTCCGCCACCTGCGGCGCGAGGCTTCGGCTCGGGCGCGAGACCACTTCGTCCGCGCTCGCCTCTCCCAGCTCATCCATCTCGCCTGGTGTCGAGACGCCGAGGCCGCGGCCGAGCTCCGCGCCTGCCTCGGGCAGGTTCGTCGCGGTACGTTCGAGTGGGTTCGGGGATCACTGCCTTTGCGATTCGATGCGGAGGCGTACTGCCTCACCATGCTGAAGGTAGCGTTCGCCAGCGAGATCCGGCTCGAGCCGGGCGACCACGTGGAGACGCTCTTCGCCGCCCAGAGAACAACCATGCTCGGTGAATATGGTCGTATGCTGGAAGGTCTCGTTGAGGAGGGGATCTTGGCGCGCGATGGGGCCGAGTTTCGGCAGGTCCGGACCGTCGGGGCCTTCACCCGCCTTCGCACCGCGGTCTACTTCCGCACCAGCAAGCTGCGATCGACGCTCCGCCTGCTGAAGCATCCGTTCCTGTACGCCGATTGGCTGGACTATCTGCTCCACAAGGTCGAGCGGAGCACGGGCAAGCCAGTCCAGTTGAGGGAGCGGGAGCGCCGCCGACCGCTCATATACCTATGGCCCCGGGCTCTCCGGTACTTCCGCGACCGATCGCGAGACAGGCGCTGACGTGAATCGCGTTGAGCTCGCGGCCTGGCTTCTCTTGATCGCCCTGCTGGCGACCTTGCCCGCATACGCAGCCGTGTCTCGCCGCCGCGACCTGGACCCGGACGTGGCCAAACGTCATGCGTCGGTCCTGCTGGGATACTGGCTCCGCGACTGGTTGATCTGGGTAATCACACCAATCGAGCGCGGGCTCGTCCGGAGACGAGTGTCCCCCGACCACCTGAACTACCTCGGGGTTGCTCTCGGCCTCCTCGCCGGCGTGTGCTTCGCCGTCGGGGCACTGCCCGTCGGCGCCTGGCTGCTCGCCCTCGCCGGCATCTGTGACGTGCTCGACGGGCGTGTGGCGCGCACGCTCGGGGTGGCATCCTCGCGGGGCGAGTTCCTCGACTCTACGCTCGACCGATTCGCGGAGACGCTCACTTTTGCCGGAGTCGCCGTGTACCTGTCGGACACCCCCTGGCTCGCGGGGGTCGCGATGCTTGCGCTCGGCGGCTCGATGCTGGTGAGCTACACGCGCGCCCGCGGCGAGGCGCTCGGCGTGTCGTGTACTGGCGGCCTGGCGCAGCGGGCCGAGCGGCTCGTGCTGCTGGCCCTTGGCGCGATGCTCGACCCGGCCCTGACCCGCGGCCTCGATGTACCGCCGGGATCGGTTCTCGGGGCCGCAGTGATCCTCATCGCTGCTGGGGCGATTGCGACCGCGGTCTACCGCACGGTCCGCATCGCGGGGGCGCTGCCGGCGACGGAAAGCTTCGCGAGCTCTGAAGGTGCGCCCGACCCGGTCACGGGACGAGGAAACGGAACCGCGGACCCAGACTGAGCCGAACGTCCACTTCTCCGGGGCCGGATCCACCCGGATAGAGATCCCCGTCGATGATGTAGCCGGTATTTCCTCGCACCTCCGCTTCCCGCACTTGGCCGGTGCGGAGCCCCCGGTGGCGGCACCGGCCTCGAAAGACGGACCACAGCCGGGGCGCCAACTGCCGGGGGCTCATCGACGTCGCAGCCAGGTGGAAGGCCTCGGCAGCCCCGAGCGGCGTACCGAAGGGACGGAACCACAAAAGGGGATCGTCCACGACGCCCGCGACTACGGTGTGCGTCCCCGACAGCCAGCAGGCCCCTGCGGCCCGAACGTCGATGCGGATACCCTCTTGGAACGGACGACCCGAGATCGCCGACAGCAGCGGCGCCACGGACGCTCCGATAGCCTGGACCAATCCCGGGTCAGGATGTCGGTAGTATCGCTGGTAGATGGGATACACGCTTCCGGCGGCGAATCCGATTCCGTGGCGAGCCCGTCCCGTTGCGGTCTCCATGACCCGAAGCACGCGCAGCGACCGCACGGGCAGCTCCGGCTCAGACAGCGCGGCGAGCGCTCGTCCCAGGACGCGCTCGGGCGGCCCCCCTGACCCCAAGGCTCGTGGTACTCCGTTCGAGGTACCGCCAGCCAGGACAAGCAAGGCAGGTAGGTCCCACTCGTCATAGTGACGGATCATCGCATCGATCCCGTGGTGTGCGGTCCCGTCGCCGCCGAGCACGGCGACAACCTCCACGCCCGCATCGCGGAATGCGACAACAGCTCGGTCGAGGTCGTCCAGATCCTGTGTGAGTCGGACCAGGTCCGTGGGAAGTTGGCGGTTCCAAAACGGAGTCCCGAGATGTCGGCGTCGCACCGCCCGCGCTTTCCCGTTGACTATGAGTCCGAGCGGTCCCATCGACGGAGCGTTTCAGCCGGAAGGAAGGACTGGCAGGAGCTTCGATCCTGGGTCGGCAGACGGCCGGGCCGCGACCGAGGGGTCGGGCAGGTCCTGCCGGCGCCATCCATCGAGTGCGCTGGCATGGTGGACGCAGCTCAGCGTGCAATACGGAGAACAGGCCTTCTTCGTGCGGAATGCCCTCCGAATGTGCTCCACACCGTAGGCGTGGAGCGGAATGCCCGACGTGTCGCGACGCTGGGAGCACCAGTGGATGCAGCCGTGCTCGTCCACGTAGAGGAAACGGGCTCCCGCGCGACACTTCCAGCGGCATGGACGACCCTGGATCAGTCTGCGCTGGAAGAGCCAGTAGTTCACCCGATGGGGGAGTGACGAGGCGATCTCTCGGTACGCGGCTTCGGTTTGCGCGCTGAGGGGCCTAAGCCCTCCCCCGGAGGCGTGCATCAGACCGACCGAGTTTGCGAATCCATGCGCTTTGGCCCAACGCGCAATCTCCGCCACATCGGTCGACCGAATCCCTCGTCCGAGCACCGAATTGATGTTCACCTCGAACAGCGCAGCCTCGGCTAAGAGGCTCACGCGCGACGCGACAGCGCTGAGGCTTTTCGACGAAGTCTCGCAGGGCACGAGGTTGTCGATACTGATCTGGAGCACGTCGAGCTTGGCTTTGTTTAGATCCTCGATCCGAGTTCGCGTGAGTGGATAGCCGTTCGTGATGATCGCTGCTGTCATTCCGGAGTCCTTGATCGCACGGACGATATCCGCGATCCGCGGGTGTAGGAGGGGTTCTCCCCCGGTGCAGCTCACCATGCCCGTACCCAACCGGGCCAGGTAAGAGATGCGCTCCGCGAGCTTATCGAACGGGACGGGAGGCGAAGCGTCGTCGTACTCGTTGCAGTAGCCGCAGCTCAGATTACAGCGCCGGGTCACGACCATGTGCGCACCCATGGGACGATCAGCCGAGCGCAGCGTCTGCCCTACGATCCGTGCGAGCGTGCGGTAGACGTCCATGGATGCCGATATCCTCGTGCTTACGTCCAGCGAGATAGGATCAGAGAATCGACCAGACGATCGGGCAGCCAACGGACGAGTCGCACCTGCAACCGCCCGGTCGGAGCTCCAAGCGCCACTCGAATCGGTGGCCTCCGCGTGGTCAGGACTCGGGCAACCTCCCTGGCCACTGTCTCTGCTGGCAGACCCGATCGCCCCGACTTGAGTGCCACCGCACGGAAGCGCTTCAGTGGGCGCTCGTACGGAGTGTCGTCGAGCCGTGAAAGATCCTGCTCCGCCGCCCGGTCCCACATACGGGTGGCGATTGGCCCCGGCTCGATCAAGACGACATCGATCTGCTCTGGCGCCAGCTCGAGTCGCAGACTGTCGCTCAGCGCTTCGAGAGCGAACTTGCTGGCCGTGTAGGGAGCCATGAAGGGCATCGACACCAATCCAGAGATCGAGCTCATCATGATGATGCGGCCCGTTGACTTCCTGAGCAGCGGAAGAAAGGCCTGAGTTACGCTGAGAACCCCGAAGTAGTTCACCTCCATTGCATGGCGAAAAGTCGAGATGGGCGTCAGCTCGATGGGTCCCACGGCTGGGACGCCCGCATTATTCACCAGACCCTCCAGCCCACCGCCATCCAGATGCGCCGCGATCTCATCACGCGCCGCCTTCACACCAGCTTCGTCGGCCACATCCATGAGCACCGGCGAGATTCCAGCAGCACTCAGCCTCTGTGCATCCTCATCCTTCCTGAATCCACCAAAGACCCTGAACCCCGACTCACTCAAACGGATCGCAGTTGCCTCGCCGATTCCGCTCGAGGCTCCGGTCACCAATACCGCACCACGCGTCTTCACAGCGTACCAAGCCTTGTCTCTAGCCGCAGCTTCTCCATAGCCAACTTAGAAGATGGGTGACTTGTGCGCCTCTCCCGTCATTCTCGGGAGAGACGAGTCGGTGGCAGCCGATCTCCAGCTCTCGATCGCGGCGTCGGAAACGCCGTAGCTAGGGCAATGACCGGCCCTCTTCTTCAGTGAACGTTTGCCCACCGTCCAAGTACTCTGGCCATTACATCGAGTCGTACCACCCCCTAGATTCCCCCATGCCCGACGCGATCCCCCCACTAACCTCGGCCCTCTCCGATCGCTACCGCATCGAGCGCGAGCTCGGTGAGGGCGGCATGGCCAACGTGTATCTGGCCGAGGACGTGAAGCACGCGCGCCAGGTCGCGGTCAAGGTCCTCAAGCCTGAGCTCGCCGCATCCGTCGGGGCCGATCGCTTTCTGCGCGAGATCCGCACCACGGCCAATCTCCGCCATCCGCACATCGTGCCGCTCTACGATTCGGGCGAAGCGGCCGGGTTCCTCTTCTACGTCATGCCCTTCATCGAGGGTGAGTCGCTGGAGGAGCTGATGGAGAGGGAAGGGCAGCTCCCGCTCGAGCGGGCGATCGGGATCGTGGGTGAGGTGGTCGGCGCGCTGGCGTACGCACACGCGCGCGGGGTCGTCCACCGCGACATCAAGCCCGGCAACATCATGCTCGAGGGTGGCCACGCGGTGGTGACGGACTTCGGCGTCGCCAGCGCCGTGCAGGTCGCGTCCGGGACGAAGCTGACCCAGACGGGGATGACGGTCGGCACGCCGCTCTACATGAGCCCCGACCAGGCGATGGGCGCTGGGGAGGTGGACGCCCGCTCCGACCAGTACAGCCTCGCCTGTGTGCTGTACGAGATGCTGGCCGGGCAGCCTCCCTTCACCGGTCCGACGGCGATGGGGGTCGTCATGCGGCACATGTCCGAGCCTGTGCCAGCCCTCGGCGAGACGCGGTCCGGCATCCCCTCTCACGTCACCGGTGCGATCGAGCGGGCGCTCGCCAAGATCCCGGACGAGCGGTTCGAGAGTGTCGAGACGTGGCGCGACGCCCTGTTGCACCTCGGCCAGGTCGCGGAGACCCCCGGCGCTCCGCCCAATAGCTCCGTCGCAACAGCAACAGCAACAGCAGCCGCACAGCGCACCGACGCGGCGCCGGGCGCTGTCGCGACGCCGGGCGCCGATGACGAGCTCTGGCTCGCGGTGCTCCCCATCCAGTCTCCCCCGGACGACCCCGGGATGGAGTCGTTCAGCGAGGGGCTCGTTGAGGGCATGGTGACGGCGTTCGCGAGGTTTTCGTATCTGCATTTGATCGGACTCAGCTCGACGCGGCAGTACGCCGGCGGGACGGTTGACGTGCGGGTGGCCGGCAAGGAGCTCGGCGCGCGCTACGTGCTCCAGGGGAGTCTGCGGAAGGCGGGCGACGACGTGCGCCTCAGCATGCAGCTCGTCGACGTGGAGAGCGGGACGAACCTGTGGGCGGAGGCGTACGACCGGAACCTGCGTGAGACGAGTCTCTTCGCGCTCCAGGACGAGCTCGCCGAGAAGGTCGTGGCGACGGTCGCCGACATGCACGGCGTGCTGCTGCGCTCGATGATCGAGGCGACCCGGACGAAGCCGGTGGAAAGCCTGACGCCGAACGAGGCGATACTCCGCGCCTACGCCTACTGGCTGACGATGTACGAGGAGGAGCATGCGGAGGCGCGTGCCGCTCTCGAGCGCGCCGTCGAGACGGATCCGCACAATGCTGACGCGTGGGCCTGTCTCGCCATCATCTACATTGAGGAATACAAGCAGAACCATAATCTGCTCCCCAAGGCGCTGGAGCGCTCGGTGGCGGCGGCCCGGCGGGCGATCGACCTGGATTCGAGCAACTCGGTGGCCTTCGACGCGCTCGCGCAGGCCAGCTTCTTCGGCAACGACATGAGCGCCTTCCGAATTGCTGCCGAGCGCGCGATCGCCCTCAATCCGCTCGCCGGCTACACCGTCGCCTTCATTGGGCAGCTCATCGCGATGGCGGGCGACTGGGAGCGCGGCCTGGCGTACAACCGGCGGGCACAGAGCCTCAACCCGCGCCACGCCGGGTGGTACCACTTCGCGCCGTTCTGGGATCACTTCCGGAAGGGCGAATACGAGCAGGCGCTCGACGAGATGCAGCAGGTGAACATGCCGGGCTATCACTGGACGCATGTGTCGCTGGCGGCCGTGAACGGCCTGCTGGGTCGAGAGAAGGCAGCAGAGAAGGCGTTGCAGGAAGCGCTGGCGATGGTCCCGAACGTCGCCGACGAGATTGCGGACGGGCTGAAGCTCTGGCACCTGTGGGAGGAGGTGGGCCCGAGCTTCATCGAAGGACTCAAGAAGGCGGGTCTCGATTTCACGGGCGTGGAGGGCATCGATGCGGTTGAGCCCGACGGCACCATTGCGACGGCAGACCCCGCCGCAGCGGAGGAATCGTCCGAATCGATCGCCGTCCTTCCATTCACCGACATGTCCGCCGCCCGCGACCAGGACTATTTCTGCGAGGGCATGGCCGAGGAGATCCTCAACGCCCTCTCCGGCGTCGGTGGTCTGAGAGTTGCCGCGCGCACCTCGACCTTCCGGCTCAAGAACGAGGACGCCGACATCGCGCGCATCGGCAGCACGCTCAACGTGAGCAAGGTGCTGGAGGGGAGCGTCCGGACGGCGGGCGACAAGCTCCGGGTCACGGCCAAGCTCATCAACGTGGCCGACGGCTACCAGCTGTGGTCAGAGCGCTTCGACCGACAGATGGAAGACGTGTTCGAGATCCAGGACGAGATCGCCGGCCACGTCGCCGAGGCCCTCGCGCTTCGGCTGGTGGAGACGGCGCGTGCCCCGGGGGCACCGGGGGCGCTCGGGGCGCCGGGAGCGCCCGGAGCAACGGGAGCGACGGGAGCGCCGGATCGGGCCGCACAGCCGACCGACATCGAGACCTATCAGCTCTACCTCAAGGGCCGTTACTACCGCTACTCGAAGAACGACATGCAGGGTGCCCGGCCCTACTTCGAACAGGCCGTGGCCCGAGACCCGTCCCACGTCCTCTCGCGCGTCGGCCTGGCCGATATCGAGACCATCAGCGCCTGGTACAGCCTCGTCCGTCCGAGCGAGGCGTACTCACGGGCCCGAGGTCATCTCGACGCGGCGCTTGCGCTGAAGCCGGATTCGGGCGAAGCGCTGTTCGCGTACGCGGTGATTCGGCTCTTGCAGGACCGCGACTCGGGCAGGTCGATGGATGACCTGCGCCGCTCCATCGAGCTGAGCCCGGAGCATGTGCACGGTTACGCGTGGCACGGATGTCTTCTCAGCATGCTCGGCCGGCAGGACGAGGCCATCGCCGTGCTGGGGAAAGCGCAGAGCGCCGATCCGCTCTCGCCCTTCGTCCATGGGATGACCGGAATGGCCTTGCTCAACGGAGGCCAGATAGCGGAGGCCCGGCGCACGCTCGACTGGGCGCTCGAGCTCGATCCCGAGAACATGCTGGCTCTCTGGGTGTCGGGCGTCACGGCCATCACGGAGGACCGTCACGACGCGGGCATCGAGACCCTGAGGAACGTGGTCGAGCGATCGAAGCGCGCGTTCGCCCACCTCGGTCTGCTCGGCTGGGCGCTGGCGGTAGCCGGCCGGACCGACGAGGCGCGCGAGATCCTGGAGGAGTGGGAGGCGCGGTCCCAGCATGAATACGCCACAGCGGTGCCCGTGGCGTGGCTGATGGCGGAGCTCGGCGAGACCGAGCGGGCTTGGGACATGCTGTGGCAGGCCGATGAGGAGCGCGTGGGCTTCACGCTGCTGACTGGCCTGCCGGGCTACGCCCCCTTCCGCGACGACCCGCGATGGGCGGAGTGGGAGGCGAGGCTGGAAAGCGACGCCGGGCGCTAGACCGGGCCTCCTACCAGGACCACGAGGGACCCGTCTCGGAACCCGGGCTGTTCGTGATGTTGACCACGTTCGAGCCGTCGGCATTCATGACGTATATCTCGTAGGTGTTGAGCGGCGATGGCTCCCCGCCCTGCCGTCCCCAGAAGGTGATGCGTGCGCCGTCAGGGGACCAACTCGGGTGCCACGCCTGGGAGAAGGGCGCCGCAGTGAGCATGGTCAGGTTGGAGCCGTCGGAATTCACGACCCAGATTCGGGGACCACTGAATTCACCCGGGCCCGCGAAGGCAATCCGGGTCCCGTCTGGTGACCAGGCCGGTTCGTATGCGATCGGAATCAGCGGAGGCGCTACAGCCGAGGCGAGATCCGTCAGCTTGACCTTGTTGGAGCCGTCCGGGTCCATCAGCCAGATGTCCCTGAAGGGGGTCTCCCATATGAAGGCAATTCGGCTCCCATCCGGAGACCACGCGGCATCATAAGCTCTGC
>Ga0209567_10001683_pt1 | contig 11131 bp, 10 predicted proteins | sample COG_12_FD_184756 | JGI IMG/M metagenome (GOLD analysis project Ga0209567, IMG submission 184756) | Pelagic marine sediment microbial communities from the LTER site Helgoland, North Sea, for post-phytoplankton bloom and carbon turnover... | ecosystem: Environmental > Aquatic > Marine > Neritic...
TCGACCCAAAACGGTCTTTCCTTTCGGATGTGAAAACGAGGTATCGCATTTGCAATATCGAGGTCACTGAACAACTCAAAGCTGAATCATAAAAGCGGTGCCTTGGGTTTGGACGGTTTGGTACTTGGATGCACCAATAGTCTAGGAGCAGGATAGAAGCATTGTGCTTATCTATCCTACGCTTAGCTTAGGCCCTCGGTAGTTTGTGCCGAATCTTTCGTCGTCTTCGTGACATCCGAAACAGCAAGGAGGCCCTCAGTTCGCGTCCGGGCGCAAGGCGTTTACCCTGCAAACCGTACCGGCTCGGGAGGACAACGACGACAACAGCCAAGTGGCCAAAGCCAACGGCTTCTCCCTGCACGCCGGCGTCGCCGCCAAAGCCCATCAACGGCGTAAGCTGGAACGGTTATGTCGGTATATCGCCAGCCCGGCGGTATCGACCGAAAGGCACTGGTGAAGTGCCGTGTGCTGAACCGCATGGCAGCGCTCGGCCTGCCGATATCAGAGAGGGTTCTACAGGGTTGATCCGTCCCGAGCGAGAGGACGGCAGGAATGGCCGAGTTGACTCCGAGTTCCGCAACAACGCTCCTCCAACGATATTCGCCTGTCAGATTGATGTGCTCCCAACAGGTGAATCCTGAGTCGGTAAACGGACCGTAATCGACAATCGCGTCTCGTTCAAGGACGCGGTCACGCTGCCTTGGTTCGTGATACAGAGTTGCTTTACCACCGATAGTCCCAGTCCGCTCGAGTGCTCGTCGCCGGCGCGAGTGCGACTCTGCGACACCCGAAAAAAGCGGTCGAAGAGAAACGGGAGCGTTTCACTACTGATATCGGGCGCATCGTTGCTGAAGACCAGGTCGACGCTGCCTGCGGGTTTATCTGTTGAAGCTTCGATACGACACGGGCCACCTCCGGATGCGTAGCGAAGCATGTTGGAGAGCAAGTTATCCACGATCTGCTGCAAGGAAGTTGGTGTTGCGGTCAGCTGTTTGTCGGCAAGCCCGTTGGGCGCTTCAGCTTCAAGCCGAAGTTCACGCTGTCGAAAACGGGCGCTCCATCTTCTGTTCGCGCTGTGCAGCAGATCGGCGACGGTGACAGATTCTTCCTTTGCAGGGCACGCATCGACGTTGTCGAGCCGCATGGTTTCGATTGTGTGCGTGAGCGCGGTCAGGTGGTTCAGTTCTCCAGACATGAGTTTGAAGTAACTTTCGTCGGCGGCGAATATCCCGTCCTCCAGACCTTCTGTGTAACCACGCAGGGACATGATGGGTGTTCGAAGTTCGTGACCGAGATCAGCCATGAACTGGGCGCGGCGGCTTTCTTCCTGTTCCAAGGCCGAGGCCAGGGCGTTGAAACTTCTGGCAAGATGACCGACTTCGCCAGTCTCGATGTCTGACCGTACGCCATAGTCACCCTGTTGCAGCCGCTCCGTACCACGCCCAAGGGATCTTAAGGGGCGGGCGATCAGCAGGGCGAGCCCGACGGATGCCACGATGGCGAAGACGAGGCCCAGCATCACGCTGAACCAGAGCTGTCGTTCGACATCGTCCACATACATCGCGTGCAGCGAGCCGGGTTCGATATTGAACATCGACATCAGTCTCTCGGAGTAAACGCTGCTCTGGTACTTGAAGACAAAATACCAGGCCGTGGCCAACGCAAGTATCACCACCATGTTGGCCACGATCATCTGCAGCGTGAGCCAGGGCCAGCGGCGAATCTGTCTGAGCACTGTCACGTATTCAGGCCCGGACTGCACTGGGTGAAAACTTGTAGCCAAAGCCACGCACGGTCTGAATCATCTCGCCGGCTTCATCGCGCAGCTTGGCGCGCAGGTGATGTACGTGCACATCGATGGCTTTCGGGCCGACGGTATCTTCGTCGCCATAAATACTGGCGATCAGCGAGTGCCTTCCTATAACCCGTCCGGGGTGTCGCAGGAGCTGGCGAAGGATGCGGTACTCATGCGGCGTCAGTTCCACCGGATCTCCGTCGAACAGGCAAAGTGGCTGGGCGTTGTCGAGTTGCACCGGTCCACAGACAAGCAGTTGGTCATGGTTCGACGGCCCGTTCTGGTGCCGCCTCAAAATTGCCTCAATCCGGACGAGAAGCACTCTGGGTGAGAACGGTTTTACGATGTAGTCATCTGCGCCTGCACCGAATCCTCTGAGAATGTCCGACTCATTACCGAGCGCGGTGAGAAACAGGATCGGGGTGTCACACCCGGCGTCGCGCATGGCCTCGGCGATTTCGACGCCGGACTTGGTCGGAAGCATTACATCGAGAATGCAGATGTCGAACTCGACCTCAAGTGCAATATTGAGCCCCTCACCACCGTCCGACGCTCTAACCACTCGGTGCCCAGCACCTTCCAGATAGGCGCTCAGAAGATTAAGAATGTTCTGTTCGTCCTCAACAACCAGAACGGAAATCGGTGATCGGCTGTCGTCAGTGACCACGGTGTTAACCCTCGAGGGCGGAAAATCTGAGTACGGCGAAAGGCTCCAGACCGGTGTGGTGTCTGGAGCCTTCACGGGCCGTTCCTTGCGGCGGCACGTTACCACAACGTGCGCCAAAGCTGGTAACGGGACTACTTGAGATCGTCGCTGGCGGTCGCGAAGATCGTTTTCCAGTTCGCTTCACCCTTGCGGATGACGGCATCAGTATCTGCCAGGAACAGGCCATTGTGTGCCTTGTCGCTGCTATTTAAATACAGTTGACCATCAACAATGGCCCAAAGTTCTGGTTTGGTGGGCACCTTCTTGCCTTTACTCGCCCCCGCGGAACACCAGCCGCCGTAGGCCGGAGCATATTTCGCGGGGTCAGCCATGAAACGCTCCTGGTTCTTCATGGACGCGAAATGCCAGGTCGCACCCTGGTACGTCGCGGAGTAGTCGCTCGTTCCCTTGATTGGTTTGCCATCGGTGTGGTACGCGACCACGTCGTAACCACCAACGACTGCACCGCCGTCGATGTAGTGCTCGTCGACGGCCAAGGCCTGGGTGGCAGGGAGTATCAGTGCGGCGGCGAGGGAAAGGCCGGCGATTCGGTTAATCGTTTTCATCAAATTGGTCCTCGTAGTTCAGTGAAAGGAAGCTGTGGTGTCGTCCGAGTGTTGCCACCAAGTGACTCGATCGGATCAGCTGTCATGCTACAGAGGACACGTTATTCACCGGTTTGCTTACGGTTAAGATTTGGTTAGCGTGCCCAAAGACCCCGAACAAACGCTGGCCGTTCGCTGATGAGGATCTCGGGTCTGACGAAGCTCTTGCGGCGTCCGCGGCTACGCGCTCGTGGAACACGTAGTGCCCGCCTGGTACGCAGACACGCGACCAGCTCCCGCCGCGCAACGCTCCGCGCCCTGCACGTAAGCGCCTGGTAGATGGCCTCGTGGGAGATCCGCATCGAGTCATCCTCTGGGAAGTTCGCTGGGAAAGGCGGAAGGTCCGGTTAGAATATATTGGAGCCGTTCATGCTATCTACCCCGAGTGTCCGTTCATGGCCGTTCAGAGTCTGTCGGTTCAAAAAGACCCGAGTAGACACAGCCCCTGAGCAATCAGGCAGCTTTCTGGCTGGCAGCGGTCATTAGCCCTAATATTGCTGCTCTGCAGCAGCTATGCTCACAATCGACCCATTGCAACCGTCTGCCGATATAGGCTATTCGTATTCATCCAAGTCGATCTGGATTGCAGGGGGCGGGCGGGATAACACCGACGAATACGATCGTTGTCGCTCCAATCCTGCTGGGGCAACAATGGCGACACATGCTTTACTTCGCGATTTAGGCTCGCTGTTTCCAAGCTACAATGCGTTTTTTGATTCTAAAAGAGCTCGAGCCTGACCGCTTCGGCAATGACGGCTCAGAGTAGTCCGTATTTGTCGCCCGACATTAGAAACTTGTCAGTACGATCAGGAGGGCCGTATAAGTAGTTTGACCAAACGAGATACATTGAGAAGGATCCTGGTTATGCCCGACGGAAACTGGCTTTCCCACGTCTCCAGACCATTCGAGATCGCCAAAGTTCTGAGGGAACGCGGCCACGAAATGGTGTTTGCGGGGGAAGGCCCTTATATGAAATTGCCTCGCGACGCAGGATTCGAAATTCGATACGCAAAAACGTTGGACCCGGAGCATGTCCTGCAGCGTTCGCGATCCGGTCGATGTGACTGGTACTGCTATCAAACCCTGTGCGAGGGTGTAGACGAAGACTTGTCAGTCTTTGAGACGTTAAAACCAGACTTGGTTCTTGGTGATTTCCGACTCTCGCTGAGTACTTCCTGTGAACTCTATGGCGTTCCGCTCGCCGTCACCCTCAACGCAGCATGGACCAATTACTACACCGTTAGGATTCGAGCCCCCGAACATTTCAAGTTGACGCAATTGCTCGGACGTCGGTTCACCAATGCTTTGGCCCCTTGGCTAGAGCGATTTATACTTAGTTATGACAGTAGGGTTCACCGACGTCTACGCCGCGAAAGGGGACTTTCGCGACGCCGAAATCTTTGGGATATCTGGCGAGGTGATCTTAATCTCCTGGTCGATACACCTGAGTATGGTCCTACCAGGAATCTTCCGGAACATTTTCACTATATCGGCCCAATCTTCTGGGAACCCGATTTGGAAACTCCGCAGTGGTTGGACGAACTGGATGGCACAAAGCCGACGATCTATTTCACGATGGGGAGTACTGGATATCCAAAGTTCTTCAGGCAGGCCGTGGAACTTTTTGGCAATACCAACTACCAGTGCATCATGACCACGGCAGGGTTGGTCGACTTCGATGAGTTGCCACCGAACGTATATAGTACAGAATACGCCCCCGGCAGTGCGCTCATGACGGTCAGTGATGCAGTAGTTTGCCATGGCGGTAATGGTACTATTTACCAAGCGATGGCAGCAGGTAAACCGATCATCGGGATACCCACCATGCACGACCAAGAATTCAATCTCGATCGCGTCGTTGCTCTTGGAGCGGGGATTCAACTGAGTGAGTTGAAGTTTGAGCCGAATGATCTTATAACCGCCGTAGATGAGATTCTCACCAACGCCATTTATGGCCGTAACGCGTCAAAGCATAAAGAGATCATAAAGGGTTACGGGGGATCGCGCCAAGGAGCGGAGTTGATTGAGCGTTTCCTCAATGATGCGTCATAAGTTAAGTAATGCCAAAGGGCACTATACGCGAAGCCTGCGATCACGCATTTCGTTGTAAACACGAACGTTCACCTTCCAGGTCCCGATTGACTCCTGTTGGCCGGGTCCTGACTCACGGAGTGGAGTGAAATCTACCCACCTGAGGCGTATTTGCTCTGGCCGCTATGGCGCGGACAGCCGCCAGTTGAGCGCAGGCAGTATCAGTAACGGCAGGATAGACTGGAATTGACACATTCTTGCCGTTCGCAACCAGAGCACGCTACGCCCGCACCTTGCCCATTCCAGCCGTTCACAATTCATAGGTGATCCCCCTGAACCGGCCATAAGGCCTCAGTCATGGCGCCACTAAATTAGGATTCAGTGTTGTAGTAAGATGTTGTTAATTTGGTATTTTCAGGTCACCAATGGAACCGAGGCGCCGATCTGGCAAACTGGCTGTCATTCTGCACGCAGACATTGCAGGTTCAACCGCGCTGGTGCAGCAAGATGAGGATTTGGCGCACGAACGTATCCAAGATTCTTTTCGACGTTTTAGCGAAACGATAACAAAATATCATGGTCATGTGCGTGAGCTTCGGGGCGATGCGCTATTGGCCGAGTTCGAACGCGCTTCTGACGCCGTCCCTGCGACTTTAGCCTTTCAAACCGAACAGACTGAACACACTAGTCAACTCAATGACGCCGTTCTGCCCATTGTACGGGTGGGCATCGCGATGGGTGAGGTCATTGTTGCAGACAATACAGTGACGGGTGCGGGTGTTGTATTGGCACAAAGAGTTGAGCAGTTGGCGGAGCCGGGAGGTCTATGTATTACGGGAGCGATACATGAGGCGCTCCCCCAGCGTATGCCATTCGTTCAGGCGAACCTCGGTGAACAACAGATTAAGGGATTTGATGAGCCAATTCGGGTATATCGAGTTGAATTGAACCCAGGGGAACCGATTCCCCCACCGGTAGAGCGTAGTCAACCTGAAGCATCGCTAAAGAGACGCGGGCTGATTGTAGCCATTGCTGTTTTTGCGCTCGTCGTTGCCGGAGGAGCATCTTATTGGTTTAAGCCCTGGGTGCCCCAGGAGAAGCCGGCGACAGTAGAACGCATGGCACTTCCTTTGCCCGACAAACCCTCGATTGCCGTGCTGCCGTTTTCCAATATGAGCGATGATCCTCAACAAGAATATTTCGTCGATGGGATGACGGAGGATCTGATAACTGATCTTTCCAAGCTCTCCGGTTTATTTGTTATAGCGCGCAATTCGGTGTTCACCTACAAGGGTAAGCCAGTGAAGGTCCGGCAAGTGGCCGAAGAACTCGGTGTGCGATACGTTCTGGAAGGCAGTGTTCGGCGAGCGGGGAATCAGGTAAGGATCAACGCTCAGCTCATTGATGCGACTACCGACGGGCATTTGTGGGCGGAACGCTATGACGGCTCGCTCCAGGATATTTTCGCTTTGCAGGATCAGGTCACCGAAAAGATTGTCACTGCACTTGAGGTCAGTCTGACAGCGGAGGCAAGGCAAGAACGGCACGAGACAAAGAGCGTCGAAGCATACGATACTTTTCTCCAAGGTTGGGCATACTACCAGCTTCGCACGCCCGATGATTTTGCCAAAGCAGTATCGCTCTTCGAGGCGGCCATAAGATTGGATTCCGATTACTCCCGTGCGCACGCTGCACTGGCTGGTGTTTACTGGGATGCCCTGCAGAACCGTTGGGTGGAGAGTTGGGATATGCCGTCGTTCCGTGCCCAAAGTCGAGTGGAGGAACACATGCAGGAAGCGATGAAGTCACCAACGCCGCTTCTCCACTCACTTAGTTCGCGCATGCTAGTATCACAGGGTCTCTACGACGACGCCGTGTCGGAAGCCCGTCAGGCTGTTGCTCTTGATGCCAATGATTCGGCTTCTTATGCCACACTTGCCAACGCATTAATCTTGGCTGGTCAGCCGGTTGAGGGAATCGATCTTATCCACAAGGCCATGCGGCTTGATCCCCACTACTCGCCGAGCTACTTAATCACTCTCGGTCAGGCGCAATTCGGGCTGGAACGATTTGAAGACGCGGCGGATACCTTCGAGCGGGCCGTCAAGCGCAATCCCGACGATGAATTGCCATGGATTTACCTAGCAGCGGCTTATGGGCATCTGGACCGAAAGAGTGAGGGTAATTCCGCTTTAGAATCTGCCAATGATTTGCGTGCGCGAGCCGCATTGGGCGAAATGATGATTTCGGATATACGTTTTGCTCCACGCTTTGGCGCAAGCTCGGTGCGGAAGCGCGTGTTGTCTGGTCTTTCCGAATTGCCGGCACTTACGTGGCCGAGCTTAGTTTCTCAAGTCGGACGCGGTTCGCCGTATGAGATAGATACTGATACGGCAAAGTCTATGTATGATCGAGGAGTACCGTTCATAGATGTTCGGACCATAGATCAGTTTAATGCAGCTCATATACGCGGCGCAATCCACCTGCCGGTATTTAGGGCGTCCCCGGCCAAGACAGTTTTAACCGAAGCTGCGCTTTTAAATGTCGTCGCAAAGAATCAAGAGGTTGTCATCTACGGTGGTGCCGTGCGACCTGAATACAGATCGACTCGCGCAACTGCCAAAATTCTCGCCTGGGGGTATGAAAATGTCTATAACTTCACAGAAGGATGGCGTGGTTGGCAAAAAGCGAGCTATCCCATAGAAGGCAAATAGACCAAATTGCTTGGTTTGACCGGTTCATGTCGTAAGTGAGCGTTTCCGGACAAAAACCACGAACGGCAGGATATTGAGTATTGAGGAGCCCGTCGTGCCCTATACCTCGAGTGGCCGGTCCTGGCCGAAAGCGCCACTACGTTTCCGTCGAAATTTGATCCAAACACTCAAATTTCGACTGTCCGCAATGAATCTGTCAACTGCCGGTCAGTTTTTTCAGGTTGGAGAGCGAAATCTACAGCGCTGCACGGGCGGCAACCGGCCGAGAGTGTGTAAAAACTCGTTTCAGGATTTAGATTTGAAATTTCGACCTCACAGGATCGTCTATACGCCACGATCTCCATTGCGGGAAGGGTAAAGGGACCCCTCGATCAGAGAGTTTTTGGGGTTTTTACACACTCTGGGCCATTAGCAGACAGATTGTGACGACGGCCAGGCTCTCCGCATGGCTGCCGCTGACAATGGCCTCAGAAAAAAACTTGTTGCCCCGGCTATGTGCCGCGACCAAGGCAAACAGGACATTCATCCCGGAATGAGATTCAGGGCCATTAATGACAGCCACCGTGCCCGGCATATCGATGACATCCTGATAGAAACTGTCTTCGGGGACGACGACGATGCTGGCGTAGCGGCCTTCGCCGCAGCCGGGTCCATCAAACCACGGCGTGCCCAGCACCTGCAGGCGGCTTCTGTAACGATTCAGGATATCGTAGCCACAGCACTGGCCGAAAATTAGATTCTTGTCCGACCACAGATCATGCACGGGGAGCTCATGTGCGAGTTGTCGGGGGACATTCACACATCCCTCGCGCTCCAGGTGATGCACCATCCTTCGCCACAGTGCGTCGGTGGCATGCTGCACCTCGGGGAAATCGTACATCGGCAAGCTTGCTATCATCATCGTACTGAACCGGCGATACGAGGCAACACCCAGCGACCGTCAGCTACCTCCGTGGGCCGTCGTGGTCCCCGGGTACACCGGCGCACCCCATGGCCGAATCAGATAACGCCAGGCGATCGTCCAGTAGCCCGGATAAGCGTAACCGCCGTTGGCACGGTGAACATTCCGCTTCTGCTCTCGGTAGCAGGCGGGTATGCGATACCACGGCATCTGCGGGTAGCGGTGATGGACCCAGTGGTAGTTGTTGTTCAGGAAAAGCAGTCGGGTGACGGGGCAGCCCTGGACGATGACTGTACGATGCTGCAGGTTTTCGTTGAATCGATGCTCGATAAACGAGCGGACCAGCGCCAGACTGATGCCGGGCCAGACGAATGCCAGCAGATACAAATAGACCGGCATGCCGGTGACCAGCGTAATCCAGGCAATTACCAGCAGCACACCGACCATATGCGCAATCCATATCGGCAGATTGCGAAGGTCGCCGTCGAGTATAGCTCGGATCTCGCCGCCCCAGCACTGCCACACGGCAAGCCACGGTCCGATGAGCATGCGACCGGCAAACGTGTTGTTGAAGCAGTACAGGGCCCGCGCGACCGGACCCAGGCGCTGCCATCGTGTTGCCTGTATGTACCATGACTCCGGGTCGTCCTCGGGGTGGGTGAGTTCACTCAGATGGTGAGCCCTATGCGAGCGCTCGTAGAGTTCGACCGGTAGCCAAATAGTGAGCGGCGCCCGAACCAGGGCCAGGTTCAGGTTGCGGTGACGGGTTGGATGGCCGTGAACGGCCTCGTGCTGCAGCGAACTGAACAGCGCCAAACAATAGCTCCCCGCGATCACCATAACCGCCGTGGGGATCTCCCGCCAGAAATAAGTCAGTGCGGCCCAGCTGCCGTAACAGACGATTATCAACATCCAGGTGAGCCACTCGCCCTGAAAGAAATCGACCGGCCGGTCGCGGTAAATACGCCTGGATTCGTTTTCTGCTGAATCGGTTCTCATTCCTGTCCCCGTGGGAGAAACGGTTGATTTTCGTGGGGCAAATGTAATTTCCAATGGCCGGTTTGACGACGTTTTTCTAATAAGCATAAACACAATAAATGTGTGTAAAATCCCGCTTTGTGGTGTTTAGTAAACATATTGATTCTGGAGCCGGGCCGTGAAGAAACGGGAAATCGTTACTGTTTTCCGGCAGAGAATGCTCGAATCGATGACGTCCCGGGGTCTGAACCAGTCGGCGCTGTCCCGAAAAGCGGGCGTCGACCGCTCGACCCTGTCGCAGCTCCTATCGTCACAGAACCTGCGCATGCCGCGCGCCGACACCATAGCCTCCCTCGCCGGTGTGTTGGGGGTGTCCAGTGACTGGCTGCTCGGCTTGACCACGGACAGCCGGCTTGGTGCCGAGATCTTCCGGCAGTCGCTGGAAGTCGCACCCCATGAGCCCAGCCCCGCCGACGATAATCTAGCACGCTGGTACGAAGAAGCGGCAGGTCTGAAGGTCCGCTATGTGCCGGCAAACATTCCCGATATCTTCAAGACAGAGGAACTATTGGAATACGAATACGGCACGATGATCGAGCGCTCGGTGGATCGCGCCATCGAGGATGCGCGCCAGCAGCTCGTTTTCGGCCAGGTTCCGGAGAACGACATGGAGATCTGCATGTCGCTGCACGCATTGGAAGACCTTTGCAACGGGCATTCCCTCTGGAGCGGTCTATCGCGCGGAACACGGGAGTCCCAGCGGCGGCAGATCCTGACGGTGATCGAGGATCTCTATCCAAGTGTCCGTCTTTATTTATTCGACGGACTCAAACGGTTCTCCGCCCCTTACACGATATTCGGCAACCGGCGCGCCGTTCTGTACCTGGGACAGATGTTTTTCGCCTTCAATACCCGGGAACATGTCGGGATCCTGATCCGTCACTTCGATGACCTGATATGCAATGCAGTGGTCAACGCACACGAAACAACCGGCTTCCTGGCAGGTCTTGAAGTGCGTTAGCCGGATAGATTATGGCGACCCGGTTTCGGTAGTTGGAGAGCCCAAAACGGCAATTTTATTCTGGGGCGTCCGGGCACACTCTGGCCGAATAGACGTAGTTCCTAATTCGTCTGCAACGGGTCGGGTCCAGCCTATTTGGCCGATGCTGATATTCCCTGTCCTCGACTGGCGGCTATCCCCGCCATAGCGGCCAGAGCAAATAGGTATTGGGTGGGTAGGTTTCGGTTCACTCCGAGAGTCAGGACCCGGTAGAGTCGAGATGTGGCGCGGTGGTGTTAGGCCCAGCCTGCTGTTGCCGCCCCTTTCGTCAGACGGTGCCCCAATAGCTGTTCCATAACTCCGTTTCCACACCCCGCTCATCAAACTGGACATGCAGATTT
>Ga0209567_10001685_pt1 | contig 11127 bp, 11 predicted proteins | sample COG_12_FD_184756 | JGI IMG/M metagenome (GOLD analysis project Ga0209567, IMG submission 184756) | Pelagic marine sediment microbial communities from the LTER site Helgoland, North Sea, for post-phytoplankton bloom and carbon turnover... | ecosystem: Environmental > Aquatic > Marine > Neritic...
TTGGGGGGGGTGCCTATGCCGGAATCGCCGGCATCATGAAGTACCGCCGCAACGTGCCGGAGGTCATTTCCACCCTGTTGCTCGTGTTCATTGCGTACCAGATCGTTGGCTACGCAATCACCACCGACTGGTTGTTGCGCGACACCGACCCGGACCGCCCCAGCCGCGCGGTGACCAGTGCGATCATGCCCGACGGCGTCCGACTCCCGGTCATTCGGATGTTCGGCAACGAGTTCCCGATCGGGTTTGTCCTCGCCCTCATCCTGGCCTTCTTGGTCGCGTTCGTGTTGGCCAGGACCGTGTGGGGGTTTCGGTTTCGCCTGCTGGGAAGCAACCCCAAGGTCGCCCAGAAGACCGGGATTGCCGCCAACCGGACCGGCGGCCTGGCGTTGTTCCTCTCCGGAGGTTTCGCCGGTCTCGCCGGCGCCATCATGCTGGCCGGTGGCAGCTCCGGCTTCCGACTCACAACCGGGTTTGCGATCAACATCGGTTGGCAGGGTTTGCTGGTAGCCCTCGTCGCCGGGTCCAACGCTCTGGCCTGCATCCCGGTAGCCATCCTGTTCGCGGCGCTGCGCACCGGTGCGGGATTCCTCGCCTCGACCGGGGTTGATCGCAAGATCGTTGACGTGGTCCAGGCGTTGTTGGTGCTGGCCCTGTTGATACCGCCGGCCATCATGTTTGTGAGGCGGCGCCGCAAAGCGCTGGCGATGGCGGACGAGGAGCAGGATCTCATCGAAGCGGAAGCGCAGTAGCCGATGGGTGACTTCTTCTCCGCTCTCGCCGATGTCTTCACCAGCCCAACGATGTACTCGAGCGCAGTGCGGCTCGGCGGGTTCCTTGCCTTTGCCGCGATGGGTGAGTTGGTGGCCGAGAAGGCCGGGACGATCAACATCTCGGTCGAGGGTTCGCTCCTGGCAGGTGCGTTTGCCGGTGCCGTTGGCTACACAATCGCCGATGGTGCCGGGATTTCTGGAGCCGGGGCGGTGTGGTTCGGGCTGGCGGCGGGGGTGTTTGGAGGGGTGCTGGTTGCGCTGATCCAGGCGAACATGAGCCACCGACTGACCGCCGACCAGTTTGTGGTCGGACTCACGGCCAGCATACTTGTCCTCGGTCTCGCCGGTTACCTCAGCGCCAACATGGACCTCGTCACTCGCCGCGCCGAGGTGATCGAGATCCCTCTCCTGGTCGACATCCCGCTGATTGGCCCGGCGCTCTTTGGTCAAACGTGGCCGACCTACCTGCTGTTTCCGCTGATCCCACTCACCTGGTGGCTTCTCTACAAGACGCGATGGGGGCTCGAGGTGCGGGCGGTGGGGGAGAACCCGCAGGCTGCCGACGTGTCCGGCATCGACGTCAACAAGCGGCGCCGCCAGGCGATCTACTACATGGGAATCCTGGCAGGGCTCGGTGGTGCCTTCCTCGTCGTCGGCCAGGTCGGCACCTACGACACAGGAGCGGTCGGAGGGAGAGGCTTCATTGCGATTGCCGCGGTCTATTTCGGCGGGTGGCGACTCGGCGGGGTGTTGCTCGGTGTCTTCGTCTTCGGGCTGGCCGACGCCGCCCGATTGGCAGTGCCGGTGCTCGGCTACCAGCTCAACGCTCAGCTGCTGGCGGCGTTGCCGTACGTCATCACGCTCGTGGTCATGTTCTTCATCACGAAGGCATACCGTCAGCCTGCAGCGTTGTCACGGCCCTTCATCAGGGGTCTGCGTTGACGTCTTTGGCGCGCCGTCCGACTAGTTTGGGGGTTGCATCCGTGCCGGACCGTAGGAACTCTCAACGTGGCTGACCAGGGCGACCACCCGCTGCTCAACTCTCTCGACTTGCCGGGAGACCTCGATGACATGGACACTGAGGAACTCGTCGCGCTGTGCGACGAGATGCGTTCCTACATGCTCGACGTGATCTCGCGTACCGGGGGCCACCTCTCACCGAACCTCGGCGTGGTCGAGTTATCGGTTGCGCTCCACCGCTCCTTTGATAGCCCTCGTGATCGGATCATTTGGGATGTCGGTCACCAGGCCTACGTCCACAAGCTGCTGACGGGCCGCTCGGGTGACTTCGCAACGCTGCGACAGTCGGCCGGGATGTCCGGCTATCCGGCTCGGGCTGAGAGCGTTCACGATCTCGTCGAGAATAGCCACGCCTCGACCTCGCTCAGCTACGCCGCCGGGCTGGCACTGTCGCGGCGCGCCGACGATGACTCGTACACGATTGCGGTGATCGGCGATGGCGCCCTGACCGGCGGCATGGCCTACGAGGCGCTCAATCACATCGCCCAGATTAAACCACCCCGCCTGATCATCATCATCAACGACAACGGTCGTTCCTACGCGCCGACCGTCGGGGGGTTGGCCGAGCATCTCGCCGGGCTGCGGGTCGATCCCACCTACGAGCGCTACAAGGTGCTCCTCGGGCAGTTGGTGCGGGCGATCCCCAAGGTGGGCGATGCCGCCGATGAAGCAATGCGGCGGGTCAAGGAGAGCCTCAAGCAGATCGTCCAGCCGTCGACGTTCTTCGACGTGCTGGGCCTCAAGTATGCCGGCCCCATCGACGGTCACGATCTCGAACTGCTGGACTCGACCCTCGAGCGGGCCAAGCAGATCAACGAACCGGTCGTTATCCACGTTGTCACCGAGAAGGGTCGCGGGTACGAACCGGCGGTCCTCGATCAGCGCGACAAGCTCCACGGTGTCGGCGCTTTCGACCTCGATTCCGGTGCGCCTCTGTCGAAGCGTCTCGGCTACACCGATGTGGTCGAAGCGGCCGTTACTGATGCGGCTACCCGCCGCCCCGAAGTTGTGGCCATCACCGCCGCCATGGCCACGGCCGCGGGCCTCGGCACGTTGGCCGAAACCCAGCCGCATCGTGTCATCGACGTCGGTCTCTGCGAGCAGCACGCCGTCACCTTGGCGGCCGGTTTGGCGATGGGCGGGATGCGTCCCATCGTGTGCATCTATTCGACCTTCCTGCAGCGTGCCTTCGACCAGGTGCTGATGGACGTGGCTCTACACGATCAACCGGTCGTCTTCATGCTCGACCGCGCCGGCGTGACGGGACCGGACGGCCCGTCGCACCACGGCGTGTTCGACCTTGCCTACCTGCGGATGATTCCCGGGCTTTCGATCGCGGCGCCGTCGACCGGCGAGGAGTTGTGTGGCCTGCTCGAGACGGCACTCGACCAGCCGGGTCCGGTGGCGATCAGGTATCCGAAGGCCTCGGTCGAAGGTATTCCCGCCCTGCCGGTCGAACCGGTGCCGTTTGGCGAGTGGGAGGTGCAGCGCGAGGGGGAGGAGGTCCTCTTCCTGGCCGTCGGCCGGATGGTTGCCGAGGCCGCCAAGGCGGCGACCTTGCTAGAGGAACAAGGCGTGTCGTGCGGCGTGGTCAATGCTCGCTGGGTGAAGCCGATGGACTCGCGCCTCGTCGAATGGGTCGAGGGCTACGACCGGGTGGTGACGGTCGAGGACAATGTGATCACCGGTGGGTTTGGTGCTGCAGTGCTCGAGACGTTGTCGCCGCTGGGACTGGCCGGCAAGGTTCACGTGATGGGGCTGCCCAGCGAGTTCCTGCCGTCCGGAGACCCGGGCTGGCTGATGTCGACCCGTGGCCTGGTGGCCGACGAGATTGCTGCCGCGGTCGCGGCCCGCAACTGAGGACGGGTTGGCTCGGACGGCAGGAGCCGCATAGGATCCGGCCATGGCCGATCAAGTCACCGAGAAACTCACGCCGCGGGAGAAGCGTCGCTCCGATCCTGACCGGGTACTGACTCTCACCGACGGTGTCTTCGCCATCATCATCACCATTCTGGTGCTCGACCTGAAGGTCCCGGATCTCGGGTCAGGCCAATCGCTGGGCGAGTCGCTCTCCGAGATGCGACCGACCTTCGTTGCCTTCGTCATCAGCTTCCTGCTCGTCGGCCTGTACTGGACGCTGCACCGCAGCATGTTTGCCGAGGTCCGCTACGTGGACACCAAGGCGGTCTGGCTCAACCTGTTGTTCCTTCTGCCGACCTCGATGATTCCGTTCGCGGCGTCGGTGGTCGGTGAATACGAGAACAATGCCGCCGCGCTTCACCTTTACGGGGCGGTGCTCATCCTGGCCACGTTGATGCGGTTGGCCCTCTACTGGTACCTGACGCGGCACCCAGGCCTGATGTGGGAACCCGCTACTCGCCAATCCCGCAGACTGGGCACAGTCCTTGCCCTCGCCCCAGTGGTGATCTACGCCATCGCGATGGCGGTGGCGACTTTGGCGCCGACTCTCAGCCTGATGCTGTACTTCGCGCTTCCGTTGCTCTATCTCGGCGCGGTCGCCGTCCTCAAGGCGGATCCGCGCACCAAGGTCGCCGCGGCGGATCTTTCCTAGGAAACTGTTGATAATTGGGGTGCGGGCTCGCCCCGGCCACGAACTGCCTGGTCACGGCCATCGTGGTGAGCCCAAACTGAAGGCATACGGCGTGCTGTTCGGCAGTTTGGCGGCGGGGAGCGTCGAGATGGTCGGGTTAGTCATCGCGTTGTCGGCTGGTCGACACCCCGGTGGCGATGAGAGCGGCGATTCCCAGGATGAGCAACACCCAGGCGAGGGGAGCTGATCCGTCGGTTGTGATCATGATGACGGAGTAGACGGCGATCAACCCGATGCCGATCCCTAGTCCGAGGCGTTGTGTGGTGCGTTGATCCATGTCCAACCTCCGGGGTGTGTTCAGACAAGTGAACATACGGCGAGAAGTCCTCATGTTCAAACGACCCAAACATCAGTGCTCCGGCTTGAACATGCATCACTCAGCTCCGTTCGGTCGCCCGAGCGATACCATTCGACGCTGCCGCCGGGACGAGGTACCACCATGCAGGAAACGACGATCACTTTCCCCTCCGGCGATATCACGATGGCCGGTTCGCTTGCTGTCCCAAACGGCGATGCCCCGTATCCGACGGCGTTGCTGATCGCCGGTTCCGGTCCACTCGACCGTGACGCCAACCACAAGAAGATGGCGCTCAACCTCAGCCGGGACCTCGCACAAGGTCTCGCCGATGCCGGGTGGGCATCGCTGCGCTTTGACAAGCGGGGGATCGGCGAGTCCGGTGGTGACTACATGAGCGCCGGGCTGTTTGACGAACTGGCCGACGTGGAGGCCGCCTACGACTGGTTGGGCAAGCGGCCCGAGACTAGGCCGCTCGTGGCCGTCGGCCACAGCGTCGGCTCGCTCATGGCTGCCGAGTTGGCCGGGAGGAAGCCGGACCTCGCCGGCGCGGTGCTGCTGTCGACCACGACGAAATCGGGGGAGGAGACGCTGCGCTGGCAGACAGCACAGATGGCCGACCACATCGTCCCGCCGTACGTGAACGCAGCGTTGAGACTGTTCCGCACCAGCGTGGTCAAACAGCAGGCGAAGGCCATGGCCAAGCTGAAGACGACAACCACCGACGTTGTCAGGATCCAGATGGTCAAGACCAACGCTAGGTGGATGCGGGAGTTCATTGGGTACGACCCGGTTCCGGCCCTCGGTCGCGTGCAGGCCCCCTTGCTCGCCATCACCGGCTCCAAGGACGTGCAGGTGGACGTCGCCGACCTGGCGACGGTGGCAGAGGTTGTTCCCGGCGCAGAAGTGGTTGCCGTCGAGGACGTCGACCACCTGCTCCGCTACGAGCCGAGCGCCATCTCCAACCCGCGCTTCTACAAGAAGCAATTCGCCAAACCGATCGACCCGAGAGTGGTCGAGACCCTCACCACCTGGCTAGACCCGTTCTTGCGTGGCTGAGGTCCCAAAAAGGGCGCGCTAGCCACGCCAGAACGGGGGAGGTCGTGCCGGTGTCCGCTTCTTGCGTGGCTGGGGTACCAAAAAGGGCGCGGTGGCCACGCCGGAACGGGGGAGGCTGTGCCGGTGTCCGCTGTTGGATGTGTCGTTGCTCCGGAGTGGTCCGCCGCGATCCACGCCGAGGCTCCGTCGCTGGAGCCAACGTCGGTCTGGACCATGTGGCGCACGTACTCATCTTGATCGGATGACAGAATCCAGGCGGAGGTGCTAGATTCCTGGCATGTCGTCATTGCAATCGCTGCGTGAGGCCGCCGGGCTCACGCAGACCGAGTTGGCCGCTCGAGCCGGGGTGAGCCGGCAAGCGATCGGTGCTGTGGAAGCGGGTCGCCACCTGCCCCGGGTGGACGCCGCGCTGGCGCTAGCTGCTGCGCTCGCAGTCGACGTTGAGGATCTCTTTGCTCCGGAGCTTGTTGCTGCCGATGTGATCACCGGCGCCGTAGCCGCCGACGGGTCGTCGGTGCGGGTTGGCCGCGTGGGAAACAGGTCGGTGACTGCTCCCGCCCGGGTGGGCGCCCAAGGTTGGGACGTCGCCGATGGCACCATCGAGGCGGGAATGCTGCGCACGTTCGGCCACCACGCCCCGGGCTTGGTCGTCGCCGGCTGCGAGCCGGGTCTAGAAGTTCTCGAGCGGTTGCTTCGTGAGGCCGGCATGGGTGCCGTTGCCGCCACCGGATCGAGCGCCACCGCCATAGCGGCGTTGGAAGCCGGTCGGGTGCACGCCGCCGTCGTCCATGGACCCGAGAGTCGCCACGTCGCCGAACCTCGCGGCGTCGCGGTCGAACGGTTCCGGGTGGGCCGCTGGCAGGTGGGCCTGGCGGCTCCAGGTGACGTCGGAGCGGGATGGTGGAACGAGGCCCTCTCTGGACGAACGCCGGTCGTGCAGCGGGAACAGGGTGCCGGGGTGCAACGGGCCTTCGAGGGAGCGGTTGACGCGGGTCGGCTTCCCGTGCCGGGCCCACGGGTCGGTACTCACTTGGAGGCCGCTCGCCGGTCGATGATCTCCGGTGTGCCGGCGGTGACGATTGAACCGGCGGCGCTGGCGGTGGGTGCGACCTTTCATCCGCTCGAAATCCACGAGGCCCAACTGTGGGTGTCGACCCAATGGCTCAACGACCGGGTCGTGACGGAGGCGCTCAACGTGATCGTCGGCCAGTCGTTCCAGGCACGGCTCGCGTCCGTCGGAGGATACGACCTCACCGGCTCCGGAAGCCGGATCGCGTGATACGGCCGCGCCGAGGGCAGCTCCCGCGAGTTGCGCTGCTTGCGTTCCTGGCCCTTGCCCTCGTCGCCGCGGCGTGCAGCAGCGGGAGCACGACTGCCGAGAGCGTGATCCTCGTTTCGGCGGCGGCGTCGCTGACCAATGCCTTCGCCGAGATCGAGACGGCGTTCGAGGTGGCCAATCCCGGGGTCGATGTGGTGCTGAACCTCGGGGGCAGCTCGGTCCTGCGCGAGCAGATCCTCGAGGGTGCGCCTGCCGACGTCTTTGCTTCGGCGGATGTCACCAACATGAACCTCGTCGTGAGTGGCGGCGTGGCCGACTCCCCGCAGGTCTTTGCGACGAACCAACTCCAGATCGCGGTACCGCTCGGCAATCCGGGAGATGTCACCGGCATCGCCGACCTCGCCGACGAGCAGTTGTTGGTCGGGTTGTGTGCCTCGGGCGTGCCGTGCGGGGATCTCGCGGGGGAGGCGCTCAAGCGAGCTGGGGTGGCTGCTGCGGTCGACACCCATGAACCCAACGTGAAGGCGCTGCTCACCAAGGTCGAATCAGGTGACCTCGACGCCGGCGTGGTCTACGTGACGGACGTCGCGGGATCTGAAGCGGTGACCGGTATCGATATCCCTGCGAGCGCCAACGTGACAGCCGGGTACCCAATTGCGGCAACCACCGGTGGGGACAATCCCGACGGCGCTGCCGCCTTTGTGGCCTTTGTGCTTTCGGCCGACGGGCAGGCGATTCTGGCGCGGCACGGGTTTGGGACGCCATGACTGATCGCGCCGCAGAGGTCCGCAGGAAGGCCAGTCGGCCACCGGCGTTGGTGATGGTGCTGGCCCTTGCAGGCCTAGCTGTATTTGTCGTGCCGCTCCTGGGTCTGCTGGCGCGTACCCCGTGGCAGGACCTGCCTCAGTTGCTGACCGAGGACGTTGTGGCCGACGCACTGCGGCTTTCGCTGATCGCCTCGCTCGGGGCAACTGCGATCTCCACAGTCATCGGGGTGCCGCTGGCCTTGGTCTTGGCCCGGGTCGACTTCCCGGGCCGGCCCATCGTGCGGGGCCTCGTCCTCCTGCCGCTGGTGATCCCGCCCGTGGTGGGTGGCGCCGCCCTGTTGTTTGCCTTGGGGCGGCGAGGAGTGATCGGCGCACCGCTGTACGAGGCGACCGGCCTGGTCCTGCCCTTCTCGACGTGGGGCGTCATCATTGCGACCACGTTCGTTGCGATGCCGTTTCTCGTGATCACCGTGGAGGGGGCGCTGCGCAACCTCGACCCTCGATTTGAGGGCGCGGCGGCCAGCCTCGGTGCGGGACGGTGGACGGTGCTGCGTCGGGTTACCTTGCCGATGATTGCTCCCTCTCTGGCCGCTGGACTGCTGCTCACCTGGGCTCGGGCCTTGGGGGAGTTCGGTGCCACGATCACCTTTGCCGGCAATCTGCAGGGCCGCACCCAGACCTTGCCGCTGGCGGTGTTCGTTGCTCTGGAGAGTGATCGAGACACAGCGGTGGCGCTGAGCCTGATCATGGTCGCGATTTCGTTGACGGTGCTCGTGGTGCTGCGCGAGCGCTGGTGGCGGTCAGGATGAATTCAGGTCTCGACGCACATCTGGTCGCCGGTCGTGAGAATGGGTTTACAGTCGATGTCCGGCTCGAGGTCGCGCCCGGCCATACCGCAGCGTTGCTCGGGCCGAACGGCGCCGGCAAGTCGACGGTGGTTAGCGTTCTCGCTGGGCTCATGCCGCTGGATGCCGGGCAGATCTCGCTCGATGGCCGGGCCTTGGACGATCCGGCACGGAGCCTGTTCGTTCCGCCCGAGGAGCGCGGGATCGGGGTGGTCTTCCAGGACTACGTGCTGTTTCCCCACCTGACGGTATCGGAGAACGTGGCGTTTGGCTTGCGCAGCCGCAAGGTCCCCCGGCACGAGGCCGCCGACCGGGCGGCACAATGGCTGGAGCGTCTTGGTCTCGCCGGGATGGGCGATCGCAAGCCACGTGACCTCTCCGGAGGCCAAGCGCAGCGGGTCGCCCTGGCCAGAGCGTTGATTGCCGAGCCGCTGCTGCTGTTGCTCGATGAACCTCTTGCCGCGCTCGACGCCACCACTCGGGTCGAGTTGCGTCGCACGCTCGACGACCATCTAGAGCACTTCGCGGGTCCAAGGCTCTTGATCACCCATGACCCGACCGAAGCGTTCCTGCTCGCCGACCAGGTCCATGTGATGGAGGACGGCGCCGTCACCCAGGTGGGAACCGCCGACGACATCAGGCTGCGACCCCGCACCCCCTACATCGCCGACCTGGCGGGCTCGAACCTGGTGGAGGGAACCGCATCCAACGGCATCGTTGCCACCACCACCCACGATCTCCACGTCGGTGACACCCATATTGCCGGAACCGTCCTCGCCACCATCCACCCCAGGGCGATCTCGATCCATCGTCATCAGCCGGAAGGCAGCCCACGCAACACGTGGGAGACGGCGGTGATCCGGATCGAGCACTACGGCGACCGGGTTCGCCTCCAAACCGGTGACCCGCTGGCATTGACGGCGGAGATCACTCCGAACGCGGTGGAAGCGTTGGCACTCGTCGAAGGTGCTTCGGTGTGGGTGTCGATCAAGGCCACCGAGATTGGCGTCGAAGCCGACTGACCTGCGTCAGGTTCCGTCGTCAAAGGGCCGGAGCGAGGTGTGTAGCGAGATGGCGGCGATCAGATCAGGGCCGTCGTCGGTGCCGATACGAAACACACGTCCGGATTTGAGTTCGAGCTCGACTGCGTCGAGACCCCACACGTTGTACAAGGTTCCGTTGGGGATCCAGCGCAGCCCAAACCCGTACCACCACTTGTTGCGGACCTGGCGGACAGCGGTGATGTCGAGCACGTTGATCGACCGGCGCGGCCACCCGAGGCCGAAGGCGGCATCGACGGTGCCGGCCGCAACGGTGACGGTGAGGCGGTTGAAGATGAGCGCAAGTCCGGCGATGAAGATGAACAGGGCGTATCCCCACCACCCTTGGTCTTCGCCCTCGCTCACGATGCCCACAAGTCCGATGACGATGAGAAACACGCCGATCGCCAGGATGACGGCGGCAGTACTCGTTTGGGTGTGTTCGTAGTCCAAGGCGCTCCGGTTCGTGAGACGGATGCTCCATTGCATGGTATCGAGACGGGCCCGTCGGGAGAACTCCATCAACAGACTCGGCTCATGGACCTCGTCACCATGAGCTATCGGCCCGGCCGGACTACCGGCGGCTTCAGGAGATGTTATCGGGCGGGTGAACTCTCGAGTTCTCCGACCACAGTTTCGAGGGTGGGAAGGAGCGCGTCGGACCAGGCCCGGTGCCCGGCGGGGCTCGGGTGGAACAGGTCGGGAGCGAACATGTGGATGCCGCTGTTGAAGGGCTCGGTGGTTTGGTTCCACTGATCGACCTTGGCGACTCCGTAGCGCGCCGCAACACGACGGTGCACCCAGTCGGCGATGTGCCCCGACCACCAGGCGAACCGGTCAAGCGGAAATGGAACCCGGGGGATGGAACCCAAATCGCCTACTCCGAAGAGGACCACGGAACGGGCGACCACATTGAGCCGAGCCACAATCTCGTCGAGGCGTCGTTCGAAACGCCAGATGGGAACCAGGTTGAGTACGTCGTTTGATCCGACAGAGATGATTGCGACGTCCCACTCCGAGCTGAGGGCTGCCGGCAGTTGATCCTCGAGCACATCGAGTGATCGTGCTCCGCCGACCGCAAAACAGGTGAGCTCGATCCGGTAGCGGTCCTCGAACTGGCGAGCACATATCCTGGCCCAACTGTCGTCGGGGTCGTCGAGCCCGGGGGCGGTCACCGTTGAATCGCCGAGAATTGCGATGCGCAACGTTGGCAGCCCCGGGGCGCCGAAGCTGCCGGAGGGGTCGAGTCCATCGAATGAAGGCACTCCACGGAACCTGGCGTAGGCAGCCTGGCCGGCGACGGTCACTGCGCCGAAAACGAGACCACGTCGGACGATCCTGACCATGGCGGCTGATTGTACCGAGCGGTTGGAGGTCAATCGCCGACTACGTGGCGCGGTCGGCGGTCTAAGGTCGGGGGCCTGCCGTTGCGGTTTGG
>Ga0209567_10001687_pt1 | contig 11123 bp, 11 predicted proteins | sample COG_12_FD_184756 | JGI IMG/M metagenome (GOLD analysis project Ga0209567, IMG submission 184756) | Pelagic marine sediment microbial communities from the LTER site Helgoland, North Sea, for post-phytoplankton bloom and carbon turnover... | ecosystem: Environmental > Aquatic > Marine > Neritic...
GAACAGGCGCATCAGGACCTGGGCGAACGAGATCTCTGCGAGCGGCTTGTTGAATATCGGTTCGCAGACGGTGCGCACGGCCGTTTCGAGCTGGTCGATGCGTGTGCCCGACGGCACCCAGCCCGAATCGAGGTGCAGTTTCGCGATGCGGTGGTAGTCGCGATCGAAAAAAGCCAGGAAGTTTTCGGCCAGGTAGCGCTGGTCCTCGGGACTCAGCGTGCCGACGATGCCGAAATCCACGGCGGCATACTTCGGGTGTTCGGGGTCGGTCGTGATAACGAAGATGTTCCCGGGGTGCATGTCGGCGTGGAAGAAGTTGTGGCGAAACACCTGCGTGAAGAAAATCTCCACGCCGTTTTCGGCCAGCACCTGGATGTTCGTACCGGCTTCGCGCAGGGACTTCATGTCGCTGATCGGTGTGCCGAAGATCCGCTCCTGCACGAGCACCTCGGGGCGGCAGTAGTCCCAATAGATATCGGGTACGTATAGCATCTCCGAGCCCGCAAAGTTGCGCTTGAGTTGCGCCGTGTTGGCAGCCTCGCGCATGAGATCGAGCTCATCGATGATCGTGTGCTCGTACTCGTCGACGACCTCCAGCGGCTTCAGGCGCTTGCCATGTTCCCAGTAACGGTCGGCCAGCCCCGCGAGCATGCGCAGCACGGCCAGGTCGCGTTCGATCTGATCCTGGACCCCCGGGCGCAATACCTTGACGATAATCTCGGTACCATCCCTGAGTTTCGCCGTATGCACCTGCGCGATCGATGCGGCAGCGAGCGGCTCTACGTCAAAGCGCTCGAATACCTGGTCGGCGGGCTGCCCATAGGCGCCGTTGAGGATTTCGAGTACCTGCTCGACCGGGAACGGTGGCACGGCGTCCTGGAGCTTGGCGAGCTCGTCGGCGATATCCGCGGGCAACAGGTCGCGGCGCGTCGATATGGCCTGGCCGAACTTCACGAAAATAGGACCGAGTTCCTCCAGCGCCAGGCGAATGCGTTCGCCGACCGGCGCCGAGATGTCGCGGCTCCGCGGGGCAAGATAGAACAGGAACCTGAGCGGACGCAGCAGGTGTGTCTCCTTGATGATCTCGTCCAGCCCGTACTTCACGAGTACGCGCTGGATAGCGATCATCCGGAAAATCGTGCGGCTGCGCGTCATCGTCAGCCGTCGTCCCGGAGCCGGTTAATGCGGGCCTCGAGCCGGTCGACGTCATCGCGTAGCGCGTCGACATCGCTCGCAAAATGATCGACTTCGTAGCGGCTGGGCACATCGCGACTTTCTTCCTGCAGGTACTCGCGGATGTTCGCTTCCATCGTGGAACGTGCCTCGCGTGTCCAGCGACCGAAGCCCCTGGCGAGTTCGCCGAGTCGGTGCGCCGCGATATCGCCGACGACTCCCGACAGTTCCTCCTCGATGTCGGGCTTCGCGTAGTTGAGGAGTTGCTGAAACTGCTCGGCGAGGACGGGGTCACCGGCAAGCTCGAGTTCACCGGCGCGAATGGCGCTGGCACCCGACTCCCCTGCCATCCGCGCCAGCGTAACGAGCGAACCGCTGATCAGGACATCCGGCTCGGTTTCCAGGTCTGTCGCGAGTTCGAGCATCTCGTCGTGCACGATGAACCAGGCCGCGAGCGCGGTGTCGCGAACCCGAATGGCGACAACGGTGCCATCCAGCTTGCGGCATAGTTCCCGTGCCGGCGTCGTCGCACGGATATTCCGATTGAGGACGTTGGCAATCGGGCGCAGCGCGGCTTCGAGCGGGTTCATCGCCGTTCAGACCCGGTAACCGACATGCAGCGCAACGATGCCGGCCGCCAGGTTGTGATAGCGGCATCGTTCGAACCCGGCGCCCTCCATCATGCCCTTGAGCGTTTCCTGGTCGGGATGCATGCGAATCGACTCGGCGAGGTATTGGTAGCTGTCGGGGTCGTTGGCGACGAGCTTGCCCAGTGTCGGCAGCACCTTGAACGAGTACAGGTCGTAGGCAGGTTTGATCGCTTTGTTCGGCTCCGAGAATTCCAGAATCATGGCCTTGCCGCCCGGCCGCAGTGTGCGGTACATGGAGCGCAGTGCCGCATCCTTGTCGGTGACGTTGCGCAGGCCGAACGCGATCGCGATGCAGTCGAAGGTCCTGTCCGCGAAAGGCAGATGCTGCGCATCGACCTGTGCGATCGACAGGTTGCCCGCGACGCCCGCATCAACCAGGCGTGAGCGGCCCTGCCGCAGCATCGCCGCGTTGATATCGGCCAGGACGACCAGGCCGCTCTTGCCTACCTTTCGCGAAAAGGCGCGTGCGAGGTCACCCGTGCCACCCGCGAGGTCGAGAACCACGTCGCCGCTTTTCAGCGCAGCCTGGTCGACCGTGAAACGCTTCCAGAGCCGGTGCAGGCCTGCCGACATGAGGTCGTTCATGATGTCGTATCGGGTCGCGACGGAGTCGAACACCTCGCGCACGAGGCCCGCTTTTTCGTCGGGCGCTACGGACTGGAAACCGAAGTGCGTCGTGTCGTCGTGTGGCTTGGCCATGGAGTGCGAGGATACCCCTCCGCCCTACAAAATGTAACGGCTCAGGTCCTCATCCTGTGACAGCTCGGCCAGGTGATCGTCGACGTACGCCGCGTCCACAGTGAGCGTGGTTCCGCTCTTGTCGGACGCTTCGAACGACACGGTCTCGAGCAGTCTTTCCATGACCGTGTGCAAGCGGCGGGCACCGATATTCTCGGTGTTCTCGTTGACCTCGTACGCCACTTCGGCAATTCGCCGAACGCCACATTCATCGAACTCCACGCTAACTTCCTCGGTGCCGAGGAGGGCGCTGTATTGCAGCGTCAGTGACGCGTCGGGTTCCGTCAGGATGCGCACGAAGTCTTCGGTCGTCAGCGACTTCAGCTCGACGCGGATCGGGAAACGGCCCTGCAGTTCGGGGATCAGGTCGGATGGCTTCGACACGTTAAATGCACCCGACGCGATGAACAGGATGTGATCGGTCTTCACCATGCCGTACTTGGTATTCACGGTGGAGCCTTCGACGAGCGGCAGCAGGTCCCGCTGCACGCCTTCGCGCGACACGTCCGCGCCCTGGGTGCCGGACTGCCTGGCGACTTTGTCGATCTCGTCGAGGAACACGATACCGTGCTGTTCAACGGCTTCGAGCGCCTGTGTCTTGAGTTCTTCCTCGTCCAGCATCTTCGCGGCTTCTTCGTCTGTCAGGAGGCGAAAAGCCTCTTTCACCTTGAGCTTGCGCGTCTTGCTGCGATTGCCACCGAGGTTCTGGAACATACCCTGCAGCTGGCTCGTCATCTCCTCCATGCCCGGCGGCGCCATAATCTCGACGCCTACGGGCAGCGCCTGGATCTCGATCTCGATTTCCTTGTCGTCGAGCTTGTTCTCGCGGAGCATCTTGCGAAATTTTTGCCGCGTCTCATTGTCCTGTGGCTCGGGCTCGGCCGCGAAACCGACGCCGCGCGACGCCGGCGGCAGCAACGCATCGAGCACGCGTTCTTCGGCCGCGTCCTCGGCGCGGTGGCGGACTTTCACCATTCCGGCTTCGCGCGTCATCTTGATCGACACGTCCATGAGGTCGCGAACGATGCTGTCGACCTCGCGACCGACGTAACCGACCTCGGTGAACTTCGTCGCCTCGACCTTGACGAAGGGCGCTTTCGCGAGGCGCGCAAGCCGCCGCGAAATCTCGGTCTTGCCGACGCCGGTCGGACCGATCATCAGGATGTTCTTGGGCGTAATTTCGCTTCTCAGGGGTTCGCCGACCTGCACGCGGCGCCAGCGGTTCCTGAGCGCGATGGCGACGGCGCGTTTCGCGTCATCCTGGCCGACGATGTGCTTGTCCAGTTCCTGGACAATTTCTCTGGGTGTCATTTGTGACATAGCAATTCTCTGACCGTGGGAGCGGGCGATGCCCGCGACTGCCCTGGAGGGGCACCCCTACAGTTCTTCAATAATGATGTTCTGGTTTGTGAAGACGCAGATCTCGCCGGCGATGTTGAGCGCCTGCTCGGCAATTTCCCGAGCTTCGAGTTCGGTGTTTCTCATGAGCGCCAGTGCCGCCGCCTGGGCATAGGGCCCGCCGGAGCCGATCGCCATCAGGTCGTGTTCGGGTTCGATCACGTCACCGTTACCCGAGACGACGAACGAGCTCTCGGTGTCGGCGACGCACAGCAGGGCCTCGAGACGTCGCAGGCGCCTGTCCGTGCGCCAGTCCTTGGCGAGCTCGATGGCGGCCCGCGTGAGCTTGCCGTACTGCTCGAGCTTCGATTCAAACAGCTCGAACAGCGTGAATGCATCGGCCGTGCCGCCCGCGAAGCCGGCGATCACTTTACCGTTGGCCAGCGGCCGGACCTTGCGGGCGTTGCCCTTCATGATCGTGTTGCCCATGCTGACCTGCCCGTCACCGGCAATGGCGACCTTGCCATTGCGCCGGACCGAGACAATCGTCGTCCCTCGAAATTGTTCCATGGTGTTATTCCTGCTGCGGCGCTTCCGGCTAGTCTTTCTTGCGCGCTCGTGGATGCGTCTGGTCGTATATCTGGGCCAGATGCTGGAAATCAAGGTGAGTATAAACCTGCGTCGTCGAGATGTTGGCGTGCCCCAGCAGCTCCTGCACGCCCCTGAGGTCATGGCTCGATTCCAGCAGGTGAGTTGCGAACGAGTGCCGGAACAGGTGCGGGTAGACGTTGGCGTCGATGCCCTGGCGGCGGGCCCAGTGGCTGACCCGGGCCTGCACCGAGCGCGGGCTTATGCGGGTCCCGCGGTTTGATACGAACAGCGCTTTTTCGTCGACATCGGCCATGCCGGGCCGGGATTGCTGCCATTTCAGCAGCGCTTTGCGCGCATGACGGCCGACAGGGACGATACGATCCTTGTTGCCCTTGCCCGTGACGCGCACCGTGGCGTCCTGCAGGTCGACGTCGCCGCAGTCCAGATCGGTCAGCTCGGCGAGCCTCAGTCCCGACGAATACAACAGTTCGAGGATGGCACGGTCGCGATTGACGATCGGGCTGTCACCCGGAATGTCGAGCAGTCGGGCCATGCGATCGGCGTCCAGGTTGCCAGGCAGTCGTTTGCGCGCTTTCGGCGCAGATACCGACGTGATCGGGTTCTTTTCGACGAATTTCTCGCGAATCAGGTAGCGGAAGAAGGTGCGGGCCGCGGACAGGCGTCGCTGTATGCTCTTCGCGCTCTGGCCCTTCCTGAAGTTCGCGGCCGAATACGAACGTATGTGTTCTTCGTCGAGGCCATCCCAGCCGGAAACACCGCAGCTTGCGGCGAAGTCACGCAGCATTTCGAGGTCGCGCCGGTAATTCTTGCAGGTGAGCGGGCTCAGTCGACGCTCGAACTCGAGGTGCCGGACAAAACGATCGATCCAGCCGGCATCGTCCATGGGCTTAGTAGCGTTTCAGAGCCCCTGCGATGAGATCGCCGAGCCGCGTCAGGAAGTCGATACTCATGCCGGGGTGAAAACGATCGGTATCCACGCTGCCAACCGCCAGGAAGCCGATCTCGGCCCCCTTGCCCAGCGGTACCAGCGCGGCCGAGCCGATTTCCTCGGCATCCTTGTGGAACAGGAACTCGCGTTGCGAGTCGCGGATCCGGCCGCAGCGCGCGCCACTGCCGCCAAGAAACGTCGAAAATGGTTTGAGAGACGAATCCTTGCGCTTTACGACATGGAAAAATCGCCCGACTTCGATGTCTGCGAAAGCCTCGGGCTCGCCAAACACGACGAGCACGGCCTGGTCCGCGTCGAAGCCGCTGCGCATCGCCTCCTCGAGGGCCTCGAGCGTCGACCGCAGGTCGGCAGCCGCAAGCAGCTGCAGCGTCAATTCGTGGATCTTTGCGGACAACAAATCGTTGGCGCGTGCGACTTCAATCAGCTCCTTGAGCTGGCGTTCGAGCTTCAGGTCTTTCTGCCGCAGCATCGAAACCTGCCGTTCCACCAGGGACACGGCGCCGCCGCTCGCATGCGGAAGGTCGAGCGAGCCGAGCAGCTTGGCATTGCGCTCGAAAAAATCGGGATTAGCGGCGAGGTAATCGCGTACCGCCTGTTCCGACAATGGTTCGTCGATGTAATCCGGTTCGGGTTGCGTATTCATAAATCCAGGCTTCCTTCAGAGATCAGTTCGGCGTTTCCTGTCAGCCATACTGTGCCACGGCGCCAGCTTACCATGACTTGGCCGCCCGGCAGCCGCACGCGGACTTCGTCTCCGAGTACTTCGGATCGCTGACCGCAGACGACGGCCGCGCACGCGCCCGTGCCACAGGCCAGTGTCTCGCCGACGCCGCGTTCGTGCACCCGCAGTTCGATGTTCTTACGGTCGATCACGCGCATGAACCCGACGTTCGCACCATTCGGGAATCGTTCGTGACGTTCGATGAGGGGACCGAGCAATGGCACGTCGGCGGTGTTCACGTCGTCTACGGTCAATACGCAGTGCGGGTTGCCCATCGAGACGACCTGTATCGTGAGTTGCTTGTCGCTGACCGCGAGCCGGTAGTGGTCGGCCTCTGCATCGGCGACGAACGGTATGCGCGACGGTTCGAATTCCGGTCGGCCCATGTTGACCGACACGTCCCCGTCGTCGAGCACGCGGGCCTCGACGAGACCGGTCGGACTCTCGAGCACCAGTGACGCCGTTGCGCGCGTTGCCAGCATTTTGGCGACGCAGCGAACACCGTTGCCGCATTGTTCGACTTCGGAGCCGTCCCTGTTGAACACACGGTAACTGGCGGCGTTGTCGGGTTCGAGGGCCTCTGTGACCCACATCAGCTGATCGAAACCGGGCCCGGTTGCATCGTTGCCCAGTGTCCGCAAAGCTTGCGCACTGGGCGGCGCACGATCCTCTCCGCGTTGATCGACGACCAGGATCTTGTTCCCGGTTCCCTGCATTTTTGTGTAGGCAACTTGCATTCGCGCAGTGTAACAGTGGCGTCGATTCAAACATTTGGACTTTTGATGACGGCCTCTGTAGTTTTACATAAACTACCGACCTCAAAACAACATTGCCCTTGGAGAGAGACATGCGGCACATAATGGTTATGAACGCGAAAGGTGGTTGCGGCAAGAGCACCCTCGCGACCAACATCGCTTCCTACTTTGCCAACGAAGGCGCTACCGTTGCCCTTGCTGATTACGACCCGCAGCGTTCCAGCCTCGACTGGCTCGCCCGCCGCCCCGACAATCGTCCTGAAATCATTGGCGTTGCGGCGTTTGAAGACGGTTTCAGGCACGCGCCACGCAACGCCGATTACATCATCGTCGACGCCCCGGCGCGCTCGCACGGCAAGGAACTGACGGAGCTCGTTAAGCATGCCGAAACCATCATCGTGCCCGTGTTGCCGTCGACGATCGACATGCAGGCAACGACCACGTTCCTTGAGGAACTGAAAGCGGTCGGAAAAGTCGCGCGCAAACAGGCGAAGATCGGCACCGTTGCCAATCGCGCCCGTGACAACACGCTGATTTTCGATGACCTCGATGAGTACCTGACCAAGGCACGGGTGCCGTACATCGCCGCTTTGCGCGAGGCACAAAACTACGTACGTGCCTATACGCGCGGCCTCGGTATCTTCGAGCTGCCCGAGTACCTGGCCTGGCCGGATTGGGACGAGTGGGAGCCACTCACGGCGTGGTTGCGCAGCAAGCGCAGCCAACCCTAGCGCGCTTACAAGCTTGCCCGAATGCCGTCCTCGGGATTGGCATAGCGGGGAATCACGCCCAGTACCTCGCGCATTTTTGTCGTGTCGACGACGCGCGAGTCTGACAGGAAAGCCATGCGTTGCCGTGAAAACTGCCGCTCTGCCTCGGCGCGGCTGATCTGCGGCGGTGCGGGCAGATCGAGCTGACGCGCGACGTCGTTCGTGAAAGCCGTCGAGCTGCGGTGATCGCCGTCCCCCACGTTGTAAACGCCGGCCGGGACGCTTTCGTCGAGTGCAGCCACGCAGCAGCGCGCCAGGTCATCGACATGAATCCGGTTGCCCGGGTTGGCATCCGCCTCGGCGATCACCGCTGCACCCGAGCGAATGCGTTCGGTACCCAGCCGACCGGGACCGTAGATGCCCGGCGCCCGCAGGATGACGAGCGCTACGTTATTCTGCCGCGACCAGTTGCTTAGCAGCTCTTCGGCGGCGACCCGGTTAGCTGCCCGCGTATTGGTCGGTTTCAGCGTGCCGGACTCGGTAACGGTTCGACCGCCGTAATCGCCATATACCCCGGTGGTACTGATGTAGACGAATCGAGTCGGCGATACGAGGGGCAGGAAGGTCTTCAGGCGTGCGTCCGGCGGCTCACCGCTGGGCGGGACCGTGTAAATGACGGCATAGCTGGCAGGCAGCTCGAGTGGCAGCTCGGTTGCCGAGTCGAGGTCGAAAGGGAAAAGCGGCCGGTCGGTGTCGACGCACGATCGGCTCAGGGCGGCGACGGCGTCTGCGGGCAGCATCGACAAAATGCGTTGGCCCGTGTAGCCCGCACCCGTCAGCAATACGAACATCGATCCGGCCGCGTCAGGACTGGCCATTGTCCATGTGCGGAATGGCCGGGCGCGGTTCAGCCGCGACCATGCCGAGGCCGTCGCGATAGGCATTGGCCGCCGCGTCCGCTTCGCCCATCTGGTTCAGAAGGCCGCCGTATTCCTGGTAGGCCTCGGGTGTCGGCCGCAGGCTGAGCACGGTCTCCAGGTAGCTGCGCGCCTTACCCCAGAGCTCATTGCGCAGGCAAAGCCGCGCCGCGGTCAGCAACAGGTCGGGATCGTCACCGTGGTTTTTCAACCAGCCCTCGGCGCGCTTCAGCTGCCTGGTCGTATCGCTCGATTCCACGAGGCCAAAAAGCCGCACGAGCGGGCCGCGCCAGTCCGAACGCAGCGCCGCCGCCAGTTCCTTCTCCACGCGGTCATGCTCTCCGGCACGCATCAGTCCGCCGTAATAGGCCTCGAGCAGGGAAAGGTCGGATTTGTGCGCACGCGTCACGGCTTTCCAGGCCGTTTCCACGGCGAGGCTGTCCGCGGCACGGTCGAGCGCTTCCTTGCGCACCCGGATCGTCCAGGCGCTGAGTGTCTCCGGCTTGAGCTGCTTGTTGTTCTTCAGGCGCGGCAGCAACTCACCCAGCGCGTCCCAGTCCCCGAGTTTGAAATTCAGGCGGCCGAGCAACGACAAGGCATGGGCGTGATCCTTCGAATTCTCGTCGACGCGTCGCAGCGTCGCGAGGGCCTGCTCGTTCTGGCCTCGATCAAGCTGGAATTCAGCCTGTGTCAGCAGCACGGCGTTCGCGGCTTCGGGCGTTTCCTTGTAGGCAAGTCGCAGCCATTCGTCACGCCGCTCGTCCCGTCCCTGCAGATGCGCCGCGCGAGCAGCCTGCAGGTAGTTGAACAAGGGCGAGTCGCTGGTACTTGCGGCCCTGGCGAGCATCTTCTCGCCGCGCGCGAGATTGCCTTCGGCAACGGCGATCATGCCCCGGGTGAGTTTCTGCCCCGAGCGTGCAGAGCGGTAACGACCCGCGGCCTCACCGAGCCTGCGCGGCGCCAGCACGATCTTGCGGATCAGCCAGACCGTGAAAACCAGCAGGACGGCGAGTCCCAGCAATACGGGCACGGACATTTCGATGACATAGCCGCGGAAATTGATGATGACGTAGCCGGGATCGGCGAGCAGGAAATGCGCCGCGAAGGCGCTCGCGAACAGGGCCAGTACGACGATGATGCCGAATTTCACTGTGAGTTCTCGCGCAATACCTGGAACTGACGCAACAGATCGAGCGATCCGGAGATATCGGGTGCCGTGGTCGCAAAAACATTGCCTCGAATCTCCTCGAGCGTTTCGAGCGCCCCCGCAACCTGCGTGCTGTCGGTGTCGAAGTACCGCCTGAGAAGCGCGCTCGTATCGTCGAGGGACTGTTCGAAAATGGCCTGCTCGCCGCGCAGCAGTGCAAGCCGCGCCGCCTGCAACTGCAGGGCGATGTTATTGCGCAGAAAATACTCGGCATCCGGAGTCAGCAACTCCAGCTTGGCTTCGTCCGGCGGCGTAACCTTGACGAGCCCGGACATGGCGCCTTTAACGGACGACCAGGCACGACCTACGCCGCTTTGCTCCTCGTCGGTTTCCTGCGGCGCTTCCTCGTCAGCAACGGGTGCGCTCCTGACAGGCAGTGATTCGACCACGCGCGACAGGCTGGCAAGCGTCATCGTCGTGCCGGCGATATCGGGCTTTTCCATGACGGCAAGCGCCGCGAGTTCGTCGGCAATGGCGCGGCGCACGTCCGTCAGCCCGGGGTTCGCGAGCTGCGCGACGCGCTCGTCGGCCATCGCAAGCGCCAACGAGGCAAGATGTGGTTTGTTCGCAAGCTGCAGCTGCGCATTGGCAATCTGCATGTAGTACTCGGCCTCGGCCAGCAGCCAGGTATCACGCGCTCCTTCGGAAATCCCGGCCAGCGATGCCACCGAGCTTTCCAGAGAGGACATGCGCGGCGGCAGGGAACTCAAGACGTCGAGGCGTTCCTCGAGTTGCCTCCTGAGGGCGTCGATATCCGCCGACGAGACCGAATCGCGCCCGACGAGCTCGGCGACGAGCGCATCGAGATCGCCGAGCTGCTCGCGGCTGTCGTTCAGCTGGCGCTCGAGCGACGCGATCGTATCGTCGCCTGTGTCGTCGCCTGCCGTGCGCCAGTCCAGGAACAGCGTATAGGCAACGGCGGCCATCGCGACCACGGACACGAGCAGGGCGAGCCACGCGACACCCCGGCCCGCGGCAGGCGCCGTCCTGGCAACCGGCGTTTCCTCCGTGGACGTGGCAGCGCTGCGTTGTTCACTTGCGGGCTTATCGTCGACGGGTTGGTCGACAGGTTGGTCGACAGGTTCGTCCACGGGTTCGTCCACGGGTTGGTCGACGTCTTGCTCTACGGCTGCCTCATCCGCCGGTTCCCCGGCTTCTTCTTCGGCAGTTTCGTCAACGGCCAGGTCTTCCTCGACGTCCTTCTCATCGGCAGCCGTGCTTTCTGCCGCGCCTGGGTCTTGCTGCTTGTCTTTATCGCTCATGGTGCTAGTCCGGGACTCTGGAGTGCGATGATTGCCTGTACCATTTCGCCGGCTTGCGGGCCCGATGAGAGTATCGGTCGGGAAGCAGGGT
>Ga0209567_10001689_pt1 | contig 11105 bp, 14 predicted proteins | sample COG_12_FD_184756 | JGI IMG/M metagenome (GOLD analysis project Ga0209567, IMG submission 184756) | Pelagic marine sediment microbial communities from the LTER site Helgoland, North Sea, for post-phytoplankton bloom and carbon turnover... | ecosystem: Environmental > Aquatic > Marine > Neritic...
ATTGATAGAGCAACGTTAGGTTCATGTTAGTCTATATTTTGTATTGAAGTATTAAGCTGCCAATTTTGACGCAATGTTAGCCACATGTTTACCCTGAAACTGTGCGGCTGCAAGCTCGTTTTCGCTCGGCATTCGGGAACCGTCACCGCCGGCGATGGTTGAAGCACCGTAAGGGGAGCCGCCGGTAATTTCGTCAATCCGCATCTGTCCCTGGAAGGCGTAGGGAAGGCCAACCACCACAAATCCATGATGCAGCAAACTGACATGAAAAGTAAGGATGGTCGACTCCTGTCCGCCGTGCTGGGTGGCACTGCTGGCAAAAACACTGCCGACTTTGCCCACCAGTGCGCCTTCGGCCCACAACGAACCGGTGGCATCCAGAAACTGGCGCATTTGTCCGCACATATTGCCAAAGCGCGTGGGGGTGCCGAAAATCACTGCATCGGCCTGGGCCAGTTCTTCAACGGTGCAGACCGGAACATGTGAAAATGCTTTTTGAGCCTCAACCGCTCCCATATTTTCAAGAACATCCGGCGGCAGGGTTTCCGGCACACGCCGTATTTCTACTTGCGCGCCGGCAACTGCTTTAGCGCCTTCGGCAACCGCGTCTGCCATTTGATATATATGTCCATAAGTAGAATAAAAAACGACTAAAATTTTCATGGTTATTTCCTCCTATTCAATCAGGTGTTTAAATATTTTCATGGGAACCGTCGCAGTAGGGCCCATCATTGGTTCTCTGGCAGTTGCACAGCGTCATCTGCCTTTCAGCCCAAGTTTCTTGCACAATCTTCCCAGGGTTTGTTGCTCTGAAGCTGTCAGTGCATCAAACTGCCGGGTGATCTCAGCGGCGTGGGAAGGAAAAATGCTGGTTATCAGTTTTTTTCCTTTGTCGGTTAGGTGGATAATAAGGAAGCGTCGGTCTGATTGATTACGCTCGCGCCTGACCAGTTCGCGCTTTTCAAGATTATCGATGACCATCGTCATATTGCCGCTGCTTCGAAGAATTTTTTGCCCGATTGCACTCTGGGACATCGGTCCCAGGTGGTAGAGGGCTTCGAGGACGCCGAACTGGCTAAACGTCAGACCTAAGCTTGACAGCTGCCGGTGAGCCCTTGCGGTCACGGATTCTGTGGCGCGCATCAGCTTTACATAAGTTTTTAACGCCCTGGCTTCAGCGGGGTCACAGCGATATTTGGCCGTCATTATTGCCTCAATATTAATTAGTTTAATATTAAGCTAATATGGAATTTTTGATTGTCAAGGAATGGTTGATATTTTGGAATGACCCGATGAGCAGTCTAACAAGATTTGAGGATTTATAGTGGGTGCCAAAAAAAAGCGCTCCGTTTCCTTATTCACTTTCCTGATTTCATCCTTTTAAGATAGGAAGCATGACCACTTATTTTCGATAATTTGAGCTTTCGATCAATTTCGCTGGATCTGATCCACAACAGTCCCTGCTGACCGTCCTTTGAATATTGCAGCATCATATCATTGGGTACGGTAGTCCATAGATATCTCTCGAAGGCTTGGTCGACGCGAAGACCTTTGCCGAATAGCCGAAACACTTCATCGCGCAGGGCGGCGAAATTTGATTGATTTTCGGTCCGAATGGTCACCATGTAGAGTCGGTCCCGCCAGAATTCACAATGGATCGATGACAGCGCAGCTTGGCCGAATTTGATATTTTCTTTTTTGAGCAGATATTCTGCAACACCATCCTGCCTATCTGGGTCCGGTACTTTTTCGAGACCTTTAATAGCGGAAATTTGGGTTCCCCATCGCAGATCACGGAATATTTCGCCGGGGAAAATTTGGCTCTGATCTTTTTTAATTTTCGTTGGCTGAGGAGTTGAGATCGTCTGTGAGGAAAATTCTACCTGAAGACGGGGGGGGGTGGCCTGGGGAGTCGACCTGTCAATTTTGTTTAAATTGGCTTTTTCTTCTTTTTTCAGGTTCAAGTTGCCGGGGCCACTATTCGAATCGCTTTGTATGCATTCTACTTTGCTTTGGGGGATACTGACCCTCATTCCGTGGAAGATGATCCATATTTGACCATTTTCCCGCCACACTTTTTCAACTTCAAATTTTTTGCCGGTTTTTAGGACCACCTCGTCGGCCCGGACGGAAAGCGAAAATATAGCCATGCAAAAAATGATGGCGGGTACAAGATATCTTTTAGGCATCATGTCGGGTATATTATGCTAATTCCTAACTAACGTTGCGCCGAATAGTAATTTATTTTCTTTATGGAGCTATGGCGGAAAACCTGAAACCAATCGATCGAGCTGCATATAACGGAACGGCAAAATTAAAACGTTATTTTGACAAACGCTCTACATGGTCACAATTATTTCAACCCGGCGATTTTTTTGACGGCCCGCGGCCGTATCATTGGAAGTCAAGGGGCGATATTCGCCAAATCCCATGGTTGACAGCCTCTTCGGATCAATGGTGCTTGAGCGCAGCAAAAATTCCGCAACCGACCCGGCGCGGGCCATGGACAAACCCAGGTTCGAGCCAAACAGACCACCCGTCAGGGGGACATTGTCGGTATGGCCGGCGATGATGATTTCACCCCTGGTTTTTGCCAGGACCTCGCCGATTTTGAACAGCAGGGGGATAAAATTGGATTTTAAATCGGCTTTGCCGGTGTCAAAGGTAGCCTCTCCCATCATACGGATGGTGACCTGATTTTCCTCTGCCTCTACCTCCACAAAACCTTTCAGCTCTTCGTACTCATTATCCAACTCATTGACGATCTCTTTTACAACTTCTTCTATCTTAGTGAGAAGAATTGGCTGATCAAATTCTCTGGCGATCATTTTTGAGCCTTTCGGGGATTCGAAGACCGGTTTTTTGCGTTGAATTCCGAAAGCATTTTTTACGGATCCGGAAACCACCCGATACTTGTTGCGGTCCATTTCGGAAAATGACAGCAGAAGTACGAAAAAGCACAGCAGTAGACTCATCAGGTCGCCGAAGGTTACCACCCATGCAGGCGCACCTTCTTCTTCCTCATTGATGGGAGGAGCTTCCTCGCTCACTAGGCACCCCCGCCACTTTTGGCCTTGGGAACGATCTTCAGACGGTCTTTGGGTGAAAGATGGATTTTAAGTGTTTCCTGGAACACCATGCCGGACAGGCCGCGGGCGATACCCAGAGCGGCATCGAGGATCAGATTTTTGGTTATTAGTTCCTGCTGGCTTCTTAACGCAAGTTTATCGGCGAGGGGCAGAAAAATCAGGTTGGCGAGTAGTGCACCATAAAGAGTTGTCAAAAGGGCCACCGCCATGGCCGGCCCGATGTCCTGGGGATTGGCCATGTTGGCCAGCATTTGAACCAGCCCGATGAGTGTTCCGATCATACCGAAGGCGGGGGCCGATGACCCCATCCCTTTGAACACTTTTTGTCCGGTGGTGTGGCGCTGAACCGTCAGGTTGATGTCCTTTTTCAGCAACTCCTTAATCTGGTTTTCGTCGAAACCATCAGCCAAAAACTGAAAGGCTTTGGCGGCAAACACGTCATCCGGTGCCTCATTTTCCAACGCCATCAACCCGCGCTCCTTGGCGACCTTGGCAATCGAAACCATTTTTTCCATGATCTCATCGGGCGGATTAATCTTCACCATAAAGGCCTTCATTGCCACGCTGACCGAATTGATGACATCGGTCATGGTGAATTTGATAAAACAGGTGGCAAAGGTCCCTCCGACGACGATTAACAATCCCGGTATATTAAGGAAGATGGTTGGACTGCCACCGGTAACAATGGCCAATAAAATCAGAATTGTTCCGCCGACCAGGCCTATAATAGTTGCAATATCCATATTAGCAGTTCCAGAAAAACGACGATGCCAAATCCGATATATGAATCATATATCCGTAGATCTAACTAAAATTATTAGAAATCGTTATGAGAATAATTGGGATGTAACGATTTAACCCGCTGCCTTTTAAAAAAATCGGTTAAAAATTGTATCGGCCGATCGGGTCAAAACTTAAATGAAAACAATAATTAATTCACACAATTTTTGGGAGCTTTTCTTATATTGACTTATCCATTGAATTGATCCTATCATTATAATAAAAAACACCCTGGCAGACTAACTCTAGCATAAGGAGCAGACCGGAGAATTCTTATGATTCGAATCTGGTATATAGTTTTATGCCTGCTTATTTTGGTCCAGCCGTCAATGGCCGGCGATAAGCGTGATGCCGAAGAAATCGTAAAGCGCAAGTTGGATGCCGTTTTCGCGGTATTGCAGAAAAAAGACCTCGACCAGCAGGCTAAGAAAATAGAGATTAACGAAATCGTCACCCCGATGTTTGACTTTGCGCTGATGGCCAAGCTGACGTTGGGCAGAAAATATTGGCCCAATCTGTCCCGGGAGAAAAAAGAGAAATTCACCCAGCTTTATATCGAGCTTCTAAAAACGTCATATCTGGACAAACTGGCGCTTTATACAGATGAAAAGATAATTTTTGAGCCGCCTGCTCAGGTTAAGAAAAAAGTTCAGATCCCCACTCAGTTAGTTTCAAAGGACCGAAGAACTTCCATCCTATACAAGCTCTATAAACCGGCTGACGACTGGAAGGTCTACGATCTGGAAATCCAGGGCGTCAGCATTATTCGAAGCTATCGATCTCAATTTGGTGAGATCCTGCAGAGCGGGACGATTGATGATCTGTTGCTGAAGATGGAAAGGCCGGCTGATAGCTAGTAGAAGTGGTTTCAAAACCACTTCTATAGATTTGCTAACCTCAATCTGCGATTAAAACTGAACATATGACCAAACGTCATTCCTTTCTGACAGGATTTTATGACAGACTGATCCTCAAACGTCCGGGAATCATCATCCTCTGCATTCTGGCAGCAATCGCTTTTCTGGGTTATAAAGCCAGGGATTTCCAACTGGACGCCTCCGCCGAAACCCTGCTTCTTGAATCTGATGAAGACCTGCGATATTCACGTATTATCAAATCCCGTTACGGGGGCTATGATTATTTGTTGATGACCTTTACCCCCAAATCCGATATGTTTTCAGATAAGACATTGGCCGATCTGGCACGGTTGAAGAAGGAATTAATGCAGCTGAATTCAGTATCGTCGGTTGTTACCATTCTGGACATCCCGCTGCTGGAAAGCCCGCCGGTGCCGGTCAAAGAGTTGGCCTCCAAACTTCAAACCCTCCAGTCGCCAGGGGTAGATCGCAAACTGGCCCGGGTGGAGTTGCAAAACAGCCCGATTTACCGGAACCTTCTGATCAGCCCCGATCTTAAAACCACCGCCCTTCAGATTAACTTCTGGACCGACGAGATTTATACCGACTTAATTGGCCGTCGCGACCGTATTCTGGCAGAACAGATCACCGGCCCTCTGATGCCGGCCGAGATTGCCGAGTTAAAAAAAATTGACACAGATTTAAAAAAGAGCAGAGACGAACGAAAAAAAGGTCGGCATCAGGATATCGCAAGAATCCGTGCCATTATGGACAGCTACCGTCAGGAGGCCCAGCTCTTCCTGGGCGGTATCAGCATGATCGCCGATGATCTTATCAGCTTTATCAAAAACGACCTGAAGATCTTCGGCCTCGGGGTCCTGTTATTTTTGATCGTCGCCCTGGGCTTTATCTTTAAAAGTAAGCGCTGGGTGATTTTACCGATTCTTAGCTGCGCCTTTTCGGCCATTGCCATGATGGGGCTACTGGGTATGTTTGGCTGGCAGGTGACGGTCATATCCTCCAACTTCATTTCCCTGCAGCTAATCATCACCATGGCGATTACGATCCATTTGATTGTGCGTTACCGGGACCTCGCCTTAAGCAATCCCCGGGCAACGCATCGTGAATTGATAGATCAGACTATTCGCTTGATGGTAACTCCCTGCCTGTTTGCCGCCCTGACAACCATTGCCGGGTTTGGCTCCTTGATGCTCTGCGATATCCTACCGGTCAGAACCTTCGGTTGGATGATGATCGCCGGAATTGGCGTTTCTTTGGTGGTAACCTTTCTGCTTTTTCCCGCCGGTTTGATGCTGGTGGCCAAAAAGACACCCAGGGTCATAAAAAAGTCAAAATATTCATTGACGTCTTTCCTGGCCGGATTGACCGAAAACCACGGAAGAGCAGTGCTGGCCTTCAGTGCTGCACTTTTTATCCTAAGTGCAATCGGTATCTCCAGGCTGGTCGTTGAAAACAGCTTCATCGACTATTTTAAAGACACCACTGAGATCCACCAGGGCATGAAAGTCATTGACCAGAGCCTGGGCGGCACTACTCCTCTGGATGTGATAATCGAAATAGAGGCCACCAATGTCCCGACACAGGCTTCGGAATCGGTGGAAGTTGCCACCGATGGCGGCGAGTTTGACGAGTTTGATGAATTTGAAGAAAAAGAAAATGACGGTCGATACTGGTTTACTTCCGACCGGATGGCATTGGTTAAAAAAATCCATGACTATCTGGAAAGCGTACCGGAAATTGGTAAGGTTTTGTCTCTGGGAACCATGTTGAAGATTGCGGAGAAGTTAAATCAGGGCAAACCGCTGGATAATTTCCAACTTGCCCTGCTTTACGGTGAATTGCCGGACCGCTTTAAAGCATTGGTCTTAGATCCCTATGTATCGGTGGAAGACAATCAGTTGCGATTTTCCGTGCGGGTCAAGGATTCCGAAAAATCTTTAAAGCGTGACGCTTTACTCAAAAAAATCCGTCATGATCTGATCGACAAACTGGGCTTAAAAGAGAAGAATGTTCATCTGGCGGGTTTGCTGGTGCTATATAACAATATGCTGCAGAGCCTGTTCGAGTCTCAGATTTTGACGCTGGGAGTGGTTGTCATGGTGCTGTTGGCCATGTTTTTGCTTCTTTTTAAATCATTTAAACTAGCACTGATTGCCCTGGCGCCAAATCTGCTGGCGATCGGAGCTGTTTTAGGGTTCATGGGCTGGACCCATATTCCACTGGATATGATGACCATCACCATCGCGGCCATCAGTATTGGAATTGCTGTTGATAACACGATTCACTATATCTATAGATTCAGAAATGAGTTCAAGATCAGCCGGAATTACATCAAGACAATGCATTACTGTCACGGCAGCATCGGCTACGCCATGTACTACACATCGGTGACGATCATTATCGGTTTTTCTATTCTGGCCCTTTCCAATTTCCTTCCCACTATATACTTTGGACTGCTGACTGGATTGGCCATGCTGATTGCCTTGTTGGCCGCCCTGACCCTGCTGCCTCAGCTGCTGATAGTTTTTAAACCGTATGGACCTGAAAGAGGCTAGAATCCAAACGATATTCTCTGTATCTTTCCCCAAAAATAATCGAACCGGTCGACAGCGAAAATCAGGTTGAATAAAATTCCGGCATGGATCATTCTGACAGCAGCTCCTCTATCATGGCAATAGCCTGGGGCGGCTGAATGTGAAAATGATTGTAAACGACGTTTCCTTTTGGATCGATTAAAACGGTCCAGGGCGTACCGCCGGAGCGATATTTGCTCATGATGGCCGGGATTTCATGGGTCTGCGGATCACCGGCAGCATGGGCCATGGGGATTTTTAAGCCCCATTCCAGCTGGTTTTTGCGTAGTTTATCCGGGGAATTGCTGCCATAGCCTTCAAACACCGTTTGTACAGCCAGGAATATGATCTGAGTTTCGTTTCTAAAGGCCTGCGTTACTTTTTGAAGGGTTGGGAACCCCACCCGGCGGCAGCCGGGTCACCAGTCCTGAAAAAAATACAGATAAATTACTTTGCCCCGGAAATCCTTAAATTTGACAGGATCCATCGGCCTTCCGTTTCCATCAATCCAGGTGTTCAGCTCCGGTTCGGGAGCCTGGCTGCCAATAATGCCGTACTGGGTATCTGCCGACGCCGTCTGCAATCCGAGCTTTGTCTCATGGTCGAACAGGGTTTCCACACCGGAAAATGGTCCTATCCATCCGACCAGTAGGACGGCGCCGATAAAGACCGCTTTTCTTATTTTGCTCCATGGTCTTACTATCATTGGTTTCTCCCCGGTCATACTATTAGTCGATAACCTGCAGTTGAAGCTAAATCAACCGGGCTCCTATTTTACGATCGGCAATCCTGCAGAATTCCAGCCGTTGATGCCCGATGACAGGTGATAAATTTTTTTAAACTGCAGTTTTTTAAACAGATCCATCGAATGCGCGGATCGGTTTCCACTGCGGCAGTAAACCAAATATGATTTTGCTTTGTCCAGGCGGCCAATTTCATCCACAAAGGATTTCGAATAAAAATCGATCATGATGGAATTTTGAAGATGTCCACTTTGATACTCTCCCGGGGTCCTGATGTCGAGGATGACAAACTCGGAATCTCCTTTGTGTTTTTCAATCAATTTTGAAGCTTCTGTGGGCGAAAGAGCAGTGATATTCCGGTCCTGTTGGGCACCGCAGGATGGCAGCATAAAACCGAATAAGAATATAAAAAGCAGGACTGTGTATCCGGTCAGCTTTTTTTGCATGACAATCGTCTCCTTGTTATGTTCCGCAGATTCAAACCTTATCCAAATATTTTAATCACTATGCCAGGACCGGCAAGACGCAGGCATCAGAATTTTAATTTTTCCCTTTCGGTGAGAAATTTGGGTTTTTTTGTAACCTCTTCGCAACTGTTGGTTCTTATCTACCAAAAACAATTTCTTCGCTTTTTTAAATAAAAAAATCACTACAAGCCAGCAAGCCTGGCTATTGGAGTCTTAAAAGGAGGTCCCAATGAACTTAGATCGTATTGTATTAGCTTTTGCCGGCAGTTTTATTCTTCTCAGCGCGGTCCTTTCCATTATTCACAGTCCGTACTGGCTGTTTTTTACGGGCTTTGTAGGTATTAATCTTCTTCAATCTTCAGTCACTGGATTTTGCCCGCTTGCCGTAATCTTAAAGAAGGCCGGCGTGAAATCCGGGCCTGCCTTTGGCTAATAGATAGTCGGTTTTTGGCCATTGTTGCTTACATCATCTTTTACTAATGGGGTGGCATTAACTGCCACCCCATTTTTATTTACAAATCTTCATCCGCATTATATAGATCTCTTCCTGACTCTGGCGCCTTTCAGATATTATCTTTGACGGGGAATGGCCATGCTATATTTACCGAACGATGACCTTCGGGTTGCCAAAATTATCCGACAGGAAGAAGCGAGAATTGAAAATACCCTGGACTTGATTGCAGCTGAGAATCATGCCCCGCGATCCATTCTCGAAGCCCAGGGATCCATATTCAGCACCAAGGCTGCGGAAGGCTATCCGGGCCGTCGCTTTCATGCCGGCTGTGTTTATGCCGATGAACTGGAAAGTTTGGCTGTAAAACGGGCCAGGCAATTATTCGGCGCCGATCACGCCAACCTTCAGCCCCACAGCGGGGTTTCGGCCAACCTGGCGGTTTACTTCTCGGTCCTGGATGTCGGTGACCGAATCCTTTCGATGAAACTGTCCCATGGCGGGCATCTCTCCCACGGCGATCCAGCATCGGTCACCAGCCAATGTTTTAAATTTCAGCACTACGGATTAGACGCCCAAACTGAACGAATCGACTATGATGAGGTGCGTGAGGTGGCGGAAGTTTTTAAGCCTCACATGATTATAGCGGGCGCCAGTTCTTACTCCCGGCTGATTGATTATCAAATAATGTCCGATATATCCAAAAGTGTTTCAGCCTATCTGCTGGTGGACATGGCCCACATTGCCGGCCTGGTTGCTGCCGGGGTTATCCCCAGCCCGGTCCCCCATGCGGATTTTGTGACTTTTACCACCTACAAAACCTTAAAAGGGGGCAGGGGCGGTGTGATTTTATGCAAAAAAGAGCATGCAAGAAAAATCAGCAGAACCATATTTCCCGGTGCCCAGGGAACACCCTCTCTTAATCTGCTGGCAGCCAAGGCTGTGTGCTTCAAGCTGGCAATGGAACCGGGTTTCAAAGAGGAACAAATAAAGACATTGGAAAATGCCGCCGCCTTTGCCGCCGGGTTTGAAAAGAAAGGCTATCGTATCGTATCCGGCGGAACCGACAACCACCTGATCCTGGTTGATTTGAGATCAAAGGGTTTAACCGGTGACATCGCTGAAAAAACACTGGAAGCCGTTGGAATTGTTGTCAATCGCAATGTCATTCCGGGCGATCCCGAGAAGCCCGATGTCGCCAGTGGTATCCGAATCGGCAGTCCGGGCATTACAACCCGGGGTATGGGCGAGGTCGAAGTTGATCAGATTGTGGAATTGATGGATACCGCCATGGTTAATGGTGACAACCCCTATGTGTTAGAAAATGTAGCTGAAGGGGTGGCCGGGTTGTGTCGACAATTTCCGGTCTATAAGGATTAGAAGCTATTTCAAAAGGCATTTTTGAGATAACTTCTAAAATTGTTCGGGCCATCGTCTGGCACCATGCAAAACCCGAAGGATCTGAACGGTATTTCTGACCACACGGTATGGCAAAATAAAAGGTGTGTCGGCGATGACTAATTCCCGGGTGCCATGAACGCGGCCGGGGCGACCTGCATTTGGCTGATCTGACAATAGTCGGGCTGCATCCCGTACACGTTTTACTGCTCTTTTGGCAGCTTCGGGATTGTCCTGGGAGATAAATGCCGCTGCTTCATCCAGATCGGTCAGGGCAAGTCGAACCCACCTAGTCTTCATTCACGCCCCAATTCTTAAAGGCTTTTTTTACTTCTTTGTCTGTGGCAAAATTATCTTTGTTTGCTTCTTTGATGCCTTCCTGAATAGCTTCAATTTGCCAGGCCTGATCCATTACATATTTTTCAATGGCTTCCGCGACCAGAAATGATCGTGATCTGGCTGTCGCCTTCGCCAACAAGTCGAGTTTTTCTGATATGGAAGGCTCTAATTTTGTTGATACTGTTGCAGATTTCATGAGTACCTCTTTGTGAAATCAATATTAACGTATACTTAGTATACTTTTAATACAATATATTCTTTTATATTGGAAGTCAATAAGATTTATACGGCGATTCAAACATTAGAACATTGAATTTTTCCTCAAAACAGTGTTAAGGACTATAGATATTTTTTTTGAATTGATATGCAAAGGATTCGATATAGTAA
>Ga0209567_10001690_pt1 | contig 11103 bp, 11 predicted proteins | sample COG_12_FD_184756 | JGI IMG/M metagenome (GOLD analysis project Ga0209567, IMG submission 184756) | Pelagic marine sediment microbial communities from the LTER site Helgoland, North Sea, for post-phytoplankton bloom and carbon turnover... | ecosystem: Environmental > Aquatic > Marine > Neritic...
GAGATCCAAGTTTCTCGCGGAACAGCTCGTGCGACGCATGGCTGACGAAGACGGTTGCCCGGTCGTCATCGCGAGTCCTTCGACACCGATCGGACCGGGCGACGTCAAGCCGACGCCGACGGGGCGCGTCATCGACGACGCGGTTCACGGGCGGATGCCGGCGTTCGTCGACACCGGCCTCAACATCGTTCACGTGGACGACGTTGCCGCGGGGCATCTGCTGGCCTACGAACGCGGACAGAGCGGCGAGCGCTATATCCTCGGCGGCGAGAACCTGACGTTGCAGGAACTGCTCACGTGCGTTGCCAACCTCGTCGGGCGGCGGCCGCCGAAGATTCGATTGCCGCATCAGTTCGCGCTCGGCGTCGCATACCTGAGCGAGGCATGGGCCCGCCTGTCGGGCACTGTGCCGCAGGTCACGCTGGACGGCGTCCGCATGTCGCGGCACAAGATGTTCTTCTCGTCGGCCAGGGCGCGCGCGGAACTCGGGTATGAGCCGCGGCCGGCCGGCGACGCGATTCGCGACGCGGTCGAGTGGTTCCGGTCAAGATAAGCGGCGACTGGACGCGACCGTGACCAATAGTCCGGATAGAATCCCGCCACGATGAGCCCGGAAACCCCCAACCAGAGCGACGGATCGACAGCCATCCGGGCGCGCGCGATCATCCTCGTCCTGATCGTTGCCGCGGGTTATGCGCTGGTGCGCTGGACGCCGGTCGGCGACTACCTGAGCGAGGAACGGCTGGTCGGCCTGCTGACGGAGATCAGCCAGATCTGGTGGGCGCCGCTGGCGCTGCTGGCTCTGTACGCGGTCCTCGCCCCGCTCGGCATGACGATGGTACCGATGATGGTCGCCGGCTCGATCTTCGGACCGTGGCTCGGCTCGTTCTATAACTCTCTCGGGGTGCTGACAGGCGCAGTCGTCAGCTTCTGGCTGGCGCGCACGCTCGGGCGCGACTTCGTGATGCAGATTACCGGCGACCGGTTTCGCCGGGCGGAACGGTTCACCGACCGTCACGGATTCTGGCCACTGGTGCAGACGCGGTTCCTGCCGCTGCCGTTTCCGATCGTCAATTACGGCGCCGCGCTTGCCGGCGTGTCCCCCGGCCTGTTCGTCGGGTCGGCGATCGTCGGCATCGTGCCGTCCACCGTACTGCACACCTTCTTCATCTCCAGCATCATGTTCGCGCAGGGTTCGCAACGCGCGTGGTACGGCGCCGCGTACCTGGGCTCGTTCGTGGTCTTCAACCTCATCATCGGCATCCCGTGGATCCGCGGCCAGCGACGCCGCCGGCAACGCTATAACGAACTGCTCGCGACCCGCGGCAAGCGCGCCGGAAACACCGATTCGTGACAGCAGGAATGATATTTCTTGGCGCATGGACGGCGGTCGGCATCCTGTGGTGGGTCATCGCCGCGTTGGTCGTCGCCCGTGCGAACCGCTTGCGGTCGGCGTCGGGACCGCGGCCGAGCCGAGTGGCGAAGCGCATCAGCATCTTCAAACCGGTACCGAGCCCCCTGGACGATCGCGAATTCGACATCATTCGCGCTTGCCTCGAAACGTTCGTCGCGGACCTGGACGCGGACAGCGAGTTGCTGCTGGGGGCGCGCGAATCGGAGGGCGAACGCCTGCGCGTGTTCATCCGGGAGATGCGCGAACGTTACCCGGATGCGCGCATCGAGCTGCTCGTCGATTCGATCGGCGCTACGCGCATGCATCCGAAGGTCGCATGGAACCAAAAACTGTCGAAGCTCGCGACGGGTGACTGGTGGCTGTGGAGCGACGCTGACATGCGCGCGCCGGCCGGGACGCTGCGTTCATTGCGGGCTGACGTCGCCGGCGACACGGGTATCGTAACGTCGCCTTACGTCGTCACCGGTTCGCCGCAACCGGCCGACATGCTGGACACGTTGTTCGTCAACCTGGAGTTTTATCCCGGCGCCGAACTGCTCGGTCGGTCCGGCTCGCTGCGCGGCGGTTTCGGTGCGGGTATGTTGTTCGCGGCGGAGGATTTTCGGCGCAAGATCGACTGGCGCGAACTGGGCAGTTACCTGGCGGAAGATTTCGTGCTGGGCGCAAAGCTGGCGCCCGTCCGGCTCGGGTCGACGCGCCTGTCGACCGTGCCGTCGTCGTCGACCTGGGGCGCGGCGCTGCTGCATTACCTGCGCTGGCAAAAAACCATCCGCTGGTGTCAGCCCGGCGGTTTCGCCTCGCAACTCCTGGTGCTGCCGGTGATCGGCTGGCTGGCATGGATCGCCTCGAACCCCGACAATGCGACCGCCTGGTCCGGGCTCGGTTGCGTGCTGCTGGCCGACATGACCGCGGCTGTCGTGATCAATCGGCTCGTCGGCTGCAGGATCGGGCTGCGCCAACTGATGATCGTTCCATGCTGGAGCGTTCTGCGCGGACTGACCTGGACTGCGTGCTGGCTGCCGTGGCCGGTCGTCTGGCGCGGCAGACGCTGGTGGAGCCCGCGCCTCTACGATCCGTCGGAAGAACCATCGTCGCAACCGGAACCCACGAAATGAAACGGACTTTCATTGCCGCACTCACCCTGATGGTCGCGGGCTGCATGTTCATCGGCGACCTGGACCCGGTCGATCTCGACGCACCCGGCTGGCAAATCTGGACGGGTCAGGCGACATGGCGACGCAGCGCCGCAGCGCCCCGCCTCGCCGGCGACATCATCGCCGCCCGGCGCGACAACGGCGACGTATTCGTCAATTTCAGCAAGGCGGCGTTGCCATTGTTCTCGGCGCAGACGGCCGACGGAAAATGGCAGATCGAGTTCGTCGAGCGCGGCCGGGACTATTCGGGTCGTGGCGACCCGCCGCAACGATTCGCATGGTTCTTCCTGCCCGCGCTGCTGGCCGATCGGGAAGCGAAGCTCGATGGCTGGACCGTCAATCGGCCTGCAACGGACGAACTCGTGCTCGAGAATGCGGAAACCGGTGAGGTGATCCGGATGTTCCTGGATCCCTAGTCGCATGTCGGTGAGCACATGAAGCGCGTCGGCTGGATCGTCCTCGGCATCGTCGTCTTGCTCGTCGCGGGACTGACGCGACTGCAACTCGACGCGGATATCTTCAACCTGTTGCCGCGCGACTCGCGCATGGTCCGGAGCCTGCAACTTTATCAACAGGATTTCGGTTCTTCTAACGAGCTGGTACTGCTGTTGCGCACCGAGGATGCCGCCTCGACAACCGCGGCCGCCGAGCGCCTCGCGCAGGCACTCCAGGAGTCGAGCCTCGCCGCGCGCGTGATCTGGCGCAACCCGTTTCGCGGCAACCCCGAGGAACTCGGCGAGCTGCTCGCATACCTGTGGCTCAATCAGCCGGCCGAAGCGTTTGCCGCGCTCGCCGACCGCTTCACCGACGAACGCATGCCGACGTTGCTCGACCAGACGCTGGAGCGAATGGCGGTTTCGTTTCAGCCGCTCGAGGTCGCGCGACTCAGCATGGATCCGTTCGAACTCGGGGCGGTGGCCGGCCAGGCGAACATGCCCATACCGAGCGGCGGTGACGACCCGTTCGCGTCATCCGACGGGACCGCGAGGATCCTGGCGGTGGCGTCGCCATTCGAATCAGCCGGGTTCTTTCGCCTGCGCGGCTGGGTCGGGGACGTCGATGCATGGCTGATCGACTGGCAGTCGGCGAGTAGCGACATTCCGGGCCTGACCGTCGGCGTCACCGGTAATCCGGCGTTCGTCGTCGAGTCAGGCTGGTCGCTGTTGCGCGATGTCAGTTCGGCTGCGTTGGGCACGATGATCATCGTCGCGTTACTGTTTTGGCTGGTCCATCGCCGTTGGCGGCCATTGCTGTGGCTGATCACGTTGCTGACCGGCGTGCTGGCGGCAACCGCCCTGGTCGGCGGCGCGATCTTCGGCACCTTGAATGCGGTCAGCCTGGGGTTTGCCGCGATCCTGCTCGGGCTCGCGGCGGACTACGGGCTGATCCTCTACCAGGAAATGGTCGCGCACCCCGGCCGTCGCGTAAGCGACTACCGGGCGGCGGTAGCGCCCGCGATACTGTGGTCCGCCGTCACGACGGCCGGTGCGTTCTTCATGATCGGACGCAGCAGCCTGCCAGGGCTCACCCAACTGGGCGTACTCGTCGGCGCGGGCGTTCTGATCGCCGCGGTCGTGATGCTGCTCGCCTACCTGCCGCTCGTCGGCATGCGTGGCGAAGCGCCGGGTCGAATGTCCCCCGCGGCGCCGGGGATCTTTCGACTCGATACGCGGACGGCGCTGGCCGTCACTGCGCTGGTCGTCGGCCTGACACTGGCCGTGCTGTCGCAACGTCAGCCGGCACTGGATATGGATGCGGAATCGATGTCGCTGCAATCGGGCTCGGCCCGATCCGTGCTCAACGATGTCCGCGCAAGCATCGGCGGCTTCAACGAAGACATGTGGCTCGTCATGACCGGCGCAGACGAGTCCGCAGTGCTCGACCAACTCGCTACCGCGACGCCAATTCTCGACCAGGCGGTTTCGGCCCGCACGCTGAATAGCTACAACCTGCCCGCGCAATTGTGGCCGCGGCCTGCCGAGCAGTCGGCCAACCGCGATACGCTGGAGCGCCTCGCCGCCCGCGGGCCGGCCGCGTCCGAAGCAGCGGCAACGGCCGGGTTCGCCGACGAATCCATGGCACTGACACAGTCCGTTTTCGATGCGTGGAGCGACTTCCGTGACCATGCCGACGTCGTCTGGCCGTCGACGCCTGGCGCTCGCTGGATCATGCGGCAGTTCACGGTCCAGCAGCCCGGCCGCATGGCCGTCCTGGGACGACTGCAGACGTCGGACGCAGCGAGCCACGACACGCTGCTGGCGCTGGAAGAAGAGCTCCATGGCGCGGGTGGCGGGCAACTCGTGAGCTGGTCGCTGCTCGCGGACTCGCTGATGGTCGTCATGAACCGGGACATCGGCCGGGTCCTGATTCCGATGACGATCGCGCTGATCCTGCTGCTCATCGTTGCCTTTCGCAGCGTCGGCGAAGTCGTGCTCAGCATGGCTTCGCTGACGATCAGCCTCGGCATCTTGCTGTCGATCATGGCGCTGCTCGACTGGTCGTGGAACCTGATGAACATCATGGCGCTGCCGATGTTATTCGGCGCCGGCGTCGACTATGGCCTGCACGTGCAGTTCGCGTTACGCCGCTACGAAGGCGACGCCGCCCGTGCCCGCAACACGGTCGGCCGTGCGATCCTGCTGTGTGCGGCATCGACCGCGGCGGGATTCGCGACGCTCGGGTTCGCCAGCAACGCCGGTATCGCAACGCTCGGTCGCGTGTGCGCGACCGGCATTGTCGTGACGAGCCTGGTATCCGTGTTCCTGTTGCCGGCGTGGTGGCGGATAATGCCGATGCGGCATAAGAAAAGGGCCAACGCCACGTGAACAGTATCGGGAGCATCGTCAAAGTGACCAAACGAAGCCGGATCAGATCAATAGTCGGCGCGACCGTTAGCGTGACATTGCTGTTGATTGCACCCGCGCGGGCCGCTGACGAAGCGCTCAGTGCATGGCTGGATTACCAGGTCGGGATCGAGACCTGGGCCGCCGACGTGACGCAAACGCGCAAGCTCCGGGCGCTCGTGAGGCCGCTGGTGGCCGAAGGCCGCGTCGTTTTCGCCCAACCGAAACGCTTCCGCTGGCAGCTTGGTGATCCGCCGAGAACGGTCGCGGTCGGCACGCCGACCGGCCTGACCGTCGCCTACCCGCGCCTGAAGCAGGCCGAACGATACGAATACAGCGATGCCGTGAATCCATCACTCCGCCAGGTGCTTGACCTGCTGGAAGTCGGCTTTCCGAGCAGCGCCGAGGCGTTCCACGCACGCTACGAGCTGATGTCCACGGAAGAGGGCGAAACGTCATGGCTTTTCGCGCTGCAACCGCGCGACAAAGATGCGCGCCGACTGCTGGAACGCGTGAACATCGAGGTATCGGCCGATGACCTCGGCCTCCTGTCCACCGAGTTCGTGTTCCCCGACGGTTCATCGATGCGCAACGAATTTGCCGACGCGATCGCCAACGAGCCGCTCGACGACGATCTTTTCGTCATCGAATTGGGCGACGACTGGGAGGTCGAAGAACCACTCGCGCAGATTCAGTAGTCCTGTTTCACAGGACTCAGTTCCGGAAAACGTTCACGTAGCGCGATCAGGCATCGCGTGTCGGCATCGCTGTCGCCAGGTCGCGGATGAAACATGAACTCGTGCAGACCGGGTCCGAGCCCCGACAACACGGACGCGATCTCGTCGTTACACATCGCGAACGTGCGGTCGAGACCCCAGAGCGTGTCGCTGTGACAAACACCGAGCCGCTTGCGCGCCGGCGCCTGCAGAAAGCGTTCGATCAATGCATACCCGGTTCCGCCATGCCCGAAGAAGCGCGGCGCGCCCCAGCGCATCCAGCCGTCGAAACCGGCATCCGACGCGACCGTCTCGACGAGCCGGCGGCGAACGAATGGATGCCAGTGCAGGTGGTGATGCGTGTTGACGAATCGGCACTCGAGGCCGGTCTCCCGCAGAGCGTTCCATTGCGCGTCGATCTCCCGCCGCGCGAGGGTGCGCGCGTCGGGGGATAGAGCCATCGACAACCCCGCCCGCGCCGGCGAACGCCCCCACGGCCAGCGATCGACAGTCATGGGCAAGCTATCGTTCAGATGCAGATGCCAGCCGATCTGCAAGGTCGGATGCCTGCGCGCGAGTTCGATCGCGCCTGCTGTGCCCGGCTGCCCCATCATCAGGCACGCGCCGTGCAACGCCCCTTCCAGGTGGGCGCGAACGATCGCGGCATTGATCTCGGGGCTCATGCCAAAATCGTCCGCAATAAAAAATATCCGGGTGCTGTCCGTGTCGGAACCCATGCCGATTACCGGGATTCAGAGTGCAGGCGCTAGTTTGATCTCACCATGGCGTTCGATCAAACTCGCTGCGGTCATTCCAAACCACTCCGGAGAAAACCCCCGATGCGAGCAGCGGTAAGAGCGCTCGACCGGCGCGTGCGCAAAAAGTTGAACATCGTCGAATTCTCCGACGACCCCGACTGCATTTTTCGCGTTCGGTTGTGCGAGGCCTACCGCGATCTGCCGTTGCCGGACGGCACGGTTACGCAGGGCGAATCCGTCGCCGAGGTTCACTGGTGGAACGAGCGCTTGCCGCCAATCGGGGAAGACGGACTGGATATGAAGTGGGCAGTCCGCATGCGGCGCATGCTGATCACGACACACCGGCTGATCGCGCAACAGTTACTGGATAACCCCGACTGGGCCGACGTACGCGCGATCGGCACGACGACCGCGCTGTCCCCGGCGGGCGCAGGCGCTGAATGGGGAAGAAGGATGGGCCGCCTCGGCTACATCGTCATGCCGCACGAGAACCCGAGCGGCCGATTCGCCGAGTTTTTCGAGAGTGTCTGGGCGTGGCTGATCTGGCACACCTACCAGTCGGGTACGATGCGAGTGCTGTCGCCGTTCGAAATCACGCGTAGCGACTTCTGGATGTCGGCCGACGAGTTACTGAAGATCTACGCGCCGCCCGATCGGGCGGCGGATTCAAGCACTTAGCTGATGATGGCATTCAGCTTCCGCAACCTCTATCGCTTCACGTGGCGCTGGCTGGCTAGCATCCGGTGGACGCCGCGCCGCGCACTGATCGTCGTCGCCTACTTCATCGTCGTGCCGTTGCTGGAACTCGTCATCTGGGCGTGCCTGCTGCTCGACCGGTTGCTGTTCTCCCGTTACCGACAACAGACGATCGAAGAGCCGGTGTTCATCATCGGCAATTTCCGCAGCGGTACGACGTTCCTGCACAGGCTGCTGGCGGGCGACCGGAACCGATTTTCGACCATGAAGATGTGGGAGATACTGTTCGCGCCTTCGGTCACGCAACGGCGAGTCATCGCGGCGCTGGCGGCAGTGGACCGCAAGCTCGGCCACCCGGTACCGCGCCTGCTGCGCTGGATAGAGTCGTACTGGCAAGATGCCAACGTCATGCACGAGGTTTCCCTGGCACAACCTGAGGAAGACGAGTACCTGTGCCTGCACATCTGGTCGGCGCTGACGATCGGTTTGTCGTCCGGACTCCTCGATGAGGCGCGTCCGTATGCGTGGTTCGATCATGTACTGCCGGCCGGCGATCGGAAACGCATCATGAATTTCTACGCGGACTGTGTGCGTCGCCACCTGTTCGATCGCGACGCCGGGAATGGACTTCAATACCTGGCCAAGAATCCCGCCCTGACCCCGAAGATCGGCAGCGCGCTCGAGCAGTTCCCCGACGCAAAAGTAATTTATCTCGTGCGCAATCCGCTCGAGGCCATTCCGTCGTTCGTCAGCATGATGAAGTTCTCGTGGGAGGTCATGGGCGCGGACGTGGAAGACTCGGCACTGGCTGACTTCGTAACCGAGATGGCAGGTCACTGGTATCGATACCCGCTGGAACGCCTGGCAACGGCGCCTGCCGACAGTTACCAAATCGTTGTCTACGACGATCTCGTCAGCGACCCGGCCCGGGTCGTGCGAGACATCTATGCGCACTTCGGTTACGCGATCGACGCCGACTTCGAACAGGTTCTGGCGGATGTCTCAGACGAGGCGCGGAGCTACCGGAGCCGTCACGAGTATGATCTCGAATCTCTCGGCCTCGATCGCGACCGACTGGTCGAGGAATTCGCGGACGTCATCGAACGCTTCGGCTTCGAATCCTGAAGTTCGGCCGCGCGGAATAGAAAAACCGCCGGCCGTCGAAACCACGTTTCTGACGACCGGCGGCAATTTTCGAGACGCTAGTTCAGCTTGTTCTTGAGGTCTGCTTCAGCGTCTTCGGCAGCCTTGGCCGCATCGTCTGCTGCCTGCTGCGCCATATCGGCCGCGGAATCTGCAGCCTCGGATGCCGTCTCCTTGGTTGCATCCCAGGCCTCACCGGCAGCCTCACCCGCTTCATCTACCGCCTCGCCGGCAGCATCGGCCACTTCGCCGGCTTTCTCCTTCGTGGCATCGTAGCCTTCCTGCATCGCCTCGCCCGTGGCGTCGGCCGCCTCGTTCAGGCTGGCACCGGCATCTTTCATGGCGTCCGCAGCCTTGTCCGCGGCACTCTCGCCGGAATCGCCGCCGCAGGCCGCCAGAACAACCGAAATCAGCACCAATCCCAATATATTAACAATACGCATCACATCTCTCCTTGTTGAAGGCTAACTCAGAATTAGCACCGGGCTTCGCGCCCGGCAATCAGGGAATACCGCGAGTGCCGGCGGCCGATGCAGGTCGGCCGCCGGTCGCTAAACCTAGCCCAGCTCGGCGGTGCAGTTCGGGCAGCGCGTCGCCTTGATCGGGATTGATGTGCAGCATTTCGGGCAGTCCTTATCCGTCGGCTCGGCCGGCGGGGCCTCTTCCTCGCGCTTCATCGAGTTGATGCCCTTGATCAACAGGAACACGGCGAACGCCACAATCAAGAAGCTGATTACGTTATTCAGGAACAAGCCGTAGTTGATCGTGACGGCGCCCGCTGCCTGTGCTTCAGCCAATGCCGCGTAGGGCCCGGCCGCTGCGCCTTCCTTGACGGTGACGAACAAATTCGAGAAATCGACGCCCCCAAGCGCCAGGCCGATCGGCGGCATGATGACGTCGCTGACCAGGCTCTTGACGATCGTGCCGAACGCCCCGCCGATAATGATACCGACCGCCATGTCGACGACGTTGCCGCGCATCGCGAACTCTTTAAATTCTTTAAACATTTGTCTCCCCTCGGCCCCCCGGCCCGGTTAATGGCGTCGCTATTATGCAAAATTCTGACGTCCAGAACATTCCCAGTTCAACCGGCAGAAACTCGCCCCCCCAGCCGATCGGGGCAAACCATGTTCGCAAGGTAAAAAAGTGCTCGAAGCGATCCGCGCGGGCGACCGCGCGCCGGCCGACGCATGGTAAACTCCGCACTTGCGGGCCTTTTCTTTTTCTGACTAAAGCTCCGGGGCGAAGCCGCCGATATATGCGGTGGAACTCCAGGAGAAACGCATGCTCGAACCACCGAAATCCGTCGACGAAACCCAGCGCCTGATGAGCCTGCATTCGCTACGCATCCTCGACACGCCCTCCGAGGATCGCTTCGATCGCATAACACGCATGGCACAACGCATGTTTGGGGTCGAGACCTGCCTCGTCAGCCTGGTCGCCGAGGACCGTCAATGGTTCAAGTCGAAACAGGGTCTCGATGCCTGCGAGACCGGCCGCGACATCTCGTTCTGCGGCCATGCGATTCTCGGCGACGAACTGTTTATCGTCGACGATGCGAGCAAGGACCCGCGCTTTGCCGACAACCCGCTCGTGACGGGTGGGCCAGAGATCCGTTTCTACGCGGGCTACCCGATCCACGGTCCGCAAGGATTCCGCATCGGCACACTGTGCCTGATCGACTCGAAGCCACGCGTTCTGACCGAAGATGAACGGCAAACGCTGCTCGATCTCGGCGGGCTGGTCGAAGATGAGCTGATGACGCTGTCGCATAGCACCGTCGACGACCTGACGCGGGTCGCGAACCGACGCGGATTCAATACGGTCGCCAGCCACATGCTGCCGCTGTGCGAGCGCACCGGCACGGATGTCGAGTTGGTGTTCTTCGACCTCGACGGCTTCAAGGCGGTTAACGACGAACTCGGCCATGGTTCCGGTGACGAGATCCTGAAGCACTTCGCGGGGCTGCTGGTGAAGTGCTTTCGCTCCGCGGACGTCGTCGCACGACTCGGCGGGGATGAGTTCGTCGTGCTCGTGGCCGGAAATCAACTGTGCTCCGATGCCGCCCTGAAGCGGCTGAACGAGATGACCATGGAACAGCAATGCGAGATCAAGAGCCGGCTCGCCTGGAGCGTTGGCCGCATCAGGTTCGACCCGAAGCGTCATGGCTCCGTCGAGAGCATGCTGGCCGAGGCGGACACCAGGATGTACGAGGATAAAGAACACCGCCGCAAGACGGGCAGCTGATCCCACGTACATTCCGCAATGGCCACGCCGGGGCCACCTAACTATGCTGGCGGGCGATCCTCTCGCGGGAGCGTCCGTCGATAATGAAAACAATTCTCAAGTGGCTCGCGATCGTCGTCGCTGTCATCGTCG
>Ga0209567_10001691_pt1 | contig 11098 bp, 9 predicted proteins | sample COG_12_FD_184756 | JGI IMG/M metagenome (GOLD analysis project Ga0209567, IMG submission 184756) | Pelagic marine sediment microbial communities from the LTER site Helgoland, North Sea, for post-phytoplankton bloom and carbon turnover... | ecosystem: Environmental > Aquatic > Marine > Neritic...
AGTGCTCTCGGTGACCATCGCGGGGCTGCTGGCAGTGGCGGCGGCGGTGGCGTGGGTGGCAGTGGTGCAAGGGCTGGCGGTGGTGGTATCGGTGGCAGCGGTGCAAGGGCTGGCAGTGGCGGTATCGGTGGCAGTGGTGCAAGGGCTGGCAGTGGTGGTATCGGTGGCGCTGCGGGCACAGGCGGAACCGTCGGCCCGATGACGATGACGGGGCAGGGCTTCGAAGCCTACTGCCTGAAGCTGGGCGAGTGCTATTCGGACACGTCCTACTCCGCGGGCTGTTTAGCTCAGTTGCCAAATATCGACCTCTTGGCTCAGTCGCTCTCGAGCGAATGCGACGCGCTCATTGGCAGCTATTTCACTTGTCTGGCTGAGCTTCCCTGCGACGAGCTCATGGATGACGGGTATTACTCCTGCTCTGCCGACCTCGACGAAGACCTGCTTTCGAGCTGCCCCATGATCATTCCGTAGCCCAGGACCAACGGAAAGCGCCCAAGGTACCGTCAGCATGGCGCGTGACGCCTCAGTGAGCTTGGCGAGGGCGAGCGCCGCCTCCCATGGCCGGGGAAGGGGTGCCCGCTGTGTGCGCACCTGGTTTATCTCGGCCAACGGCTCCCGGAGCAGTGCGCGGAGCGCCTCACGATCGAGGTCGAGCATCGCCTTCGGCGCGCGTCCTTTCCTGCGTGGGTCGAGATAACCTGGAGCTCCCTTGGCTCGGCGGCGTTGCTCTTCATGGGTCAGCACCGTCGCCGAGTGCACGGCTTGCACCGGTGACGCATGTGGGACGATGGGCGCAAACGGAGTGGGGCTGTTGATATCGACGACGCATGTGAAGTACTCCGTCCAGCAATGGTCCTCGCCGTAGCTCGTGTCCGTGATGGCCAGCACCTTCGCGTTGGGATCGAAGAGGTGGGGGTTGATTTCACGCAGTCGCTCGATCTTGGCTCTCCCGCTGTTGATTCGTTCGACGGTGGAGTAGGTGGCTCGGTCTGCGCCGAGCTCTTCGACGGCCACGTCCAACATCGCTTTCGGGGAAGCGCTGCTCAGAATGATCTCAATGCCGGGGGACCGTGCGCGGATCCAGTCGAGGTCCTCAGCGGAAATCACCTGGTCGGGAGAGTGGCGGGTCCAAACTCTGCGGGCGAGCGTGAGCAGAAGGGCCTCATCCGCCGACGCGAGGTGCCTGAGCGCGACCATTTGTGGCCGCCGCTGTACGGCGCTCGTCGGATGCGGACCGAAGCGGCTGTACGCGCGCCGCCGAAGCCAAGGGATGCGCGAAGCCAGCTTGCCCCAGACCAGATAGTGAATCCCGGCCAAGGCCCATCTTCGCCCGCCAGCGTCGAGGTAGCGGATGAGCTTGGTTGGCTGTGACCAATCGAGAAGGACACGCCCACCAAACCAACGGCGGACTGGACGCCCCGTGACCGACTCGCCGTACACCTCGTGGGCGCAGAGCTCCCAGGCGAGGAGCTCCCCGAGGTTACGGCCTAGGTGTGTGGTCTTGTCGAGGTCTAGAATCAAGTAGTCGTGCTCCTCTTCGACCACGCGAGCGCAGAGCTCTCGAAACGAAAGAGGCGCACCGTGATCGACAAACCGATCGACGACCCGCATCGCCGAGGACTGATCAGCCATGGGCCAGCCTTCGCGTCGCGTGAGGAGGCGAGGGAATGAGGAGGTCACGTTGGATCTCCAGCACCCCGAGCTTCTCGAGCGCCATGCTCACCCCGAATCCAAGGTCCAGCTCCCACGGCTGGTACGAAAACTTCGCCGATGCCGGATAGCGATGGTGATTGTTCTGGTAGCCCTCGCCGAGGATCAACCATGCCGCGAGGTGATTGTTGCGCGAGTTGTCTGGCGTCTCGAAGTTGCGGCCGCCGACGGCGTGTCCGAGCGAGTTGACGATCCAACCCTCGATGGGATGGCTCATCATGCCGAGGAAGTAGCAAGCGCCGAGCGCCCACATGCCTGTCGGCACAGCGATCGCCAGAGCGATGAGCAAGTGCAGAAGATACGGCAGGAACCAGAGGCCCTTGCGATTGAGCCAGCTGATGTCGAGCTCGAGGTCGGCGACCTCATCGGCGTACTCGCTTTGGTTGCGTGCGAGGCCGACCAGGGTGCGTTCGTAGCTCTTCAGCTGGCCAAGCAGGACGCCGAGCAAGCCGTAGTGCACGGGGCTATGCGGGTCCTCGGGCGAGTCGGAGTGCGTGTGGTGCTTGCGGTGCATGCAGACCCACCCCTTGGCGTCGAGGCCTGTGAGCCAAATCCCATAGCGGGCGGCGAAATTGCGAGCCCCGGGGCGGAGCGCGACGGCGTTGTGCGCCAGGCCGCGGTGATAGAAGACCGAGATGATGGTCGTGTTGATTAGATAGGCCACCAGGAAAACGGAGGCGCAAGTCATTAGATACATTGGCATTTCTCCCGTTTGGTTACTTGTTAGTAACTTACTATTGCGTAACTTACGGTACCGTAGTATCTCTGTCAAATGGCCTCGAGGAAAAAACTGACCGCCGCCGCCCGTAGAGCCCAACTCATCCAAGTGGGGCGCGAGGTGTTCGCCGAAAAGGGGTATGAAGCGACCTCGGTCGAGGAGATAGCGAGCTGCGCCAAGGTCTCAAAGCCCATCGTTTACGAACACTTCGGGGGCAAAGAGGGACTCTACGCCGTCATCGTGGACCGGGAGATGGAGTACGTGATCCGGGTAATCTCGGAAGCCCTCTCGGAGGGCTCGCCCCGGGAGCGCGCCGAGCAAGCCGCCTTGGCTTTTCTCACCTGGGTCAAGGACAACCCGGACGGATTCGCCGTGCTGACCCACGATGCTCCCACAACGGTATCGAGCTCCGGCGGCTTCTCGAGCCTCCTCAACGAAGTGGCCGAGCGCGTCAGCGACGTGTTTGCAGAGGCGTTCAAACAAGCCGGGTACGATCCCGACGTCGCGCCCATCTACGCCCACGCGCTGATCGGCATGGTGACGCTCGTGGGTCAGTGGTGGAGCGTCGTTCGAAAACCATCGGTCGAAAAGGTTGCCAGCCACATCGTCGCGTTGGCGTGGATGGGTCTGCGCAATCTCCCCAAAGACCCTGACCCCATTGGTGCTAAGGAGAAGTCGTAGGCACGGACGGAGGCAACTAGATGATGGCTCGAGGACGATGGGTTTTTCTAGTGACTGCGATGGGTCTTGCGTTCACCGGCTGCACGTCGAGCGGTGATACCCAAACCAAGTCTGGCGAGATCACCGAGGAGACGCCGTTGCTTCACGCGGACGGGACCGTTGCCGCGCATGGCTGGGCGCGGGGGCCGCTGATGCAATACGATCGGTCGCTGGTTCAGGAGCAGCATCTAGATGGACTTCGGGAGTGGGAATACTACGCGGTCTTTGCGCCCGACTTTGCGATCGGACTGACCCTGGCCAACATCGGCTTGCTCTCTTTCGCCATCCTGACTGTCGAAGATTATGCGACGGGTGACATTCATGACGCGATGATCCTTGGCGAGGCGTCTGCGCTGGATTTTCCGCCGACGCCTTTTGAGAACACCCTGTTCGAGGCCCCAACGGGGAGTGTCGAGTATCGCTTCGAAGAAGGTGCGCGGACCATTGCCGTCATTACTGGGCGGGAAGGGTCGCCGGATCGAATGGAGGCCCACCTCGAGCTTGCGGACAGCCGCGCTGTCGAGAGCATCGCCGTCGTTCACCGCTTCGAGGAGCCCGGACAGTTCTTCTATGAAAACAAGCGCGTGAGCATGCCCGCCACCGGCTCGGTGCAAGTGGGCGATACGGTCTACGAGCTTCCGGAAGGTGATTCGTTTGGCGTTCTCGATTGGGGCCGGGGCGCATGGCCCGACGACGTCCATTGGGAGTGGGGCCACTTTGCGGGGGTGACCGACGGGCACATGGTGGGTGTCAACATCGGTACCGTGTTCGGCGACGACAGGCCGGGCACTGCAGACGCGATCATCGTCGATGGCACGCTTCACAAGATCGACCGGGTCTGGTGGGAGTACGACCATCACGACCTGTTGGCCCCTTGGCGTTTCACGAGCCTCGATGGGCGCCTTGATCTCACTCTGACCCCCGACTTCGACGATTCGACCACATTGACCCTCGGGGACGCCTACATACTCACGAGGTGGAAGGTGCATGGGGAGATCGCCGGCACGGTCGAGCTCGATGATGGCTCGCAACTGCAAATAGAGGGGATCCGGGGGGCGGCGGAGTACGTGGAGATCATCTGGTAGACAGCGGTCTAGTTACACCACCCGGTTTGGTTACACCGCCCGCCCACCCCCACCCGTAGTCCTCCCTGCCGCGCCCGGCGCTTTGCTTGGGCTTGGCGGCGCTACGCGCCGGGCTTCGCCCTTCGGGCTCGCGCTGCCGCCGGTGGCTTGGGGGGTGGGGAAGGGCAACTTCTGCCGCTGGTGGCCGATATGTCTGGCATGCATCGATCCGGCGCACTAGGTTGGCTTCCGTTCATGAGCGATATCGACTTGGCTTTGCGGGAGCGGTTTGGGCTTTCGGCTTTTTACCCTTGGCAGCGCGAGGCGATCCAGGAGTTGCTCGAGGGGCGCAAGAAGGTCGTGGTCATTGCGCCGACGGGTGGGGGCAAATCGCTTTGCTATCAGCTCCCGGCGGCCGTCTTGGATGGCACCTCGATTGTCATCTCGCCGCTCATCGCGCTCATGGAAGACCAGGTGCGCGCGCTGACGCAACGTGGAGTTGCCGCGACGTATCTCGCGTCGACGCTCGATCCGGAAGAGCGGCACCGTCGCGAGCAGGAGATCTTCCGAGGCCGCTATCAGCTCGTGTATGTGGCTCCCGAGCGGCTCGAGTCGCCCAGGCTGATCGAGATGCTCGCCGGGCTTCGGCCGCCGTTGGTCGCGATCGACGAGGCGCATTGCATCTCGCAGTGGGGGCACGATTTTCGGCCGTCTTACCTACGCCTCGGCGAGGTCATCGACCGGCTCCAGCCTCCACACGTGATCGCGTGCACCGCAACGGCCACACCAATCGTGCGGGGAGAAATTCAGGAGCGCTTGGGGCTGAGCTCCGATCAGAGCGCCGTCATCTTGCGCGGTTTCTCACGGCCCAACCTCCACCTTGCCGTCGTCGAGAGCGACAGCTCGACGGTGCGGCGCAGGTTGATGCTCGAGGCGCTCCGCAATGCGCTTGGTGCGCCCGATAGCCCGCAGGGGGGCGCCATCGTGTATGCGGCGACCCGGCGGAACACCGAGAAGGTCGCGGAAGCCGTTGCCAAAGAAGGCTGGCGGGCTGCCGCATATCATGCCGGTCTTTCAGCTTCGGTGCGTGAAGAAGTCAATCAGCGATTTGCCGATCGGTCCCTTGATGTGGTGGTCGCCACCAACGCCTTTGGCATGGGCATCGACCGGCCGGACATTCGCACCGTCGTGCACGTGCAGGCGCCTGGGTCGGTCGAGGCCTACTATCAAGAGGTCGGCCGCGCCGGTCGCGACGGGCAACCCGCCCACGGCGTGTTGCTGACCAGCTCAGGCGACCTCGGGCTTCGGCGCCGCCTGATCGGGTTCAGTGGCGGGCGGGACCCGGGCGGCGATCCCGATCCCGCGCACGTGCAGCAGCAGTGGCGACTCTTTCTCGACCTCATGCGTTACGTCGAAGCAGGCAGTTGCCGGCACGATTTCATCTTGCGCTACTTCGGCGACGAGCAGGAGACGCTCGGTGGCTGTGGTCACTGTGATGTATGCGAGCGGCTCGAGGAACGAGGCGAGGAGGGTGTTGCGAGCAAGGCGTCCGAAGCTGACGCCCTCGTGGTGCGCAAAGCGTTGGCAGGCGTCGCCCGCAATCAAGGGCGCGCAGGACTCACCGCGGTCTCCGAGATGCTGCATGGAACCGACAACGAACGCCTTCGCAGGCTAGGGCTCACCGAGCTCTCCACGCATGGGCTGCTCAGCAGTCATCCCAAGGCTTGGGTTCTCGCGCTCCTGAGGCGGCTCATTACCGCGGGCCTGGTCGACCTCACCACCAGCGAGTTCCCGATTCCGTATCTGACAGCCCCCGGCATCGCGATCATGAAGGGCGACGAGCCGGTCCGCGTCCTCGTTCCACCAGCCGAAGCGGGCCGCCCACGGGCGACCAAGAAAGAGAGGCGACGGTCCGAGCACACGCCCCCGGACAACGTCGACCCGTCGCTCTTCGAAAGCCTGCGTGCCACCCGCCTCGACCTTGCGCGCGCCAAAGGCGTCCCCGCATACGTCGTCTGCCACGACCGAACCCTCGCGGAAATCGCCGCGCACAAGCCGACGTCGATGGAGGCGCTCGCCGACATCTACGGGATGGGTCCCGCGCGCATCGAGAACTACGGTGAGCCGTTCTTAGAAACGGTGAACGCCCACGCGCCGTAGCCAACGACCTCATCGCGGCCACCCGCAGTGTCGCCCGAGCTCCGCAGATCCAAGGTGCGTGGGGCTAGTGAATGTCGCCGTGCGGCTGCGAGCAGAGCCTGTACGCCGATGCGGCCACAAGCGTCTTCGTGTGAGATGCGCTCCGGTTTCAGGGACTCGATCGCGGCAGCGGTGGCGGCGTCCATGCGCTTGGCGGTGTCGTAGTCGTAGTAGTGGCTCAAGTCCGAGCTGATCACGATCACGGTTTCGTCTCCGCCCCACACGGATTCCAACGTCTCGCTGACCTGCTCGGGGACTGCGTGCCCGATGGCGATCGGGAGCACCGCGAACGTCCCGAGCACCTCCTGCAGAAATGGGAGTTGGACCTCGAGGGAGTGCTCCCATTGGTGCGCATCGTCGAGGACGTCTACGAAAGGGAGATCGAGCAACTGGCGCCGCGTGCTCTCGTCGATCGGGACCCGCCCCAAGGGCGTTTCGAACGCCGTGTTGCTTGGGACAGCGAGGCCGTCGAACGGGACGTGATGACTCGGACCAAGAAGGACGACGCGCTCGACGACCTCATTCGACGGCTCGAGCAAGACGAATGCGTTCGCGGCGACCGGTCCCGAGTACATGTAGCCCGCGTGCGGCACGATCAGAGCCTTGGGCCAAGAGTCGCTGAGCGGATTGGACCTTCGCGCTTCGTCGAGATATTCGCGAACCACACCGCGCAGCGCGTGGGGGTCGGCAGGATAGAAGGAGCCCGCTACCGCGGGTGGTCGAACGGTCGCCACCTCGTGACTCTGAGCATGCTTGAAGAGTTGTCAACGTCGTCCGATTGGGGTTGCGAGCTGACGGTCTGATGCGCATCGTGATTCTGATGGCCCAGACGCCCGCTTCCACCGTGCAGACGGAGTATTGGAGCCGCCTCGATGACGGGCGGGTCCTCTGTGAGCTTTGTCCGCGCGCCTGCAAGCTCAACGAAGGGCAGCGTGGTCTTTGCTTCGTGAGGGCACGACAAAACGATGAAATCGTCCTCACGACGTACGGTCGCTCGAGCGGTTTCTGCGTCGACCCGATCGAGAAGAAGCCCCTCAACCACTTTCTGCCTGGAACTCCGGTCTTCTCGTTCGGGACGGCAGGCTGCAACTTGACCTGCAAGTTCTGTCAGAACTGGGACATCTCCAAGTCGCGCAAGATGGATACTCTGGCCGACGCGGCCGGGCCCGAGGAGATCGCGAATGCGGCCACACGCCTCGGCTGCCGCAGCGTCGCGTTCACCTATAACGATCCGGTGATCTTTCTCGAGTACGCGCGAGACGTGGCGGCAGCCTGCAAGGAGCAGGACATCCGCACGGTCGCGGTCACCGCAGGATACGTCAATCCCGAGCCGCGGAGGGAGCTGTTCTCCTTCACCGACGCGGCGAACATCGATCTGAAGGCGTTCGACGACGGCTTTTACCGACGCATCGCCGGTGGCCAACTCGAGCCGGTTCTCGACACGCTGCGCTACTTGAAACACGAAACAGACGTCTGGTTCGAGATCACCAACCTCGTGATCCCAGAGCACAACGACGCCGACGACGACATTCGCCGGATGGCCGACTGGATCGTCGAGGAGCTCGGCTCCGAGGTCCCACTTCACCTCTCGGGGTTCCACCCGAGCTACAAGATGCGCGATGTGCCCCCGACACCCAGGGCGACGCTACGGCGGGCGAGAGACATTGCCAAGCGAGCCGGCGTTCACCATGTGTACACCGGTAACGTTCACGATCGAGAGGGCGACACCACCTATTGCGCTGCGTGCGGAACGGTGTTGATCAGCCGCGACTGGTACGAGGTTCTCGCTTGGAACCTCGAAGATGGCGCCTGTCCCGATTGCGGAGCCCGCTGCGCCGGCATCTTCGAGCCGAGCCCGGGGACCTGGGGCGCCCGCCGTCTGTCGGTGCAGATGGGACAGGATGGAATCGCGCTTTCGTGAATGGCCTGCGCTTACGCTGCGGAGACGTTCTCTTGTGGCGGCGTCAGGATCTTTCCCAAGAAGTCGAGCACCGCACGAATGCGGGCGCTATCGCGCAGGTCCTTGTGAACCGCTTGCCAAATCTGGCGAGGCTCGGGGGCGCCTTCGAGTGGAATACGCACGAGGTGGCGATCGTGATCCGCAACGAGGCAGGGGAGCAGGCCAATCCCCGTTCCGGCGAGCGTAGCCGAGTAGGTGGCTGACACGCTGTCAGACCGCATCGCGACGCGCGCGCCGCCCATGCGCGCTTCGATCCAATCGTTCTCACGACGGAAAGGACGGATGTTGGCAAAGAGAATCATCTGATGCCCGGCCAGAGAGTCCTTTGGAAGACCAAACCGATCGACGTAGTCGAGTGACGCGTACAGCCCGAGGTGAATGAACGAGAGCCGCTTGATGATGAGGTCCTCTTGGGTCGGACGGGCGAGACGAAGCGCGATGTCAGCCTCGCGTCGGGCGAGGTTCACGTCGAGATTGGTGCACTGCAGCTCGAGTTGGATTTCAGGGTAGCGCTCGCGAAAGCGCCGAAGATGCGGTGCGATGAATCGCGTCGTGAGCATCTCGGTGGCGGTCAACCGAACCACGCCTTCGAGCTTCTGGTCTTCGCCGGCGACATCGCGCTCCACTCCAAGGGCTTCCCGTTCGATCCGCTCGGCCCGCGGCAACAGGCGGTGACCGGCTTCCGTGAGCACGTAGCCATTGGGCGTTCGATCAAACAGCCGCGCGCCAAGCTCCTCTTCGAGCTTCACCAATCGTCGTCCGACAGTCGTGGGGTCCAGCGTTAACGCAGCGCCAGCTGCAGCGAGCGTCGCGTGACGCTGAAGCGTCAGGAAATACCGAACATCGTCCCAATTGAACATGGCCTGCACCATCGCAGCGTTGTCAGGGATCTGCAACTGCAAAAGTGCGCTACCGGGCTGCGCCCAAAGGGGCTTATGAGGCGCTAAGTCTTTCATATGACTAGTGAAAGGAGCCGATCATGCACACCCTGAATCAAATGGACCCCAAGCTCTATGTGGAAGTTCTTCGGAGACAGGCCCAGGTCTGGACCGACCTGAGAACCGCGCTCGAGGAGTCGTGGAATCGCTCGTTCAGCCTGCGGTGGACGGTGGAAACCAGAATCTCGGGCGAAGAGGTCCTCGCCGATCTTGCCTATGGACGGGACTGAAGAAACACCTGCTAAACATCTGAAATTCCAACAAGAAGAAACGTTGTAATAAGAAAAATATGTTAGCATAGGAATTCGGGCACTCGGAGGGGACCGATGATTCGACCTATGCGTATTTGGCTCGCGGCGTGCGCAGCCATCTGGATGACGGCGGCAGGCTGTGGTGGAGGAACGACGCCCAATGGGCACGTGGCCCCAAACATCACATCGACACCGCCCGCTACCGCAACGGTCGGTGTTCCATTCAACTACACGGTGACCGCGGACGGAATGACGCCGATGGCGTTTGCCGTCGTGTCCGGCCTGGATGACTTCATGGTCCACCCGACGAACGGCGTCGTGACCTGGACGCCGCAGGGCGAGGGCGCCGTTTCGATCGAGATCAGCGCAACCAACCTCGCTGGAACAGACACGCAGACGTTTAACGTGAACGTCGAGGGCTTGGGCGGCCCCGTGTTCATCACTGAGCCTCCCACTGAGGCTACGGTCGCAGCGCAGTACTCGTACGACCCCGACGTGGTCGCCAATGGTGATGTTTCATGGAGCGCGCCGGTCGCGCCCGCTGGGCTGACGATCGATCCGGACACCGGCGCGGTTCGTTGGACGCCCACCTCAGCACAGACCGGCATGCAGGACGTCACGATCCGCGCGACCGAGGTCGAAGGCGGCGCGTTCGCCGATCAAGCGTTCGCGGTCACGGTGGAGGATACCGGCGGCCCTGCGGTGATCACGTCGACGCCGCCCGACCGCGTGTATGCGGGTGAGGTGCTGCGCTACGACGCAACCGCGGCGGGCGCCCCCACGATTCAATGGACGGTCGAAGACCCCTCGATGGGAACGCCGGCTTCAGGGGTGACCATCGTGACCAGTCCTCCCCAAGGGACTGCGGTGACGGTCGAGTGGGACACGGCAACCGTTGCGCCTGGCGACTACAACATTGCGCTCGAGGTCTACAACGGGCTCGGGGACCCGAACGTCCAGGAGTTCACCGTGACGGTGGATCGTCGGCCGCCCGTCCCGGAGATCGACCTCGTCACGGCGCCGCCGCCAGACACCATATTCGTCGGGGAGCCGTACCAATACGACCTCGAGCTCACGCCGCAAAGCATGAGCGCCGGGGTCGTGTGGACCTTGGTCGGGGCAACCGTTCCCGCAGACCTGGCGATCACGATCGACCCAACGAGTGGCGTCGTGCGTTTCACGGCCTCGGAGTCGAATGGAGAAATGGAATACAGCTACACCGTGCGGGCGGAGAACGTGCTTGGCGAGGGCGACGAAGCCGCGATCACAGTCGACGCGGTCTACGCGCCGGCGGCCCCCATTCTCACGGTCGTCCCGGACACAGCGTTCATGCTCGAGGTGGGGGAATCTTTCCCAGGCGCCGCAGCCACTGCCACAGGCCAACCAACGCCCATCCTGACCATCTCTGGCACGCTCCCGGACTTCTTGGATTTCGATCCGCTCACTGGCCTGCTCTCGGCGTCATCGACCAAACCGGCGCCCGAGGAAGCCGACATCGGTGGGCACTCGTTCGACATCGTCGCGACCAACAGTGAGGG
>Ga0209567_10001692_pt1 | contig 11087 bp, 9 predicted proteins | sample COG_12_FD_184756 | JGI IMG/M metagenome (GOLD analysis project Ga0209567, IMG submission 184756) | Pelagic marine sediment microbial communities from the LTER site Helgoland, North Sea, for post-phytoplankton bloom and carbon turnover... | ecosystem: Environmental > Aquatic > Marine > Neritic...
TCCTCGAAGCCTATCTCAACGAAATATATCTGGCCCAGGATGGTCAGCGCGCCATACACGGCTTTGGTCTGGGCAGCCGGTTTTTCTTCCAGCGTCCACCACAAGAGCTGAGCACGGCGCAGATCGCCTTGCTGGTGGGTATGGTTAAAGGACCCTCCTACTATGATCCGCGCCGGCACCCGGAGCGGGCGCGCGAGCGACGCAACCTGGTTCTGCGTATCATGCATGAGCAAGGTATTATCGATCGTGCTCAATACCAGAAATCACGGACGGAAAAACTGGGCCTGGTGAAACCTGCCGCGGGTACCAGCAAAACCTTCCCGGCGTTTCTGGATATGGTGCGCCGCCAGTTACGCCGTGATTACAACGAATCCGACCTGGTGACTGAAGGGCTGCGCATCTTTACCACGCTTGATCCACAGCTGCAGTGGGCGTTGCAGAAAAGCCTGGATCAACAGATCAGACCATTGCTGAAAAAGCAGCCGCAGCTGCAGGGGGCCGGGCTGGTCACACATTCCGCCAATGGTGAGGTGCTGGCACTGGCGGGTGGACGGGAGGCCGGTTTTGCCGGTTTCAACCGCGCACTCGATGCCAGGCGGCATGTCGGTTCACTCATCAAGCCGGCCGTCTATCTGACCGCACTGGAACGGTCCACCCGTTACAATCTGGCATCATTGATTGACGACGATCCGCTTGAATATGAACAGTCCGGCCAGTTATGGGAGCCGAACAACTATGACCGGAAATTCCATGGGCGGGTCATGTTGTATCAGGCTCTGGCGGATTCCTATAATGTTGCAACGGCCCGTCTCGGGCTGGATCTGGGTGTGAACGCTGTTATCCAGACGTTGCGGCGTCTGTCGGTCGATCAACCGCTCAATCCTTATCCCTCGCTGTTTCTCGGGGCGACCGATTTAAGCCTGCTGGATGTCACCCGCCTGTACCTTAATTTTGCCAGCGGCGGATTCCAGGTTCCGCTGCGCAGTATCCGTGAAGTACTGGACGCCGACGGCGTTCCACTGCAACGCTACCCACTCAGTGTCGAGCGTGTGATTGATCCGGCCCCCGCCTATCTGGTCAACCGCGCTCTACAGATGGTGGTGGTAGAGGGCACCGCGCGTTCTCTCAACAGACGTTTTGCAGCGGCACTCGGACTGGCCGGAAAAACCGGCACGACCAATGATTTGCGCGACAGCTGGTTTGCCGGTTACGACGGTGAGAAACTGGGTGTGATCTGGATGGGGCGTGATGATAATCAGCCCATGGGGCTCAGCGGTGCAAGCGGTGCCATGCAGGTGTGGGCGGGTTTATTTGCCAGCGCGGGCGCAGTTACGCAACAGCCGGCGAAACCGGATTCGGTTGAATGGTACCGGGTAGACAGGGCGAGTGCGGGCCTGGCCGACAAGGGATGCAAAGATACCGTACAATTACCTTTTATCGAGTCTGGATCAAAACCCGCCGCTGCGCCGTGCGCCAAAACACGGCCGCTGCGCTGGTTGCCGGAATGGTTACAATGAAACGAGTCATATTTATCCTGGTCCTGTTGTTGAGCGCCTGCAGTACTGCGCCTCGGCGCACTTTGCCCCCGGTCGTCGATGGTACTCAGCCGGGCGGTTCACAACCCAAGGCGGCCGACAGTGTGGAACTCCCCGACAGAATGGAGGTGCCTGTCCCCCCGCCGGCACCCAGTGGTGGCGCAGTTGTTGCGCTGCTCGATCGGGCTGATGCCTATCATCAGTCGGGAGACATCAGTAGCGAGGCTGCGACTGTCGAGCGTGCGCTGCGTATCGATCCCAATAATGGCCGATTGTGGTACCGGCTGGCTGCCATACGCCTGGACCAGGGACAACCCCGCCAGGCCGAACAACTGGCTCTCAAATCCAATGCTTTATCGCGTGGCGAGACACGCTTGCAGGCACAGAACTGGCGCCTGGTGGCCAAAGCACGCTGGTCGATGAATGACAGTGCGGGCGCTCGTGCCGCGGAGCAGAAAGCCCGTGAGCTGCACTGATCGGGAACCCCCGACTAGTGGTGTACAATAGCGGTCAATATGGGTGAAAAGTATCTACTGATACCGAAAAATCAGCGCCGTGGGCATATATTCAGTCGATAAGTTGATCTCCGAGGCACGCCGCCTGGCGACGGAGTTCCGTCGCACCACCGGTAAAGCCTTACCCGGCGTGAGCGGGGAGATTGCCGAACACGATGCGGCACGCCTGCTTAATCTGGAACTCTGTGAAGAAAGATCCGCTGGTTACGATGCCGTTGGTCTGGGTAAGCGCGAAGGAAAGCGGGTCCAGATCAAGGGTCGCGTCATATTCGATGAGGATAAGACCGGTCAGCGCGTCGGCCAACTCAAACTCGAACAGGCATGGGACAGCGTGGTGTTAGTGATCATGGACGAAAACTATGAACCTTACGAAATCTACGAAGCCGATCGCGAGGATATCCTCGACGTGATGGACGAAGCCGGCAAGAGTGCGCGCAAGAAACGCGGTGCCATGACGGTCGCCCGCTTCAAAATCGTTGCCCGTCTGGTGTGGACACGTGAAGACGGCGAGCTTGACGACGAGGTCTGGGATAACCGGTCCGGGCACTGATCCTTGAAAGCAAAAACCGATTGTCCTCGCGCTGATTCCATGCAAGCTTCCGATTGTTTGAGTAATGACGGTGTGCTGGCCGGCGAAGTGCCGGATTTTGCCGCGCGTCCCCAACAGCAGGAAATGGCCGTCGCTGTAGAGCGGGTACTGGCGCACGGTGAGGTGCTGATTGTTGAAGCCGGGACCGGCACCGGCAAAACCTTCGCCTACCTGGTTCCGGCGCTGCTATCCGGCCGCAAAGTGATCATTTCCACCGGCACCCGTCACCTCCAGGACCAGCTGTTCCACCGCGATCTGCCCACGGTGCAGTCCGCCCTGGCGGTTCCGGTCAATGCCGCCTTGTTGAAAGGGCGCGCCAATTATCTTTGTCATCACCGCCTCGACACAACGCGTACTGAAGGGCGGCTGACATCACGCCAGCAGCTTGGCCAGCTGGAAAACATCTTTGACTGGTCGGGCCGCACCCGCAGCGGTGATATCGCCGAGTTGTCCGGCATTCCGGAAGATGCGCCCATCTGGCCGCGTGTCACGTCAACGGCTGACAACTGTCTGGGCCAACAGTGCGAGTGGTTGCAGAAATGCCATGTCATCCAGGCACGGCGTGCAGCACAGGACGCCGACCTCGTGGTCATCAATCACCACCTGTTATGCGCCGACCTGGCCCTGAAAGAGGAAGGGTTTGGCGAACTCTTGCCCGGTGTCGATGCCTTCATTATCGATGAAGCTCACCAGCTGCCCGAAACCGCGGCACGCTTTTTCGGAGTGACGCTGTCCAGCCGGCAGTTACAGGAACTGGCACAGGACAGTATCAGCGAATATGTGCGCGAGACGGCGGAACAGGAAGGTCTGCCGGATACCGCCCGCGCTGTGGAACGCGCCCTGCTGGACGTCCGCCTTTCGATGGGTAAGGGAGAACAGCGTTCGCCCTGGCCAAAGCTGGCGAATGACCAGGAGTTGATTGAACGACTCAATAAACTGCGCAAAACACTGGCCGAATTGAGTGCTGAGCTCGGGCAGCAGGCCGGACGCAGCCGTGGGCTGGATAACTGTTATCAACGCGCGGTGAAGCTGCAGAGTGTGTTGGTACAGACCACCGAGAAGCCTCCTGAAAACACTATTCACTGGTTCGAGACCTGGCGCCAGTCGTTCCGCATCAACCTGACACCGCTGGATGTCGCAGATAACTTCAGCTCACACCGGCAGGAGCTGCCCAGCCGCTGGGTGTTCACCTCCGCCACCCTGTCGGTCAACGGCAAGTTCGATCACTTCGCCAGGCGCCTTGGACTGGAAGATGCAAATACCCTGAAACTGGACAGCCCGTTTGATTTCCATAACCATGCCCTGTTTTATGTGCCGGAGGGATTGCCGGAACCCGGCCACGAGTCGTACACAGACGCCATGCTGGATCATGCCGAACAGATCATCCGCGCATCGCGTGGCCGGTGCTTTGTTCTGTTTACCAGCTATCGGGCATTGAATATTGCCCAGCGCCGGCTGAAGGACAGCTGCGAATTTCCGTTGCTGGTTCAGGGCAGCGCACCACGTAACGAATTGCTGGAACGTTTCCGTGAGCTGGGCAATGCCGTATTGCTCGGCACCAGCAGTTTCTGGGAGGGTGTGGACGTGCGCGGTGAAGCCCTGTCCTGCGTCATTATCGACAAACTGCCCTTTGCCTCACCGGGTGATCCCGTCTGGCAGGCGCGTATCGATGCCTTGAAAGAGCGGGGTGGTAATCCGTTTCTCGAGGAACAGCTTCCACACGCCGTGATCACTTTGAAACAGGGTGTAGGCCGCCTGATTCGTGATGTGAACGATCGCGGTGTGCTGGTGATCTGTGATCCACGTCTGGTGGCAAAGAGTTACGGGCGGGTATTTCTGAACAGCCTGCCGGACATGAAGCGAACACGTGACTTCGATGAGGTGGTTGCTTTTTTTCATGCCAGTGATGTTGCCAGGCTATAGATTTCTCACGAATGCACTGGCCAGGCGATATCACTTTGCGGGACCGTCGGCAGCAGGGATGCTGCCGTCGAGCGTACAGGGATGTATTCACCGCGAGTCCTGCAAAGTGATATCGCCTGGCCAGTGCTGAGCCCGCAACCATGACACGCATACTCGCCATTGAAACCGCCACCGAAGCCTGTTCGGTGGCGCTGTTGCTGGCAGACGAAGTCCAGGAACGTTTCGAAATAGCACCGCGTCAGCACGCGGCTTTGCTGCTGCCGTTTGTCGAATGCTTACTGGCGGATGCCGAACTTGCCCTGACCCGGCTGGACGCCATCGCCTTCGGGTGCGGACCGGGATCATTTACCGGTCTGCGCATCGCCGCCGGCATCACGCAGGGCCTGGCGTTTGGTGCCGATCTCCCGGTGGTGCCGGTATCGACCCTGGCGGCCCTGGCCCAGGGAACGATAGCGCGACAGGGCGCTCACGCTGTGTTGGCGGCCCTGGACGCGCGCATGAAAGAAGTCTACTGGGGCGCATTCAGGAGCGATGACAGGGGACTCGTTAATCCACTGGGCGGGGAGACGGTCTGTTCCCCGCAACGAGTCCAGGTGCCCTCGACGGACCACTGGGTGGGTGCGGGCAGTGGCTGGGATAGCTATGCCGATGTGCTGGCTGCACAGTGTTCCATGGTGTCTGCTGATATTTACCTCAACCAGAAACCCCATGCCGCGGATGTGGCGCGTCTGGCAGCCAGGGCGTTCGGACAGGGCAATGCCGTGTCGGCGGAACAGGCCATTCCTGTGTACCTGCGGAATAACGTTGCAGACAAACCCGGACCGAAGGTATGACATGCAGGACGATGTGCTGAAAAAGGTTGTGACGATCATCGAGGCCGAACCACACAGTGGCCTCAGTCTCAATCTGTATGCACTGGTCAGTACGCTGAAGATGGAGAACAGCGGTTATATGTACATGTTGCGTAAATTACGCGACCTGTCTGCCGAGCATCGCCAGCTTGCCTATGGACTCATGGAATTGATGGCGCGCAATGATAATCGGGGTGAGGCGTGGGAGGCTGCAATACAGGCTATGGATCGGGCCATCAGCGGCGTTTAGCCTGTATGGGGCTTCACCGTATCGAGTCGGTAAACTCCCCACAAGAAAATTAACCGCGAAGGACGCTAAGGGCGCGAAGGAAACAACGATTGACGAAGCGAGAATTTTCATCTTATTTCGCGCCCTTAGCGTCCTTCGCGGTTGTCATGCTGGTGCCCGGTGTTTTTGCCTTGCAGTCAGCGGCCAGGGGATTTATTGTCAGGCGATGGTTTGGTCGAAATCGGGATCACTATGAAAGCTCCGGAACTCCTTGCGCCAGCGGGCACCCTGCGCAACCTGCGTTACGCCATCGCTTTCGGTGCGGATGCTGTGTATGCGGGCATGCCCCGCTACAGCCTGCGCGTGCGTAACAACGACTTCAACCGCATTGAAAATCTGGCTGCCGGTATTGAAAAGGTACACGCAAAGGGCAAGGCGTTCTTCATGGCCACCAACGTATTGCCGCACAACAGCAAGGTGAAGACCTTTCTCGCCGACATGGAACCGATCATCGAGCTGGGACCCGATGCACTTATCATGGCGGATCCGGGTTTGATCATGATGGTTCGAGAGCGCTGGCCCGAATTGCCGGTACACCTGTCAGTACAGGCAAACACCATGAACTACGCCAGTGTGAAGTTCTGGCAACGGGCCGGTATCAAACGCATTATTCTGTCACGGGAACTGTCGTTGGACCAGGTCGAGGAAATTCGCCAGGCCTGCCCGGACATGGAGCTCGAGGTGTTCGTGCACGGCGCCTTGTGTATCGCGTACTCGGGACGTTGTCTGCTTTCCGGCTATTTCAACCACCGCGATGCCAACCAGGGTAGCTGTACCAATTCCTGCCGCTGGGATTACAAAGTCAAGGGCGCCAGTCAGGATATCAGTGGTGATATCCAGTCGGCTGACGTTTACCTGATCGAGGAGGCCAACCGTCCCGGCGAATTGATGCCCATCGAGGAGGATGAGCAGGGTACCTATATCATGAACTCCAAGGATTTACGTGCTGTGCAGCATGTGGAGCGTCTGGTAAAAATCGGTGTGGACAGCTTGAAAATCGAAGGGCGCACCAAATCACACTACTACACCGCCCGTACCGCCCAGGTCTACCGCAAGGCCATCGATGACGCGGTAGCCGGTCGCCCATTTGATGCCAGCCTGCTCGGCAGTCTGGAAAACCTGGCTAATCGCGGATACACGGACGGTTTCCTGCAGCGCCATCACGCGCACGAGTACCAGAATTACATCGACAATCATTCAAAGAGTCTTCGGCAGCGTTTTGTCGGTGAACTGGTGGCCTACAATAACGAAACCGGAATGGCGGAAGTGGACGTCAAGAACAGGTTCAGCGTGGGCGATGAACTCGAGTTGATTGCACCGGGGGGGAACCGGGTGTTCCGCTTGCAGGACATGCTGGATATGAACGGACAGTCAACAGAGATTGCGCCCGGCAGTGGTCATCGGGTCCAGATCGCGCTGCAGGAGGCCGAGTGTGAGATGGGGCTGTTGGCGCGTAATTTTTCATCGCTGGCAGCGGTCAATCAGGAGTAGCTGGTATGAAAGGCGTTACTTTCTGGATAGTCGCGTTATGCTGGCTTAGTCAGCTTGCGGTAGCGGATTCCAGGGTGCTGGTGTGGAACATAGACAAGGACCTGGAAACTTCTTATACAACAATCTATAAGGCATTAGAGAAAAACAGGTTTTTTATTGTATTTGAGCCTGATATACAGCGGAACCTGAGTGGTTTTGCGGAACGCTGGGGCGACAATTACAACCGCAACAAACTGCAAGGCATTCGCGCCATGGTGTTCTGTAACGTCTGGTATACCAATGAAATCAGTAACGCCGACCCCGATATGCTGGCCATGTGTCCCTTACACCTCACGCTCATTCAGCAACAGGGTAGCACACGTGTTCTGTTCATCCGCCCGACCGCCGTGGCGGCAGGCAGCAACGCCCTGGCCATTGCCAAGGAACTGGAACAGGACGTATCAAAAGCAATGGATGAAGCGGTAAACGAATTGCGCGGCTGCCCTGAGGCTTGCTAGCAGGCGGGTAAATCCTGGATTCGAATCCTTGACGGTTTTGCAAGCCAATGTCGGGCCGGTTCTTACCTGACAGAGAAACGTTTGAACGGGCCTGTCTTGTCCTCGGGCGCATAAACCGGCATCCTCTCGTCCCATGTTTATACGAGCCTACCGCTGGTTTGATCGCGTTATCCTGGAACTGGGGAGGGAGCTACGGCTGTCCTACCTGCCACCGCTGATGGTGTATTTCGCCTACGGTGTTGCGGGACTCACCAGTATCGTGGGTACTTTCTTCGTTAAAGACTACCTCGGTCTGTCCGCCGCGTTTCTCGCTGCACTGGCTTTCTGGGTCAACGTCCCCTGGGCGTTGAAGATGCCCATTGGGCACCTGGTCGACCTGATCTGGCGCTTCAAGTCGGCACTGGTGTTTCTCGGCGCCGGGTTGACCGCCGCGAGCCTGGCTATCATGCTCGGTTTACTCAGTCATACCGAGGCCATGCGCGCCGTTATGCCGCTCGGTGCCTGGTATGTGCTCAGTACCCTGCTCGCCCCGGTCGGCTATGTCATTCAAGACGTCGTCGCCGACGCCATGACCGTCGAGGCTGTCCCGCGCGTCAATAGCGAAGGCGTGGCCTTTCCGGCCGAGCAAATACGCCTCATGCACACGACCATGCAGACCCTGGGGCGGGTGGCCATTGTCGGCGGTGGTATTTTTGTCGCTTTACTCAACGTGTTCATGTTCGAAGGGGTGGAAACCCTCGCCGAACAGGACAAGGTGGGTATCTATATCGATATCTACCAGATTGCACTGCTGATCCCGGTGATATCGGTGCTCGGCGTCACGCTCGGCGGCTGGCTCAAGATCCGCGATACCCGGCGGCTGATGCGCAAAGGCTTCCAATGGGACAAGGCGTGGGAGATGGTGCGGGGTCAGATCGAACGCCCCGCGCCCAACTGGTGGATATTGGGCGGCAGCCTGCTGTTTGTCGTGTTCACTATTACCATGGGGCTGAGCGACGTCCCTTTTAACCAGGAAATTATTTTCCTGGGCTCGCTGGCCATTGTGCTTTTCCTGATGTTCCGCCTGGTGCGTGTACTGGAGCCGGAGGCGCGCCGGGTGCTGGTAGGCACCGCCATAATTATCTTCGTCTACCGCGCAATGCCCGGGCCCGGGCCGGGGTCTACCTGGTGGATGATCGATGAGCTGGGTTTCGATCAGCATTTTCTGTCGGTGCTCTCCCTGATCAGCAGTAGTCTGGCGTTGCTCGGTATGTTCCTTTTCCGGCGTTTCATGGCCGAGAAATCGATCGCCTATATCATGGTGTTCCTCACCATCATCAGCACCATTCTGACCTTGCCCGTTGTCGGTATGTACTATGGCTTACACGAATGGACCGCCGTCCATACCGGCGGCATTGTCGATGCACGCTTCATTGCCCTGGTCGATACTGCACTGGAATCTCCGCTCGGGCAGGTGGCCATGATTCCCATGCTGGCCTGGATCGCCAACTCGGCACCCGCTAACCTCAAGGCCACCTTCTTCGCCGTGATGGCCTCGTTCACCAACCTGGCCTTATCGCTGGCACAGCTGGGCACCAAGTATCTCAACGAATTCTTCACCGTTAGCCGTGAGGTGAAAGATGCTGCGAGCGGGACAGTGACAGTACCGGCCGATTACAGCGAACTGGGAATCCTGCTGATTTCGGCTACTGTGATCACCTTTGTCCTACCCATCGTCGCGGTGGCACTGGTACTGGGTACACGCATGAAAAGCGCCTAGTGCACATTTCTCACAGTCTTACTAAGTCGTGCGGAAGTTAGCCGGCATACGCTTTCGGGACACGCGGTACCCCAGGGCACCCTCTCTCGCCTGACGGCGATTCACCTTGTAAATACATCCCTGTACGCTCGACGGCCGCGTCGCTCGGCAATTGCTCCTGCATGGCTCTACCTTCGCCCATCCCTGGGCTCGTCGGCAATTGCTCCTGCATGGCTCTACCTTCGCCCATCCCTGGGCTCGTGCGGCCGACGGTCCCGAAAGCGTATGCCGGCTAACTTCGGTACTCACTATTAACTTCAAAAGTCACAATACATCGTTGTTGGGCTTCCCGGGGCGGGATAAGCGATTCGCCATTCGACGGGTTTTGATGGCCTTGGTCCGGATCTTCCTGCACAGCATTTCCAGGACTTGCGGGTCTGCGTCACCACGCTTGAAGCGGTTTAGCACCATGGTGGCATAGACCGCAATGTCTATGAGATTGTCAGAGACTGTATTGAGGGCGGGTTGGCCCGGCTTCGGTATTGGCGCCGGAGGGGGCGATTCAGCTTGCACCCCAGGGCACCTTCTCTCGCCTGAGGGCGATTCACCTTGCACCCCAGGGCACCTTCTCTCGCCTGATGGCGGTGTTTCCCGGTCTGTCGCTGCCGCGGATTCAGGGGCTTGTGCGACAGCCACTTCAGATTCTTCACCTGGTGGTGGCTGCAGATACAATAGCTTGTTGTTGAATGAAGACTGCTCAGGATTGAACGTCAGGCTGTAAATGACCGGTGCCTGGATTGCATTTTTTCTATTCCGGTAATCCAGCAGAATGAGGTACACGCTGTTTGCAAGCAGAAAACCGATAAAGCCAAAAGATGCAAAATACAAAGCAGGGATAGCACGCGTGTTGAGCAGGTGGCTGGCCAGCGAGGCCGCGACCAGAACGGAGAGTCCGGAAACCAGTGCCAGTGCCGCCTGTCTGTTACCCTGTCTGAACATCCGCAAACTGGCATAAAAGCAATACAGCAACGAAGCCAGCATGGTGAATTGGACGGCAGTCCACCAGCTGCCAGTGCCGGCATATAAACCTGACATGTTTTGTCCGGATAGCGTAATCCGGTCTATCGGTGCGATGTCGGTAGTCAGCAGGCCATGTGGCGAGCTTATATTTCTGATCAGGAATACGGCCCATGCGGCCGTCAGCAAATCCAGCAGGAGCAGGGGTTTCGATCCGGTGTAGAAAGCGACATACCAGATAAGTACAGCCCACAACAGGGTACCCATGGTCATGGAAAGCCTGGCTAACTGGGCCTGTGCGCTGATTTCCAGTGGCTGAACCATTAACGCACTGGCCAGCAGGAAGCCCGCAAGCAGCATGTACATGGCAGCAAGCTGCAGGTGTGGCTGAGTGGATGTGCGTGTGGTGCCCAGATACAGGTGATGTGCCCCGGCATAGAGGATAGTGCCGGTAAGAATAGTTAGCGCTGCTTCGCCCATCGGCTGGTATTATCCAATAAATATCCGCTCTGTGACGATATAGCAATCAGACTGGAGACGCCACCCTCAGCCCAATCTCTCTGTCGCATGAACCAGGCGTGTGGCCAGTATTTCATTCAGGTTGCGAAATACACGTGCTGCTATTCTGGGGTAGCGGCGACG
>Ga0209567_10001694_pt1 | contig 11079 bp, 9 predicted proteins | sample COG_12_FD_184756 | JGI IMG/M metagenome (GOLD analysis project Ga0209567, IMG submission 184756) | Pelagic marine sediment microbial communities from the LTER site Helgoland, North Sea, for post-phytoplankton bloom and carbon turnover... | ecosystem: Environmental > Aquatic > Marine > Neritic...
ACGACCTGGTTCTTCCAGTCACGCAGTTTTTCGGCGTCAATCATGAGCGTGCCAAACTTCACGCCATGCTCAGCCATCGCTTCGGCTTCATCAATGACTTTGGCGGCATGCAGCAGCGCTTTCGACGGGATACAACCGACGTTCAGACAAACGCCGCCGAGCACGGGCGAGCGCTCGACCAGGATAACGTCCAGCCCCAGGTCTGCTGCACGGAATGCCGCGGTATAACCGCCGGGTCCTGCGCCGATAACCACGAGTTGCGCCGAATGCGTGGCGTCACCTTCGGGCGGTCGTGTCGCGGCGACTTCGGGTGCCGGCATCTTGCGAGTTGCTTCGATATTCTCAACCGGCACCTCGGGCTCGCTGTCAGAGGCTTCAATCGTAACGACCGCCGAGCCGGTTGAGACCCTGTCACTAACGCTGACATCGACCGAGACAATTTTCCCTGCCTGGCTGGCGGGAATATCCATCGAGGCTTTATCCGTTTCCAACGTGATCAGAGAATCTTCGACCGACACGACGTCACCCGGCGCGACCAGTACTTCGATGACCTCAACGTCTTCAAAGTCGCCCAGGTCGGGAACCGTCAGCTGCACGGTCATTAAGGAATCGCCTGCAACAGAGAATCGACGTCGGCCAGCTGTTGGCCGAGGAAGGTGGTAAAGCGAACCGCTTGAGCCCCATCGACAACCCGATGGTCGTACGAAAGCGACAGAGGCAGCATCAATCGCGGTTCGAACTCCGAGCCGTTCCATACCGGCTGCATCGACGAACGCGAAACGCCCAGAATTGCGACCTCGGGCGCATTGACTATTGGCGTGAATGCCGTTCCGCCGATGCCACCCAGGCTCGAAATCGTAAACGTTGCACCCTGCAAATGATCCGCTTTCAATTTCCCATCACGCGCCAATGCCGAGAGCTCGCCGAGTTCCTTGGCAATCTCGTAGACATCTTTCTGGTCCGCATCGCGGATAACCGGCACGACCAAACCCTGGTCGGTATCAGCGGCAAAACCCAGGTGACAGTATTTCTTGTAAACCAGGCTGAGGCCGTCCTCGGACAGCGATGAATTGACCCTCGGGTATTCTTCGAGCGCGGCGACGCAGGCTTTCATTACGAATGCCAGCGGCGTCAGCCCGATGCCGCGTTGTTTCGCAGGTCCTTTGAGCTTCTGGCGCCTGGCCTCCAGTTCGGTGATGTCGGCGAGATCGTGTTGCGTGACGTGTGGCAGGTTGATCCAGCTCGCCTGCAGGCGCGGACCCGAGATTTTCTGGATTCGGGTCAACGGCTGGATGTCGACCTCACCGAACTTCTCGAAATCCACACTGTGAGTCCTGGGCAATCCACCGCCGGTGGGCGCCGCCGTCTGCCCCGTCAGGATGGCTTTGACGAACGCTTTGACGTCATCATGCCGAATGCGGTTCTTTGCACCACTGCCCTTGACCTGCACGAGATTGACACCGAGCTCTCGGGCCAGCTTCCTGACTGACGGGCTCGCATGGGCTTTTGAAAACCCTGCTTCTTCAATTTTCGGCAACGCGGTCGAAGCCCGTGTTGCCGCCGGCCTGTCAGGCGCAGGACTCGGTGCCGTCGCTTGTGCCGGCGCCTCGGGCTTCGCTGCTTCGGTCGCTTTCGTCGGCACATCAGCGGCGACCGCGTCGATAATCGCCAGCGCTGCTCCGGCAGAGACTTTCTCGCCGACTTTGATCATTACCGACTCGATGGTCCCTGCAACGACGGCAGGCACGTCCATGGCAGCCTTGTCCGTTTCAAGTGTAATCAGGGGGTCTTCAACCTCGACCTTATCCCCGGCGGCTATATGAACCTCGATGATCTCGACCTCATCGAAGTCTCCCAGGTCTGGCACGACCAGCGTCTGTTTACCGCCTGATTTTTCTTGCGCGCCTTCGGGCGTCGCCGGCGTTGTCGTGTCGCCCCTCGGCGTTTCGGCTATGGCTGACTCGACGGCGGCCGTATCGCTGGCCATCACGGTAAGCTTGCCGATGACATCGCCTGTCGATACCGAATCACCCGGTCCAACCGTCAGGCTTTCGACCACTCCGCTCTCTGGCGCCGGCACATCGAACGAGGCCTTATCGGTCTCAAGCGTAATCAGTCCGTCCTCGCGAGCCACGCCATCGCCCGGCGCGACGAGCACCTCGATAATCTCGACGTTCTCGAAGTCGCCGAGATCGGGTACAACTATGTCGATCGTATTCGCCATACTCGCGCTCCGGGCTCGTCTACAACGTCACAGGATCAGGGCGATCCGGATCGATGCCGTACTTCTCAATGGCCTGCGCGACGGTCTTCCGATCGAGCACTCCGTCATCGACCAGCGCCGTGAGCGCCGTAACCGCGATGAATCTCCGATCGACCTCGAAGTGCTCGCGAAGCGCTTTCCGCGCATCGCTGCGCCCGTAGCCATCCGTGCCAAGAGAGATGAACCGCCCCGGGACCCAGCGTTGCACCTGGTCCGCGACGATCTTCATATAGTCGGTTGCCGCGATATAGGGGCCCGGAATGCCCTCGAACTTCTCCTCGATGTAGCATTTGCGCGGCTCTTCCGAGGGATGCAGATGATTCCAGCGCTCAACCTCCAGCGCATCACGGCGCAGCTCGGTGAAGCTCGTTACAGACCAGACATCCGTGGGTATATCGAAATCCGACTGCAACAGTTCGGCAGCGGCAATCACCTCCCGCAGGATAGTGCCGGAGCCCATGAGCTGTGCACGAATCTTGCCCTTGCCACCCACCTGCAACAGGTACATGCCGCGCAATATGCCGTCCTCGACACCGGCAGGCATCGGCGGATGCACGTAATTTTCGTTCATGCAGGTAATGTAATAAAAGACATCTTCCTGCTCGCCCATCATGCGACGCATGCCGTCCTGAATAATCACAGCCAGTTCATACGCATACGTAGGATCGTAAGAAACACAATTCGGTATCGTCGATGCGCTGATCAGGCTGTGCCCATCCTGGTGCTGCAGTCCTTCGCCAGCCAGGGTCGTGCGCCCCGCGGTGCCGCCAATCAGGAAGCCGCGCGACTGCAGATCACCACCGGCCCAGATAAAATCGCCGATACGCTGAAAACCGAACATCGAGTAGTAGATATAGAATGGCACCATCGGTACGTCGTGGTTCGAATAAGACGTGCCGGCCGCCAGCCACGAGCAGAACGCGCCACCCTCGTTGATACCCTCCTCGAGAATCTGCCCTTTCTTGTCCTCCCGGTAGTACATGAGCTCACCCGCGTCCTGAGGCTCGTACAGCTGGCCTTTCGAGGCGTAGATACCGACCTGACGAAACAGGCCTTCCATGCCAAAGGTACGCGCTTCGTCGGGCACGATCGGAACGACATGCTTGCCGATCTGTTTGTCACGCAACAGCGCGGTGAGAATGCGAACGAAGGCCATCGTTGTCGATGCTTCGCGTTCCCCCGTGCCCTCAATTTGCGTACGGAACGCCTCGAGCGGTGGTACCGGCAATGCCTCGGACTTCGCGCGTCGCCGCGGCAGAAATCCGCCCATTGCATGGCGACGCTCGAGCATGTACTCGAGTTCCGCACTGTCGGCAGCCGGTTTGCAGTACGGCACCTCGTCAATTTCCTTGTCCGAGATCGGGATATTGAAACGATCGCGAAATTTCTTGAGTTCTTCGATGTCGAGCTTCTTCTGCTGGTGCGCTATGTTTTGACCTTCGCCGGCGGATCCCAAGCCGAAACCCTTGACGGTTTTCGCGAGAATAATCGTCGGTCCGCCTTTGTGCCTGGTAGCCGCGTCGTAAGCCGCGTAAACCTTGAGGGGATCATGACCGCCCCGGTTCAGGCGCCAGATCTCATCGTCAGACATGTTCGCAACCATCTCGGCCGTTTCCGGATGCTTGGCGAAGAACGTGTCGCGCACATATTTGCCGTCCATTGACTTGATCTTCTGGTACTCGCCATCGACGGTCTCTTCCATGATCTGGCGGAGCTTGCCCGATTGGTCTTTCGCGAGCAGTGGGTCCCACCTGGAGCCCCAGACGACTTTGACGACGTTCCAGCCGGCGCCGCCAAACGCCGCCTCGAGTTCCTGGATGATCTTGCCGTTGCCGCGAACCGGACCATCAAGTCGCTGCAGGTTGCAATTGACGACGAATACGAGGTTGTCGAGGCCTTCGCGCACAGGCATCGTGATCGCACCCATTGACTCTGGCTCGTCCATTTCGCCGTCGCCAAGAAAGCACCAGACTCTGCGGTCACTCGGCGCAGTCAGGCCGCGATTTTCCATGTAGCGCATGAATCGCGCCTGGTAGATAGCCATCATCGGACCCAGGCCCATCGAGACCGTTGGAAATTGCCAGAAGTCGGGCATCAACCAGGGATGGGGGTATGACGACAAGCCGCCGCCGCCGACTTCCTGCCTGAATCGGTTCAGTTTACCTTCGTCGAGGCGTCCTTCGAGATAGGCGCGCGCATACATGCCGGGCGCCGAGTGCCCCTGCATGAATACGAGGTCCCCGCCATGATTCTCATTGGCCGCACGCCAGAAGTGGTTAAATCCCACCTCGTACAAAGTGGCACACGAAGCGTAACTGGAGATATGACCGCCATACTCGGTGCTCTTTCGATTCGCCTGCACGACCATGGCCATTGCATTCCAGCGTATGTAGGCCTCGATGCGGCGCTCCAGTGAACGGTCGCCCGGATACTCGGGCTGGCGCGCTGTGGAGATCGTGTTGAGATATGCCGTATTCGGCGTGTACGGAAGGTACGCCCCCGAGCGCCGTGCAAAATCGATCATCTGGTTCAGCAGGAAATGCGCCCGTTCCGGACCGTGCGCCGCAAGCACTGAGTCGATCGACTCCAGCCATTCGGTGGTTTCAATGGGGTCAATGTCATCGAAAGGATTGAAACTGCTCATACAATTATCCACCGGGCGCCTGCCAGGACACCGCCCGCTTTGTCGCGTGAATTACACGAAGCGTCCTGCTAGGATCACTGCTTCGTTGCACCGGACCGTGCGAATCATTACTGCGGCCGACATCTTCGGGGTTTGTGCGGTGAGCGTCAAGCTCACGGCGGAGAATTGAATCGTATGAATACTGTTACCCCTGACCTTCATGATATCCGTATCTATCAAAAGGTTGGCCGTGTCTACACCAAGGCCCTGGACACGGTCGATCAGTTACTTTTGATACTACCTGCAAGACCGACGATGGCGGATTTCGGCAAGATCCCCCAGGGTGGCAAGCTGCAGGCTGTGCTCCGAAAGCACGCGGCCGGATCGACACCGGCGTTCACCACTCGGCTCAATAACAAGAAACAGACATTGGTCGTCGGCGGCATTACGACTGCCGATGCCGATGCGTTCGATCAGCTCACGCTGGGCCGAAAGCTCGTGGCGGCGGCAACGCAGCAAAAACCAGGCAGCCTTGGCATCTGTGCGGTTGGCTTCAGCGCCGATGCGCAGGCACGAGTTGTCAACAACGTGCTCGCGGCCGCACTGGCGGCGGGCTTCAAACTGCCCGCTTTCAAGAGCAAGGCCGCACCCGCCAAAATCAAGAGCATTCGGCTGTTGGGGCTCGACAGGCCTCTCGATACGAGCCGGACCGAGGCTGAAGCAAAGGGCAATAATCTCGCACGTTGGCTCGCGGTACTGCCACCGAACATACTCAATGCCGTCAGCTACACGGACCTCGTCCGGGGTTTGGCCAAAGCCCGTGGCTGGCAATTCAAACGCTATGCCACCAAAGAACTGGAATCACTCGGTGCAGGCGCGTTCCTTGCGGTGGCACAGGGCAACGAAGATGATAGCGCCGGGATCCTGCGTCTGCGCTACCGGCCGACGACCAAAGCAGCCGATGCCGACCTTAGCCTGGTTGGCAAAGGCATCATATTCGACACGGGCGGCACCAATCTGAAGCCGTTCCAGTCGATGCTCGATATGCACGGCGATATGCAGGGCAGCGCCGTTGCGCTCGGCACCTTCCTGGCCATATCCGAGTTAAAGCTGCCGATCGCCGTCGATTGCTGGCTGGCACTCACCGAGAACCGGACCGGCCCGAAAGCCTACAAGTCGCAGGACGTCGTCACGGCCGCGAATGGCAAGACGATACAAACGATTCATACGGATGCCGAAGGTCGCATGGCGCTGGCGGATACGCTGGTGTTTGCGAGTCGCGAGAAACCGCGCATGATCTTCGACTTCGCAACGCTGACAGGAAGCTGTATCAACGCGATCACCAGCCGATATTCGGGCGTCTTCACGAACCGGCCCGACCTGCATCCGCAACTGAAGCGAACCGGCCGACAGTGCGGCGAGCGCGTCTGGCCATTCCCGATCGGCAAAGAGTTTCTCGAAGATCTCAAGAGCGAAACGGCCGACTTTATGCAGTGCTCGCCGAAGGGCTCCGGAGATCATATTCTAGCCGCCAGCTTTCTCGCCGAGTTTATAGAGAACGACACTCCGTGGGTGCATATGGACCTCAGCGCGAGCGACAACGAGCGCGGTCTTGGCCACATCGGATCGAAGTTCACCGGATTCGGCGTGCGTTATGCGATGAGCGTTATCCTCGACGAGAATCTGTTCAAGGCAAACGATTAAGTGAGCGACGGCATCAGAATGGCAGACCGCTTTCGCGGTTTTCTGCCCGTTGTTGTCGACGTCGAAACCGGCGGTTTCGAGGCCAGGACCGACGCCTTACTCGAAATTGCAGCCGTATTACTCGACCTCGATTCCGAGGGATTGCTGCAACGTCGCGAGACGATTCGCTACCACGTAAAACCCTTTGAGGGTGCCAACATGGAAGCGGAGTCGCTGGCCGTCAACGGTATCGACCCGCATCACCCGCTAAGGCCCGCCATCGATGAGCGCGACGCGTTACAACGCACTTTTCGCGAAGTTCGTCGCGCCGTGCGTGAAAACCGCTGCGGTCGCGCCGTGCTGGTCGGCCATAACGCCCATTTCGATCTTGGCTTCCTCAACGCGGCGGTGGCGCGCTCGGCAATCAAGCGCAACCCGTTTCATTCTTTCAGTTGCTTCGACACTGCGACCTTGTGCGGCGTAGCTTTCGGTCAGACGGTCCTTGCTCGCGCGGCGATCGCGGCGGGAATGGGATGGGATGAGACGCAGGCGCACTCCGCGTCCTACGATGCCGAAGTGACCGCGGATCTCTTCTGTGAAGCCGTAAATCGCTACCGCGATATTTTCGAGACGACGTTCCGGAACGCGCCGCCACAGCCGTAGGAGCAGACTGCCCAAACGGCCTCCTCCTACGTCGTGCTTTCCGCCAGGAGCTTCTGCAATTCACCCGACTGGTACATCTCCATGACGATATCGCAACCGCCGATCAGCTCACCCTTGACGTAAAGCTGCGGAAAGGTCGGCCAGTTCGAGTACTCTTTCAATCCCTCCCGGATCTCGGGGTCTTCAAAAATATTCACGTAGGAATAGGGTTTGCCGACTGCGTTCAGTGCGGCAACTGTCTGCCCGGAAAATCCACACTGTGGAAAGTCGGGCGTGCCCTTCATGTAGAGAAGAACGTCGTGTGATCCTAGCTGATCCTCGATTCTGGTTTTTACATCCACGTCTGGTACCTGTATGCGTTGCGACAGCGTCTATTACTTGGGCCGCTATCGACGGTTTCAATAGTATTTCAGTTTTTGAGCCTACGAATTACCCGGCACTTCGATCCTCGACAACGATAAGGTTATTGACCGCTTTCACGCCGCCCGTGGCTTTCGCGATCGATTCTGCCTGATCTCGCGCAATATAGCTGCCGACGGTTCCCGTGAGTGTTACCGTGCCCTCCCAGGTCCGAACACCGATGTTAAACACGCTAACCACCGAATCCGTCGCATATTTACCTTTGATTTTCGTCGTGATCGCCGAGTCCGAAGCGACGACACCAGGCTCGCGTTCATCTTTTCCCAGATGATATCCACCGACAGCCGCACCGCCGACCACCACGGCCGCACAGCCACCAAGCATCGCCGAAGCAAGAAGGACAATCAGAATTCGTCTCACAGGTTTCCAACTCATTGACGCAGTAACCCCATCAACTCTCGGTATCACGAGCCGCCAGTTCATCGACAACGGCCCACTGTTCATCCCCGCTCATTAGTGCCCAGCGAGAGATTTGCTCCAGATTGCGACCGCAACCAAGGCAAACCTGATTCTCGTCGAGCGTACAGATCAAAATGCAGGGCGACAAAGGTCTTTGCTCACGGTTCGCAGAGCTCTCGTTAGCGCTACTGCTCATTATGTATAAAAATCAACGCATTATACCATTTATCTAGAATACTTGGTACAAACAGCAGGCGGATCGAACAGGACAAATAATTCTCTTTTTGCAACAGCAATCTCTATAATACCGACAGCGCAGGAGCGCGATCATTCCCGATACCTATCCGGAAGAATCAAATAATCAATAATCCTCGGAGAAGCGAACGATGAACCCCTTGAAGAGCATTGGCGGCACAATTATTGGTGGCGTCGTCCTCGCAGTCATTATTGTACTCGCGACCAAGGGCAATCACATGGTTGCCGGTATGAGTGCACAATCGTTGATCATATGGCTGCACGTATTGTCCGGCATTACCTGGATAGGCCTGCTCTACTACTTCAATTTCGTACAGGTGCCCGCTCTCGGCGAAGCCGCCAGCGACGAGGGTGGCCCAGGTGGCGCGGGTATTGCCAAGTACGTTGCTCCCCGAGCATTGGCCTGGTTTCGCTGGGGCGCGCTTGCCACCTGGCTTACGGGCGCGGCTTTCCTGTTTCATAAGGGCCAGTTACTCAACGCTTTCGCGCTCGGCCTGAACTCGGCGCCCGTGAACCAGTACGCCATGACGATTGGCGTCGGTGCATGGCTCGGTACGTTTATGCTGTTTAATGTGTGGGTATTGATTTGGCCGAACCAGAAGAAGGTGCTCGGCATGGTCGAAGCCAGTGCCGATGAAGTGGCCAAAGCGAAGAACACGGCGTTCCTGGCGTCACGATCAAATACCCTGATGTCCATTCCGATGGTCATGAGCATGGTCGGCGCCGGTCATGGCTGGATCATGTAGGCCCGAGTACGATTTCACGTCTCGAAGCCCGACATTCGTGCCGGGCTTCTTTCGTTTGCGAAGCCCTATGCAACTCTCAGACAAACTCAGGCAATCCATTGGCAGTACGGTGGCGACCGCGCTAGCAGAAGATATTGGCGACGGCGATTTGACGGCATCGCTTATCGACGCTGACGCCGTCGTCGGCGCGACGGTTATCGCAAGGGAGTCATTGCGTCTGGCCGGTCAGCCCTGGGTGGACGAAGTATTTTCCCAGCTCGACGAGAACATCGTGATCGACTGGTACATAAGCGACGGTGAAGAAGCTGAAGCTGATGACGTCATCTGCAAACTTGTCGGACCCGCACGAGCGTTACTGACGGGCGAGCGGACAGCACTGAATTTCCTGCAGACGCTGTCGTCGACGGCGACCACCACGGCTCGTTACGTCAAGGCCGTCGAGGGCACCGGCGCAATAATCCTCGACACCCGCAAGACCTTACCAGGGCTGCGCCTGGCACAAAAATACGCGGTGACGTGCGGCGGCGGGCAGAACCACCGGACAGGCCTGTTCGACGCAATCCTGATCAAGGAAAACCACATCAGGAGTGCCGGCGGTATTGGCCCCGCCCTCGAACGCGCGGGAGATCTCGACGCGGGGGTGCTCGTCGAAGTCGAAGTCGAGAACCTGGATGAATTGCTCGAAGCACTTGATGCCGGCGCCACCCGCGTGCTCCTGGACAACTTCTCCGTCGATGATCTCAAACAGGCGGTCGAGACCAACCAGGGCTATGGCTATGTTGCGGCGGAACTGGAGGCGTCCGGGAATATCACGCTGGAATCGATTCGGGCTATCGCTGAGACCGGGGTCGACTATATTTCGACAGGCGCCCTGACCAAGAACGTCGACGCGATCGACTTTTCGATGTTGTTCAGCATCGATCCAGTGTAATAATTCAGATTCGACCGCAGGGAAATCTTCGAGCCTGTTTTCTGCAGAACGCAGACCTACGCTTAAGAGCGCTCAGTCGAGTGACATCAGATGTCAGTTGTCGGCAGTGAGTTGAAGGCCTTCAACTTCCGCCTTGATCATGGCCATCCAGACGCTTCTTGGCTCAGATTTTCGTGCGAAACTGAGCGCGACGCCGACACGAAATTTCTTGTCTGACGGCCAGTGATCGACAAGTGGCGGTCTTTGCTCCAACTCCACCCACAATTGGTATTCACCATTTGTCAACGTGTTGCGCCTGCGTTTCCAATTGCTGTAGGCATTCTCTAGAGACTGCGTATAGCGATCCGCAAATGCCTTCGCAGCCCGTTCGCTCGAGAAATACCAGCCGCCAAAGATGCTGCCTATGATCGAGCTCTTCGGTGACACGTAGACGCTCAGTGAGCCCATATGCTGATGCCGGTGATGGGCATCCACCGCATAACTCAGCGCACCGGTTATATGGTCCATACCAACGGCTCCTTCGGGCGCTGAATATTTCTCACCCAGCTTGAAGCCGAGATACTCGCCATCGTTTGCATCTGCCAACGTCGATGCGCTTAGCAAGAGCAGGCTGAAAAAAATCAAGATTCGAGTCGTGTCCATTGTTGTTTTTTTTTGTTGAACCGGGGTCGAACCGAGGTTTTCCAAAACCTCGGTTCGACCCCGCTTAAATCTATTAGTGGCCGATCGTCTTTTTGCGCCTTGTGCGCAAATTCAGCACGACATCATCGATTTTCTCGATCCCGAATTCCGGGTCGATTTCGCTGGCAAGCACATCGGCATAAATCATGTCGTTGCTGTTACCGAAGATGCTCGAGATATCGTACATGGCGTCGATGATTGCGTTGCGAGTCGCTACTTCGAGTAGTCCTGGCGCATCCTTCAGCCCGACACCGGGAGCAAGCTTGGTATCGGACATGTGACTTGTGCCTATGGCGGTGGTCGAGAATAATTGCTCGCCGCTCGCGGAGTCGATTGAGACCTGCAATGCCAGGCGGGCCGATACGTTCAATCGCGTCGAATTCGCACCGGGCACCACGGAAACGACGGGTCTGTA
>Ga0209567_10001695_pt1 | contig 11063 bp, 14 predicted proteins | sample COG_12_FD_184756 | JGI IMG/M metagenome (GOLD analysis project Ga0209567, IMG submission 184756) | Pelagic marine sediment microbial communities from the LTER site Helgoland, North Sea, for post-phytoplankton bloom and carbon turnover... | ecosystem: Environmental > Aquatic > Marine > Neritic...
CCTCTGGCCAATATCTGGATATTGCCTGCGAGGCGCGCCTTGTCCCCGTGTTTTTGGGGGGCTCTGAATGTCACAGAATTTACGACGGGGTACACTAGTGATGCCGCTGATAGATTTCGACGTCTGGGCCATACCCACTACATTGATTACCGCTACGTACGCGCAGCCGAACCGTGTCGATCCCTGAAAGCCGATCAAAGAAAACCAGAAAAAGAAACGCCCTTATAATAGCGAAAGCCCGGTGTCTTGTTTAGAATCAGCCTTTTCCCTGATTACAGAAAATTTTCGGAGCAAGTCAATGCAAAAGCTGGTTCTTCTGTTCGCCGGCTCATTACTGAGTACGGTGTCAGTCAACGCCATTCCGGTGAATGGCTTGCATCATTTCTTTCGGATCCGCAACAAATGTGGACTTCCGATCATCCCGAAACAGAGGAGCTTAAAAAAAGGATTCGGAAATCACGTTCCCCGCGAACGTTGTGTAAAAAAAATCCCATGAGTGGAGAAGAGCTGCAAGATCTGCTGGACTATCTGTCAACGCTTTAGGCGCACACGTAGTGATTGAGATTGAAAACACCAAACTGGATGGTGTGAAAATAGTCAAACCGAGAGTTTTCGGGGATGAACGTGGCTTTTTCATGGAGACGTTCAATGCCAGGGACGCCGGTGACGCCGGTCTCGCTGTTTCATACGTTCAGGATAATCATTCGCAATCGTCACGGGGCGTCCTGCGCGGCCTCCATTATCAGTACCCCCAGTGGCAGGGTAAACTGGTCAGGGTTGTGGGCGGAGAGATTTTCGACGTTGCTGTTGATATTCGCAAAGACTCGGAGACTTACGGCAGATGGTTTGGTCTGAAACTTTCCGCTGAAAACAAGCTGCAGATGTACGTACCGGAAGGTTTCGCCCACGGCTTCGCAGTATTGTCCGCAACGGCTGACGTCATTTATAAGTGCACCACGCTGTATGAACCCAGTCAGGACCGCTGCCTGTTGTGGAATGATCCTGATATTGGCATCGAGTGGCCTCTAGAAAACCCTATTATTTCGGAAAAAGACAAAAAAGGCCGGAAATTCAGAGATCTCGATTTATAGTCCGTATTTCTCACCAGGCGGCGATGGAACCATAATTAAGCAATGCAAATGAAAGGGTATTTGGTTTTGCCTGAAGAAATGGGTGTATTCGTAACGACTATCCTGGTGAGAAACCCGGACTAGATATGCGAATACTGGTATTTGGAAAGACCGGCCAGGTGGGTTCCGGGTTGGCCAAGGACCTCGGTGGCATGGGTTCCGTGCGGTGTGTGGGACGGACCGAGGCGGACCTGTCCGATCTGGCTGCGGTCGAAAATATAATCCAGGAGGAGCACCCGGATGTCATCATAAACGCAGCGGCATACACCAATGTGGACCATGCCGAGACCGATGTCGAGATTGCCCGTCTTGTCAACGCCAGGGCGCCGGGCGTAATGGCGGAAATGGCGGCGGTCAACAACGCATGGATCATACATTACTCCACCGATTACGTTTTTGATGGTGAACAGGACGCTCCATACTCTGAGGAGGCGGTCAAGAATCCAAAAAATGTGTATGGTGATACGAAATCATCCGGAGAGGACGCGATCCGGCAGGCGACGGATCGTCATTTGATCATTCGTACCAGCTGGGTGTACTCGAACGAGGGCAGGAACTTCCTGAATACCGTATTGCGCCTGGCGAGCCAGCAGGGTGAGCTGAGAATCGTGGACGATCAGATGGGGACCCCCACGTATGCAAGGATTCTATCTAGAACGACCGCGGCGATGTTGAAAAAAATTTCCGCAGATCGGAACGACCTGAATCTGGCGGGGATTTACAATGTAACGTGTGAAGGGGCCACCACATGGTACGGGTTTGCCTGCGAAATCCTGCGCTGTGCCGGAATAGACAAAGTGAGTATCGAACCGATCAGCACGGGTGACTACCCAACGCCGGCTGAAAGGCCGCGCTATTCAGTACTCGACACTTCGAAACTGGATCGAGTTTACGGATTGCGTTTGCCACCTTGGCAGGCGTCGTTGAAAGAATGTATGGCGGAACGTGCCGTTCAATGATGAAAGTGGAGAGCTGCTGGGTCCTGACGGCCCGTTTGTCGGTTCGATACCGGGATTTCAGCCCAGATCGAGTCAGGTCAAGATGGCGGATGCGGTGGCACGGTGTCTGGCTGACAACGACGTATATGTAGTTGAATCCGGAACGGGTACTGGAAAAACCTTCGCTTATCTGGTTCCGGCCGTTTTGTCCGATAAACGGGTGATCGTTTCAACGGGCACCAAACCTCTGCAAGACCAGCTCTACCACCGCGACCTGCCCGCGGTTCTGCGGGTTGTCAATACGACCGCCAGGGTCGCCCTGCTAAAGGGCCGGGCAAACTATTTATGCAAGTATCGGTTGGCTTTCGCCACGCAACAAATGGACATGTCGCCGGACGGCACGACCAGGGAGCTTCTCGAGGTGGAAAAGTGGGCCCGTGAAACGATGACTGGCGATCTGGCCGAATTGACCGCGATCGCGGAACACTCGACGGTCCGGGGAACGGTTACTTCGACAGTTGACAATTGCCTCGGATCGAGGTGCCCGCAATATGACGATTGCTATGTCAACCGGGCGCGTCGGGCGGCGCTTGCTGCGGATATTCTGGTAATAAACCATCATCTTTTTTGTGCAGACCTCGTGCTGAGAGAAGATGGCTTTGGTCAGCTATTGCCGGGTGCCGATGCGGTAATCTTCGATGAAGCACACCAGCTCGCTGAGGTGGCGACGAACTTCCTCGGAATTTCCGTGAGTTCCAATCAGATTCGGGAACTGTGCCGGGATGTCACTACGGAAGAGATGCGCGAGCAGAGCCAGGTGCGCGGACTCTTGGAATCGGTGCAAAGCGTTCAATCAGCGCTCGAAAAACTCGCCGGGCGTGTCGGGACCTCGAACGAACGACAGGGATGGGATGCGTTTGGCAGCGATGCTGACATCATTGACCGTCTGCACCTGCTGTTGACCAGCATCTGTGACCTTGGCGATATCCTTGAACTTGCCGCGCCGGCCGGCGAGGGGATGACTCGCTGCTGGCAGCGTGCCCTGATCTGCGCGGAGCGATTGAGCAGATTTTCTGAATCGTCCGGCTCGCGATACGTGCGGTGGATGGAAACCGGACGGCAATGGTTCAGGTTCCATGAAACACCGCTGCAACTCGGTGAATCACTCAGGCCGTATCTTCATGACCGTGGCAAAGCCTGGTTCTATACCTCGGCGACACTTTCGGTCAAAGGTGATTTTTCCTATTTCTGTGCCCAGCTTGGGATCGATGTCGCGGAATCGTTCAGCCTGGACAGCCCGTTCGACTATCGAGCACAGGCGCGGTTGTACATCCCTCGTGGATTGCGCGATCCACGACAACCCGGGTATGTGAGAGAGGTCGTCATGAAGGCGCTGCCGGTTTTGGAGATCGTGAGAGGACGTACATTCTTTTTGTTCACCAGCCATAGCGCACTGCGAGAAGCCCGCGACGTACTGACAGAATGTTCGCACTACCCTTTGTTGGTGCAGGGTCAAAAACCCCGAACCGAGCTTCTTCACCAGTTCCGAACGACACCGGGTGCGGTACTCCTGGGAACGTCGAGTTTTTGGGAAGGAGTGGATGTCCGGGGCCCGGCCTTGTCCTGCGTCATCATCGACAAGTTGCCATTTGCTTCTCCCATGGATCCGGTTTTACGCGCCAGACTGAAAGCCATCGAATCCGAGGGGGGTAGGCCGTTCTTGGACCATCAGCTGCCGCACGCCGTGATCGCGCTGAAGCAGGGGGTCGGCAGGCTCATCCGGGACCGCAATGACGTCGGCATCCTGATGTTGTGCGATCCTCGATTGCTAAGCAAAGGTTACGGCAAGGTGTTCCTGAACAGCATTCCGGATATTCCGGCGACCCGGGACATCGAAGAGGTCCGGCGGTTTTTCGATGAATCGAGTGGAGCCGGGGAGTGAAACTGCTTGCCCTAGATACCTCCACGCAGGCCTGTTCAGTGGCCATTTGGCTTGATGGCCAGGCCGTCGAGGTTTTGGAGATCGCATCGAACCGACACTCAAGCCTGATCCTGACAATGGTTGATCAGGTGCTTGCGGAGAGCGGAACGAGTTTGAATCAGTGTGACGCCATCGCATTTAGCCGGGGGCCGGGTTCATTTACCGGGCTGCGAATCGGTGTGGGTGTAGTCCAGGGACTGGCTTATGGTGCGGATGTTCCTGTGTTGCCCATATCGTCACTGCGGGCGCAGGCCGCGAGAGCGGGAGCGGAAAACGTTCTCGCCGCATTCGACGCACGGATGCGGCAGGTGTATTGGGGTTTGTATCGACTGAATACGGACGGTTACGCCCAAGTCGATAACGATATCATGCTGACCGCGCCAGAGCTGGTACGCGTGCCCGGCGCTAAAAAATGGACGGCTGCGGGTGGGGGGTGCGATCTTTACCGGGAGATAATCGAGGCGGCGAACACGGGAGCAGAAATCAGTTTCATCCCGCGAAGTTATCCTCACGCCACTGACGTCGCGAGGCTTGGGGCAATCGATTATGGTGCCGGAAGGGCGGTGCCCGCGGCGTTAGCGCTGCCGGAGTATGTACGAAATCAGGTGACGACCTGACAACTGCGGGCTAGCAGAGAACCGAGAAGCTTTTTGTTTCTAGTGGCTCGTTGTCTATGGCCAAGTGCAGTTCCCACTTGCCGATGAACTCGTCCATCCCGGCACTGGGATTGATGAACGAGACCAGCGCTGCCTCGGCTGGGCGATGAAGTTTCAGCCACACCCAGATGCGTTCACTGTCGTTGCTGGCCTGGAATTCATACTCGGTAAACTCCCGGTCTTTTCCCTGCGGGTCGCGCCAAACCGCATCGAGTTTGTGCTTTTCCCTGGATAATCCAGAGAGTTCGATGACGGCGTATATCTTGTCGCTGCAACTGAACTCCGTGGCGGGTTGTTGCAATGGAATACCGTCGGATTCCGTTGCCGTCAGGTAGACGTTGTGTGGTGCGGAAGCGAGTGCCCAGTTGCTGAACGACAACGTCGCCAACAAGCAACCCGAACAAATTACGTTGCGAAAATTAGCCATAATGCCGCTTGCTAGTTCCAAGCTGGTTCGGTTCCGATAAACGGGCGCCTTCCAGGATCTCAAGGTTCAATTTCAGGTTCAGGTTCCTCCGGCTCCTCGGGTTCCTCCGGCTCCTCGGGTTCCAAGTCGTCCGTAGTGCAGAACGCTCCCATCTCCATCTGGGTATCGACAACTAGGGTAACAGGCTGATTGGTGACGAAGTCGCGTCCACGGTAGGTGATGTTGACGTTGTAGGTGTTGATCGAGCCCGAGTCCCTGGATATGTACTCGGCCTTGGTTTCCAGATCAACCAGGACGATAACGACAGCCTGTGTGACGGTCTGCGTGTTATTCAGGGCTACCGGCGTGGTCAGCGCGCGTGTCTTGGGAGTCAGCGGTATGGGGATACCCTGATTGATCGGTTGGTAAACCAGTCTGTACGAATCGAAGGTTACGCCCTGATTCTGAAGCGTCGTTAGCCCAACTGATTGATCCTGAAGGGTAATGCTCAGCGATACCGTGTCGGTTGTAACCGTCTTTGGAATGGGACAGGCCCCCGTGTCGGACGACGTAAAAGTCGGTGTCACCGAACCGAAAATGATCAGGTTTGTGGTTCCGGTATTGGTTCCTGGTCCACCCGCATTGGATGAACTGGCGCCGCTGCCGCAAGCGCTCATAAAAATGACTGGAAATAGGAGAAAGAACAGAGTTCGCATGCGTTTTATCATTCTATAAACTCTTTATTATCAACCGGATAAAAAGGATTCCCGATGTGCCCTCTTCAATATTATAGATAATTTCCTGAAAAAGAAAATAAAATTCAGGAGGTTATTATTAATTTTCATTGATCGATCAGCCGTCCCTATTTATTGTAGGTTGGATGCGGGCAATGTCCACCGCCGTATCCCGTGTCCTTAGCACTTCGATTGGATATCCAGCCAACAGCAAGCTGGTGCCCGGCTCTGGAATCGCCTCCAGGTGTTGCAGAATCAGTCCGTTGAGCGTTTTTGGGCCGTTTTGCGGCAGAGTCCAGAGCATCCGGCGATTTAGGTCTCGAATATTTGAACTCCCCTTGACCAGATATGAACCGTCATCCTGGAGTTGAATATCGTCAAACGAGCCCGGGATATTTGATGTAAATTCGCCGACGATTTCCTGCAGCACTTCCTCCAGGGTGACGAGGCCCTTGAAGTCGCCGTATTCGTCTACCACCAGACCGAATATCCTGGGCTCGTTCTGAAGATTCAGCAAGTATTGAGTGATCCTGGTTCCTTCCGCAACATAGTAAGGCTTGCGCATGATCATCTCCAAATTTTTCTTGTTGAATCTTCGGGTCCGGCTGAGATGCAGAACTTTTCTCAAGTGTAATACTCCAACGATGTTATCGAGGGAACCCCGGTACACCGGCAGCCTCGTGTGCAGGCTGGTCGCCAACTGCGCCACGATGATCAGCAAAATGAGCACCGCAACCAGTGCGCCTACCGATATATCGTTCAATCAGATCGATCCGGGTATCATGGACGGAATTCTGGACCGAGCATGCATCTCGTTCAGCTCAGTATGAATTCGACGACGTATTTCGTGCCGAAATACGCCAGAACCAGCACAACAAATCCACCAATGGTCCAATGCACCGCATGCCTGCCGCGCCAACCGAAAAAAAAATGTCCGATGAGCAGAATCCCAAAAATCAGCCATGCCAGAAAAGTCAGCACGGTGTGATGGTTGAATGTGAACGTCACGCCCACTAGGGAACGGGTATAAATCGCTCCGCTGATCAGCGTCAGCGTGAGCAGAACGAATCCGACGCCTGTCAACAGGAACAGAACGGTTTCCATGGTCTGGATCGGTGGTAGAGCCTTGAGAACACGCCCCGGTGTCCGGTGACGAAGCCTGCGCTCCTGTGTGCTCAACAGCACGGCCTGGATGACGGCCAGAGTGAGAAAGGCGTAGGCCGTCACGGACAGGGCGAGGTGCAAAGTAAACTGTTTCGAAGGCGTTACGAGTGCCTGTGTATCGGCCGGCCACAACCAGGCGCCGAGAATGGAAATTGCCGCCGCCGGCAACACCGCTACTCCCAGATTCTCGATCGGACGCCAGAACGCAAGCATCGTGAAAATCGCCGCTACGGCGCAAGCGACGATGGAAAAGGCATTGGTCATGCCCATGCTCCACTGGTCGTTCGGTGACATGGTGATGTATATAATCAGGGCATGGATCAGCACCGCCACGACGGATATCGACAGAATCGATGTCTTGCCGGTCCATCCGCCCTGCTTGGAAATCAGTTGCCTGAATAATATGACTCCCGCGGTGCTGTAGAGCAGGACGGCCGCGAGGTTTAGAATCACCATTGTCATAAGCGTTAATCCTATCAGATTGTGGAGGTTGAAGAGTGTTTGAGCAATTAAGTGAACGCCTGCAGCACACGGTGAAACGGGTCCGAGGTCAGGCGCGGATCACGGAGCAGAATGTCAAAGAGACGCTGCGGGAGGTCAGAATTGCACTGCTGGAGGCCGACGTGGCGCTTCCCGTGGTCAAGGATTTCATAAAACAGATTCAGCAGCGGGCCGTCGGCCAGGAAGTCATGGGCTCACTGACGCCCGGACAGGTTGTCATCAAGATCGTAAATGAAGAACTGGTCTCGGTAATGGGTGGGACCAGCAGCGGAATTGATCTCAAGACCCGCCCGCCCGCGGTTGTCCTGGTGGCGGGACTGCAGGGCGCGGGAAAGACGACGACGGTAGTCAAGCTGGCTAACTGGCTCAAGATCAACAGTAAGAAGCGGGTGTTGGTGGCGAGCGCGGACGTCTATCGCCCTGCGGCAATCCAGCAGCTCGAAAAACTGGCGACGGATGCCGGGATCGACGTGCTGACGCCGGGTGCGTCCGCTGCCCTCGATATCGCGCAGGCGGCGCTGACTCATGCCAGATCATCGGGTTTTGATGTGCTGATACTCGATACCGCGGGCCGCCTTCACGTGGACGAGTCGATGATGCAGGAAATTCAGGACATATCCCGTGTTCTGGATCCGGTCGAAACACTTTTCGTGGCTGACAGCATGACCGGCCAGGATGCCGTAAACAGTGCGTCCGCGTTCAATGACGCCCTGAAACTGACCGGCGTTATCCTGACCAAAACCGACGGTGACGCTCGCGGTGGCGCCGCATTGTCGGTGCGCCACGTCACCGGTCAACCGATCAAGTTCCTGGGCACAGGTGAGCACCTTGATGCGTTCGAAGTATTCCACCCTGACAGACTGGCGTCCCGCATACTGGGCATGGGTGACGTACTCAGCCTTGTGGAACAAGTCGAGCAGAAGGTAGACAAGGCCAAGGCCGAGAAAATTGCCCGGAAAATTTCCTCGGGTAAACGCTTTGATCTCGAAGATTTTCGGGAGCAGATTCAGCAAATGGAGCAGATGGGCGGGATCGGCAGCCTGATCGAAAAGCTGCCCGGAGCGGCCGGGCTGTCAGGCCAGTTGGCGGGTCAGATGGATAATGACCAGTTCAAGCGGATAGTTGCAATCATCAACTCAATGACGCCCCACGAGCGGCGAATGCCCGCCGTGATCAAGGCATCGCGAAAGCGGAGGATTGCGATTGGATCCGGTACGCAGGTGCAGGAGGTAAACCGGCTGCTGAAGCAATTCATCCAGATGCAGAAAATGATGAAAAAAATGCGCAACAAGGGGGGAATGAACCAGCTGTTGGCCGGCATGAAAGGCAGGGTTCCGGGTATGCCCTTTTAGTCCGAATCCACTGCGGGATTTATAAAAAGCAGTAAAAACAAAGAGTTATTAAACTTATCTCGATTCGAATTGATCTTCTTTTCAGTATTGTCGCAACCACTCTGCGTTGTTAACGCATAAGTGCATGAAATAATTTATAAAAACTGTGTTTCGGTGGTTTTCATTGTTCGGCAGTGAGGATAAAATCGCGCACCTTTGAATTTGGCGGTCCGATAACGGGCCCTCAACAACGACAGGTTGATTATGGTAAGAATTCGGTTGGCACGAGGCGGTGCCAAAAAAAGACCTTTTTATACGGTCGTGGTGGCGGACCAGCGGCGGGCACCACGAGGCCGCTTTATCGAACGTGTGGGATTTTATAATCCCAGGGCCGAGGGAAGGGAGGAAAAACTTCGCCTCGATCGTGAGCGCATCGATTACTGGGTCAGTCAGGGCGCGCAGCCGTCCAGTAGAGTGAGCCAACTACTGAAGACCAGCGAGGCCGGCTAATTCATTTCCGAGGATGGTGACAACCTGGAATTCATCGAGCTTGGTGAGGTTGTCGGCGTTTGGGGAATAAAGGGCTGGATCAAGGTCCGGTCACATACCAGGCAGCGGGACGACATCCTGGATTACGAATCCTGGTTCCTTGGACGTGACCGGCAGGAGCGCAAGCTGCTGGCCGGGCGCAGGCAGGGTGCCGGAATCGTTGCCCACATCGATGGTATAGATGATCGGGATGCGGCCAATGGCTGTATCGGTTGGAAGATATACGTTCCGGCGTCGGAGATACCGACACTGGAGGACGGCGAATATTACTGGACACAATTGGAGGGGCTCGAAGTGGTGAACATGGATCGTGCCCCCCTGGGTATAGTGAACCATCTGTTCGAGACCGGCGCCAATGATGTGATGGTCATTGACGGGGAAGAAGGAGAAATGCTGGTGCCGTTTGTTCCCGGCGTCGTGCGCGAGGTGAATCTGGAGGAAGGTTACATAAAGCTGGATTGGCAACCCAACGACTAATCCCTGATCAGCGGCCCCGGGCAGCATATGCATTTCGATGTCATAACAATATTTCCCGAGATGATCAGGTCGGTGACCGAATTCGGCATCACCGGTCGGGCGGTCGGGAAGGGTTTGCTGCAGGTTCAATGCTGGAACCCGAGAGATTACTCGGAAGGGGATTATCGGGCGGTGGATGACCGTCCCTACGGTGGCGGCCCGGGAATGGTCATGATGGCGAAACCCCTCGCCGGGGCGATTAACGCGATCCGCGAGGATGCAGGATGCAAACCGCCGTTGATCTACTTGAGCCCACAGGGCGAGCTGTTGGATCAGCGCATCGTCGAGGAGCTGTCCGGACACAGACGCTTGATACTTCTGGCGGGCCGGTACGAGGGAATCGACGAGCGAATCGTAGATGAGTATGTGGACCGGGAATACTCGATAGGGAACTATGTAGTATCCGGCGGTGAGCTGGCCGCGATGGTGATTATCGACGCCGTGGCGCGACAGTTGCCCGGAGTGCTTGGCAACGATGAATCGGCCAGCCGCGAATCTTTCGTGGAAGGCCTGCTGGATTGCCCGCACTACTCGAGGCCGGAAGCATTCGAGGGTGCGAAAACGCCTGATGTGCTGTTGAGTGGAAACCACGAGGCTATCAGACGCTGGCGCCTGAAGCAGTCCCTGGGACGCACATGGCTCAGGCGCCCCGAGCTGCTCAGCCGCGTCGAAATGGATGCGGAGCGGTATGCATTGCTGAATGATTTTATAGATGAACACGAACAGGAGCAGAACAATGACGAACCTGATACAGGAACTTGAAGCCGAACAGGTCAAATCCGATATCCCGGATTTCAGCACGGGCGATACCGTAGAGGTGCAAGTCCGTGTAAAAGAGGGCGCGCGCGAGCGGTTGCAGGCGTTCGAAGGTGTGGTAATCGCTAAACGCAACCGGGGTTTGAATTCCTCTTTTACAGTGCGCAAAATTTCTTACGGCGAGGGTGTAGAGAGAGTGTTCCAGACCCACAGCCCGCTGATAGCTGACATCAAGTTGAAGCGGCGTGGTGATGTTCGAAGAGCCAAGCTCTATTATCTGAGAGAGCGCACCGGTAAAGCCGCGCGCATCAAGGAGAAAATATAGCCCGCATATTGCACCAGTATCACGAGCGATGACGCAGGACAGGTTTGGCTGAGCGCCGGTCTGCAGCGAGGAGCGT
>Ga0209567_10001697_pt1 | contig 11054 bp, 9 predicted proteins | sample COG_12_FD_184756 | JGI IMG/M metagenome (GOLD analysis project Ga0209567, IMG submission 184756) | Pelagic marine sediment microbial communities from the LTER site Helgoland, North Sea, for post-phytoplankton bloom and carbon turnover... | ecosystem: Environmental > Aquatic > Marine > Neritic...
CTTGAGCCCGTAGCCTTCCAGCCCTAAAACCTTCGCGGCATTGGATGTGACCGCGGCAAAGATTTGCTGCATCTGTTCCACCCCGGTCATCTGGGCCAAATGTAATCCCATGTGAGCAACCTCCAGCATGTCGCAGGAGCCAAAGCTGTACCATGGATCCAGGAGAGCATCCTGGCCAAAGGCCACATTAACGCCGGCTTCCATGAGTTCCTTGACCCGGGTCATCCCGCGCCGTTTGGGGTAAGTGTCATGGCGGCCCTGGAGGGTGATATTGATCAACGGATTGGCCACGACATGTATCCGGGCCTCTGCCATCAAGGGCAACAGCTTGCTGACATAATAATTATCCATGGAATGCATGGAGGTGAGATGGGAGCCGGTAACCCGCCCGTGAAGACCGAGACGCTGGGTGTGAAATGTCAAAGTTTCGATATGGCGCGAGTGGGGGTCGTCGCTTTCGTCACAGTGCATGTCCACCTGCAGACCGCGCTGGGCTGCAATTTCGCACAAAGCCTCTACGGAAGCTGCGCCCTCGGTCATGGTTCTTTCAAAATGGGGAATGCCGCCCACGACATCGACGCCCATATCCAGCGCACGCTCCAGATTGGCTGCATTGGGGCTGTATCGAAAATAACCATCCTGGGGAAAGGCCACCAGCTGTATATCCATATAGGGTCTGAACTCCTGGCGTAATTCTAAGAGCGCTTCGACCGCCAGCAGGTTATCGTCACTGACATCCACGTGGCTACGGATCGCCAGGGTGCCGCGGGCAATGGCCCAGCGGCAAAGCTCACCGGCCCGGGCTTTAACGTTTTCGACCGTAAGATCCGATTTGAATTCCCCCCACAGTTCGATGCCCTCCAGCAGGGTACCGCTCTGATTCACCCGGGGCTGACCATAGCTCAGGGTGGAGTCCAGATGAAAGTGGCTGTCCACAAAAGGCGGGGTGACCAACCGGCCCGTGGCGTCGATCTCCCGGCCGGCCTTAACTTCAACCTGGGGTCCGACGTCGACAATGCGACCTTTGTCAACCGCAATGTCAACACCCGTGCGTCCGTCGGAAAGATTTGCGCCTCTAATTACAAGATCCAGCATGTGCCTCCTTAAAGTACTTTCGTGGTGGTATTGGCTAATTATTTTAGCGCGTAAATTGGAGGACATTCCGGCATAATTAAATCCGAATCTCGAAATCCCAAATCCGAAACAATTCCAAAATTTGAATGCTCAAAATTCTAAACAAAAGGTTCAGAGGTACTGCTGTCATCGTTTGGTCATTGATATTTCTGTCATTAGAATTTGTTTCGTATTTCGAGATTCGTATTTCGAATTTACCAGTCTATCCTCCTTTTTCTTCCCGGCGATAGGGTTTCAGCAGCCCGGCCGGCACGGACGCCTTCCTGGAAACACTGATCAGGGCAACAATGGTTAGCAGATAGGGAATCATCAGGAATACATGAAAAGAAATGGCAATCCCCATGCCTTGAAGCCTCAGCTGGAGACCATCCAGGAAACCAAAAATAAGAGCCCCGCAGGCACCCTTGAGTGGGTCCCAGTTGCCAAAAATAACCATGGCAATGGCCACCCATCCCCGGCCGCCAATCACATCGATCAGGAACATGTTCTGATGGGCCAGGGTAAGAAACGCACCGCCAACTCCCATAAGGGCGCCGCCGGCCACCAGGCAAAGGGTGCGGGTTAACAGGACATTGACACCGACCGTGTCGGCGACCACGGGATTTTCCCCCACCGTTCGAATCTTCAATCCGATTTTGGTCCTGTAAAGTAGAATCGAAATGACCGGAATGAGAAGCCAGGCAATGTAGGTCAACGAATATTGAGTGAACAGGCCCGGGCCAATCACCGGGATTTTGGACAGCAGCGGTATCGTGATCTGTTTGAACGGCTGTATGATTGGAGGCACGGTGGGAGATCCGAAATGCAGCCGGTAAATGAACATGGCCAGACCGGTTGCAAACAGCGTAATCCCCAACCCCGATACATGCTGGCTCAATCCCAGATAAACCGCCAGAAATGCCATCAGTAGACCCAGAAGCATTCCGACCCCGGCAGCGGCCAGCACACCCAGCCAGATGGAACCCGAGGAAAAGGTGACCAGAAACCCCGTCATGGCCCCCATCAGCATAATGCCCTCGATACCCAGATTCAGCACCCCGGCACGCTCGGAAAGGATTTCACCGAGGGTGGCAAATATAATCGGAGTGGCCATTCTCATCGTAGCCCCGATGAGACCGGAAATAAAAGCAATATCGAGAAGCTCACTCATTATTTCTTCATCACCTTTATTTTGTATTCAGTAAAAAGCAGGAAAATGAGCATCACCATCAGCGACATGCCCTGAATAACCTCGGCGATATAGGTCGGCACACCGGTCATGCGGCTCATGGTCTGGGCGCCGACGATAATGACGCTGAAAAAAAGTGACGAAAAGAGCACCCCCACCGGGTGAAGATTGCCCAGCATGGCAATCACGATGCCCGAATACCCGTAACCGGGTGAGATATCCATTATCAAACGATATTGAATCGCACAGAGCTCTCCGACCCCGGCCAGGCCGGCCAGACCGCCGGATATCAATGCAGTCCATACAATCACAGAAGTGGTATTGATCCCGCCGAAATGGGCCGCCCTGATGTTTACGCCCACGGCCTTGGACCGGTACCCGAAGGTTGTTTTCTGGTTGATAAACCAAATGACAAACACGGCAAAAAGGGCGATTAAAATTCCCATATGAAAACGCGAGCGCGGCATCAAAATGGGATAGCAGGCGGCTTTAATGATCGCCGCCGAGCGAGGCCAGCTTGATCCGGGCTGCTGCAGCGGCCCGAAAAGCAGCGCTCCCATGATATGGATCATAACATAGTTCATGAGAAGGGTGGACACCACATCATCCACCTTCAGTTTGGTTTTAAGAATCGCCGGAATGACGGCCCAGAGGCCTCCGGCCAGAAACCCGGCGACAATGACCAGCGGCAAAACAAGCGGGGTGGGTACGCCACCCAGGTGGACGCCCGCCACGGTGGCCGCCAGGGCGCCTGCCAGCAACTGCCCCTCGGCACCGATATTCCAGAACTTGGCCCGGAAGGCAAAAGCCACCGCCAGGCCTGTCAGCAGAAGCGGGCTGGCCTTCACAAAGGTTTCCAGAAGGTTGAATCGGGTTCCCAGCGCGCCGTAAAACAGATAGTAGTAAGATTTCCAGAAGTGCCCGCCGGCTATAAGGATCGGAATGGCAGACAGGATCAACGTCACCAAAATGGCTGCAACGGGGATAACGATTTTGGCCCACGCCGGCAACGGCTTGCGCTTTTGGAGCCTGAGCCTGATCATTGTTTTACCCCACTCATCCAGAGACCAATCTGCTCCCGGGAGGCATTCTCACCTGACACTTCTCCCATAATTTCCCCCTCATAAATCACAACAATCCGATCACTCAACAAAAATACCTCATCCAAATCCTCCGATATCAGCAGAACGCCGGCGCCCCTTTCTCGTTCCTGCAGGATTCGCTGGTGGATGTACTCCATGGCGCCAACATCAAGCCCCCGGGTGGGCTGGGAGGCAATAACGACTGCCGGTTTTCCGGCCAGTTCTCTGGCCAGCATCACCTTTTGCAGATTGCCGCCGGATAAACTTTTGGTTACGGCATCCCGGCCGGCAGTAGCGATGTTGTACGCACCGATCAATTGATCGCTGTAGCGATGAATTCTTTTCGATTTCATTATACCCCAGGTCTGAAACTCGGCCGAGGCGTGGTCTTCCAGAATCATGTTCTCTTCAACGGAAAGATCCATCAGCAGACCGGTTTCCATTCTATCCTCCGGTATTCTGCCCATCTTCAATTTGATGGCCGCTGTCGGGCTTCCGAATTTCAGGGGGTTGTTGTTTATTTGGATGGCCCCGCAAGTTGGCTCCCGCAGGCCGAAAAGGACTTCAGAAAGCTCGCGCTGGCCGTTTCCTGATATCCCGGCCATCCCCAGAATTTCATTTTGTCTGACCACCAGGTTAAGGTTTTTCAAGGACGGCAGATTCTTGTCGTTTAAGGCATCAAGGTTCTGGATTTCCAGCACGGGCTGACCGGGTACGAGCTGCTTTTTATCGATGTCTTCCAGTAGTTCCCGGCCCACCATAAGATTGGCCAGCTCCCGGATGGTGGTCTCGGCCGTATTGCGTTCCGCCACAACTTGGCCGCCCCTCAAAACCACAATGCGGTTTGAAATATCCATCACTTCGTTTAATTTATGGGATATAAAAACAACCGACCGCCCCTGGCCCACAAGCGATTTCAAAGTTTTGAAAAGGTCTTCGGTTTCCGTCGGGGCTAGAACGGCTGTCGGCTCATCCATGATAAGGATATCCACGTCCCGATACAAAGATTTGAGAATCTCGACTTTCTGCTGTTCACCCACCGAGAGGGTCCACACCCGGGCCTCGGGATCAATTTGAAGTCCAAACTGTTCCTCAAGCGCAAGCAGTTTGCGACGAGCCGTCTTTAGATCCAGAAAAAGGCCTTTTCCGGAGTCCGTACCGATAACAATGTTTTCAAGTACCGTCTGAGAGGGGACCAGTGCAAAGTGCTGATGAATCATTCCCACGCCCCGGGCGATGGCATCTTTGGGAGAGGAAAGATCGGCTTTTTCCCCTTTGATGAAAATTTCACCCTCATCACAGGCATAATACCCAAAAAGGATGTTCATCAACGTCGTCTTGCCGGCACCATTTTCTCCCAGCAGAGCGCAGATCTCTCCGGAATACAGGTCAAAGGTAACATTATTATTGGCCGTAACATCCAGAAAATACTTCGTGATGGCGGACATTTTCACCAATGGCTGTGGGGTATCAACCATTAAACACCTCTATTGAAATGCCTAAATTGCCTAAAATTTAGATCAATTTAGGCATTTTTTTGAAACACCGAAGTATCGAGTTAATGATTTTTGTAATCCTTTGGATTAGTTATGGATAAACGAAATTATCCCTTAATCCGATTCCGGCTTCTGCTCATCCACCGGGACACGGTAGGTTCCGTTTATAATTTTCTGCTCAAGATCACTGACCTCTTTGAGCACATTGGCCGGCAGGGTTTTTTCAAAACCATGATATGGAGCCAGCCGGGACCCGCCTTTGCCCATCATGGACCATCCACCGAGATCCATGGATACCCAGGCTTTTTTCTGTACCATTTCAATGGCGAACTTAATGGTGGGATACATATCCCAAACTGGTCCGGTAATTACCACCGTCGGCGCCAGGGCATTCTGATCGGACATGTTACCGAAAGCCAGCACGCCTTTTTCTTTGGCGGCTTCGAAGACACCAAATCGTTCGGCATAGATCAGGTCCACACCGGCTTCAATCTGGGCGATGGCAGCCTCCTTGGCTTTGGGTGGATCAAACCAGCCGCCGATATAGGATATTTTGACCTTGACTTTCGGGTTGACTTTGAGGGCCCCGGCCTTGAAGGCATTTACCAGGCGGTTTACCTCTCCGATGGGAATCGCCGCAACCACACCGAGCATATTGCTCTTGGTCATCCTGCCGGCGATGATGCCGCAAAGGTAGGCAGGCTCGTGAATCCAATTGTCAAAGACGGAAAAATTCGGGGCCACCGGACCGAACTCCGATCCAAAGGCAAAGGCAATCTCTGGATAATCTTTGGCCACCCGTCGGGCCGGATCTTCGCCCGCCAGAAAGGCATCGCCCACGATCAGGTCAAATCCCCTTTCGGCGTACTCCCGCAGAACCTTTTCGAAATCAGCAGCGGCAATTTTTTCAGTGAACTCATACTCGATATTGCTCATTTCCTTTTTGGCCTTCAGGCAGGCCAGGTGGATCACGCCATCCCAGGGTTCCTCAATGGCAGTTTGAAAAATGGCGGCAATTTTAAAAGGTTTGGCATAACTTGCAGAAAAGACAAATAGAACTGCGAAAAGAACAATAATGACAGCCAGGGCGATTCTTTTCATGGTGCGACCTCCTTTAGGTTGTTTAGATAGGTTATTGAAATTGCATCAAATAAAATTGTCGGCATCGTGTCTAAGCAAGGAAGGGCAGATACAGACCAAACGTCTTGATCCGCCTGAAAAGGGTTGTAATTTTTGCCCGGATACCGCTCCGGGGTTCGAAAAACTTTTGCTTTTATTCACCTCCCTTCTTATGCTGCGCTCATAATTGGATCACCCCCGCTCAAAGCGAGCGACGAAATGATCCGGGCTAGTGATTTTTGTCACCAGCGCCCGGACGGCAAATTCGGTGGGCGCTTCAGACACAACGATTTCTTTACCTTTGGCATAGGCATAAGCAAGCTCGATTGTAACACTGCAGCCTATATAGCCGTCCGGAAGCAAAGCATAGAACACGTCACAATCATCGATTTCCGGAAAATGCTGCAGGGTAACCCGGGATTTGTATTCTGGATCAGCGTCAACGGCCCCGGGGTCAAGATGAAAATAGGGGTGATGAACCATCACGTCGCAGGCCTTGATACGCTCAACTATTCCCTCGGCCTCATCGTAAAAGCGCTTACTGGTCGCAACAAATACGGTCATTTCCACCTTGCGTGGCTTAGCTAAATTTTCAGCAATTAAAATAGATAGTTAACAATTTATGCGGTATAGAAAGCATCAACGGGTTGGAATTTTTTGAGTAACGCCAAATTAAGGCAATAAAGCAAAATTTTCTGTATATTTCAACTTAATTTAACAGCCAAAAGGAATTATTCGCTTTAATCTTATATTAAAGGAGGTATTGGAATATATGGGAAACTATTATTCCGAGGATGAAATTGTTGAGTTGACGATGGTAATTGCCCTGGCCAATCTGGTAAACCGGGTCAATGACGCGCTGCAGATTGAGCCTGATCCAGGATAACAGGAAGAAACGGGAAAGATCCTCTCATTCAATCTTTTCCTGAAACAGCAGAAAACCATATTCATTTAGAGCCTTGTCCAGTTGTTTAGCATCGCCCAGCAACCTGTCCAGTTGATCCCAAAACCGTTGGCCGTGATTTTTTATGCGGGTGTGAACCAGTTCGTGCAAAATGGTGTAATCGATTAATTCATCCGGCAGCCTGACCAGGTTGACATTCAAATTAATATTATTTTTGCCCGAACAACTGCCCCAGCGGGTTTTTTGATTTTTTATAAACACCCGGTTGTACTGAAAATTATAGTTCACCGCCAGGTAATTGAGCCGGTCGACCAGGCGCCGGCGGGCAGCCTGCCGATCGATGGGGTGGTTTTCTGATACAACTTTCGCCGCACGCTCCATCTGGTTCATTTTATCCAGATGTTTTTTTATCCATCCCGCCTTGGATTGGGCAAACATCTCAGCACTGGCAAAGGATACGCCCCGGGGAACCGCTACCCGCACGCCTTTGAATGGCCGCACAGAGACGCCGATATGCCTGGCCCGGAAACTGCGCTCCAATTTTATGGTGCCGACACTTTTTAACTCAACGGTTTTTGCTTCCAAGTTGGATTTGACTCTGCGCCTGTTCAAGGTTTTAGCCCCATGGACTTCTGATAAATCCTTATTTGCCAAAATAGTCCATATTGGAACATCTCACGATTATGGACTGGAGTAAAGCCGGATCCACTAAGAATCGGCCAGTATTCTACATAACTATCTGACATTCATATTAATTTAAATTTTTTCACCATCACTCCGTTACATTAAAAGAAGCTCAAGGTTCCGTTCTATTTGCCGATAACATCATAGTGCCTAAAAGTGGTTGTAGAAAAATACGTTCGACAAACGGAACGTCTTTTTGACAACCGCTATAAACCGCTGATCTCAGAGAAATTAGCACAGCCTGCTCCTTCCAGGAAATATTCTTACTAAGCTTATGGAAACAATACAAAATTTAATCAGTGACTACACCGCCGAACTGGCTCATACCGAAGAAGAGCGGGATCTAAATACCGTTCAGAACAAAAAGATCGCCCAATACCCCGAAGAGGTACAACAAGAAGTTGAACAACTGATTTCTTCGCTGCCCACGATGATCATCGGACTGTCACGGGAAAATAATATTGCCCTTTGGAATGCAGAAGCCGAAGATATTTTAGGTGTTGGCGCCGAAGATGTGATGGGGTTGCACATAAGCCGTTGCGGCATCGACTGGGACTGGGATAAAATCCTCGACGGGATCATTCACAGCCGCTATCACAAAATCCCCACACGGGTGGATGATATCCAATTCCTGAGGCCGGACGGCGAGAAGCGTTATCTGGGCATAACCGTCAATCCTTTAAATACTGACGACAAGGGTATTCTTGGTTTGACCATCATCGGTGCGGATATTACGGATCGCAAAAAGATGGAATCCCAGCTGCAGCAATCACACAAAATGGAGGCCATCGGGCAGCTGGCTGCCGGGATCGCCCACGAGATTAACACACCGGTCCAGTTTGTAGGGGACAACACCCGATTCTTTCAAGAATCATTTGGTGATTTAATCCAGATCATTAAACAACAACAGGAAGCACTGGAAGCCGCCAAATCAAATTCTTTAACCAATGAACTTATTGAGAAAACCGAACAACTTATTGAGGAAATGGATCTTGAATATCTCGAGGAGGAAATCCCGGTGGCCGTCCAGCATACCCTCAAGGGTGTGGAGCGAATTGCCAAAATCGTTCAGGCCATGAAAATCTTTGCCCATCCGGGCATGGTCGCCAAAGAGCCTGTGGACATAAACAAAGAAATCGGAAAAACCCTTACCATCACGCGCAACGAATGGAAATACGTTGCCGAATTGAAAACCGACTTTGACCAATCCCTACCGGTGGTGCCCTGTTTCCGGGCTGAAGTTAACCAGGTCATTTTAAACATGATCGTCAATGCCGCCCATGCCATTGCCGAGAAGAACAAGGACAATCAATCTCAGAAGGGCACCATCCACATCCGCACGATGCAAGAAGACGGCCAGGCTAAAATCTGCATCGGCGATACCGGTGCCGGCATTCCGGAAGAAATCCGGCACAAAATTTTTAACCTTTTTTTTACCACCAAAGAAGCCGGCAAGGGAACGGGACAGGGATTGGCCATATCGCACTCCGTGATTGTCGAAAAACATAAAGGCACACTTACCCTGGAAACCCAGGAAGGCAAGGGCACTACATTTATCATCGGCCTGCCGATGAAGGCGGATCCAGCAGACCATGAACCAAATTGCTAAAAAACAGATATTGTTTGTTGATGATGAGCCCATGGTGCTGAAAGGCTTACAACGAACCTTGCGCAAAATGCGCACTGAATGGGAGATGGTCTTTACTTCCAGCGGCAAAGAGGCCCTGGAAATTCTGGGCCAACGACCCATGGATGTCATTGTTTCCGATCTGAAAATGCCGGAAATGAACGGTATGCAACTGCTGACTGAAGTAAAAACCCTGCACCCCCGCGTGGTACGAATTATTCTATCCGGACACCTGGAACACGAGATGACGCTCCAGTCGGTTCAATTCGCCCATCAAACTCTTTCTAAACCCTGTGATGCCGTAATTTTAAAGCAAACCCTGGCCAAACTGTTTGCCCTGCGTGATATTCTGGCTGATGAGGCGGTTAAAAAAATCGTATCGCAAATCGAGTCCCTGCCCAGCCTACCCGCCATATACAGCGAGATTATTGAGGAAATGCATTCGGAAGATCCTTCGATTAAAAAAGTCGGTGATATCATTTCCAAAGATCTAAGCATGACGGCCAAAATATTGCAGGTAGTCAATTCCGTCTTTTTCGGACTTTCCCGAAAAATCAGCAGCCCCCAGGAAGCGGTCATGCTCCTGGGCCTGGAAACCATCAAAGCCCTGGTGCTTTCGGTCAAGATTTTTGCTGAATTCAGTCAGAAAAAATTTGCCTGGTTTAATATTGACGAACTTTTCAACCACAGCATATCGGTCAGCACTTATGCCAAAACCATCGTTAAAAACGAAAAGCTGGGTCAGGACCTGATAAATAATGCATTGATGGCCGGCCTGTTGCACGATCTGGGAAAGCTTATCCTGGCGACCAATTTTCAAGGACCCTACAAAGAGGTTCTGACAGCGGCCAAAGGATCCGACCGGAACCTGTGGGATTTGGAATATGAAGCCTTCGGAACCAGTCATGCTGAAATCGGCGCCTACTTAATGGGCCTTTGGAGTCTGGAAACGCCGATCATTGAAGCCATCGCCTTTCACCACTGCCCCGCCAACAGCATGTCTCAGAATATGGGACTGCTGACGGCCGTCCATATCGGCAATGCCATCGACCATGACGGTCAACCCTCAACAAATGGTTTCACTGATTTGCAGTATGATGCGCAATACCTGGATACCCTGGGCATAACCGATCGAATCCCTGGATGGTGCCAGGTTTGCAGCGAGTTGGCGGAATAGACAAATGAAAAATGTTCTTAAGGAGCTTTTTGCAGTGGTCTGGGAGAGGAACAGAGTATATGAAAGACAAAATCCTGTTAGTGGATGACGACGCCATGGTACTGGCGGGTCTCAAACGCCAGTTGAGAGGTCAATTTCGCATTGAAACGGCCCTGAGTGGGGATGAGGCCTTGAAAATCATCGATGAGAATGGCCCTTTTGCCGTTGTCGTCTCCGATTATTATATGCCGAGTATGAACGGTATTGACTTTCTGTGCAAGGTAAAGAAGGTCGATCCCGATACCGTGCGCATGATGCTGACAGGGTCGGCGGATATGTCCACCGCCATTCAGGCCGTCAACGAAGGCAGCATTTTTCAGTTTCACCCCAAACCATGCCCGGCCGAGACCCTGGGGCAAGCGATTAAAAGCGGGATCGATAAGTATCGCCAAACCACGGACAGGCAGGTCCATATGAAAAAGATCCAAACGTCATTGGAAGATGCCAGCCGCATCCAACAAACACTGCTGCCCAAATCCGAACCTGATGTTGAAGGGTATGACATCGCCGGCCAAAGCATCTGGTGTGATGAAACCAGCGGCGACTATTATGATTTCATCCATCCCGGGGATTGGAAACAGGAAAAAGTCGGCATTGTGGTGGCCGACGTCATCGGGCACGGGA
>Ga0209567_10001698_pt1 | contig 11051 bp, 12 predicted proteins | sample COG_12_FD_184756 | JGI IMG/M metagenome (GOLD analysis project Ga0209567, IMG submission 184756) | Pelagic marine sediment microbial communities from the LTER site Helgoland, North Sea, for post-phytoplankton bloom and carbon turnover... | ecosystem: Environmental > Aquatic > Marine > Neritic...
GCCATCGCCAACCCAATCCCAGCGCTTCCGCCGGTGATCAAAATCGTATTCCCATCGAGCTTCATCGAAATCCTCCTGTGCGGGAGAGACTCTAGGGCTCGACGACCCCCTCACCAGCCCCATACTCGCCGACGCCGACGCCGACGCCGACGCCGATGCCGACACTGGCACTGGCACTGGCACTGGCACCCCGTAGAGGAAACGCTCCACGTTTCCCACGGGGCTTCGCTGGCACTAATGCGGTACACCTTCGGCAGGCGGCAGCGCGAGCCCGAAGGGCGAAGCCCGGCGCAACGCGCCGCCAAGCCCAAGCGAAGCGCCGGGCGCGGCAGGGAGGACTACGGGTGGGGGTGGGCGGGCGGTGTAACCAAACTGGCACTGGCACTGGCACCCCGTAGAGGAAACGCTCCACGTTTCCCACGGGGCTTCGCTGGCACTAATGCGGTACGCCTTCGGGAGGCGGCAGCGCGAGCCCGAAGGGCGAAGCCCGGCGCGAAGCGCCGCCAAGCCCAAGCAAAGCGCAGGGCGCGGCAGGGAGGATTACGGGTGGGGGTGGGCGGGCGGTGTAACTAAACCGGGGCTGACACTGGGTACCGCAGTGGAGATCGTGTGGCTCGATCGCGGTTTGCGGTTCGCGGTTCGCGGTTCGCGGTTCGCGGTTCGCGGCTAGGCCACTAGGGAGAATGAATCTGCGAACTTGCGTAGCAGGTCCAAGGCCTGGTCCATGTCGTCGTATGTATGACCCCTCGTGACGTTGAGGCGGAGGCGTTCTTCGCCCTCTTTTACGGCGGGGTACATGATTGGGACCATCAGGATGCCGTTTTCGAGTAACGCCACGTGCGTAAACATTGCTTTGGTCTCTTCGCGGATCATGATCGGCATGATGTGCGAGTTGCTCTCGCCGAGGTCGAAGCCGATTTCGGTCAGGCCCTTGCGCATGTAGGCCGATTTCTCGTGGAGCTCGCTGACCAAAGCCTCGCCGTTGGCCTCGAGCATGTCGAGGATCGTGCTCGCGGCTGCCACGATGGGCACCGGCAACGATGCGCTGAACAAAAACGAGCGCGCGTTGTGCTTGACGAAGTCGACCACGTCGGCTTCCCCGAGCAGGATTCCGCCGATGCCGCCAAACGTCTTCGAGAACGTGCTGATGACGACCGGGACCTGCCCTTCGAGGCCGTACTTTTCGATGATGCCTCGCCCGCCCTTGCCGAGCGTGCCTGTCCCGTGCGCATCGTCACACACCATGGCGACGTTTTCGTGTTGGGCGCAGACGTCGACGAACTCCCGGATGTTGGCCTCGTCGCCATCGAGCGAGTAGATGCCCTCGATCATCACCAGCGCGTTCTTCCGGTCGCGCTTCTTCAGAACCCGATCGAGCGCTTTGGCGCTGTTGTGATTGAAGAAGCGAACCTCGGGCGCACGCATCGGCGTGCCGGCGGCCAAAAAGGTACCATCGAGAATGCAGGCATGGCTCAAGTTATCGAGGACGATCGTGGTGTCTTTGTCGGCGAGCGACATGATCGTGCCCACCATCGCTTGATAGCCAGTGGTGAAGATCAGGGATTTTTCAAAGCCGTACCAGGCCGCAAGCCGCTCCTCGAGCTCGACGTGCAAGGTCGCGGTGGCCTGAACACGTGACGAGCTCAATCCGCAGGCGAACCGATCGACCGCCGCCTTGGCCGCCTCTTTAACCTTCGGATGATTGGTCAGGCCGAGATAGTCGTTTGAGCTGAAGTTGACGATCGGCTTGCCGCCGATGGTCGTGTGCAGCCCGCCCGACTCGAAGGGGCGGAAATACGGGTAGATCTGTTTGGCTTGCGCGTCGCGCACGCGCTGTAGCTCTGCATGCGCCTTTTCGGTAATCCAACTCATGTGCTCCGGCGGCCCAAAGGTACCGTAATTCCCCGTCCATACCACGTTCGAAACAGGCCAATCGGCCAGTTTTCAAATGCTTGACGCTCTTCGGGAACCCAAGCATATACGGGCGGCATGTCGGATACGCTGAAAGACGAGCTGAGGCAGATCATCACCGAAGTGACGGAAGTCGACGATATCCCCGAGGATACGCCGTTCGCGGACCTCGGAATCGACAGCATGATGGCGATCGAGATCGTCGCCGACATCGAAAAGAACTACGAGATCACGATCTCCGAGGATGAGCTCACCGAGCTGACCACCCTCAAAGCCGTCTACGACAAGGTCCAAGAGAAGGTCGGCGAAGCCGGCTAACCAGCCGACGCGCTACTTCGCGCGGCCGAAGATCTTCGAGCCGGCGGGCACCGACTTCGTGAGCCACACGTTGCCGCCGATGACCGACCCCTTGCCGATGACGGTGTCACCGCCGTGTATCGACGCCCCGGCATAGATCGTCACGTCATCCTCAATGGTGGGGTGCCGCTTTCCACCGATGCGCCCGTTGATCTCGTCGCGTGAGATGCTCAGGGCGCCCAGAGTGACCCCTTGGTAGAGCTTCACATTGCGGCCAATCACAGCGGTCGCGCCGATGACCACTCCCGTGCCGTGGTCGATGAAGAAGCTCTCGCCAATTTGCGCCTGGGGGTTGATGTCGATGCCGGACTTGCTGTGCGCGTGCTCGGTCATGATTCGCGGGATCATCGGAACGTCGACGAGGCTGAGCTCGTGGGCGACTCGATACGCGGTGATCGCCTGAACGCTCGGGTAGCTGAAAATGACCTCTTCGATGCTCGATGCGGCTGGGTCCCCATCGTAGGCGGCAAGGACGTCGGTGTTGAGAACGCGCCGAAGCTCGGGGATCTTCTCGAGCAGACGTAGCACGACCTCCTCGCTCCAACCTTCGGGCTTCTTCTCGGAGAGCTGGCCCATCTGTTCCTGGTAGCGAACGGCGCGGTCGATCTGTTCGACCAAGATGTCCTGCGCCGGGTAAAGGTGCTCGCTGATCGCATAGCGCAGATTGGTGCGGTTGAGCGCGCGCGTGCTGTAGAAGCCCATGTAGAGCACGGGCATGATGTGATTGAAGGCGGTGATCACCGCGCGCTTGTTTGGAAGAGCCGCGCTGTCGAGGTTGTTGATCTCGTCGTCGCTGTCGTAAGACGAAGCGATGACGTCGATCACGTCCTCGAGGTCCTGATGACGCTTGGGTTCTCTTCCGCTCATGGGTGCTTTATGTGTAGCATGACCGGTACGTCAACCGCGAAAACGCGGGTCAGGCGCTGAGCCAGCCGCGCTCTCGATACCACGCGACCGCGTCGGTGAGCGACTCGCGGAGTGGGCGGATTGTATAGCCGAGCTCCCGGTGTGCTTTGTCGTGCGAAACAACCTCGTTGGACACGCTGGCGCGGAGCATGTCGGCCGTGATGAACGGCTCTTTCTTGGTCATGGCGCTCGCAAGCAACGCAAAAGGCAGCAGGACCCAACCGACCCACAACGGCAACGCGCGCGTCGGCACTTTGACACCGGTGAGCTCCCCGTAGAGAGACACCATCTCCATGACCGGAATGACGTCACCGGTGAGGAGGTATCGCTCGCCGGGGCGGCCTTTGTCGGCGGCTGCGATCATGCCGTCGGCGACGTCGCGAACGTCGACATAGTCGCTCAACATCTCGAGCAGCACGGGGATGCGACCGAAGTACAGGTCGATCAGCACGGCACCGATCATCGAGGGCTCGAAGTCGTAGGGGCCGATCATCGAGCCCGGATTCACGATGACCGCATCGAGGCCGCGCTCACAGGCGTCGAGAACGATCGTTTCGCCGATCGCCTTGGTCTTGTGGTACTCGCCCTTTTCGTCGAGAGCGAGCGGCTTATCTTCCGTCAAGGGTTGATCGAGGGGCTCGCGCTCGAGCGCATGATGGGAGCTGGTGTGGACCAACCGTAGGCCAAGGGAAAGACACGCTTCGGCCACCGTGTGGGTGCCCTCGATGTTGACGCTGTACATCATCGGGTCCTTTTTGGGGCTGAGGTCGATCTTGGCGGCGAGGTGATACACGACATTCACGCCATCCATGGCGCGAACAACGTCCGCGGCATCGAGGACCGAACCCGATACGAAATCGATGTCAAGGCCAGCCAGGGATTCCGGCAGGCTACCGGGTTCCAACACGCGCACCGCTTGACCGTTGTCGAGGAGTCGTCGAACGAGCACGTTGCCAAGACGGCCGCCACCACCAGTTACGAGCGCCAACACGCGGCGCAGTGAAACACGATTGGGTTAGCCCCTCAAGCCGTCGCGTTCTTTTCGAACACCCGGCCGATCAGGTCTTTGGCTTCGCTTTGAATCGAGGCGAGGTGCTCGCGACCGACGAAGCTTTCCGCGTAGATCTTGTACACATCCTCGGTACCGGAAGGACGAGCGGCGAACCAACCGTTCTCTGTCGTGACCTTCAGCCCACCAATTGGTGCGTCGTTCTCGGGCGCCCTGGTGAGCACCTGCTGGATTGGCTCGCCGGCGAGGTCCGACGCGTCGAGGTCTGACTCGTTCATCTCTTTGAGGGCAGCCTTCTGCTCCGGGGTCGCGGGCGCGTCGATGCGCTCGTAGACAGGCACGCCGAACTGCCTGGTCAGGCTCTGGTAACACTCACCGGGATCTCTACCGGTCGTCGCGGTGATCTCGGCCGCGAGGAGATTGAGAAGGATACCGTCCTTGTCGGTCGTCCAAACGCTCCCATCTTTGCGTAGGAAGGAAGCGCCCGCGCTTTCCTCTCCACCGAACCCGTAAGAGCCATCGACCAGCCCTTGCACGAACCACTTGAAACCGACGGGAACTTCGGCCAACCGGCGGCGGAGGTCTTTGGCCACGCGATCGATCATCGCGCTGCTGACGAGGGTCTTGCCGACGGCCGCCCGCTCGTCCCAGTCGCGCTCGGTGAATAGATAGCTGATCGCGACGCTCAGGTAGTGATTCGGATTGAGAAGCCCCCAGCTACTGGTGACGATACCGTGCCGGTCGAAATCCGTATCGTTTCCAAACGCAATATCGTATTGGTTTCGCAGGTCTACCAGACCGGCCATCGCGTAGGGCGAAGAGCAATCCATTCGGATTTTCCCATCGCGGTCGAGCGTCATGAACGAGAATGTCGGGTCGATGACCTGATTGACGATGTCGAGCCGGAGGCCGTAACGTTCGGCGATCCGAGGCCAGTACTCGATCCCGGCTCCGCCCATCGGGTCGACACCGATTCGAAGGCCGGCGTTTGAAATCGCCTGCATGTCGAGGACCGTGTCGAGCCCTTCCACGTAACCCGTGATGAAATCGTACAGGCGAGTCGTATCGGCGCGAAGCGCGGCATCATACGCAACGCGCCGGACCTCTTTCAGACCGGCCGCCAACAACTGATTCGCGCGACGCTCGATCCACGATGTGACTTCGGTGTCCGCTGGACCGCCATGAGGTGGGTTGTACTTGAAGCCACCATCTTCGGGTGGATTATGCGAGGGCGTCACGACGATGCCGTCCGCTTCACTCGCGTTGTTTCGGTTGTGCTCGAGAATGGCAAACGAGACGGCCGGCGTGGGCGTGAAGTGCCCCTCCGGCGCAAGGCACGTCTCCACGCCGTTCGCCGCAAGAACCTCGAGCGCCGTCTTCCCTGCAGGCTCGGACAGCGCATGCGTATCGATACCGAGGTACAGAGGGCCGTCGATCCCCTCGGCTACGCGATAGTCACAGATCGCCTGCGTCGTCGCTAGGATGTGATCCTCGTTGAAGCTGAGGCGAAACGACGACCCGCGGTGGCCGGAGGTGCCAAAGCTCACACGATGGCTCGAGTCGTTCGGATCGGGCTTGCCGTCGTAGTAGGTGGCGATCAACTTGGCGACATCGACGAGAACGTCAGACGGCGCGGGCTGACCGGCGAGCGGGTGCGCGTTCATCACGGGGCTTGTAGCAGCCAACGGGCGAGTTGACGAAGCCCCCAAGTCCTGGCTGGCTCGGGCCTATTGTCCGGCGACCATCTGCTCGGCCAGATAGCGCTCTTTGCCAATCGCTTCGACCAGGTGGAGCTGAGCTTCGAGCCAGTCGATGCCGTCTTCCTCCTGCCGGAGGATCATCTGGAGGAGCTCGCGGGTGCCGTTGTCGCCCTTGTCGCCACACAGGGCGATGCCACCGTTCAAACGCTTCACGGCATCGTACTCGACCTCGAGATCGAGGCGGTGCTGCTCGATCGCATCTTCACCAACCTTGACGGGGAAGTAGCGCTGCATGTTGGGGACACCTTCGAGGAAGAGAATCCGAGCGATGATCATGTCGGCGTGCTTCATCTCTTCGACCGACTCCGCCTTCTTTTTCGCGGCGAGCTTCGCGAGGCCCCAGTCCTCGCACATTTTCGAATGAATGAAGTACTGATTGATGGCGGTGAGCTCGGAGGTGAGCACCTCGTTGAGCACTGCGATGACTTCTTCGTTACCCTTCATGAACTTTCCTTCGTGCGAGCATAGAGACGGCGAACGGCCGTGGCAATGCATGGAGTTTGAACTTGAAAGGCGATATCAGGGAGTTGCTCAGCCCTGCGTGCCGGTCGCTTCGCCCGTGCTCTGCGCGTCGTAGTGCAACTCGATCAACTGATCGATGGCCGGTCGACAACTGCCGCAAGTGCCACCTGCGCCACAGGCTTCGCGGACGTCGTTCTCGCTGCGCGCGCCGTCATTGACGCACTGGCGAATCGTGTGGTCGTTGACTGCATGGCAGTGGCAAACGAGCATGCTCTCTTTATAGCTGCCAGTAGTTGCAAATCAAATTCAATAGATGCGCGCCCCAAAAACCCAATGATTCCGGACTAGGATTCTATTCGGCTGCGTCTGAAGCCGTTGCGGCAGGGCCCAAACCAGTGGGATGGCCGTGCTCGGGCTCGAGCGGAGAAAGCCCCGCTTCGCGCAGCAGCTCGAGGTCCGCATCGTGGTCCGGGTTTCCGGTCGTGAGGAGCTTATCGCCAAAGAAGATGCTGTTCGCGCCCGCCATGAAGCAAAGGAGCTGCGCTTCGCGGCTGAGCGAAGCCCGGCCGGCCGAAAGCCGCACGCGCGCGCCCGGCATCATGATGCGCGCCGTGGCACACATGCGAACGAGCTCGAGTGAGTCGACGGGCTTCTGATCACGCAGGGGTGTGCCGGGGACCGCCACCAATGCGTTGACCGGCACGCTTTCGGGCTGCGGGGACAGGTTGGCCAGTGTCACGAGCATTCCGACGCGGTCATCGATGCCCTCCCCCATTCCGATGATGCCTCCGGCGCACACGGAAATGCCTGCGGCCGCCACGCGCGCGATCGTATCGAGGCGGTCTTTGTAGGTGCGGGTCGTGATGATCTCGCCGTAGTACTCCTCGGAGGTGTCGAGGTTGTGATTGTAGGCGGTGAGCCCAGCGCCCTTGAGCTCCTGGGTTTGCTCATCGTCGAGCATCCCGAGCGTTGCACACGCTTCGAGACCGAGCGCGCGAACCCCACGCACCATCTCCAGCACCTGCTGAAACTGCCGGCTCCCCTTTTTGGGGCTCCGCCACGCCGCGCCCATGCAAAACCGACTTGCCCCGGCTTCTTTTGCGTCTCGCGCCTTTTCGAGGACGTCGGCGACATCCATCAGACGCTCCGCCTCGACCCCCGTGTCGTACTTCGAGCTCTGCGGACAGTACGAACAGTCTTCTTCGCAAGCGCCGGTCTTGATCGACAAGAGCGAACAGAGCTGAACCGCGTCGCGCGGCTGCGTGGCGCGGTGCACTTCCTGGGCCCGAAACAACAGGTCGGTCAGGGGCAGATCGTGAAGTGCGCGGGCCTCTTCCTTGGTCCAGTCGTTACGGACGCCGTTCATTTGGACCGTCTTAGCAGAGTGCCTTGAATACGCTAGATTGCCCGCGTAGGGTGCCGGCACCTTGACCGAGGGCATCGATTCATCTGTGGCCTCCGTGGCCACCGTCGCAACCGCAGAAGACCAACGTTCGCCCTCATTCGCTGCGGTCCCTCCGCTCGCATGGATGGCTGGTGCCGCGACCCTCGCAGACCTCGTCATCAATCGCATCCTGATTCTGTTGGGGCATGAAATGTGGTCGCACGAGGCGCTCGTTCGCTTCGACAACTGGGGCAGCTTCGCGCGCAACCTGAGCGTCGTTAGTGCCCTGGTCGCGTTGTCGTTTTGCCTCGTATCGCTGTCGTCTCGAAAGAGCGGTCTTCCGCTCTCCGCTCGCGCCGGCATCGCGAGCTTCGGTTGGGTCCTGATTCCGATCGTCACCCTGATGACGTTCCTCCCCCGTACTTGGACCAGGGTGGAGCTCGTCCTCGTCGTCGCAGGGCTCGCGCATGCTTTGATCCTGCTCCTAATCCTCGCCGGCATTCACTGGCGCTCTACCCGCCCGATCGGGGTAGCATTGGTGTTGACGTTGGTCGCCGCGTTCAGCGGCGTCGTCTCGATGATCGTGAGCATGGTCGGGGAACGGACGCACTGGGAGCACACCGAACGGCTCTCGAACGCATTCCGATGGTCCGGGGAGCTGGCCTATTTGGCGGTCCCGATTGCAGTCGGCTTCGCGATTGCCATTCCCTGGCGAGAGGCCCGTGGCAAGGCCGCGCTCGTGTTGTCGGGGCTGGCAGCTGCTTTCGTCGCCGCGGGGATGGCGATCTGGAAGCTCGTCGTCGGACGGAACCTACCCGACCTTCTATACGGCGCCGTGCGCCTCGACTTTTTACCAGACGACGATTTCGTCCTTTACGCGATCCCGCTCGGGGTCGGCTGGGCAGTCACCGTCGCAGCCATGATGTCGAGGGATTCCGTCCGCCGACAGATGGGTGCCGCGCTGCTGTTGCTGCTGAGCGCCGGTTACGCGCCACGCACGCCGAGCACGCTGTTGATGACGGTTCTGGGGGTTGCGTTGCTTTCGAGGGCGGGGCTCGCACTGGCGCAGCAGCGACGCGAGGATCAACCATGAAGACCACAGCCATCGTGCTACCGGTGCTCGCGCTAGTGTTCGCCGGGTGCGTCAAGACCGATAGGGAGCGGGCTCTTGATAACGGTGCCAAGCCGCTGAGCAAGCAGGAGGCGGTCGAGCAGTTTACCGGCAATACTTTGGTGGGCGTCATCGGCCAGTACCGGCTGCAGTACGTCGTCTACTACACCCCGGACGGGCGGATCAGTGGTCAGATCAGCGGGCCGGTCAATGACACAGCCCGGGGCACTTGGCGGGTCACCGAGGACGGTCAGGTTTGTAATGACTGGACCAAGGCGACCTGGGGAGAGGGTCCGGCCTGCAACACGCAATACCGAGAAGGCGATGAATACAAAGTCTTCTTCGACGGAGGCGGCGTGGCGTCGGTCGCGAAAATCGAGAAGGGCAACTCCAGAGAGCTCGAGATGCGCACCGACTTCGAGGTTGCCCAAGTCAGTGGCACGGTGAAGCAGATCGGCGTCGAGCTTCTCCGCAAGATGCTCCTGGGCAACACGCTGAGCGGCAAGCTCCCCTCGTTTGGCGGCGCCCAGTACCACGCGTTCTATGGGAACGGTGGCAAAGTGTCCGCCAAGATCCCGAGTGCCGGTGAAGAAGACAGAGGCACGTACCGCATCACCGACGAGGGCAAGATGTGCGTCAAGTGGACTCGCTGGCAGGACCAGAAGGAAAGTTGCGGTTACTGGTATCGCGACAGCCAAGAGATCAAGATCTTCGACGACAACGGCAACCTAGCCGTCTCTGCAAAGATCCGCGTGGGCGACCCCGAGAAACTCGGAATCTAGGCGCAACGCCGCTGTCGCTGGCCCTGGCCCTGACACTGACACTGACACTGACGCTGGCGCTGGCACTGGCACTCGCGCTGACCCCGTAAAGTGACTTCGTCACCACGGGGCTTCGCACTGACAATGCACCCCTCCGGCAGGCGGCAGCGCGAGCCCGAAGGGCGAAGCCCGGCGCGAATGCGCCGCCAAGCCCAAGCGAAGCGCAGGGCGCGGCAGGGAGGACTACGGGTGGGGGTGGGCGGGCGGTGTAACAAAACCAACCCACGCCAGCATCCCTCCCCACCGCCCCCCAGCCACCGACTAAATCATCCCCAACTCGAGCTTCGCCGCCTCGCTCATCAGATCCGGGCTCCACGGCGGATCCCAGACTAGCTCTACGTGGGAAGTCGAAACGCCCTCGACGTGGCCTGCTTTTTCGGCGACCTCTTCAACGATGGCGCCAGCGACCGGGCATGCCGGTGCGGTGAGCGTCATGCGCACCTCAGCGCGGCCGTCTGCACTCACTTCAACGCCGTAGATCAGGCCGAGCTCGTAGATGTTCACCGGAATCTCAGGATCGTAGATCGTCTGCAGAGCTTCGATCACCGCGGCTTCGACCTGCTTGGGATCGATCGGTCCGGCCGGCTTCTCGCCGGTTCCAGCATAGGCCTCGCTGACCGGGTCGGTGGTCGCCGGGTGTCCCTCGGCCTGCGGCAGGAACACGTGGTCAGACGTGGACCGTGGCTCGATCTTGTGAATCTTCAAGCGTTCGATGTCGTCGCCCACCGCTCTACTCCGTCGTCGCTTCGCCGCTCTCGTTGCCGAGAGCCTGGTTGAGGGTGTGCCAGCCGAGCGTGGCGCATTTGACGCGCATCGGGAACTCGCGAACTCCCGCGAACACCGCGAGCTTTCCGAGGGCGTCGAGGTCGTCGGCTCCCTCGTCGCTCGTCACCATCGTGTGGAACTTCGAGAACAGCGCTTCGACCTCGGGGAGCGTCTTGCCCTTGATCGCCTCGGTCATGGTGGAGCACGAGGCCTGCGAGATCGCGCATCCCTGACCTATGAACCCGATGTCGGTGATCTTGTCGCCATCCAACTGCAGGCGCAGCGTGATCTTATCGCCGCACAGCGGGTTGTAGCCGCGCCCTTCGCGGTTGTGGGGCTCGGGGAATCTGTGATTCCGAGGGTGCTTGCCATGATCGAGGATCACTTCTTGGTAAAGCTCGCGAAGGTCCATTAGCCGAATAGCTCCTGCACTTTTCGAAGCGCGCCGACCAAGGCGTCGATGTCGTCGGTCGTGTTGTAGATGCCAAGCGATGCGCGCGCGGTCGCGGCGATCTCGAAGTGCTCCATGACCGGCTGCGCACAATGGTGCCCGGTGCGAATCGCC
>Ga0209567_10001699_pt1 | contig 11049 bp, 11 predicted proteins | sample COG_12_FD_184756 | JGI IMG/M metagenome (GOLD analysis project Ga0209567, IMG submission 184756) | Pelagic marine sediment microbial communities from the LTER site Helgoland, North Sea, for post-phytoplankton bloom and carbon turnover... | ecosystem: Environmental > Aquatic > Marine > Neritic...
ATCCAGGCCGTCGTCGCCAGGCGACCAAACGTCGGCTTTTTAAAGAGCACGTGCCCGATCTCTCGGAGGCCCCGTTTGTTGATGTACATGCGTCGTTCCCCTGTAGCCTTACCCCGACTCAGCATAACGGTCGGACTCCAGAATGACACTCGAAGTTCTCGGCATTGCCACGCAGCAAGATTATGTTTGAGACGAAAGCCCCAGCTCCTCTGGCATCCTGGGTTGACTCACCTAGGGTATCTTCACAGTGCCCCCTCCAATAACTGGAGGTGAACCATGTCCAAGTTCAAGCTTTGGCAGTATGTGATTCTCGTCGCTCTGCTTGCGGTCGTGGTGCTGTGGTCGAAGTGGTACTTCCTCGCCTTCCTTCTCGTGTTCCCGGTACTGGCGTACATGAACAGGCGTAACTCCGAGCAATGACTCATCGAGCCACCGTCACGGCATGCTCAGGGTCACTCGCTGCGCTCGTGACGGCAAATCCCGCCCCCGGCACTCCAGCGGGTAGTCTCGCCCGTTCTGCGGGCTTGAATGTCAGTCGCTAGGTTCGTGACGCTCCTATCTGCCGTCCTCCCGCTCGTGGACCACCAGCCCGTCCTTGATCACCAGCCATGGCAGGCGGGCGTTCAACACGTCCTCCAGGGGATTCTCATCAAGGAGGACCAGGTCGGCCAACTTCCCGACCTCGAGGGTGCCAAGGTCAGCATCGACACCCTCGGAGACTGCTATGTCCAGCGTTGCCATCCGGATGATATCCGCCGCGGGGATCCTCGCAGCTTGGAGCGCCTCCATCTCCAAGTGCACGCCGAACGGCCCGCCGCCTCCGTCGGATCCCACCAGGAGCCGAACACCTCTCTCGTGAGCGCCCCGCAACGATTCGAGTTGTGCCTGCAGAGCTCCGAGATAGTCGCCGGTTCCTGCTCCCAAGCCATAAGCGGCGCGCTCCCCGGTTCCGGACAACCCGAGGTGCTCGGCCGTCTCCCTCGTCTTCTTCGGATCCTCCCTGAGGCGCACGGTCATGACGGCACCCCTCTCAACGAGTGTGGGATCCCAATAGGTGCCGGACTCCGCCAGGAGGCCCAGGATGTCGTCGTGATACGACTGGTACCACGGGGTGTGCTCGACGCTTCGGAATCCGAGTAGAACGGACCGTACGACCGCTTCGGCGATCATACCGTGGCCCATGAGCGGAAGCCCCTGAATCTCTGCCTCCTGCGCGATGACGCGCTGGAGGTCCCAGGGGACCGTACGATAGACCTTGATGAAACGAGCCCCGAGTGCCCGCCACAGGCGCACGTGATGCCGGGCGTCCTCCTCCGTGGCGATATGATTCCACCAGTCCCACCAATCGCCCTCCGGGCCTTCGAAGATCTCCCCCGGCGTGAATGTTCGAGGAAAGGCCTCGGTCGTGGCCCGCTCCCGGTCCAGCTCCTGGATGGCAAACAGGATGGGGGAGCCCGCGTCCCGGATGGAGGTGATGCCCTGCTCCAACAGAGCGTAGCCATCGCCAATGCTGCTTCCACCGTGCGCGTGGGCATCCCACAGCCCGGGCACCGCAAACCGGCCTTCGCCATCGAGAACCGTAGCCCCGCCCCGATCGAAATGGCCTGGGGCCTGGCCCGTGCCCACGATCCGGCCGTCCTCGACATAGAGGTCGAGCGGTTCCGAGAACGCAGCCCCGGCGGGTGCCAGAATGCGCACGTTCGCCACGACTAGTGGCGGCCGCGGAGCCGCCGGGAGCGCCAGGGGAACAGGAATCTCTTCCGGCGTGCCATCCGGGAGCGTCATACGGAAGATCCGCGGCCCTTCCACGAACACCACCGCATCTCCATCCTGAGTGAACGTGATGCCGCCCAGACCGCCGGCCGCCGACAGCCGAGTGATCTCGTCCTCAGTCACGATCGAGTCCCCGGGCAACGCTTCGTGGAGATCCGCCACCCAGATCTCGGCATTGCGACGAAAAACGAGCCACCTGCCATCGCGGGAGACGACGGCATTACGGCTCTGCCCTTCCAGCGCCGTCAGCTCAGTAGCATCGGCAGGACTGTCCGTGGGGATCCGAAACACCGCTCCATCGTGTCGAGTGGCGTAGACCCAGGCACGGTCGGAGGAAATGCTGGGGCGGGACCAGTATCCGGGGGGAACCAGGATCTCCTGTGTCCCGTCCTCGACGGTCACCAGGTTGAGGCCCCCTTCAAACATGAAGACAAGGCCCTTCCCGTCGGCCGTCCACGTCGCTGCCCACGGGGCCCCCTGCACCAGGACACGAGGGGATCCGGACCCCCCCTCACTCACGAGTAATTCGCCACCGGTCCGCGTCTCCCGTACGTACGCAAAGCTCTTTCCGTCCGGCGCGAAGACTGGGTCGTAGGCTGGGCCGTCGTCGATGCGCTCGGGCACTGCGTTAGGGTTGTCGAGAGACTGGCGCCAGAGCATGCCCGCAGCAGCATACAGGATCTGCGACCCGTCAGGGCTCAGGGCCGGGCCCGCGACCACTCGAACCGGAGCCGATCCTGAGTCCCGGTAAGTGGACAACGGCGGAGCGGGGGCTCCGACTGCGATGGTGTTCGATACCTGTGCCTCGAACAGGATGGGCAAACGGGATCCCGCCGGGACCGAGCCCCGCCACAGGTGTCCGTAATCTCCCGTGTAGACGCCCGTGCCTCCGGGCTCCACACCGAAGGCCTGCCCCCAGTGGAAGCGTGCCATGGCATCACCCTCGAATAGCAAGAGATCCGGCCCGGAGGCCCCTTCCATCCGGTAGATCGAGCTCGGCCGCTGGTGCAAAGGCGCCGGAAGGAACTTCCGATAGAACAGGGAGCCGGACTCGCTGTCCACGGTGAGGTAGTCGATCACCCCGTCCCGGACTGCGAACTTGCTCACGGATCCCTCTGCCGACCACGCCTCGATTCGGGATCGCGAACAGCTCCGGCATCCCTTCTCCCGCTCTACCCGGGACCAGTAAAGCATGCCGTCGGGTGCAAAGACGACCCCGTGGTATTCCGCCAGGTCCGCGGTGAGTGTCTCCACCTCCCGGGTGGCCAGGTCCAGGATCCGGACCCGTGAGATGAGTGGAGGAAAGAACCACCAGGGCTCGATGCGCCGCGGCTTGTCGAAGGCCAGGTAGGCGATCCGTGTTCCGTCCGGCGACCAGGAGGGCCTGCCAGCCTCTACCTCATCCGTAAGCTCTTCGGTTTCTCCGGTCTCGAGGCTCAGGACCACGAGGTTGTCCCCGGCGCCCCCCCGATCAGACACGAAGACGATTCTCGTTCCGTCCGGGGACACCGCAGGTTCCTTGTCGTAGAAAGGCCCGCGGGTGAGTTGCACCGCGATTCCACCCTCTAGCGGAACCCGGTAAAGGTGCCCGAGCAGGGTGAACACCAGGCCTTCACCGTCAGGAAGAACCACCACGTCGGGATCCGTGACCTCGTCGGTCGTGAACCCGATTTCCCGCAACGGCGTCTCTTGCGACGGAGCAAAGGAGGGAAGGAAGGCGACGGCGACGGCGCTGGAGAGAAGAAGCGAGTGTCGCATTGACTGTCCCAGTCTGTGGAGAATCACCAGTGTCAACCGATTGTCCGGCTGTCGGGAACGTCAGATCTCGTGCCGGGGAACCACCGACCATCCATCGCCGCGCTCGTGACGGCAAATCCCGCCCCCGGCACTATCGGCGGGTCGTCTCGCCCGCTTTCCGCAGATGAGTAGCCGGGCCTTTGGTCGGACGCAACGCCCAGCCGCGACACTCCTGCTCGTGTAGATTCAGGATGTCTCCTCTTGGCTGGAGGTCCGCCGTGTTCGAACTGGCTCGCTGGGAATGGTTGTTTCTCGGCCTTGTGGGTATCGTCGCCGTCTTGATCGCGTGGCAGTTCGTCAATCGGAGGCGCGGCTGACTCGCCCACCCCCGGTCCACACCCACGCTGAACCCACTTCAACGCACATAGCTGCCCGCGTTCACATCGATCGTGGCGCCGGTGGCGTGGTCAGCCAGGCCGCTGGCGAGCAGGACGACGAGTGGGGTCAGGTCCGCGGGTTCCGTGAGACGGTCGAGAGCCAGATCGCTCGTGACATGGTCCTCACCGTACTCGGCGATGGCGTCCTCGGCCATCTCGGTGCGGACGAAACCAGGCGCGAGCACAAAGGCGCAAATGCCCGCTTTCCCGAAGCCGCGCGCGATGCTGCGGGTAAGGGCCACCACTCCACCCTTGGACGCCGCGTAAGTCATGTACTCGGGAGTATCGCCCCGGAAGGCCGCGCGCGATGCGATGTTGATGATCCGTCCACCGTCATGTTTCTGAAAATGATGCACCGCGAGGCGGCTCAGCAGCTCGACGGCGCGCAGGTTGACGGCCATCGTCAAGTCCCAGGCTTGGCGCCAGTCATCCATCGCTGCGTCAGAAGGAATCTTCAGCGCGATTCCCGCGTTGTTGATGAGCACGTCGAGGCGTTCGTAGGTCCCGACGACCTCGTCGAACAGGCGCCCGCACGAATCCGGTTCAGCAAGGTCGGCCTGGAAGGCGCGAGCGTCGTGCCCGATGGTCTCAGCCAGGCCTTCGGCTGCGGCGCGGCTCTGGTTGCAATGCGCGGCCACGGTGGCCCCGGCCCCGGCCAGCCCCTCGGCCAGCGAGCGTCCTATGCCCCGGCTCGCCCCGGTGACGAGGACCGTCTTACCGGTAAGATCGATATGCATGGCGACCCGGTCCTCCATCGAGTTGCGGTAGCGCTCGTCGTGTGGGCATGCGCGTGGAATGGCCGTCGGCGTCGACAGCGCATCCGATCCCTAGCGGGTGATCCGCCCCCAGGCGCAGGCGACGAACCGACCGTGGTGGGAAAACGAAAGGTCCACCGGCAGACTCCGCCCTCGCCACGTCACCTGCGGTATTCGCTTGGCGGCCGCCGCGATGACGATCTCGGAGGGAACCGCGGAGAGGGCCGAGGCGATCGCCGACCGGGCGAGTTTCCTCACGCGTGCACTGGCCTCCAGGCCCGGAAGACGGCGGGCGGCTTCGCGGCCCATCGATCGGAGCTGCCAATTGGCCTTCGCCACGCCCGACCCGGATACCGACGCCACGGCGTGCACCCATTCGTCCGTGGCCTCGAGGCACACCTGGAATTGGCCTGTGGGGTGGCTGACCTCGGCCAGGTACGGGTGCGGGCTTTCCGTCTCTCCGCCCGGAATCCGTACGGTGAAGGCTCGCGGTGAGAAGTACACCCGGGTGTCGAGCTTCCGCGCCACCTTGTAGGCGCTCTCCTTAGCGGCCCACAGGGCCCAGCGCATGCGGTGGGGTGAACCGGAGGCGAGGATTCGCGCCCGTTCGGTCCAGGTAAAGACGCGATCATCGAAACGGGGGTGGATCGCCTCTGGCTGGTTCTCCGGATCCCGGAGGTCGACTACGTCATTTCCGACGAGCAAAGTACTTCTCTTCCATGCGGACCAGGCGCTGCGCGATCTGCTGGGCGAACTCGCGCGAGCGGCGCATCCCCGTGCGCTCGGAGTGAGGTCGGAGGACCTCGAAATCGACGTAGAAGGAGTCTCCCATTGCGGGGACAGTGGACCAGGTCCGCTGACGGTCACCTCGCAGGTAGACGACCAGGGCGCGGCAGTTGCGCACGTTGCTCGCGATGCGTCCCATGCCGTGGGCGATCGAGTCGAGTTGCACGCGGCCCGTGCGGCTGCGTCCGCCTTCCGCGAAGATCAGGGCTGTCTCGCCACGGGACAGCAGGTACTTCACTCGCTTGAGAACGCCCGAGACGTGCTCTCTGCGCCCGCCTCGCCGGATCGGGATGCACTTGGTGAGCCAGACGGCCGCGTGCCCGAACCACAGGGAGGCGAAGTTCCTATACTCCGGCAGGTTCCATGGCATGCGGCGGTAGTGGAAGATGTACCACCAGGTTCCGCCGAGCGCCCACGCCACCAGCATCGAATCCACCATCGTCAGGTGGTTCGCGCAGATCAGAATGGGCTCGTCGCTCTCCGCCACGAGTGCCCGGAAGCGCTTGCGGAGGCGGGCCGCGTTCTTGATTCGATAGCCCATGACGTAGCGCATGGCGAACGCGCTGGCCGGAATCCAGAAGAAGGAGGTGACCCGCCCCACCTCGCGCTGGACCCAGAGGGCCAGCCGGGTACGCCGGGGGATAGACTCAGTCACCGGATCGCCGTGCTCAGGCAAGCTTGGCTTCGATGAGCGTGACGGCGTCGCCGACCGTGTTCACGGCGTCAGCGTCTTCATCATCGACCTCGATGTCGAACTCATCCTCGAAGTCGAGGATGACGTCCACCAATCGGGCCGAATTCACCTTGAGGTCTTCGAGGATATTGGTGTCCTCGGTCGCCCCGTCGATGGCATCCTTGTTCTTGGCGTAGCGCCCGATGATATCCATGACCTTACCAAAGGTCTCATCTCTCGACATCCGGCTCTCTCCCCGTTCGGTGGTAAACGCCTCTGTGCCTAACTAATACACTACTCGGCCCATCGACGGAAGATAACGCACGCGTTCACATCGCCAAAGCCGAACCCTGACTTGATGATCGTGCGCAGCCCCGGCATCTCCCGCGCCTCATGCGGAATCGATCCGGCGTAGGCCTCTATTTTCGGGTGTACGTCCTCGCAATTGAGCGAGGGGTGCGCAAATCCGCCGCGCAGCATCAGGATACACCCGACAGACTCCAGGGCTCCCGCCGCTCCCAGGCCGTGGCCGATCATGGACTTCGTCGAGTTGATCACGGGGAAGGTCTCGGGGGTCGCCTCCAGGGCGTCGGCCCACGCGGCCACCTCGTTCGCGTCGGCCCCGGTCGCCGTGAGGTGTCCGTTGATGACGTCGATTTCCTCCCGGTCGATCCCGCCGTCGGCGATCGCCTGCCCGATGCACCGGCGCACGCTGACCGGGTTGGGGGCCGTCATGCTTCCGCCGCTCCGATGTCCGCCGCAGTTCAGGGCTCCGCCCATCACCTCGGCGTAGATCCGGGTTCCTCGTTCCTGGGCACTCTCGAGGCTCTCCAAATGGAGGACGCCGGCTCCGCTGCCGGGGATGAAGCCGCCGGCCGACGCGCTCAGAGGACGTGAGGCTTTCTCCGGCTCGTCGTTGTGGTTTCGGCACAGGACCCGCATGGAGTCGAAGCCCGCCCAGATGTAATGGCTGGCGCCCTCGGTTCCACCGCACAGCATCCGGTCGGCCAGTCCAGACCGGATACGCATGGCGCCTTCGATGATCGCCTCGGTGCCGGTGCTGCACGCGCTGGAATTGGCTGTCACCTGGTTGCCGAGGGCCAGCATTCCGGACACCCGTGCCGATACGCCGCTGCCCATGACCTGCTCGACCATCGTGCTGCCGAGGCGGCGGACCCGCCCGCCGTCCACCATGGGAACGACTCGCTCGCCGATCGTGTCGATGCCGCCGATGCCGGTTCCGATCACGGCGCCGGCCTCCCAGTGGACCCGATCGTCATCGTGTGCCGGTCGCTCGAAACCCGCATCCGTCCATGCGTCCACCGCGGCCAGGCAGCCGAAACGGTGGCTCGAATTCATGGCGAGGAGTTCGTCCTCGTCGAAATGATCCTCGACGATGTCGTCCACGCCCTGCGGGACCCCCGCCACCCGGCAACCGAACTTGAGCTCGTCCAGGATCGGAATGTGTCGGATCCCGGACGTCCCGCTTCGGAGAGCCCGTTCGTAGGCATCGAGGCCGACCGCGTTTGGCGCGACCACGCCCATTCCAGTGATGACGACACGGCGTCTCATACGCTTCTCACCTCGGCACTGCGATGCCGGAAATCGTGGCGGAACAAACCATGGTGCCATCGTCCAGGTGCATTTCGGCCTCCGAGCGGAGCTTTCCGCGCCGGAAGAACTTCTTCTTCGCGGACACGGTGACCCGATCGCCGGGTCTCACCACGCCCGAGAAATCGACGTCCGCATCGGCGAAGAGGCTCAACCTGCTGTCGACGGCCTCGAGGCCTCCCTCGAGCGCAACAAGATAGATGCCGAGGGCGACCACGCCCACCTGTGCGATGCACTCGAGCAGGATCACTCCGGGTGTCACCGGATTGCCCGGGAAGTGGCCCCGGTAGAACTCCAGTTCGGGTGGGAACGTGTAACGTGCCACGATGTGACGCTTCGAGACCTCCAGGATCTCATCGACGAAACGGAACGGCTCCTGCTGGGGAAGCAGCGCCAGGATCTCCTCGGGAGGAAGCGCGGTACCCGTCATTCTCCGAGCCTTCCGCCCCGAGAGTGCCGCGAAGGCCGCGGATAGTCGGGATAGTCGATATCGCGGAAGACCCCGACCTTGGCCCGCTTGATCTCGTAGATCTCCTGGTCATCCACCAGCACCTTCGCGTCGCCGAGCGCTACCGACGAACCCGACGTCGGGAGTTCCTGGTAGCGTACGATGTTGATCTCGTACCGGACGGTTGCGTCGTACGGCCTTATCTGACCGAAGAACTCGACCTCCTGGCATCCCAGCGCCCTCCCGGTGCCCAGAGCCCCGTTCCACGCGCAGTACATGCCGATCAGCTGCCAGATCGCGTCCACCCCGAGACAGCCCGGCTGCACCGGATCACCGAGAAAGTGGCAGTGGAAGAACCAGTCGTCTACGCGCACGTCGCGTTCGGCTACGATCCGTCCCCTGGCACCCCTGCGGCTGATCTCCGTCACCCGGTCCACCATCAACATGGGCGGGAGAGGGAATCGGGCCTTGAACTCGTCCGGGGCGTCCTCGACAAGTCGACCGTAGGCCAGGGAGAGGACCTCCTCCCGGGAGAAGTGTGAGCGCTCCCTGAACTCGGTGTATTTCATGGTGTCTCCCCGAACCGCAGCACGTGGCCCGCCCAGGACAGCCCGGAGCCTACGCCGACGACCGCGATGTCGTCACCGGCGGACCAGTGGTCCCAGTTCATGGAAATCACGGCGGGAGCGCCGGCCGCGCCGGTATTCCCGAAGTTGATGACGTTGTGGTAGTGACGATCGTCGTCGATGTCGCACTGGCGGCACACCGCCTCCAGCATCCGCAGGTTGGCCTGGTGTCCCACGAAGTGGAACCTGCGGTCCGGGTCGTCGTAGGTCTTCTGGAGTCGACGCAGGATACGGATCGTCTTCTTGATGGCGAACATCTGCACGGTCCGGCCTTCCTGCCAGAAGTGGCCGAACGAGGGGACGATGACCTTGTCGTGGCCGGCCGGGCTGGACTCGAGGCTGTTCCCCAGGATCTCGATCGGGGACGGCACGCGAGTCGACACTACCGCAGCCGACGTCCCGTCGCCCCACAGCACGGCCGCGGACCGGTCCGTGTAGTCCACGGCCGTCGTCAGGCTCTCTGGCGTGACCACCAGGATGTAGTCGGGCAGACCCTCGGGCCTCATCATCGACAGCATGTAAAGCGCCACGTGGAAACTGGTGCAGGCCGAGTTCACATCGAACGACGGGACCTCCATCTCCAGCGCCGCGGCTATGGTGCAGGCGTCTGCCGGAGACATCATGTCGGGCGAGCAGGAGCCGGCGATGAGCATGCCGATGTCCTCTCTCTTCAGCCCGGCGCGCTCCAACGCCATCTCCGCCGCCCGCCGTCCCGTCTCAGCGTGGGTGTACAGGGCCGCTTCGAGGGCCACCGTGGGATCCAGGTTGCGTGTCTCGCGGATATAGTCCAGCGGGAGGACGGTCCGCCGCGCGTCGATGCCGACCCGCTCCTCGATCCACTCCTGGTTCGTCCCTATGTCCAGGTCGGTCAGGAACTGGTTCGTGATCTCGTTCTCGGGATGGAAGTGACCCAGTCCGTGCAGATACAGACTCATCGCGTCAGCCCCGAGATGTGCTCGCCACCGTCCACCCGGATGATCGCTCCGTTGATCCAGGCCGCTTCGGGAAGGGACAGAAGGTAGATCACGTTCGCCACGTCCTCTGGAGTCGTGAGCCGCCCGAACGGGTTTCGGCTGCGGGCTTGCGCCTTGAGATGGTCGTTGCCGGGGATGAGCCTCAGGGCCGGCGTGTCGGTCACGCCGGCCTGGACGATGTTCGATCGCAGGCCGAAATGGGCCATCTCCACGGCGATGGAGCGCGAAACGGACTCGAGGGCCACCTTGGCCGCGGCGACGGCGGCGTATCCTTTCCAGGCCACCTCGTTGCCCTCGCTGGTCATTCCCAGCACGCGGGCGTCGGGCGCGAACAGTCTGCGGCCCAGCACGTCCTGCGTCCAGGTAAGAAGGCTGGTGCCCATCGCGTAGATGGTGCGCACCATGTCTTCGTCCTCGAGGAACAGGTCCTGGGCATAGGCGGGAGGGGAAGTGAGTCCCTGCACCCCGTCCACGCCCTCGGCGAAGCTCCGGTCGGCGGCGTCGGCCAGGCGATCTTCCTCGACCCCCAGTTCACGCGCGAACGCGATGCGATGCGCGTCGTCGGAAGGCGCTTCCGGTCCGATGAGCTTGAGGTTCCCGAACGCGATGGAGTGGAGAAGCAGTCGCAGTCGTCCGCCGTCGACCGCGAGGCGTTCGGCCAGGGCGTCCAGAATCTCGGTCCGGCTGTCGTCCGCCAACGCGTCCTGGTTGAACGTCAGGAGATCGACGCCGCGCACGCGGATCTTCTCGAACTCCGGCTCGATACGGCTCATCGCTCCACGTCGGTCCCGGTGGACGACGCAGATGTTCAGGCCGTTCTCGGAGAGCTTGTGCGCCGTGGCCAGCCCGAATCCACTCGAGCCTCCCAGAATCAGCGCCCACTCATTTTTGTCGGAGGGGACGTTCCCCATTGGTCTCCCGAGTTCGTGAAGGAGTTGACTGCCTCGCTCGCCACAAGGGTACGCAAACGGCGGGTTCTTAGCCAGAACTTTGTCGGCAGCGGGGCGCGTCCGGAAACGGCGTCGAGAACGCTATTCCGCGGTCTCGGTGTCAATCCTGGTCGGCGTCGACCAGGTCGATCACGACCGGGCAGTGATCGGACACGAAGGCGTAGTCGTAGGGCATCCGATCAGGATCGAGGGGTCGGCAGTCGGCTTCGGCGCAATACCCGAATACACGGGCCACGGCACCCGCAGGGGCCTCGGTCATGTCGTCGGAGACCAGTATGT
>Ga0209567_10001701_pt1 | contig 11040 bp, 7 predicted proteins | sample COG_12_FD_184756 | JGI IMG/M metagenome (GOLD analysis project Ga0209567, IMG submission 184756) | Pelagic marine sediment microbial communities from the LTER site Helgoland, North Sea, for post-phytoplankton bloom and carbon turnover... | ecosystem: Environmental > Aquatic > Marine > Neritic...
GCTGCCATCTTCTTTATACCATTGCACAGTGGAACCATTGACAATTACTAGATACCAGCATCCGTTGCCCTCTCCATTTGGATATTTAAAACACATGAGGCCGTCTTCTTTTATCGACCATTTTCCTGTGTATTTTTCTTTCGCTTTTCCCCACTTCCCTTTAATTTTCCCCTTAGCAATGCCCTTCTTTATTTTTCCCGGTTTGTAATTTTCTTCCCATTCTTGGCCCTCTTCAATTCCACTCATAGAATTCCCAATGACTGCGATTAGTATTTCTTCCTGTGTGGCATAACTAATATCAGCAGCGGCTAGTGGCTTTAGGAGGGTGGTCGTTACAATCAATAGAGCCAAAACGATCGTTGGAATTTGAGAGATAGGATTCTGTCTCAGGTATTTTGGTTTTCGAACTAGCATCTTGGCCCTCCCTTATCTTTGCAATAATTGAATATAGAAATTTCTTGTCCCTTAATGCGCCAATATACATACGCTGAAATCTATTGTTTCAAAATGATCGTTAGCATTATGTGTCTTTTTCCACAAATGTAACTCCGCAACTATGTGGTTGTTCTAAATGTTGCAGCCTTTACGATCGATTTAGCTCAACTGTGCAATTTGGGGGCGAGTCACTTTCAGATCAACTATGTCCCTAGCAGAAAGAAAAGTTGCTCTCAAAAACTATGGATACTCGTAATCCTAAATCCGCCCTACGCGATTTTTGACATGGCTGCAAAGTGTTGCGGCCCCTCAAAAATCCACAGCCAACGACCGCTATCGGGGACCCATGAGATTCCCATGACTGTCAGATAGAAAAGGCCCTTTCTTGACTTGAATCAAATTCGTCGCCGAGTGCCTTCGTTACACTATAAAGTGTATGCTGCTCATAGCGTGTCGAACCTAAACTACGCGTTCAAGGGAGCCGGAAAGACGGTGTTGTGTGCATGTCCGTATATCGGAAAGCCTGATACACCGGCGGAGGCACCCACCTGGAACAAATGTGATTCTGGTTTATGACATGCGGGCAGCATATTTGCATCTTATCTATAGGTCGCAACCCGCCTGTTCAAGGGTCAGGAACACCTTTGCGAAAACCTGCGCAAATCGCGACTGCCGGAGTAACCCACTCATTTACAAATGCTCAACGCGAATGACTGGAACTGGTTGTGAATGAGCGTTCCCTAAATCCGCCTGAACGACCGTAAAGAGTGTTGAGCTGCCGGTCGCGGGCCGTGCCTCGAGTGACGGCTCATGGCCGAAAGCAGGCGATCTATTTGTTTTGTAAATACCCGTGGGCTACCGGAATCTTGTGGCCGCTCTATCCGACACAGCGGCCATTCACCAACCTAACTTTACATAAACCGTACTACGCATAACAAAAACGATACCGCACAAAACTTACAGTCCTGTGTTCCGCAAATATTATGGATAACATGAAATATCTTTCTCATTTCGAGAGGCGGTTTTAACCTTGTCCTCTAATTTGCTCCGTTTCTCTGAGCAGGGCACCCACGTTGGCCGCTATGCGATCTTTCAATTTCTGGCTCGCTTTAAACATGACCACCCGCCTTGCAGTGATTGGAATTTTCTCACCGGTTTTTGGGTTCAGGCCGGGGCGCGGGCTTTTTTCACGCACTTCAAAATTGCCAAAACCAGAGAATTTGACTGAATCCCCATTTTCCAGCGCGATTTTGATTTTCTCAAAGAATAGCTCAACAATTTCTTTTGCCTCGCGCTTATTCAGACCCAGTTCGTTGAATAGCGTATCCGCAAGGTCTGCCTTAGTGACCGCCAATATGTCCCCCCCCTGCTCTATGTTCTTATCTTAGTTTTAGGCTATTCGGCGGAATTGCCGACCGGGTGGAGCGCCTTTTTTGGGCATGCGGCACTTCTATTTAGAGATTTTAGACACTGCTGCTTTGACTTCGCCGTAGTGCCGTTTGAACTTCGCAATCCAAATATCATTTAGTAGCGCATTAAATAATGCGAGTACTCCATCCATACTGACAAGGTTGGGGCTCGTTATGTCAATAGATGCACCGTGCATCTCAGGCAATGGATTATCCTCTGCACTACTGCCCATCCAGTTTTGGTAGAATGCAGCAGGCTCCCACCCAAAATTGATGATCGAAACTAGCCTTCCTTCTTGCATTACTTGAATCATCGTTTTGCGACAATCGCACCCAGGATCAGAGCAATACGTGTCAATGAAGCTGTATTCACCATCAGGTAACTGTGGGCTCTGTGTAATTCTTACCGTCCGCACCTGATGTGCTTCTCCGATAACCTCGCCTGCGGGTATGAATTTCATAGTATCGAATATTCCTTTCTTTTTTATGCCGAACTATTAATGAACCCCATGTGTGTCTGATAATCCTGCTGCTTTTATGTCATATATCGTGGATTGGATCTTTGTAACCCACGGAATTCGAACAACCGTATCCTGGGATAAGGAGTCGTATATTACAAGCGGGAAAGCGGACACTTGGTGGAGTCGGTAGATATAGCATGCTGATAGCGTTCGAATGGCTGGATTCGAATGGCTAGAGTATATAGCTGCCCCTTAAGTTTTCACAGCGAACAGCCGCTAAGTAGAAAGCGCACGATTATGAAGTATGAAAAAAAGACTGCAATTTGCCCATGGAGCCAGTCGTGCTACTTACCCCGAGTGACCGGTATTAGCCGGGTCCCGACTCACGGAGTGCAGAGAAATCTACTCGCCCAAGATTTATTTACTCCGTCGGCTATGGCGCGGACAGCCGCCAGTCAAGCTCAGGCAATATCGGTACTGGCCTGATTGACTGGACCTGACACATTCTTAACGGGCGCAACTCGAGCACGTTACACCCGCAATTTGCTCATTACGGACATACACAGATTGAAAATAGGTTGCTGAAACGGCGAGTAACTGCTGATCGGTAATTTCGATATTGACGCCCGCTTTCCCGGGACGAGCTTAACATTGTGCTAACCGGCGCTGAGCCGGCAGGCGAAGCGTCCGAGTGAGCGGAAGCGAACGATGTTTAGCACTTTGTTAGCTGCGTTTTCTTTTAATACGTTCACTCGTCTGGATAAGTGCCGTGTTGAAAGACATAATCGAATATTTCACCGGACTCCTCTGCAAAATCCTGTTTGTTTGATATTTCCGGATTTGCCTCCAGGCAAGACTTGATGTACAAGCTTTTTGCGTAATCCGTCAACTTCCACGCGGTAGCCTCTATTTCGCTTTCCGTTTCCCCAATCTCTTCAACAAGCATTTCAGCCGTTTCTATCAGAACACGAATAAGGCGAATATGCTCTGAATCGTCCATTGATACTTTAATGGCATGCGCGCCCAATGCGAGTAAATTCTTTTCGTATACCCGGACAAGGTCCGCCGTTGTCATTGAATTTCCTCCGAGCTTCTTATCTAAGAACAGCTAACTATTAATGAACCCCACATGTGTCCGATAATCCCACTGCTTTTATGTCGTGTATCGTGGGTTGGATCTTTTTAAACCACCGAATTCGAACAACCGTATCCTGGGATAAGGAGGCGTATATTTCAAGCGGGAAAGTGGACACTTGGTGGAGTCGTCGATATAGCATGCTGATAGCGTTCGCATGGCTAGAGTATGGAGGAGCCCGTCGTGCTACTTACCTCGGGTGGCCGCATTTGGCCGGGTCCTGACTGACGCAATGCAACAAGATCACCCAATGACAAGCAAATTCGAGTGACCGCTTAGGCGCTGCCAGGAGTCATCGACTCCAAATGTGTTGCGGTGCAGCAGCTCCGGCCAGACCCGACCCACAGCCGCCGGTCCCAACCTGATCTGAGAACGAGTGCAAATTGCCTTGAGGCCCTCATTCGTTTTATTCGACCTGAGGGACCGGGGATCTAATGTTTGGTCACAGGAAATATTGCTCAGCTCGGGTCTGTACACGTATATTGACTCAATAAGTGTGACGCTGCTTCCTGAACAATGCTGCACAAAGGCGTGATGAACCTTATTGAAAGCTCCGAATAGATGAAAAAATCTGGTCTCGATGCGGCCGATATTCGGATCCTCAGCGCGATCCAAAAACACGGTCAACTAAGTAAAACCAAATTGGCAGAGATCGTCAATTTATCGCCTACGCCGTGTTGGACCCGACTGAAGAAGCTGGAGGCAGCCGGCTTCATACGTGGATATCGTTCGGAAATCGCACTCGATCGTATCATTGATTTTACCCAAGTCATTGTGACCGTTTCCCTATCAAATCATCGCAAGTCTGATTTTGATCGCTTCGAGTCCCATATCAGCGAGTTAAGCGAGGTGGCCGAATGCGTAGCCACAGGTGGAGGTATGGACTATGTCCTTAAAGTATTCAGCCCAAGCCTGGCAGATTTTCAGAACCTAATGGAATCATTGCTCGCAGCTGAATTAGGGATCGAACGCTACATGACCTACATCGTGACGCGTGATATCAAATCGGAGCCTCCCGATCTTGTGAAAATGATCTCCAAAACCGACATGTGATGCCACCCGACTGATCGGTCTGCGAGATGCCTAAGAACAGTCCGTTCGGTCTCTCGCCTGGGCTTATTTGGTCTGATTTCAGACTGTAGTAAATGCTATTTTTTCGCCCTTCTAAATAAATCTGCGGCTCGTTGGCCGTTGGCGAAAAAGTGGTAAGCAACATGGCGCAATCAGATGATTTTGGATTTGGCACTCAGATTCGAAAGTCTCCCTATTTCGACGCGACAGTCCGATGGGGTGCTCGCGCGTTCTCCGTCTACAATCACATGTATATTCCACGTGATTTCGGGGATCCCGAACAGAACTTCTGGAACCTCGTGAACGACGCGATCCTGTGCGATGTCGCTGTCGAGCGCCAAGTGGAAATCACTGGCCCGGATGCCGCAAAGTTCACCCAGATGTTGACGCCGCGCGACTTGTCGGACCTATCCGTTGGGCAATGCAAGTACATACTGATCACGAATGCCGACGGAGGTGTTCTGAATGATCCAATACTTTTACGGCTAGGTGAAAACCACTTCTGGATTTCCCTCGCAGACAGCGACGTCTTGCTCTGGGCGCAGGGGGTGAATGTGCATTTGGGCATGGATGTCACGATCCGTGAACCGGACGTTTCGCCACTGCAACTCCAGGGCCCGAGATCCGGTGAGGTGATGAAGGCGCTGTTTGGCGAGAGCATCGCTGACCTGCGCTACTACTGGATGCGCGAACTGGATTTGGACGGTATTCCGCTTGTTGTGTCGCGCACCGGATGGACTTGTGAACTGGGTTATGAGCTTTACCTGCAGGACGGGTCCCGGGGTGACGAGCTATGGGAAAAGATCATGGCTGCAGGAATGCCGTTTGGCCTGAAACCTGGTCATACCTCAACCATTCGCCGCATTGAGGGTGGCATGCTCTCGTACCACGCTGATGCAGATATCAATGCGAACCCATATGAGCTGGGCATGGAACGGTTGGTAGATCTCGACATTGAGTCTGACTTCATAGGCAAGACAGCGTTGCGCAGGATTCGTGAAAATGGAGTCACCCGCAAACAGGTCGGTTTGCGCATCGAGGGCATTCCACTGAAGGGCCCCAACACCGCTTTCTGGCCCGTCAGAAAAGACGGCAAAATCGTCGGCAAAGTTACATCTGCCATCCATTCGCCGCGCCTTGTACAGAACATCGCCCTGGCAATGGTCTCGACCGATTATGCCGAAATCGGTTCGAAGGTAGAGATTTCGATGCATCAACGGACGGCTCGGGCCACAGTTGTGCATAAGCCCTTCTACGATCCCAAAAAGCAGCTTGCAGCCGCCTGAAGACTTATCCAAACAGGAGATCTGGAATGTCTGAACTTTCTATCGAACTGCATTGGCAGCGTTCCGCGCCCAGTTTGCATTCGGCCAAGTATTCAAAAGCGCATACCGTCCATTACAACGACAGTTACGAACTACAGGTAGATGCCGCTCCCGATTGGGGAGGTGACCCAGACAACACCAATCCGGAACAGGCCCTCGCGGCTGCGTTGTCCAGTTGCCACATGATGACTTTCCTCGCTTTGGCTGCGAAAGCCAAATGGCCCGTTGCGAGTTTTCACGATCGGGCTGTCGCCCACCTTGGAAAAAATGCAAGTGGCAAGACGTCCGTAACGCAAGTCGATCTGCATCCCGTGGTGGGATTCGACACTGGGTTTTCCGTTGATGCCACCGATCTGGAAGAGATGCACCAGCGGGCGCACCGTTTCTGCTTCATTGCCAATTCGCTGGCCGACAGCGTCACGATCAACATCGTGCAGGAACCGGCGAAGGTCTAGATCGGTGCAAGAGAACGATATTCTGGAGCGTGAATTGGATGATGTGTAATCCGTGAACCAGGTCCCAAAGCAATAGTTCCCCACAGTAACAACCGCAATATCCCCAACCAAATTCAGGTCATCTACTCGGTATTCCAGTGCTTTATCACCTTCTTTAGTGGCGGGTGTTGTCATGACAAATTCAACAAACTCATCCAGATTAGAAAACTCCAGTTCACCCTCCCAGTGGCCGATTATGGAAGCTTTAGGGTGAAACACTCGTCTGAGGTCGGTTTCGTCCGCATCGACCATGGCCTTAAAATAATCGCCTGCTAAAGCGATCACAGCATCACCTTCGTCTAGTCGATCGTACATATCGTATCTCCAGCAACTTACATTCAATTGATGTTTGATTATGAGCGTCACGCTTTAAACAATAATGAGGAGTTATTCTGACTAAAGTATTTATCTACTGCACAAAGCGGACATCCATTCTAATCTTGCTGCGATGCAGCACCTACTTCCGTAGGCGACGCATTCCGGCCCTTCGCATTAGTTCCTCTAGTTTGGTCAGTGTAACTGTAAGTGTTCGCATCATGTGCTCCTTGACCTCTGCCCTGCCTAGTCAGCAATTCCTAGAGGGCGTAGTATTTGCAGCCAGCCCCCTGGCACCTCGCCGCGAGGGGGTAGGAGATCGCATCAATGCAATGCCCGCAGTGCCATACTGAAAACCGCGAGGGATCGCGCTTCTGTGCCGAATGCGGCGCGCCTTTGACTAGCGCCTGCCCAGAGTGCGGCTTTACCAATTATCCCAACGCGAAATTTTGCGGGGGCTGTGGTCAGTCATTAGCTGACACTAAAGCCCCGCCTGATGTCACAGCACGGGCGCCTGGACCGCCCGAGCCTGAACGTCGCCAGCTCACAGTGATGTTCTGTGATCTCGTGGGTTCGACCGCCCTCGCCGAGCGCCTCGACCCAGAAGAGCTTCATCAGCTGCTGGCTCAATATCAAGATACGTGTGCCACGGTAATAGAGCGCTACGAGGGATTTATCGCTCGCTACGTGGGTGACGGGTTGCTGGTCTATTTTGGTTATCCGCAAGCCCACGAGGATGATCCCCAGCGTGCAGTACGAAGTGGCCTCGGCATTGTTGCCGCCATCAAAGACCTGCGCACCAGGTTTACCAATCCGAAAGTCGATCTAGCGGTGCGTATCGGGATCACCACCGGCTTGGTCGTCGCCGGCGACATCGGTAGCGGCGAACGGCGCGAAGAAAAGGCGATCGTCGGTGAGACACCTAACCTGGCGGCGCGTCTCCAGGGCATGGCGGAATCCAACACGATTGTTATTGGCGCCAGTACCCAACGGTTAATCGAAGGGTTGTTCGATTGCGACGCACTTGGTCCGCAACAACTCAAAGGTATCTCGCAGCCGGTGGATACTTATCGGGTGCGACGACAGCGCGGTACCCCCGAGCGTATTAGTACGCCCTTCGTCGGTAGGCGTGCCGAGCTTGGCCAATTCTCTGGTGTGATCGACGCGTGTCGTGAGACGGGAAACGGGCAGGCGATCTATGTGCGCGGAGAGGCGGGTATTGGCAAGACCCGTTTGGTCGAAGAATTCATAGCTATGGCGGAGCAAGAAGTCTTCCACAGCCACAAGGGCCTCGTTTTAGATTTCGGAGTCGGCAAAGGCCAAGATTCCATTCGTACACTAGTGCGCAGCCTGCTCGGCCTTACACCTGGCAGCGACAAGCCAGTGCGCCAAGTCGCGGCCGAGAAGGTGTTGGCGGATTCTTTATTAAAGGCAGAGCAACGCGTCTTTCTCAATGATCTGCTTGATCTGCCCCAATCGATCGAGATGCGATCGATGTATGACGCCATGGACAACGCGGCCCGTAACCGCGGCAAGCGCGATGTGGTAACGGGATTGTTGAGAGCAGCAAGCGCGAGTCGACCCGTTCTAGTAATCGTTGAGGATATTCACTGGGCAGATTCCGTCACGCTCGAACACCTCGCGGCCATTGCAGCGGCGGTCAAGGATTGTCCAGCGTTATTATTGATGACGTCTCGAATCGAAGGTGACCCACTCGATCAAGCCTGGCGCAGCCGTACCTATAACAGTCCATTAATGACCATCGACCTCTCGGTGCTTCGCCAAGAAGAAGCGATCACGCTAGCCAGCGCATTTATCGATGCGAACAATCGCGTCGCCGTAAAATGCATCGAACGCGCGCAAGGTAATCCCCTGTTTCTGGAACAACTCCTGCGTGACGCGGAGGAGACCGATGAGGAGGATATACCCGCGTCCATTCAAAGCCTGGTACTTACGCGTATGGACCGCCTTGCATCGGAGGACAAACAGGCTGTGCAGGCTGCGTCAGTAATCGGTCAGCGATTCTCTCGCGATACGCTCCAGTTGTTGGTCGCCGACCCTGCTTATGATTGCCATAATCTAATCGCGCATCACCTTGTGCGACCGATCGATGACGATTATCTATTTGCTCACGCCCTGATCCGGGAAGGTGTTTACGCCTCGCTTCTGAAAAGCCGGCGGCGTGAGCTCCACCGGCGTCTAGCCGACTGGTTTACCGATCGCGATCCGACGTTACGGGCGCAACACCTTGATCGCGCCGAGGATGCTAACGCCGCGCAAGCCTACCTGGAAGCAGCGAAAGCGGAGGCGTCTGACTACCGCAGTGAGCGAGCCCGGCAACTCGTCGAACGCGGTCTCGTCCTGGCTAACGACAAGGCTGATCAGTTTGCGCTAACCTGTCTACAGGGCGAACTACTGCATGATCTCGGTTCGGTTCCCGAGTCAATCGATGTCTATCGACAGGCCCTTGACCTCGCGGACGATGATGGGATGCGCTGCCAGGCATGGATTGGCTTGGCAGCCGGCATGCGCGTACTCGACCAATTTGATGGGGCACTTGAGGCCTTAGACCTGGCCGAGACTGCAGCCATCCAACGTGGACTCATGCTGGAACTGGCGAGAATCCACCACCTGCGGGGAAACTTATACTTCCCACTGGGCAGGATCGAAGACTGTCGCGAACAGCACGAACGGGCGTTCAAATGCGCACAAGAGGTTCACTCGTTCGAAGCTGAGGCACACGCCCTGAGCGGGTTGGGCGACGCCGAGTATGCCCGTGGTCGCATGATCACCGCGCTCAAACATTTCCGCCATTGTGTCGAACTTTGTCGCGATCACGGGTTTGGTCGCATCGAGGTGGCTAACCTCGGCATGATCGCTGTCATCCGCCAGTACTGTAACGAGTTACAAGATGGTCTAAATGAAAGCTTTGTGGCTGTGGAGGCGGCGCACCGGGTCGGCAACCACCGGGGCGAGTTGAATTCCCGGGGAACCACCTTTTTTGTTCTCGTGGATATGGGGGAAATGGCCCGTGCCAAAGAACAGATTGAGCATGCACAGGCACTTGTTCGGCAACTTGGCGCCTGGCGGTTTGAGCCAACGAATCTTTATTTCACAGCGAAGATTCTTCTAGCCGAGGGACGCCGCTCCGAGGCGGTCGAAGTGTTGGAAAAGGCACTCGCGATCAGCCGAGAGACCGCGATTACATTCACTGGACCGCGGGTTCTGGGTGGGCTTGCCGTCTGCACCGACGACTCGAAGACACGGCAGCGGGCCTTGGCCGAAGGCGAGAAAATCCTTCGGCAGGGTTGTGTCAGCCACAACCACTTTTGGTTCTATCGTGATGCCATGGAAGCGACGTTAGCCGTCGGCGACTGGGATAGCGTCGATCGCTACGGTACGGCCTTGGAAGAGCACACGCGGGCAGAACCTTTGCCCTGGACCGACTTCTTCATCGCCCGCGGGCGTGCGTTAGCGAACTATGGCCGAGGCAAGCACGATGATGGTACGATGCGTGAGCTTGAACGCCTACGAGACGAAGCTACGCGTGTGCACTTGAAAAGCGCTTTACCGCCCCTTGAGCGCGCACTCGAAAATACGTAACAGTGCATTTACTTGGGTTTTCGAGCACGTAGTGTCTAAGCAAGTGGTCGGTGGAAAATTCCTAAAAAACACGCTTGTCCGAACATCTGCTTTTTGATCGAGCATAGAAGTCAAGACTCCTTGTAGTATATTGGGTTTTGGGAATGTCTCTGCCTGTGGGTCACGCTTCTTTCCGGAGTCGATCTTTTAACCGAACAGAGCCGATCAATTCAAGAATAGAGAAGAAAAAACACGCCTCTAGCAATCAGGCAACTTTGCACCCAGAAGCTGTCATCACGAGCATCCTCACAAAACTTTTGCATCTGAAGGATTAATGCCACGATGCTAAAATGATTCAGCTTCCCACCTGGATACCGAGGAGGATCATCTTATGAAGGCAGTAAAAATCATAATGTTCGGCGTTGTCTTCTTTGCTGCAGGATTTCTAACTGGCCAGTTCGACCTGCCCACGGTCACCGCGCAAGAAGCGTATCCGACTGAACATAAAGGGCTCAGTGTTGCCAAGCTAGGTGTTGTGCCTAGGGAGTCGATGGTCAAGCAGACTGGTCTTGAGGGTTACGTCCTGCAGTTGCGGCTCGCCACATTGGAGCCTGGCGGACAGATAGCGCGGCATGACCACGCCACTCGTCCTGGTCTCGTCTACACATTGGAGGGTTCATGGACCGAGGGTCGCGTTGGAGGTGAGCGCGAATATCCAGCAGGCGAGGAGATTGCCCTGGTAGAGGACATTGAGACTGATCACTGGTTCATTAATCGAAATGATAAACCGGTGAAGGTTCTGATTTGCGATTT